>Ga0172375_10000454_pt1 | contig 66801 bp, 65 predicted proteins | sample LakKiv1m_FD_114537 | JGI IMG/M metagenome (GOLD analysis project Ga0172375, IMG submission 114537) | Freshwater microbial communities from Kabuno Bay, South-Kivu, Congo - kab_092012_11.1m | ecosystem: Environmental > Aquatic > Freshwater > Lake | place: Democratic Republic of the Congo...
CGGAAATTTGGTAGAAGGACACGCTGTGTATTGCCACAATGAAAGTCCCGAAGCACCAAGAAAATGTAGGCATACTTGGTATTACGGAAAAGACAAGAAAGGATGTCAAGATGAAGATTGCCCGTTATTCGAGGTTAATCCAAATTACCGCTAACATCCGGGCAGCATCAATATTAGTGTTGCCTAAAAAATAGAAAATAACTTAAAACTATTCATATGTGGAAATTTATAGTTACATGGTGTGTGTTAAATGAAATAATGCTGCCAAATCAAGGAAGAATAGACGAGTTCGGAAGAGCATCAATGGCTGTAACACTCGAATATCGCTGTAAAATTGAGCAAGATTGTGATCACTCAAAAGAGTTTTTCAATCGGGAAGACGCTTTTAAATTTTACAGAGAAGCCTATAAACTTTAAGCTGATACTGTATGGTTCGATTCAACTTACTGCACAATTATTGACCAGAATCGGAATTTAAGAAGTGTAAAAATAGATTCAGTACGCTTAACAAATCTTACTGGACGATTACGAACCCAAATCGATACTGTTAATGGTGATTGCGATTCACTATTATCGCGAATAGAACCGGGGTATCTACGATGGGATACATGTTTTCACTATGCAATTAAACCTTCACGCGTTTCTGAGGTGAATTTTATTGAGATCATTGCTTCATTTGATACGCTGATTAATCAATTAAATGAAAGTTCATTGATGATAAAAAGCAAATTAGAGACGCTTTCAGAGCCTATTGATAATTTTATAAAATTACCTCAATCAACCGTATCAGACACGAACATGATAGAAGCCCTAACTGACATAAATAAAAGATTGATGATTATTCTTGAAAACTATAATACTATAAACAAACATTAAAACAAAAACAACATGGAACCACAAAACACTGTACAAGTGAAAGAAATTGGACTTAGAGAATGTATTGAAGAACTTAGAAAAGTAATGATACAATTACACAAAGATTCTCTTGTTTTGAAAGACACAACAGAAAAAATCTCCGGCCCACTATGCAATTTTAGTGAATTGCCTGAATCAAAACCATGCGCATACATGATAGAAGAAATTAAAGATGAAATAACAATGTTAAATTGTATTAGTAGTAATTATTTCTTGATAAATAATCGTTTACTTTCAATAACTTGAGTTGCTCTTTTACAAAAATAGTAATACATGAAGTATACGGAATCAAATTACAAAGATGTACTTAAAATCATTTCGAAGCACAGAAGTATTTTCAAAAGATGGAGTGAACTTTCAGAAAAAGGTTATGAAATAAAACACTGCGATGTAGGCACAGGCGGAGTGGGCCATATTCATAAATTAAAAAAAGAGTGGAGAGTTCAGATATCTTATGCAAAGGGTAAAAAGTGGGGAAACTATGCTGATGCTGTAATCTTTGAACCACCTACAAGAAAAGTTAAGATATTATCTAACATTAATTAAAAACAACCCGCCGAAAGGCATAAAACAAAAAATCATGAAAACCGTTGAACAGAAGCCAAATATAGAAGGTTTCGAAGTTAAAGGATTTTACAAGAAAGACACAGTACTTGCCTTATTTAATAAGCCAATGGTGTCCTTCTTAGTCTACTATGCTGACATTCTTGGCTATTGGGCAATACCAACAGATCCTGGAGAAACAGCAACAGCTATAAAGATACGTAGCAAAGAAAATCCAAACAAGTTTGGTTTTTTAAAACAACTGATCCAAAGAACAGATGAAGGTTGGAAGCCAATCGTTATGTATGGATACTATCGTGGAAAAACATTTATTGGAAGGTTCCCAATCAACACACAAATTATGGCATTCAACGAATACATGTATAAAAAATCTCATTTTAAAAACCCAAAAGGATTAAACATCCTGGAAAACCTAATGCGTATTCCAGATCTCGAAAGTGATACACTGCGCGATACATTACGTATACTTCACTCGGAAAGAAGTAAACCATGATACTTAATAATAACAACACTGATCTTATCCGCAAATACGTAAATGAAATTTATATCGCTTTAGCAAATATTAATAAGATTCTCGTTTTTGATCTCGATGATATAAATTATATACTCATAATCATATCGAATCATTTTAATATTCGACCTGAGGATATCGGAGAAAGAACACGAGTGTTAGGATATGTCTCAGCAAGGAGATTTTTCTTTGTATTCACCAGAGCATTATTTGAAAATCTATCGCTGTCGGTAATTTCTACTTACGTTCAAAGAGATCATTCAACAGTAATACACGGAATAAGAGAATTCTTTAATCTCATCGAATCAAGAAACAAAGAGGAAATAAAGCATTTTAACATCCTTGCAGATCAGTTAATTCGTACAGACGAAGAAAAGCAAAAAGTAATATCGTTTTTTCGTGAAGAACTTAACAAAAGAAGAAAAAATTATGACAAATACTTTGGATCATCAGAATCTCAGCGAATATTTGCGAGAACGAACGATACAAGACAGAATAGACCATGATATAGAAATCCTTATGGAGCATAGAAAATTAGTAGAGGAGAAATTAAAAACTACAAATGATGGAACTCACCACAAAAAAACCGATAAGCCTCATAATACTTCAAGGTAATCTTTTCTCCGGAAAGACAACATTTGCTAAACAATTTAAAACAGCATTTTCATATAGTACAATTTATTCTATCGACGACTATCGCATTTTATATGGCAATGATGAATTAGATGGAGAAGGTATGGCATGGGATATGATGTTTACAGATGTTTTAGACTGCAATAATCCTATTGCCGTTTGTGATACAACAGGTATAAGTAAAAATATGTCCAGACTATGGGCAATTAACAAACTTTCAATAAAGATCTACTGCCCTGTTTCAGAATGTCTCAGGCGATATTCAACAGAACCGAATAGCCGAAATCACATTCCATACCCCTATAAAGATAAGATAAACAATACTATTAAGAGAATGTCTGTATTGCTTATGGACATAAAAAGTGACGTAATATTGTCATCTTTAGATACACCAGATAAAATGATCGAAAACCTAATTAACGAAGAAGAATTCCAAACATTTATCTCACATGTTCAAAAATCTATCGCAAATACTTGACCATAACGCAGAAACATTGCAATTAGCAACAAATACATTATGACAGAAGAAGAAGAAAAACACGAAAATGCCTTGATGTTAAAAGCAGACGATGATATCAAAAGGAAGAAAGAATCAGAGATTCCATTTATGCTCCACGAGCATCATAACGTAGCTAAGTTATTTCGCTTTTATTTTAAAACAAACTTCGCTTTTTATGACCCAATCATTTCTTCATCAACAAAAAAAGTATCAATAGATTTACTTAAATTTGACGATTGGCTTCATTCGATACATGGAGAATACGAAGATAAAGGATACTCTATGGAAACTTTCATTAAAGAAGAATATGGCAATGAAGCCTGTCTATTTTTCAAACGTTTGATATAATGGAGATTCTCAAATTAAATAAAGGAAACACAAGCACTTTTCCGGAAGACGCAAGACCACTAATAAGTATTACTAAAAATTCCGTAGTATTCAACTTCGCAGCAAGTGAGACACTTCACCTGAAATTAGGATCAGAAGTATTACTTGGCAGAATGAATGATGAATATTATATATCTGACGTTTCTATGAAAGATTATCGTAAAGGTTATGTACTGTATAAAATTAAAAAAAAGCAGAGTTCTAATGCAAATTGTCTTAGATTTTGTACAAAAATAATATTACGCAAATCTATTCCATTAGGATACTATGTTGTCACTGAAGAGATAATATGGAATGCTGAAACTAACTTAGATTGGTGTAAAATTAAACTTATAAATCCTAAATTATGATTGATAAAACACAAAACAAATTAAAAGAAGCTATTCAGCTCTCCAGGACACGCAAAGACCAGTCCCTCATTCGTTGTTTAATCGAATTACGCAACATCGAACGTCAAATCGCAAGTCGAGGTTCGAAATGTGAAATGTTCATCTATACTGATTTCACTCCATACTCATTTTACTTCGAACATTTTGTCAACGACATCTTTTCAGGCAATGGAGGAATCATATTTCATGGAAAGCATGATGGCTTTGGAAACGGATCAGCCCCAACATTTTCTGTGACTCTTTCGCCAACAGATGGATGGTGTATACACACATAAGTCTGTATTATGAAACATAAAATACCGCCAATAGAAAAGTTTAAAGAAGATATTGTTGCAATCAATAGCGATGGAGATCTTGTAAAAGCATATAATCTTCTTCTTTGGCACTTGGATAATGAAACAGAAGATGGTATTCCGGAAATAAGAGGTGGTAAGAAGCTCACATACGATTTCATAATTACAAAATATCGCCAACACATAGATCAGTGGAACTATCTCTACCAAAAGAAACTTGGCACAAAATACTTTCGTGATACAAGATTAGATGAAAAGAAAAACTTTCAAGACTTTCTCCAGGAGAGATACTACCGAAGGGAATTTGTTATACAAAAAGGATCTTCGGAAAGAAACAGATATATCTTTGGGCAACTAAAAATCGATATCCTAAAAAAACAACTTGATGAATTCAGAAAATTATGGGAAAAGAAAGAAGACACAGAATCAACTAACTTTATTTGATCATGGAAAAATTCTGCCGCAAGCATTAGATCTGGAAAAAGGAGTAATTGGCTCATTGATTCTTGAAGCACAAACATCAAACTGCAAGCATATATTGAATACTATGCGACCGGAGATATTTTATGCAGAACAGAATCAGATCATTGCATCTACATTATTAAACATGCACGAAAATGATATTCCGATAGACCTTTTAACATTAGTCGAAGAATTAAGAAAAAAAGAGGTTTTAGACTTGGTGGGAGGAGCATATTTTATCGAATCGCTTACGGATAAGGTTATCAGCTCTACAAATATTCAGTATCACTATTTTCTTATCTATCAAAAATACATAAATAGAGAACTAATACGAATATCCTCAGAAGTAACAAGTAGTGCATATAATGACACATCCGATGTTTTTGAACTTATAGATGAATATATCAATCAGATAAGCCATCTTCACATAAACATCAAAAATCTATCCAACTTAACCGCTGCAGATATTGCAGGAACATTTATCGAACAGGTACTTACACCAAAAACAGATAACTTCACTAAAAACATCATTTTAACATATGAAACAGGACACAGGCGATTTGATGAATCCGTAACTATCTCCAGGAATAAGTTTATTCTCATTGGTGGCGGCCCAAAACACGGAAAAAGCAAGTTTCTCACAGATATCATGATTCGTTTGTTTGAAAGATATGATGACATCGCAGCTTATTGGTGTACTCTTGAAGATAGTGCTATAGACATAATGCGTTCCTACTTGGCTCAGAAAGTTCTTATAAAACCAAAGCATATTTTACTGAGGAGATTTCCCGATGATTTAACGAAGACACTTATTCACTATACTAATATTTTTAGAAAGTGGGACATTCTGTTCAGAGATACACCCATAAAAATACAAGAAGCTGTAAGTACTTTTAGGAAATTCTGTGATAGCAGACCAGACAAGTTTAACATATTCATATTTGATAATATCATGGCTGCGTCTGATAGAGATGACTTTAAACAGAACTTGAATTCAATGTACGATCATATACTGGCAAAACTATCTCAGGCAAAATCCAGTACTAAATCTCTCGTTATCGGAGTTCATCACTTCAACGATGCCCAACAAGATAAAGAACGACTTGTCGATGCTTATCGCCCTGTATCTAAAGACTTGAAAGGAAGCGAAGCATCTAAACGGGTACCAAATCAAGTTGTACTGGTAAATTTCCTCCGCAAGTATAAAGATCTTCTTGGAGAATACGAAGGCGATGAGAAAGAAATACTCAAATATCTTTACATTATAGATGTCGCAGAAAACAGAGAAGATACAGACTCCGACGAAACTTCCTTGATCCATTTCTTCGCAAACCTTGACTTCACTCTATTTAAAGAAATTGAACTTAATATTCAAAAAACTGAAGAAAAACCATATGTTGAAGAAAGCGTAAAAGATTTTATAACTAAATTTCACCCAATATGACAGAATCTGAAAAAATAGAAGAACAAGCAAAACAAGACTTTGATTCAGCGTTTATAGAAAGTAAAGGAATAACTATTGATGATAAATTGTACATAACAGTCCGTAGTTATGTTGGATTTATCGCAAGGATCAATTTTTTACAAGGAAGAACAGCAGTAATCAATAAATTATTGGAAAAAGAATCGAATAAATGATTATATTTGTATCATATGAACGAACATGAATTACTAAAAGAAAGCCTGCAGCTGAGTAAGGAAATACTTCAGCATTACACAAGAGAAGGCTATGAACTTACGAAAAGATTTCACGCCCTTGAAGAACGAGCAGAACAACTGGGCAAAGAAGAAAAGAAACCATCACCGAAAGAACCTGTATCTAATACAGAGACAGAACCAGCAATTATCGCTAAACCTCCATCGAAACCGATACCTCAGGGAACTACGAAAAAGCCAATAGATGATCTTCCGTTTTAATGAGTAAACTATCGGAATACATTGATTTTCTCAACAGAGATGATTTGCCATCAAAACATGAATGGTCGTTTATCTATAATTGCATCAGTAGAACAGAACAACTATTAAAAGCACGCGAAAATTACAGAACCGCTATCAGAAAACAATTAACTGACCAACAACAATTAACATTTGATTTATGAATAAAAAAGAACAGCTATTAAAACGAAACGAAAACTTTGAAAAGAGTAGCAGAGAACGTAACATAATGCCATTACGGTACGAAGTAGAGGAGCTTGAACTAATCTTAAGGAGAGTTAAAGCAGAAACAGAGCTTCGGGGATATTCTATTGAATACCTTCGCGATGGGATGGTTAAAGCTCTCATTCAGTTAGAAGATATTGTAATCAAGAAAAAAGAGATATCCCTATCTGAAGCGTTTGTTACTATAAAGACAGAGATTCTTGGTGACATTAAGATAACAGACAAAGAATACGATGAAGCAAAAACTGAGTATAACAAAATAAGAAGAAAACCAAATGATAATCAAACTAAACCCCCTGCAGATATCAGTACTGAATAACGACGAAGGCTCAAAAACAAAGCCATACATGTTGCATATAGGAAATGCAAAACGAATAACCAGTTATTTATATCGAGACCTTGACGGCACATTGCTTATCCTATATGATTCAAAATGGTACGAAGTCTTTAAACCAAGCCTTTCCGAATTGCTTGAGATATGTCCGCATCTGAAAGGAAGCCTATGGAAAAGATTTTGGGGATTTTTCAGGAAAGACAATGAATCAAAACGAGTTAAACAGAAAATATTCATGAACAAAATAATTCAAAACTGAGATGGCAGAAAGTAAAATTGTACTTATCAAAGCAAATAATTCAAGTTACGAAGGGAAAAGCGGTAAAACCTACTGGAGATATTCCTTGATACTTGAAGATGGCACTGAAGGAGAATGTTCAGGCCTTACAAAAGAACCGATACATGAAGTCGGAGACATGGTAGAATATACGTCAAAAAAGACAACCTACGGATTATGGCTGACAATAAACAACCTTACAAGAAAGGATAAGAGGTCGGCTGGAAAATCTACTGACTCCTGGAACGATCCGGTATTAATACGAAAGACAGCATTGGCATTTGGATTCTCTTCCGCTGCAGATGCTTACGAAGCAATAGGCAGAGCACCAAAATCAACCGCAGACTTCATTGCCCAGGCAAAACTTTTTGGAGAGTGGTTATCTATGAATGTCGATAGGAAAGATATCATTTATCAACGTCGGGAAATACTGAAAGCATCCATCAAACTCATGGGAGAGCAATTTACCGATACAGACAAACCATATAAAGACACCTTAAGCGGTACAATAATATCTATTGCAACAGAATTCTGGAATAGTTTCGAATGACATGGACAAGGATTATGTTGACGATTTCATAAATCATACCGGCGCATTGTTTGGTGAGACAAGAAACCATCCATCTACCTTATTACAAAGAGATAATTCTTCTCGTCGTCCCGTAGCAATTATCGACAACGGAGAATTAACAGAGATCAACATATCTTCTACTTACATAAAGAAACTCTTATATAAAGGAGAAGAACGACCGGATATTTGTCCATCCAATATATATTTTCTTGACGTAAAGCAAGAGTACAAATTTGAGCCAACGGTGTCAATGCTTTATGGATTATATGCAGAGACAAAGCTACTTGGCAAGAGCGCATATGGAATGGTGATGGATCTGAAAAGAGATTCGAGAACAGGAAGAAAGACAGCAGATCATCTGAGGATAGATGACATGATTGATCGCATTAAACTCGTTTTCAATCGGACTAAAATGATTGTGACTCCATCAAATACCCAGATAGAAAAGCGCATATCATGGCAAGACCCAGAAACAGACCGTACATGGCCGGGAATAAAAATATACCTGAATATAATAACGGATATCATCTCTCCCTACGAAGATGAAAAGTATTCTGTTTTCTTTGACAAACCTATTTGTATAGACTTTAAATTGGCAAAAGACAGGCATGAGTGTTTTATAAACAGATATATGCCTTGGGTATCATTTTCATGGGGTTGTCCGGAAAAGATGGATCATCTGCAAGCCATACTCTATTCCTACGTTCTCGATCTCCCGTTTATGTATCTCGTAGGGGACTACAATCCGAAAAATGCCGAGCCGGGATATAAGCCAATACCTATAAAGACAGTATCATCAATGCCGGACGACATAGAATCAAGAACACGTCTGCGTGAATTATTCCAATCAATCCGCTGGACTATTAACAAAACTGTTGAAATGAACGAACAGGGATGGCCAGCAATCCAGGGAGAAACGTGTAAGAAATGCCCTGTAATCTCTTGTAATTATAAATATAACACTAAACCAATATGAAAAAAGAGACATTTGAAAAAGCAAAAGAATTGATCAAAAGAATCGACTTAATAAAGAAAACGCCTTTCTATTCAGAGTCGAAAGATGAAAGCAAAACGCTTTTCCCGCGTATAATGATAGATATACAGCCTACGAAACCTTATACAAGATTCTCAATCGATGATGACTTCACAGAAGATTTAAACCCAGTCAAAGAATTCGTTAGAGATCAACTTGCGATTATTATTTCAATGGCTGAAATGAAAATCGATCAGATAGTAACGAAATTGGAACATGAATTTGAAAATATCAGTGAACAATGAGTCACGATCTTCATTATAACGAACAGACGCAGAGACACAGTTTTGTCTCCGCCAAAGAAGTTCCCTGGCATAAGTTAGGGCAGATTGTAGATCACACTATGACAGCTGAAGAAGCCATATGTGAGGCAGATTTATGTTTTGACGTAGAAAAGCGTCCGATTCTTCGGGATGATAATATACCACTTGAAAACTGGATGGAAACAAGACGTATGGATACCGGCACCACACTCGGCCTTGTAGGGAAGAACTATATGGTCATTCAAAATAAAGATTGTTTTACCTTTTTTGATCAAATCGTTGGTGAAGGTAAGGCAATATTTGAAACGGCTGGCGCACTCAAGAAAGGAGAACAAGTATTTATAACTGCAAAACTTCCGGATGAAATTGTTGTTGCAAAAGATGATATCATACAAAACTATATCGCATTGGTTACATCCCATGATATGAGTCTTGCATTGACAGCATTCTTCACTCCGGTAAGAATAGTATGCAATAATACTCTGAACGCAGCACTCAGAGATAATTTAAACCGCGTATATCTACGACATACAAGTGGTATAAAAGAACAGATGTGGGAAGCAGCAAGAATCATGGGATTAAACTCTAAATATCTTGATAATCTCGGTCTGACTTTTAATGAACTTGCAGAAAAACCGATCACCGACAAAGAGATGGAAAAAATGATAGGAGAAGTGTTTCTTAATAATGAAGAAAAAAAGGCAATGCTCATGGACGGTGATGCGGAAATATCCACAAGGAAAGCAAATACCATACGATCTGTCATAGAATACTATCTTGGAGATCCTACAATGGATACCATCCGTGGCACAAAATATGGAGTGTACAATGCAATAACAGGATATTTTCAGAACGTTAAAGAATATTCGTCTGATGATCTAAAAATGAAAAATATCGTGTTGCACGGAACCGCCTACAAATATGCACAAAAAGCATTTAATATGCTGATAAAACAAAATTAGATCCTATGACAAAAATAAAATCATTAACAATCGAAAATTTTGCTGGCTTAGAAAAAGTATCAGTATCATTCGATGACAACTTAACTTATCTTGTTGGCCCTAACGGTAGTGGAAAAACTTCAATAATGAATGCCATATGGTTTATGTTTCAGGGAGTAGCTGAACGACCTGCAGAAAAGTCTATGGCACCACTTCTCGGAGAACGGTTCAGGTTCTTAAAAGAAGGAGAAACAACAAGAGGTTTTATGGTGATACATGATTCTGATCTCTGTTGTGATATTACAGTTAAGCGGAAGATGACAAAAGATGAAACAAAGGTATCTTTTGAAGCTGAGCGGGATACTGTTTCGTTAAATCAGAAGTGGCTGACAGACCTATTTAACGTAATGATGATCTCTCCTGACAGATTCACTGAACTAACAAGCAAACAACAGACAGAAGTAATCGGAATTGATCTCAGCGAAGAAGACAAAAAAATCAAAGATCTCAAAGAGGAATACACAATCATTAACCGTAAATTAAAAGATATTGGTACGCCTGTTCAGGTAGAAAAGGTTGAAAGAGTCAACTTATCTCAAATTATTGAGTTAAAAGATGAATACATTGATTTTAACAATATACAGACAGAAAAGCAAGCTAATATTGATACTTACAAGAAAGAGATTGATAAAATCAATGAGACCATTGAAGAAAATAATAAAAAGATTCGAGAGTTATCGGAAATAAATCAACAACAAGAGAAACGAAGAGTAAAAGGAGAAGAATTGCTGAATTCTTTGCCTATTCCTGAACAATTAAAAAATATCAGTGTACTCGATCAGCAAATTGCCGCTGCCGCAGAAATAAATGAAAAGGCAAAAGAGTATGAAAACTATATTAAAGAACTTGGCCTGGAAGAAACCCTCAAAAATGAACTGAAAGAGAATAAACAACAACAAGAGGGAGTATTGAAAATGAGAATCAATAAGATAAAATCTATGGAACTTCCATTTGACAACTTATCCATTAATGAAGAAGGAGAACTTCTATTAAACGAAAGGCCGATAAAGAAACCGTATTTCTCAAAAGGACAACTCTTAAAAATTGTCCCTGCCTTACTATCGAAAAATGCAGGAAAGATGAAATGGGTATTCATTGAGGATGGAAACCTTCTTGATAAAGACATGATGAGATCAACTATCGAATACCTGGAAGAAAGAGGATTTCAGATAGTCATGGAACTCGTCGATCATGCACCTGAACTTCAAGCACACATAATTGAAATGAAAGAATGTCGCGTTGTAAATGAATATGACAATAAAGTTAAGTGAGCAAAAATTTCGGGAACTGTTAGAAACTATTTATAACCTCCCAATAGATCAATATGTCATAGTAATGGATTCTGTCATGTCGTATGATCGCCACAAAATATTATTCCCAGACAATCTTTTAGATGTTTTAAAAATTGCAGAATTAAGAAAATTATTCGATAAACTATCACCTGAACAAATAGAAAAAATAACAAAAGAATGGAAATTAGATTAAACAGAACAAAACTATTACACCATCTTACCTTCTTGAAAAAACACATATGAAGATCTACTATACCTATCTGTAGTTCTACGTTAATAACTCTGATAAACGGAAATATTTCCCTCAGACGCACGGACACAGAAATAGATATTGAAGCAAGGATGAAAACGTGCTTGGAAGAACTTGGAGGTGTCGATATTCATATATTTGTCTTGGATTTTAATAAACCAACGATTTATCGACAAACAGCTGATGAAAACATGGATTTTTATCTATTGCAGATGCCTGTGATGATTGTTAATAAAAATTCTGATATTCCTAAGAAAAAGGATAAAATATAGCTTATATTTATATTTCTTTTGTTTTAAGGGTTGCCAGCGGGGAAGAGAATATTTCTTTCCTGCTGGTTTTTACAAAAACATATGTTTAACCAAGAACACTCATTAGAAATTCTCAACAAGATACGGCCTGTTGAACGAGCTGACTTTCTTGATGAGAAAGGACAAGCGATATGGCCTACAATATTCTTTATCCACACATTCCATAGTAATATGATTGAAGAACATCACAAACATAAAGGATTTGATGCAACACGATGGTATCCGTGGGCTAAGTCAGGAAGGATGTATGTTAAAAAACGCATTCAAGGAGAGACATTATGATGCTACTATCAAGAATCAACAAGAATATCTTCTATCTTATTATTCCTAAGAGATACAGAAAAAAACACGAAAAAGAACTTGAAAAATTCATCTGTAACAGAAAAGAAAATGTTCCAATCAGTGTTTGCAAAATCACTGAAGGATATACAGATGAAGTTAGCATTGCACCAGGATATAAAATCCTCATCGAAGAAATTACACAAAAAGAACGAAAGAAAGGATTCGAATTCAAAACCCACGACTTCTACCTCATCGTTACAGATCCCCTTTCGGATAACACACTATTCGTTAAAAATACCAGAAGATCTGGAAAAGATTGAATTAATAAATGACCACCGAATGAAGTTCAACCTTACAATTGAGATATCACCAGATTATATCAACATCGTAGATCCTAATCAACTAAATTTGTTCGAATAATATAATTTGCGCCATAGTGTCAAAGGTTAACACACCGGTGTCGAAAGACAAGGTTTTGTAAAAAGTACCTCATAGACTGGAAATACGGGTTCGAATCCCGATGGCGCTACGAAACAAATATTATTTAAAAGTCAACATGAATTACGAAGAACTAACTGGTCACACAATCAGAGAAGGATTCATGAAATTTCACAAAGAGAATCCTTACGTATACAAAGCATTTGAAAAACAAGCGCTTAAAGCAATCTCCAACGGTAGGACGAAAATCAGCGCAAAACTAATCATAAATTGGATTCGTTGGAATGAATTTCTCGAAACAAACGACACTAATTTTAAAATCAATGATGCCTTTCACTCTTATTACGCCCGATTGTTTGTTGAAAAGAATCCGTCACTTAAAGATTGTTTTGAATTCAGAAAATTAAGAAACGAATACTCCGGGCCATATATGGATTTTGATGAAAACGGTCAGCTCAAATTTTTATAATATTTTAAAATATCATTTATGTATAAAATTGGAATTTACAAAGCTGGTCAGCAAATAGCCAAAGAAGTATTTGCAAGTGAGAATCTGGAAGAGGTTAAAGCCGAATTCTGCCGTATGTGGAATGCTACCGAATTCGATCCGGATGGAATTGACAATCAGTCAGACAGTGCAGAAGATGCATGGAACGAACGAAAGCATTTCAGCGAAGACACAAACAACGTAAGTGTGTTTGACATACAGAACGGAGATCTCTTACGCACAGAGTGGACATATACTGGATGGAAGTCAAACATTTTGAATTAAAACTATTGAAATATGGCAAAGAAATGTAGTTACAGCGGATGTACAGATAATGTCTGGGGAAAAGGATTTTGCAGGTATCATCAATGGTGCAGGGACGATATACAGAAAAAGATGAAAGATAAATACATCGGGCCACGAACTCCGATTCAAAGAACATCTCCTCAAAAGAAGTCAGAGATCATTGCCCAGGCAACAGAAGACAACGCTTTCTTTCTTTCTGTCTGGAATTCAAGAAATCATACCTGTGCTTACTGTAATACAAAATTGGGAGATATTCCGTTAAAATACTTCTTCGATCACATCCTTGAAAAATCATCATTTGAATCATTGAGATACGAGACCGAGAATATAGCGTTGGCCTGTTTTACTTGTCATCAGGTAAAGACATCAAAGAAATACACAGATATAATGCGAGTAATTATTTATCGGACTGTACTATTCTTCATAGAAAACGAAAAGCTCGTACAAATAGGAAACATAAATATTGATCGCTTAAAGGATTGGATCAAAGAACCTACATAAGATGAAACAGAAAACATTGGAACCATCAGATATCGAAGGAATATTTAGACAGATGCAAAAGATGAAGGCGACAATTGGATTTATTTACCTTTATCCAAAAGATTTAGCACATATACGAGCCTGCATGCCTACATACGTAGATTATTTTGCTGAGGGCGGAGAGATAGAGTCTATCGATTATGATGATGGAATGAAACTTTATCTCATGAAGAAGCCTTAAGTGATAAGGATCTCCTGGATCACTTCCCAGTACCCGTCTGTCTTTTTTATAATGGTCACACTGCTTCCCGTCAATGAACCGACACCGGCGGTCATTACATATGTTGTCGTCTCAGCCAGGTCGTTATTTATTATAGCATCGCCCCCGCCTGTAACGCTAAGCGTAAGAGTATTTGTACCGGAAGAATATTTGATGATGAATGTAAACTTCAACCCATCTTCAATTGTTGCCGTATCGGGAAGGTCAACAGCTATGTTTCCACTTGTTATATTACAGCTATAGTTTGATGCTTCCGTTTCATCTGCAGTGAAGTCAATTGTCTTATATGCTATTCCACCCCCTCCGGCTTTATATTGCAGGTTATTTATCTTGGTCATGATATTTTCATCTAATCCGGAGAGATAGCCGATCACGGTTGCTGCAGCGAGTTTCGATGTTGCGATTGCTGCACTTGCGTGAACGTCAGCATTTACTATTGCTGCGGCACCCGCGGTTATCTTTGTATCTATCTGAGTCTGGGCATCAGAGGTCAGGCCGGCAATATACTGTAATTTTGCTCCTACGTTAGCTTCGGAAGTCCAGGCAGCTCCATCAAAATAAGGAACTGCGTCTGCAGCAAGGGTTGATCCAACAACGTGATCCATAAATTCTTTTCCTGTCTTAATCAGAAGCTCTCCATCAGTATTCAACATCGCTGCATGGGTGATAGCTCCTGTTCCCGTAGTGCCTACCTTGCATTTTCCGGTAGCCCATACTCCTCCATATACTTTAACAAAATAAGTACTATCTACAGCTCCTCCTATGCCAACTTTTCCTATCAATGTAGACCCACTCCATGCTATCAACGTATCGCCCGAAACACCTCCTCCTCCGGCAATACCTCCGTAGAGAAGAAGGTCTCCTCCGTCATTGGCTCCTCCGCCATATCCTCCCCCCGCATGAATACTTAAATTATCTCCAGCCCCTGCATCATCAGTTTCGACATATAAAGCCCTGGCAGCACCTGTCGCAAAATAGACATCTGCCGGGAACTTTAACGTATATGTGGAAAGTATCGGCGTTACTTCAGTACCGTCAATTGTCCAATATGGTTCAAGAAGCGATGAGATGTTACTAACAAGCACCTTTTTAGGAAGGTCGTCTGCGCTATCGACGATGACAAAATAATCAGCATTTACCGGCGATCCTTTAGCACTGAGGTTATCCGGATCAAATTCGACCTGATAGTTAAGTCTCGTCCCTCCCGTAGCTGTTTTACTCAGGGCAGTGAGCTTCAGTCCACCGTAGGTTTGGGCACCAAGTGCAATTGTAGCCTCTGTAGCATCACCTAACTGCATCATTGGTAGTTGATGTGGTCGAACAACTGTTTGCATCCCTGAAGAAGCGCTTGTGCGTAATTTGACATTCGCATCCGTTGCCAATTTCACCAGGCCCTGAGATCCTTCAGCTGCAGTATCATCAGTTTCAAGTTTAAATGTAACAGAATCAAATAGCGATCTATATGTTGCCTCAGATGGCTTATTATTCTTTGAAAACCTGTCGTAAGTTGACGCTTTCGGGGTATCGAAAAACCACTTTCTTAATTGTGTTGCCATTGCTGTTTAATTTACTGTTATTATTGGAGATGTATTTTCTACATGATCATATCCGACTCCTTCACCTTCAAGATCAGTATTCAAATCATACACATCAAACATTTTGTGAATTAAATTGGAAGAGATACCACTACATAACAGTGCCTTTTTAATTCTGTCAATACAGTAGTATTCCCTGTAATATTCATTTCCCTGATCTCCTCCGTTATCCGCATCAAGATCTCTATGGTCTTGAATGATATCAAGATAGAAAGCAACCCTATGGTACATCTTTAGAATACATACCTTATTGGTTTTTTTCCCAAACAGTTGAGAAGATATAATAGATGAATACAATTCATTGGTGGTGGAACTTACAATATACCAAAACTCCATAGATTTCTGTTCGCGAACAGTTGGAGCCGGAAGTCCACAACAACTTGTTATAAGATCAAATGCACTCATATTAACAATCTATAATATTTGTATCAAGTTCATCACAAAGCCCACAGCGGTCAGTGATTATCTTCAGTTTATCAACCATAGTTCCGACTTCTTCTATGAAGTCTTCCCGTTCAATACTCACGTCATATACTCCCAGATACCTATACTTGTCAAGAAATACCATCTTCTCGATTTGAGAAATAAGCATCCTTATCGTATCTTCATCATACTTGCGTGCCATAAGATCTTCATCACAATCATCACATGGATCATCGCAAGCACAAAGATTATACTTAAAAAGTGCAGTGTAACAGTCATAAGCGTCACACATATCATAAATGGGTTCTTCAATTTCATAATCTATAGCGCTATATGTGTATTCAATGTGAAAAACATAAACTCCATCACCATAAGTAGTAAGATCAATATCGAGCGTTGTTTCGGAGATTGAATAAGACTCAAGAGTGTTCCCTGAATAGTCTTGCAATATCGCTGAAGTAACCGTTACGTCATCAGCTACCGTAATAGTATATAGATGGCATCCGGTCTTTGTGATTGTGACAGGCGGACAGTCTATCTCTATCACGCCTGTTGTATAATCCATCTGCTCTGTGGCAGTATCTATCGAATAGACACACAGATCATGAATGTCCTCTTCCGTGAGAGCTGCATATACAGAGCCGCCAATAGCCGTTAAATCAAGGGCTTCATCAATAACAAGGATTCCCCAGTCGGTTCTGTTAAGATGTGGAGCCGCAGGCGATGCAACAGTAGGATTAATTGTCCCAGCGGTTTGTTTTATAAAATAATACCCGTTAGAATGAACTATCGCAAACGGCCCAAAGTCGATATTCACCGACGAATCCCATTCGAAAAACCAGAACAGTTTTACGTTATATATTCTTAAGTTGACTGCCGGGATTATCCATATCCCAGGGTCAGGATCCGTCTGATCAATATTAAAGTCCGCAACAAAGTCATCTGTGCTCCACGTAGCAAGGATAGACAGATAGCTACGAGCGTATGTATTTAACGGATACGTAGTGATGTCCGTAATGGTTAGATAGCCACATTGACTGTCTTTATCCAATGAAATAACTGGTACTGCCATAACTAAGATCTTTTAGCAAAGATACAACAATCAAAAAGTAGATGTCAAGATAAGATACTACTCTTGTTCATCAATAAGTGGTTCTATCAAGTCATATCCCTGGTTTGCAAACGGAGCATTTTTAAGTTTGAAATTCCCAAACATATCCTGCCAAAACCCAGCCAGAATATCTACTGCAGGGAAAGGACGTGTTACACCTTCAATCATCATAGGCCATACGAGCAACGACTGGTACGCATACCGGAAGTTTTTTACTATCCTCCAGTTAGGAATTGGCTTGTCTTTATCTTCGTCTTCACCCTGATCCACAAGCTGAGCAAATAAGAAGTACATAAACGTATACATCGCAAGATTCATCGTGGCTTTTGTCATCGCGTATTTCTTTGATGCGGAGAGATTCTTCAGTGAGAGGGGTTTCTTTGCAAGTATGGAATCTCTTATATATCCATATACAGTACTTACCGTTCCATCAACCATCACACGTTCCCACTGAGCTGTCCATTCACCATTTTCGTCTTTTATCATTTCGACCTTGCCTCCCTCATCCAGCGTCTTTTCTACCGCAAAAGCATTTTCAAACCTCGTTATCATCCACTGTTTAAACATCAGAAACATCTTTCCAATCATATAGTTAGCCCAAAGAGATCTCGTCTTATTATCATACGCTCCGATAATATATTTGTCTGAGAGGACTTTAAACAACCTTGCCTCTTCAAGAGTATATCCCTTTACCGGGCCAACGGTATTCTCATAGGCAGCTCGTTTTTTCTGCCATTCCATATATGCTTTACCGGCTTCAGAGAAATCTTTCCCATTCCAACCAAGCCTTTTATCTTTTTTCGGATCATACGTAACGGTACCTGTCTTTTCATCATAATCATACGCATCCCAAGATCCATCATGCATCATCTGCGCTCCCATTGCTACGCATCTGGCAAATACATCAGTAGCCCAGTTACCCCAGTTCACATAGAACCTTGTGAAAATGCTCTTTTTCGTTTTCTGATGGATAGGAAGATTAATCAACTCATAATCATTGGAAGAAACTAACTGAAAATCATGCATAGCAAGTTGTGTCATTTTCTTGAATCCATTCTTTGTAAGAAACGCTGCCGTTGATTTCAATAAATGTTGCGATCCAAAATATTTCTTATCAAATCCTCCTTTTTTCGCAATATTACTTGTGATTCCTTCAACAAATGCATACATCCCGTTTGTGACAAGACTTATAATTGGAATGTTTATATTAAAAGCCATGACCAGTGGAGCCGCAACAGACGATAATATCTGAAGCGTCGTATCAACTTCTTTTGGTGTTATCTTCTTTCGCTTCCCACGAATAGCCTGTTCATCAAACAACTCAAGAAATTGACTGACACCGAGATTTTTATAATCTTTGTTCACTCTGTCATTGAGAGCAACGATCTTCATTGCATTAATAGTTGGCAATAGATTCTCTTCAATTTCACCATTGCGAATAGAGGACATAACGAAATAATTCATAAGCATTTCAAGATTCTTCGAGATATTTTTGTTGACTTCTTCATCTTTTAAGACATACTTATCTACGTTAACTCCGTTTTCAACTACTGTCTCTACTCCAAGTCCAAGAAGTCCATAACTACGGCGCGTATTCCCATACTTTTCTTTTTGGCTGTTAGTAATACCAAACTGCCAGAAAAACATATCTCTCATTTTATTGAGATCATCAATCTCGTCTATCTCCGCACGAGAAGATTCACTATACTGCGAATATACGTCTGTTAACTCCATCACACGTGCTTTCATGCCAGCATAGATCTTCCCCTGGCTAAATTTCTCTCCTGCAGACTGGGGAAGAATAGGAATCATCCCACGAACATAAGTGCTTTCTTCAGAAAACAACATCGCTTTTGCATCGTCTTCTGTAAATTCAAGCTGATCTTTAGCCATCAGATATCCGGATGGTTCGTTTTGATAGTGTTTGGTCAGGTTGTATATAAGCGCCTGTTCAATAACATTTACTATCTTTCTGCCAGCAGCCAACAATTCTTTACTGAGTCCAAGCTCTTTGGCTTTTTTTGCCATCTCTCTTTCCCACGCCGTCCTAATATGCGGGTCATTTACGTCGTCTGTCCAATATATATGTCCGGTATAATGCATCTTTCCGTCAAGTCCCTTTTCCTGTACATATAACCGATCAAATAAATGATCACTTATGTTGAGAACCCTTCCAGTAAGAAGCGGAGCAAACTCTTTATAGATATAATCAAACACTCCATCTTTTTCTTTGAGAGGCAACATCATCTGGTTATAATTATTGATAACTCTGCCGAAGATATCAAGCCCAAACCTACGGATCTTCTGAACATCTTCTTGTCCTATACTTGATGTATCTGTTACAAATAACCGAAGCTGGTCTAAGTCCATGTACTGATTTATGTTGTAATCCATTACAGGAATCCCTCGAATCTGAAATATAGTACCAATTATCATTCGCATCTCTTCTATATCATCAATGGAATAATGTTGAGTTCCAATAGAGATATCTGAAATTTTCTTCTGTAGCCTACGCAGTTGTCGGCTGAGGACAGAAATCTTTTCAGCATCAGATATTCTTGTATTTACAGTAATCCCCCTGAGACCTACTCCCTCCTTGTCTTTCTTTGCTTTCAGAGAGGCAATATAATCCTGGGTAATATGACGTATGTTCTTTTGATCAAATCGTTCTGACAACGGAGATCCTTTTAAAATTTCCATTATCTCAGGAACTTTTCCAATATTAAGCATCGTTTTTCCAAGGGCGACATTATCAATTTGTTCGAAACTAACACCGCCACCTGTACGATCTTCACCGTGTTTACCAGCATATAATTGTACTACGCCCATATCATTTATGACAACTTTTTTATCCTCTACAAACTTCTGAGCAAGCATCATCAAATATAATTTATGAAACTCTATCTCTTTATTGTCAATATTTATCCCCTTACGGACAGCAGTACGCTTATCAATGATATAGTGAAACATCTTTGAATTTTTCGGTGTTAACGTATCGTATGCGCCAAGACTACCGCTTTGTACATCATAAATAGAGAGACCAATACCTTTATCTGAAGTATAGTCTATAGAAACTATCGGGTCGAAACCAGGAAACACGTAATTTTCATCATAAAGATGTTTCAGATTCTTATTGTCTTTAAGTTTGCTATACCTCATATATTTCGAATGTCTACTGAATCCAATAGATCTTTTAAACTTCATCGTTGTCTGATCTGTATACCTTGAAACAGTGTCACCCATATCATTTACAAAAGTATCTATCTCTTTGCGACCTCCCATAAGATATTCGATAACTTTATCCCCGAAATTATTTTTATAGGCTTCATACTGGTCAAATAAATTTTCCAAAACAGGTTGGTTCTTTGGATCATCAAGATCACCAAATTTTCCATATCCAGGAGAGATAAATATAGGAACATCATTTTTGTTGTTGCGGATAACATCTTTGAGCCACCTGATTTGCAATTTTCTTCGTGTCTCAACATTCGCTTCTCCAAGATATATTACATCATGAAAATTTTTCAGGCTGACTACCGGGTTAACACTCTTAGATGAAAGCATCACTCCGGATTGAAGTTGCATTAACTTCTCAGAATTTAAGGAAGATATTGATTTCCCTGAAAACACAGCATCCGTAAGTACTTTTGCAAACTGCTCAAGAGTTTGCATTTCCGGACTTATGTTTAGATTCAACTTCGGATCAAGACCAAAGATCGTATAGAAGAAGTTACGCAATGCATTCCAAAGCGATGTTATAAAATCTTTAACGCTATTCCATATCTCCATCTTTCTATCAGCCTGTCGGCTCTTCCACGAATTGAGAAAGTCAGCGACATCCGATTCGCTTTTCCAGCCAGCGATGTTACTTATTACTTCATCTACGAGATCCTCACCAGAAAGATACGGATAAGCGGCTTTAATAAGTTTTGCTTCTTCATTGTTGGAATTTATAATTCTAAGCGCTTCACTCCGCAGAGATTCGTATGATGGATGACTGATAGACTTCATTATAAGAATGACAATATGAGCTATTTCATGTATAGGAGTATCCTTCTGAATGCGATCAGTATTAATATACACTTTCCCATTATAAATGAATGCTATATCAGATCGGTTCGGATTCGTCGGATCGCTGTTTGATGTCAAGATAAATTTTATATTCGGAAATGCTTTATTGATAAAATAAATAAGTCCATCAATCATTTCAGAAGCCAACCGATTATCTTTACGAAGTCGCGAAGAGAGAGTATCATTCTTTTTCTCTTTGACATAATCGATATTGTATTTATCATGCCATACAACTCTTGCATGAGAACTATCAGAAAGGACTACTGTATCTCCACCTTTTACCTGGAATCCCATCGTTTTTGCTTCAGGGGCAAAGACACCGTGTTCATAATCAAAACTCAGCTTTATAATTCCATCACGATGAAATTTTACAATCTTATCTGATCCAATGGGTTTTCCAGTCAAATAAGGAACATTTGAACTGGATGAAAAATATGGATTTACAGTAAACGGGTATGGATTTACAGACTTTTTTACCTCTCCCATAGAGTCAGTCTCCATAAGCATCATTCTTATTCTAAGATCTTTATTTCTCCTTGTAAACTTTGCTCCGGACTTATTAGTACGGTCATATTTTGTTAATATTCCATTCTTTCGAATAATTTCATCAGAGAGATAATCCATATCTGGATTGTATAATGTACCAGCACTACCTCTGTCCTTACGTACAAATTCACCGTACTGTCGTTCGATATTATTATCGATCATGGAATTAAATGAACCGTTCCGTACTTCAAATCCAAAGTTCAACGCAGAATATAATCGGAAAAACTGTTGATGTTTCGGATTTAATTTCCTGAAGTCAATAATCATAACATTTCTTCTGTGATCATCTATTGACAAAGATCCGGAAAACTGAATTTGCTCAGACAAATTTACATTTGAAGTTCGTTCTATCTCTTGCACAAACAGATTGTTCTTATATGCATCATATTGTTTAAGATAACTAAGATATTGCGGTGCAAGTGCCATAAAGAGTCCTCGTCCATACTCAGACTGATCCATTGTAAAAACACCATTCTTTAAGCCAAGTTCATTCATAAAATCATCTTCAAAGCTAAATGTCTCGTTTTCCATTACATTCCCAATGATGAATTTCTCAAAGTCATCTACTAATGGATTAAACTCATCTTCTCCCCAAAGTTCATTTCTCTGCGTTTTCTCCCGCACTAAATCCGTTAAAATATCAATATTCTGATCAACTAAAAACACTCTTTTAATTGACTTCTCAAGTTGGTTCATTAGGTCAAGATAAGAAATACTCCTCGGAATGTTCGCTATAACTTCAGCTATATTGAATGTATTCCTGATATTTATTTCATTACCCATCTTATTCTTCGCCGACTTATCAGATGAATATTGATAAAAGTTTTCAATAAAATATTCGGCTTGTTGCTTTGGAGTTTTTACATATTTAGTATTCTTTTTACGAATAGCATCAATGTTTGACAGAAACACGGATAAGTCCATGCCAAGCCACTTCTCAACATTTTTAATATTTCCGGTAAGTTCGAATATATTTCCACCAATACTTTTTTCTATAGCTATAAAGTTAATAAGCCTGCGTACTTGTTCTCCTTTTAATGCTATATTCTTTAATTCTTGCATTGAATATCCTTCGACAGTTTCAACTCCTGTAAGGTATTTCCATATCTTTGACGTAAATTCTGACGTTGCCCGATTTGCATTTATTGTCTTTGCGGTAGCTTTTACAACAGCAGGACTTGTGAGTATCTTATATATTCTCTCCTCGAAATATTTCTGTTTTTCTTCTACAGTTTCAAACTTATCCATCTCTGCCTGTTCACTTGAATTTAACCCGCTGAATAACAATCCTGCAATAAGAGGAGAAGTATATACGTTGATATTTAATCTCCCAAGCGCTCCACCAAGACCGGCATTTACCGTTGCAGCCTGTACTAACTTTGCAATCATCGCAAACGTCTCAGGGATAGCAACATCTTTTCCAAGAAAGGTAGATGATCCGAAAAGTTCGGTTCTCTTTCCTTTTGGAATCGTAAACAGTGTTGTAAAAAAGTTGTTGAGATTAGCGAAATGACCTACAAGAACTTTTCCATCATATATTATACGATCATTCTCGACTATCTTTCCAAAATTACTAAATGGCCATAACAGATCCTGGGGCTTGTCTTCCGAAAGACTTTCGGCGAAATTTTCAAGAGTATCTGTTTCTAATGCTGTCAAGATAAAAGGATGGTTTTTATAGTTATTGTAGTATTCCTGTATCCCCCGAAAGAACATTATCTGATCTATATTTTCAGTGTCTATACTGGCATCATCTTTTATTGGATGATAGATAATATTTACGGAATCCCCATCATAATCTGAATTGTCAAGTTGGTTTCTTTCCGGAGAAAGATATATCAGATTTTCTGCATCATTGGCAAATGCAACAATCCTCCCCAATGATCCCATATTGCTATTCGTCGTAGGAATACGTACTATAAAAACATTTAATGCTTCATTGAATGCAAAATAATACCGTGACAAGTATGAAATTATGTGCTTTTTATTCAGCAACTTTCCTGACATTTCCAGAGTTCCTTCTTTGGCAGGATCTTTTTCCAATATATATTCTTCATATTTTCTTCTTAAAACACTTGCCATTTTTGAACCAAACGCCATATAAATATCATCGACAGAGATATCCGGATCTGCAAATGCCTTGGATAATTCCTGATATATTTCGTCTGATGATGAACGTTGTGTTTTCAATCCACTGTCATAAAGAGAATAAACATCTTCCCCGATAACATAAGTCATCGCTTCTTTAAGAGTAATATCTGGAGTAAGTCCGAATTTATCCATATGGTGAAAGGGAGCGATAACTTCTGCGGGCCGATATATTGCTTTTGGATTTTTATCAAGTTCATCTCTTGATGTTATCTCACTTCCATCCTCTGTAACATATCCGTGAGGCATTATCATCCTATATCCTTCTACACTATCATTCTCCAAGTTTTCATCACTATTGGAAAGAACAGGTATAGATCTTCCGTTTTTTGTTTGAACCATCTTTATCTTTGTAAACGAAGGTGCCTGCACGTGAAATGCTCCTGGCAATTTAAATCTCAAAGCACTTTCAGCATCATTATAAAACATTTGGATAGCAAAACTTCTTATCGCATTGATATCTACAGATGGATCATTGAGAAGTGACAGATGTTTGCCAGCATAAGAAACATTCCTTCCCCGCCTTAAAGCATTTTTTCTTATATAATCAATAAGTTCTCCGCGCTTCATGGATTGAATCTTTGTAATCCACTTGTCTATATTCAATCTAATAGCATCAGTATATCGCTCGTTAATATCTTTATTATGATCAAATGTGCCAGTAACATGGATTACCTGTAAAGGCAAAGATGTCTCTTCGCCAAAAGGATTTTGCCGCATCTTTGTCTGATGGCGCAAAGTATCATTACGAACCCATACGATATTCTCATCACTATTAAGCTCCATAGGAACTGTTACATTGTCAAGCGTTACATTCTCTCCTGTTCTGCTTTTTAAATCATTAACTTTTGTAACACCTGTTTTTACCGCAGAAGAAAACACTACATAACCGACCATTTTTTTATTCCATCCCTCTGAATCTTGCTGAACATATCTGACAAGATTATCTATTGCCTGATAATATGGGACATTGTTAGCAAGCATCGTTTTGAGCATACTATAAAGCTCATCCCCAATCATCATACGAGTCATCTCCTGATAAAAAGAACTATTTTTAAATTGGGATTCAGGAATAGGATATTGATTATATTTGTGAAATATTTCTGTTTCGTATCTATGTGAATAATAGTTGTTGACATTCTTTTTACTTCCAATACCTAATGTTCCGGCAGAAGCGGCAGAAGCAAGAAATAACATTCTATCGTATATCGGATTCATAATAGATAATCCATCTGTAAGTTTAATTTCCTTCTTGCCAAAAAGGGTGTTAAGACCGACAACATCCTTAAGATACACAACCCTCGATTCTTTAGGAAGTACATCGAGTATTGCTGAATACCTATCATCTTCATTTATCGTTGCATACTTATCTCCAGGTGCTACCGGCCCGGTTCCACGTTTTATAAAATCTATAAAATTCTTATAGCCATATACCGGCCCACGAACAAGTGGCGTAACCATTTCATTAATAAAATAATGATTCCAATAAATTGCTTCAAGCAAAGGATGATAGGTGGTATTTTCTTCTTTTACCTGTTTGTACCCATTATTTTTCATCTCTTTGCCTATCAAGAGGAAAAAGTCATCACGTATCTCATTGGAAGCTGTAACTGCATTGCTAAGAGAATATATCTTACTCAGTAATTCTTTCGTTTCTTCTTCTTTTCCTAATTTTAAAAGTTTCTTCCTTTGTGCCTGTAACTCTTTTAATCTATCACGATAATTCTGAACATCCTGTTCATACTTCCTGAAAAACTCACCTAATGTTTTTGATGAATTTAGAGTTTCTTCTTCGATTCCTATCCTATCTTGCGGAGTAAGACTATTCTTAAATTTATCAGTTAACTCAAAAGTATCAAACAATGATACTTCAAACGCAGACAGGTTATGTGCTGAATCTGCTATCTTTTGCAAGGAAAGATTAATATGTTGACTAAAGGCAGCATAAATTGCTTTATCTGCTTCAAGAGTGCTCATATCACGCAATTTCGTAATATTGATATCAGCTATAGGATTATCCGTTTGTGTGATAGCATTCCCAGGGAGTATTGTTCCATTCTTGATAATATAGTCACGATAAAGAACAAGATCTTTCAATTCTTTCTTACCGCTTTTATAAGCATTCCAGTTCTCTTTAGAATACTTTTTAAGATCCTCATAATACCTTTTGATTATTTCGAGTTGATCAATAAGAACGCTTGTACTTATCTGAAGTGTCCTTAACCGATTGAATGTTTCAAAATATTTTTTATCAACAAGGCTTACATCTTTTCCATTTTTCTGATAGAAGAATCTTGGAAAGTTTGGATATATAGCTCTGTCAGAGAATGTCTCAAGAATAGCGAACCCGGCAGACATCTCTTTGGTATACAGAATCTCTTCCAATGACTTTTCAATAAGAACCTGATACTTATCTGCATCGGACATATTTTCAAATTTAACACCTTTCAGCGGGGCAGTGATACCGTCTATTGTAGACATTATCCGGTCGAACTTAATATTATTCGCCAAAAGCATATTATTTTTGTTATTCAATAAAACACCGCCTTCTTCTTGTATCTTCTTGAGTATTCTTTTGACAATGATATTTGAACCATCATAATTCATTTGTCCTACAGTCGCAAAAAGATCGAACAATGTCGAAGAACGATTTACTTTAAAAGAGATATTGTTTTCGACATTACGTGTTGCGTCTGTTGAATTCTTGCTGTAATTATATTCCGTAGCATCCGCAATTTTACCGAGAAATTTAAACTGATCCGGAGGAGATGGATATGCAACTCTCTCTGTGGTATTATCTATGTTATAGATCGTATTAATACTATATGTAGGATGATCTGAATTATCTTTATAGTAATTCATCAATATTGTCCACAAGCCATTTGTTATCTTATCCTCATTTAATTTTTGATGTATCAACTCTTTGTTAAGTTCATCTGTTACCATTTTATCAACAGCATCAGATAACATTATGTTGACCTTTACGGAAAGCATCATGTAATATAATCCCTGTCCTATCTCTTTATAACTGCCTAATAGATTTTCATCATGCAGAGTTTTTATCTGCTCAGGATATATGAAAATTCCAAGAAAGTCAAAAAGATCCTTCGCATTAGTCACTGTAATATCGAAAACTCCTTTTTCAAGAATCTGTTTTCCGGTACGTGTATTGACAATTCCATCAGCACTGACTTCAAACCATTGTCTTTCGCCTGGATTCAACTTCTGCCTGACGAGATCATTTATCCTTGTTCCACTTGCATCCATAAGTTTTATACCAATGGAATTCTTTATATTACTTCTTGCCCCGCTTCTATGCAGATCCTTATATTCCGTAGTCTCGATCCTTCCCATAGTGGACACTGTGAATTTAAGTGCCTCTTTTTCATACAGAGATTCATAATGATTCATCAGCGCATTCAACAAATTCCAGAAACTAAAAATCTTTTCCATATAATCCGCCTCATCCATACCTGTTTTATCGATATAGGCACGCATATAATTTCGTTTGATAGGATCAATAAAATCATCGACCAGTTTAAGCATTCCGATTCCTTCAAACATCCATGATGTCCTGTTATTGATCTTATTCTTTGCTATAAGACTATCCGCATTGGTATATATTGCTTCATCGCCTATCTCAAACAAGAAACTCTGCAAGAGATTTTTTTCGTTTCCAGTAGGTAAGGATTTTTTCAACATTCGAAGTTCATTCATCCATGCATCGAAAGTAAGTTCTTCTCCTCTATTCAGTATTTTCTGAACGCTGCGCAAGAGCATTTTATCAAGTACTGCCGTTTCGCAAAAGCCATGCTTAAGTCTTTTATTTTCATCGTATTTCTTCCATATACCATCTGCAGATACTTTCCATTTTGGGATTGTATTCAATACGATATTTACTATAAAACTCCTATTCCCAACATGGTTCGTATCATTGAAATCTCCAGCCTGAAGTTTAAATATAGTCTTTGTATATTCGTCAAACGTAAGTCCTTCACTTTTTATTAACTTGTCCAGACGGATATTTCCGAAGATATCCTGCATCATTGAAAAGAACAACGTCTTGTTAGAGACCATATGAATAATCTCGTATTGACGAAGGATCTTTTCATTTGAGATTCTGAATTCTCCCGATTTCGTTCTGGCCATCTGCATAAGATCATATTGCTCAGGAGTAATATGTGAAATAAATACATCTTCAGTTCGTATTCCGTCAACACTATTTGGATCAAAAAGATATATTGTTTTACGGTTTTTTTCATTATATACTATGTCCGTAAGTCTTTCACCCTGTTCATCAGCAACTACATTTGCTGACTGTATCTTTCCTTCATTTAATATTTTCTCCCTGATAACAAGGAGATCTTCATACATCTTTGTGACTGTAATCCATGCAGGATCTACTCCCTGAGCCATATCTTTACTCCATTCAGAATAATGCTTTATAAACATAGGAGCAAGTAATTCTCCTTTAATCCTGTTAATATTTTCCTGCGTCTTAAATATCTCTGTAAGTTTTTCATGTACCTCAGGAGAATTATATTCATTTTCTATTGGCATAAGATATTCAGAAGTAAAATTGCTTAAGTTCTGAAACTGGTGATCTCTGAATACACCTCTGTCCGCGTCATAAAGAACATTAACCATTGAATATTCTTTTCCACGAATCCTATTTATAACCATTGTAATCCAGTCAAGGATTCTTTTTACAAATCCAGAAATCCCTCTTCCCCGATATGATTTATCCTGGAAGATAGATGCTATATATTCTATGGCCTGTTTATCCGTTATTTCAGTTACATCAACAGCACGTCCAATTTTTACAATATGTTGTTTTATATCGGCTAATAATTGTTCACGTGCTTCCGCAGTAATAACATATTCCGTGATGATATGCATGGATTCATGCCGACCTGCGTATGGATTTACCATTCCATTATGCTCTGAAAGACTTATAAAGGCTTGTAACACCATTCCGTAAAATTGTCTCGAAGCCGGCATTTCCATAATTCGATTCATATCAACAAAATCAACATTCTTAAAACTTACGCCAAGAATATCTCTTATCTGATCCAAAGCAACTTCCTTATCAACAAAATTATCTGTTAAGACTCCATCACTTCCAACAGGCATAAGCCATGAATCTTTTTCTTCGTCAACAGACGCAACTCCAGGTCTTTCATCGGGAATTGAAAGATAAAATGACTTTTGACTCAATCCGTAGGTCTTTGTAACAATGTTCTCCGTTATGAACTGTCCTTTATGTCCAGTCCATGCAGCTTTTCGCATCGGTTGGTTTTTAAGATTAAGAGTATCTTTCATCTTAAGGATCTCTTTCAACACGAATAGTATTGCTTTTGATTTAGCTTCAACAGTAGTGATAGGATTCCCACTTTTATCTGTTAATGATCCGTATGTTGAAATGTTCAAGAATCCTTTCTGGTTAAAATATATCAATTTTGAGAATTCAGGATATCTTTTAAAAAACGCTTCATTAATCGTGATGAAGTTATACGCCTGGGTTTCTTCGTAAATAGCATATGCCTGTTTCAATGCTTCATCCAACTCTTTTTCTGAACGTTCTTCTTCCGGAAGCATCAGTAACTTCTCGGCAACAGATAGTTTTTGACGAAACTCCAACGAATTTATAGTTTCTTCAAATTCACGAATTATGTCCGTGACATAACCTGACAGACTTTCAGCATCAAATAACGGAGCGGCATCAAGAAGTATCTCAGAACCATTCTTTTCATTATTCCACGATAACTTTGCTATAAATCTTTTTCTTCCATTTATCTTTGGAATTTTTACAAGCCTTGACTCAATTGGATGAACACGAAACCCATAACGTTCAGCGTTACTTAATAGTTGATCCCATGTAATGGCTTCATCATCTGAAAATTTATTAAGAGCATTACCTTCTGTTATCTTCTTTATCTCAACAAATACTTCCTCACCACCTATCAATTGGCGCAATAATTTCAATCGATACACATTAAGGTCAATCAATATATCCCTGAATTTCTTATCAGAGATAAAAGCTCCGTTATTACGGAAAAATGCTTCCAATTCATCCGTGGTATAATTCTTTTTTCCATCAACATAATCTCTCAATTCAGAAAATTTATCTAATGCCCGAACAGTTTTTCCTTTATCTTCTTTTGAACTGAAATCAAATTCAGGTTCTGAATCGATGGATATATAGTGTAGTCCTTGTGCTTCCATCCATTCTTTTGTAACAGCCTTTGCTGCTTGTTCGCCAGAGACTCTTTTGATCTCTTTTTTGACATCTTTCATAATACCCTCAAAAAAAGCATCCATTTTATCTTGAGGAATCATATTGATGATTACATTGCTAAATTTTGTTTCATTTCTATTAACGACACCGGTAACTGGATTAACAACAATCGCGTTTATTGATTCAAAATACTTTTTTTGAAGTATAGTGCCTGGCATAAGCCGTCTATTGATTATCTTTCTTACGTTTACAAGTGCACTATCCTTAGCATAGAAATCATTTTCGTTATATGGAATTCCATATTTCGTTGTTGTCAATGGAAACAGATATACCGCGCCAGAACTATAAAGTATGTTGTTATTTGAAAATTCATGTGCTGTCTCCACAAACTTATTGAATAATCTGAATTTCGACTGGTAGAAATATTGGTTTTGGAATTCTTCAACTGTCAGTGGATCTTCATATCCATCAAGATATACATGATAAATCATTTTCGATTCTTCATAGATAGCTGTAACATTTTTTATGATTGCCATCTGACCGGTATTCATATTCACCCATGTAGTGTTATAATACATATCAGATCCCGGAAACAATTCATCAACATTCTCATCAGGGATAATTCTTTCATTTTGATAAAATTCTTCTTCACTTACAAGAGGAGTTGTCGCTTCTGTCCCAATCCGTTCAAATCCATCTTTTATGTATTTCGTTTTCATATCATCAGAAAGAGTCATAGGCACTCCCCATGAAAAGGCAAATCCAGGTTTTGACTCATAATTAAAAACATTGATATTATTAATCTTATATCCCTGTTCAAGTAAAATAGCGGCATATGTTCCAAGTTTTCTTGCATCAAGATCAAGAATAGTATTCTTTCTATTATTTATTTCGAGATCATAGATATCCACTATTGGTGAGACTTTCCCATCCTGGTATGTATATCCGACGATATTAATTAAAAACGGATGCCCATATGTCCCATCTTTTGATTTTATCTCTGGCAGAAGTACAGATAATTTTGACTTTACAAGACTTATCATCTGTGGATCAGTAGTAATTGATTTAATCATCGATTTAGCAAAAGCTATCGGATTATCAATTCGCATTTTTTCAGATACAATGACTTTATTTAATTCTTCAACCGCGCTAACGACTTCTTCTAATGGGTGATTTTTGTTATCAATAATGGATAAAATCGCTTTTTGAAATACTTGCGAAAATCTGGCATTATAGTTCATCCTATCAGTTTCATCTTCAGGAAGTATTCCTTCCTCAACTGCTTCCTGATGTATGATCGCTGTAACTCTGGATTCTTGTTCTTCGCCAGTGTGTGGTTTTTTTAAACTATCCAGAAATTCTTTGGTCTTTTGATATACATCTTTTTCATTATTGACATTTGTATTACGATTAAAATCATAGTTCTCCTCTCCTTTTGGAACTTTTAAAAGATATTCATCTCCAGGAGCAACTTCACGAAGAGTTGCTATATAATTCATCATATCGTTAAGATTCATCGTAGGTTCAATTTCGCTGAATCTTTGTATATTTCCAGCTATAGATTTCACCGTTGAGACAATAGCCACATACGCATTAGATCCTTGTGCTCTTCCCAAAGTAGTTATAAGTATTCTTTTAGCACTACTATTTCCTACACGATTTCCAGGATAGATTTTTTTATTTCCTTCATCGAAGACATTTGTATAAAGAAATACACTCTCATGTCCTTCTCCTGAAAACCATCGTTTGCTATCAGAAGGATCTTTCACGCATGTCCTTATGCTGGATTCATAATCTTTCACTTCAGGATATTTCTCTAATACGTACTCCATCTCTTCCTTGTCAAATACTACAAGTATAGAATCCTGAGGCCCCTGACCAGGAAGTTTTTTCCTATCCAGAAAGTCAGCAATAAGCTCTTGTTGACTTTGATGTGAATATATTCCAAAGCGTACTCCATCTTCTGTGTCATAAATTAATTCACCAACATCAATCATTTCGTTTGAATTACTCGACCTGATTTTTGCCAGTGTAGAATGCATTGTACGGATGCCGCTACGAAATATCGTTACCATCGGAAGCAACCTCATTCCCAATTGATCTATATATGATCCAAAAGCATCTGAATCTTCAAAATTTGGAAGTTGTTCTGAATCTCCGATCATAAAAAATGTCATGCCCTTATTTTCTGAGACAGCTTTTGAAATTCTTCTATTAATGATTTGCTGTTCTTTTATACTCCATGCTGATGCTTCTTCAACGACGACATAATCATACTTTTCTTTTATATTATTTTTGATAAAATCACTTTCTTTTATTATCGTGAATTTGCTATCACTAAGCAAACCACCCATACTTTTAGATAGGCTTTCATAATTATCTTGATAAAATTGATTTGGAACTACCACAAGTACATTCTGAAATTTTCCAGTAAGTTCTTTTCTTGTTCCTGCAATATCGATTGCTGCCTGTGTTGACTTTCCCACACCGGTATATCCACGGATAACAACAGTATTTGGCATAAGTGTTTTACTTACATCTTTCCGTGTTTTTGCGATAAATTCATTACCAGGAGATAAACTATATATTACAGCTTGAATAATTATTTCCTGTTGTTCATAGGAAGAAGGAAATATAAATGGAAGACCTATCTTTCCTAATTTGTGTTTTTGATAGAAATCTCTATATGCTTGTCTTACTTCTTTGTACGAAAACTTCGTTCCTTTTCCTGTTTCTCCCAATGTATTAATCAGATGAAGCATATTAAGTGTATAGTAAAAGAACAGTTGCCTGGAGGTTGTAAGTGGGGCATTTTTTATTCCATATGTTGCTTTGCCTTCTTCATAATTCTCCACTGTAAGGACTCCTCCAAATCCATCAGAGGTATTCATATCAACAATAAGTTTGTCAGTAAATTCGGAGAACCATGCATACCCGGTCATAGGCCAGTTTTTAATCACTTCTTCTTCGATATCTTTCAGCTTGCCAGATAATGTATCTGTTGTCGCCACAAGATGTTTTTCAAGCTCCGTGATGATTTTTAATTCCATCTCGTCTCTTGTAGTCTTTGTTGCATTTTGATACTTCATCCATATCTGACGGATATGTGTTGCTGCATCGTCCTTTTCTACATTTTTAGCAAGAAATGACTGAAGATCTGTTATTGCTTTTGCAAATTCCGGGATATCTTTATCCTTTTCAAAGATAAACCGCAGAAAAGAATACTGCATTTCCATATGTTGCAGTTTAACCCTTATCTTTTCCATAGAACGGATCCGTTCGTCATTCTCTGCAGCAATAATAATTGATCTTAATTGAGATTTTATTTCAGTTATATTGTTATTAATCCTATTAATTTCTATATCAGTAAGGCGGAATTCATTATTCCATAGCTTTGTGTGTTCAATAGCCTGAGGGTTAGATTCTACATTATCCTGGAAAAATGTCTTATTCATATTTATAGCAAGTTCTACGGCACGAACCCTTTTATAGAACTCATTAGCTTTTTTAAGAACATCAACTGGATTATTGAGAACAGTTGTTCCAATTATCTCATTATCCGAAAGAAATTTCCAAAGCATATCTTCCGAAACCTTTGTATTTGTACGAATTCCGAGTCTATCTACAATACTTTTTATGATATCTACTCGTACATTTGGATCTTGTCCAAGCAATTCAGTGACAGTTGTAATCTTATTTTTCTTTCCTGTTTCAACATTCAAAATAGAACCAATACTTTCCTGTATTTTACGAAGTTCTACAAGAGATGCACCTGATTCCACTGCAGATATTTCATCACCATCTTTTATCTGTTCTTTAAAGGCTATTCTTTGATTATTTATTGCTTCTATGTGACGTTCTATTCTATCTTTTAGAGTCTTCTGTTGGTCAGTAGTAAAACTCTCGGATGTAGTATTATTAAGACTTTCACTAAGTTGTGAAATTAAACCTGAAATGTTTTCTTTAGTACTGCTTAATGACTTCTTATTTGTTAGCATGTCAGGAATTAAGCCAATCGCCTCATCAATATGTTGCATAACACGTTCAAATCCTACTGGCCCACTTTCAGATAAAATATCAAATGACCTATCTTCCATAGGTTTTGTAATCTCTTGATTATACTTATCTATCTTTGCCTTGAAATTTCTATCAAGATGATTAATAAATGAGTTTCTATCTTCAAAGTCGTAAAGTTTTAAGGCATCTATTACGTGAGAAAATATACCAGTTGCTTCTCCCAGTGTAAGGCTTTTATTAAATTTTTCAAGATATTCATTGGTGATTTTTTTAACTTCATCACCATAATTTTCATCATCTATTCTCATTTTCGTGCGTACATCAAGGATCGCCTGATCTTCTGCCTGGCGACTCATAGCATCTTTTATCGCTTCAAATTGCAAGAACAGATTTGTATAAGCAAGACTTTTCTTTGGATGTAAAAGGCTTCCATTCTTGTCATAAATAACATCCGTCTTTGGCTCGATGATATCTCTCATCTTTTTTACATACTCTTCTCTTTCTTCTTTAAGCTCTTCTTTTGTTTCGGTGCCATCAACAACAGGTTCTTTCGAAAATGAAACAGATTTTGGAGTAACCTTTTTTCCATTCGCCAATTCTTCAAGAGAAGCATCAATATGATCTATTACTTCCCCGCTTTTAACAGCACTATCTATCAAAGATGGTATTCCATCTGTTGCCAATGCGACCTGTGGACTATTTAACCCATATTTCTGTATTACGCCAACACGTATGTCGAGATCATCAAGAAACATAGATACAAGTTCTCCGGCTTGTGAATTAGCTACGGTACCATCCTTTATCACCTCACCAGCAGTAGTCATATAATTCTTTCCAATCTCTCCTTTTTGTACCATGGTAGTAAGTTCCTTCTCTACACTTACACGAAGTGCCGGATTATCCGCTACCATTCTTGCGAACATACTAAATTGCATATCCGCTGATGGATCTGATGAAGACTTATTGCCAATCATTGGACTGACAACGCCCATTGTAATAAGTGTAGAAAAGAATGCAGCCCATCCCTGATCCCAGTCAAAGTCATCTTCTATAACCTTTTTCCCTGAGAGTATACTATTGGCGAGTTCCTGTTTTCTTTCAAACTGATTACGTTCAGAAAGACTAATAGGCTTAAATTCATTCGCATCATATCTGTTAACAAGCATATACGGAGCGCCTGTATTTCCACGAGTAATACCATTACTGTCTTCCCATAAACCATTGTCTGGATTTTTTACTATATCATAACTACCAAAAGTATTCGCAAACCTATCAGCCCAGTTGCCATAATATCCATTTGCAAGAGAACTCAAGCCAGTGTGCATTAAACCCTCAACATCTTCTTCAACCATCTCAACGACTGATCCTATGCCAACTCTGTAAGCCCAGTGGCTATCCATAAGTTTAATAAGTTCACCGGGGCCTTTTGTAAGTGAGTTATAAACCTTATTAGCAATGGCTATCTTTGACGACTTTGCCAGTTCGGTTTGTGTTTTCCCGGTAAGGTTTACTTTTTCTCCATATTTCTGCTGAAATATCTTTTTAAAATCCTGAGAAGTAAGTTTTTTTGCTCCTCCTTTTGAAGCAAGTTTATTTACAAGCTGTCCTCCAAGACGTTCATCCACAGGAATTATCATTTCTGATAAATGTGTAGCAATACCATACGGTATTGAATTTCTTGCAGCTTCCATATAGTCAAGACCACCTTCCTGAAACTGTTCTTGAAACATACTCATTGATTGTAGATCACCTGCAAATAACGATGCCTGTGTCGCAAGCCGTTGTGTCCATATAGCTCCAGCACCAAGAGCCCTGACACCCGCACCAACAGCTCCACCAGTAAGTATCATCCCTGCTAACTGGCCAACACCATTAAAAACCTGCGCAAGAAATGATGATGTATTATCAAACAAGCGTTTCTTCTCGTCTATATTTTGTGTAGATACGGAATTCGCCCAGTTTGTCATATTAACATATGACTGATACCAGTCTAATTCTTTATATGCTTCATCTGTTGAATCATGGCTAAGGCGATATGTAAGAGATCCTATTGTCCCATATCCAGCGGCAATTCCTTTTACCATCAGCGGGCCAAAGCCATACCACATATTTCTTGACATCGTAGTAAGAGGATTGTCCGATCTTATTTTTCTATCAAACCATCCTTTTATCGTTTCAGAAGAGACAAGGGTTCCTTGTGGAGCTTCTTGCCAGAAGAATGAATTTCCGTCAGGAGCCAGTTTGCGATACAAGTATCCTTTTGCCATTGCAGCTTCTGCAAGTGGACGCATATTTCCATCTGCAGAGATATACACATTTTTCATTGAGGCAGAAGCATCTCCAGGGTCTGTCTGCAAAAATCCGGTAGCCGGGTCAAATATCCCGAATTCAGGGCCGCTTTTTTTTGTATCATGAACACTGTAATTCGATACTTTCAGACCATACTCTTTTGCAAATATCCTTCCCCATGGATTATTATCGGCATATACAGTACTGGTCTCATATGGATTCCAGTCCTGATTTTTATAGACATGCATCATGCCATCAAGTTCTCCGATAAGTCTATCAACTTCTTCTGGTTTATCTTTAAGTTCAGGATAGTTCGTAACAAGTTCATCTTTCGATGGTGGACGCACCTGTAATCCAGTCTCTTTTTCCGCTTCAAACAGATCACGATATGTTGCTCCTTTATGGATTGCATCGAATAAGTCGATATATTGTTTCGGTTTGTTTTCTGGTAATATTGGCTCTGCCATGGCTTACTAATTTAAAGATGAACGAATAGAAGAATAAACTGGATTAGTTGTCATTGCTTCTTTTTGAAACTTATTTTTGGATTCTTCCTGATGTGCCTGGATAATCATTGAATCATTCGCCAAAAGAAGTCGAACAACATAATAGTCTTTTGGATTATCAAGGATATCTTTTTCCATATTTGCTGAATATACATCATCAAGAAGTTTTCTATTTCTTATATACATTGGATCACTTGTTTTAAATCCGCTGATATAATCCTGTGCAAAATCGTAATCCAGCAATTCTTTATAGGTAAGTTCTTTTATTTCGTCTCCTATCGGAATACGGATTCTCAGGTTTTCTGCATCATCTTTGTTTATGAGAAATAGACCATCCTGCAATGACTGGTGCGCTGGCCCAAACAACTGATCGCCTTTATAAATTGCATTTACATTTAATAGTGTTGCTGATCCCTGCAGGTCGAGTTTTGAAAGTTTATCTTCTCCAATAAACAAGACGAGATTATTTGCAAGATCCTGTCCGGCATACCCATGGTCTTTAAGAAAACTTTGTCTATCTACCGGATATACTCTTAGGTCAAACATATTTTTATAATAAGAAGATACTTTCGCCATAATTTCAGGTCTATGACTATACATTGTTTTTAAAGTATTTTCTTTTGCTGTTTTTAACATTTCATTTTTTTCTGCTGGTGTTGCTTTCTTGTATTCTTCAGATGCTTCTATCTCTTTCATACGTCCAAGCCAAACCTGACTAAAATTATTATAAACACTCATTCCCTCTACATCTTGGGGAACAAGCATTGATATATTTATTGTTTCTTCTGCCGGATGATTTAATACTGCATTTGTAAACGTACCATAAGGAACAGTCCCTTTTCCTGTAGGATCAGTCCCTTTTCCATCAGAAAAATCTTTTATTTTATAACTATCCAGTTGATCTACATCTTTTATCATTCCTTCCATTTTTGTGTAGATCCTGTTTTTAACATATTTTCTCTGGATATCTGAAAATATTGACGTTTCTTTAGGTGTCAGTTGTTGGTTATTCACATATTTGTTTACTATATCTGTTTCTTTTTTATCCATGATAAACCATGCTTGCTCATTCATCCGGATTGCAATATTCTGGTTATTATTTTCATCTTTCATTATGGAAGCTGCGTTAAGATCTTCAAAAAAACCACTCATAAGATCACTTACAACATCCATAGGAAGATTATCAATGAGACTATTTGCTGCCTTTTCTTTTCCATATCTATCTGTCTTAGTCCTGATCTCATTAAGATACGTAACGTTCTCATCTCCTGTAATATCTTGCATTCTTTCTGTTCCAAGAAATTTTCCTTTATCATCAAAAACCGGTTTAAATATCAATGATTCATTAATTAGGTTTTCACGTATGAACTTATCATAACTACCGGTATATTTTGTCATAACCGGATACTGGTATCTATTTGGACTACCTGTACTGGTGAAAGTAGTATGCTGTTCAGGATTAAGTAAGTCATTTTGATTAAGCCAGACCAGTTTCTCTCCATCATTTGTCTGGACAGACTGTGTTACGACATCCCAACTTCCGCTTTTTCCAGGTTTTACTGCTACACGCATTCCATTTGCAGGATCTTCTCTTAAATCTTTTTGTGCCTGCTCCCAACTTTCAAAGTTGTTTAAAAAGACGCTTTTCATAGATTTATTATTTACTTCATGAAGCATATCCCGATAAAGAGCCTGGTTATATTTCTTCTGTATAGAAGGATCAAAGATCGCCTTTCGGTTTTTCATTATTGCATTGGAATATTCTTGTTTGGCTTGCATAAGAATTGCCTTTCGATTTACTTCCTGCATTTGGTATGCCATAAAATCACCTGGGAGCATCTGTGCAGCAAGATCTTTATCTTCTGCGACTTCTTCTCTATTCTGCTCCCTATAACTCTGCGACATCATTCCTGATGGAATATTGGCAGATTGTCCTTGTGTCGTACCAAACAGTTTTGCTTGTTGTACACCCCATCCTATAGCCATAATACGATATTTTACAAATACCAAAACCCCGCATCATCTGACCGGGGAATAGCATTCTGTGTTAATAAATCAGTTAACTTGTTTCTCATCCATCTCACGAAAGAATTTCATTTTTTCTCTTTCTTCTTCGGATGGACGGTAATGGAATTTTGCTTCTGAGAAATGGATCATAAAATATGTGATGCCTTCAATGACAACCATATTGTCTGGCTTTGGTTCGACTGGGTAGTTTAGCAAAATCACATCGCCGGCCTTTATATCCGACTTATATTTCGCATCACCAAAGTAGAAAAATTCTGGAGCAATGATCACAAGCGCTCTGAGCGGATGATCATAATAAGAACTTTTCCCTCCCATTTCGAGTAAGGTTCGCGGATCAATTATTCCCGATTCTTTTTTTGGTTTGGTATAGATCGGATCCACCAATAAAACATTGTTCCCTGCTTTAATTTCATTTAGATTCATATACTTTTTTTTTATCCTGACATTTCAATAATTTGCTCCAGAAATTGTTCCTTCATTATCTTTTTCAATAAGTCTCTTAATATTGGATAAGGCATATTAATATCAAACTCTTTTCCATTCCTACAATATATTCTGGCATATCTTAGCTTTTTTATATCTTTCATATCAATATCCGGCCCTGGAGATTGTGATATAGAACTTATATCTGTCACTTTAACAAAAAATTTCATGGGAATACTGATAACATGTATCTCCCTTTCTCCTGTAACGGTGAATATTTCTTCATCCTGGTAAGAAAATCCTTCTAATTCAATGTTCATCAGTAAAATATTTTACCATCACGACGAATTAAAACGGAAGAACCTTTTTTTCCACACTTAGGACATATGGCGCGACAGACGCATCCCATATGTGTGTATTCTGTTCCATCTTCAACACATTTAACTTTCTTCGATACTCTTTTTGGTTTTCGATTCATGACAGTGATTCAATTTCAAAGATATATCTATATCAATTCCTTTCCAAATATTGTTAATAAAATTCAAAGTATTACATCTTACTAAGCATCAGTGCCTGAATCTTCTTATTCCATAATGCATCCTCATATTGCTTATAATTCATGAACTGATTAGCCAACGCTTCATTTCTTGCTACATTCTGAGCAAACCTCATATTAGATTCTTTTTCTTCCAATGCTGTATTTATCTGATTTACACGAGCTGCTTCTGCCTGATTTCGTATAATAGATTCCATAGCATATTGAGCATTTGTCTTTTGTGTATCGGACGCAACTTTCATATTTTCCATTCCGGCAGCCAATGAGACTTTCTCTTTTGATTCAAGAAACTTCGCAATCATTTCTCTTGGATCAATACCACGTTCCTGAAACTCACTCATGACGGTTTTAAGATCCTGGCTTAAGGAATTTTGAATAGATGCTTCATTAAAAAATCTCGGAGTGATTTGCGTAGGAGTAATATAACTCGGTGACATTCGTATTTTTTCAGGTCGTGGTTGAAGCATTGTACTTAGGTTATATAAGAGATTTCCTACAAACGCTGCTTCGTCTCCACCAAAACTGAATTCTTCACCAGATTTTTTTATCTCTGAAGGGAATTCTCCTAATGGCCTTTTCGATATTTTATTTTTCCCACGAGCTAAAAGGTTTTCATCCAGTGTTTTTTTATACGAGAATCCATCTGCATCTAAAGTTGGAATTTTTGTCAAAGGATATATTTTTCTTGTTATAGCAAGATCAGCATATCCAGGTGAATTTGAAGGAGCTTCTTTTGTAGTATTTGAAGGAGTTTCTTCTATATTATCTGTCTCTGGCGGGTATGGAAGAAACTGTGGATTAGGAGGAGAATATGGCTTAGCAAGTTTTTTCCTAACTTGTTTCATAGATTGTTCCTTCAAATAGTCATAATGTCCTTCTGTTGGAGATCTATATTCGGAATCAAACATTCTATAAATAGGAGCATTTATATCACCCCAAAAATCTTTCATGTTTTGAGTTTGTTCTTTTTGTATTCTTGTATTTCTATCTTTCATATTTTCTCCTTGCCTGAGTGTCCAATAAGGGGGATCATCTTCAACCAATCCATATTGAGCCATATTGCCAACATCAGGAACATCATCAAGCACTGAAACAAGAGGTTCTCCAGATGCAAGTCTTTGCTGTTGTTCTTTATTAAGTATAGCTTCTCCTGGAGCAAGTTTAGCATTTACACCACCACCTTCATGCGAAGGCCCAACTACAGGTCTGACGTTATTAATCTGGTATATCCCAGGAGTAAACGATATTTTTATCTCTCCTCCTTCAGCTTCAACATTTTTTCCTCCACCACGAAGTGTTGTTTTCATATCAGAATTAAACAGATTATCTCCTTTTAACGGCCCTTGACCCATACCACCAATATCAATGAAATTTATATTTGTAGATTCTGGCATAGATATAGGTAATTCTGGAGCATCTGTAGATTTTGACATAGATACAGGTAATTCTGGAGCATCATTAAAATCAGCTTTAAAAGGAACAGAAGATTTTGCTAACTTATCTACTTCTTTATTGATTTTTTGATATGCTTTATCTAATTTCTTGTTATCTTCTGTCATCTCTGGAAAGACTCCACTTGATCCGAGAACTGATGCTGATGTAGCGTTCAATGCCTGGGCGACATCTGCCATCTCACCAAATTGGTTCTTGCGTTTATATGCCGGCGTAATCATCCTACGAGACATATCTAACGAACCTCCAGATAGAGATCCTGTCATTCCTGTAATACCAGAGTTAAATACACCTTCCTTCATAGGTATATCATCATATCCGTATTCATCTCCAAGATACTTCCATAACTCACTTATCCCACCGGCTAATCCGCCAAGCATTGATAATCCCGCTGTTGCTGACATAATATTTTATTTTAAACGTGAGAAATATCAAAATTAGTAATTATTGACCGTATTTCAGGATCATTTGATCCCTTATACTCAATTGTTATTTTTATCCATAATCCACTGATCGCTGAATCTTCTTCAAAATCACCACCTTCAGAAGATTCTGTCGTTGTTTGTACCATAATAGGAATCTCCCATTCTCTTTCAAGATATTCAGGAGCCATCCAGAAACGCGTATTATCAGGATCAAATTCAAATAATCCTGTTTGATATAGGGTTGTATATATGATGCGGAACAATTCATCCTTTTTAGATTCAATTGTAAGACCATTAAAAATCTTTCTGATATCAGATGCATTCATCTCTTTCTCCTGACTTAATCCATTGACAATGATAGTCAGTTTTGCTGTTTGCTGAATGCCTTTAAATGTATTGTATCCGGAAACAGAGTTATATTTCCATATCTCGTTTGTCTGGATATACTCCTGTCCGAAAGATCTGGGCATCTGTAATTCATGTCTTGAAGAAAGAAGTTGTTTTCCAAGATTCATGTACATGCTCTCATAAAATGTATAGTCTCCTTTATAACCCTCTTTTATCTCTCCATACACAAGTGTTCTTCCAATATAACCACTCTCTCCGTGCAATAAAAACGAGAATAACACTTCTTTGTTATCCGGATCATAACCAGACACTATTCCAATACCGCTCAATGGGGTATCCGGTATTCTTGAAGTTCTATCCATACTGGTAGAATACAGGTCAAATGTTGTTTCTATCTCATGTTGGAACATTTTCCCAGTACCAATATCGGTTACTCCAAGAAAAAATCCACCGCCCTGGGATTGAAACATATTCACGCGCCATAGTATTCGTTTTGACGCATCAACACCATAGCCACCAAGTTCTCCCATCATAAGTGAGGATTTATGTTGTGATCCAAACTTAGCTATGTTTCGAAATCTCTCACTTAGAAATGACGCAGCACCTCCAAGAACATTAACTCCAAATTCATTTTCCTGAACAGCTCTTTCGTTGATATATATCTGATTGATGCCTCTTTCATGAACAAGATATACATAGTCAAGAATTTTCATCACACCTGTTATCGGCCCATTTTCTATTCCATAATCTTTAAACGATTCGGGTTCTATAATTCGATAAGCATCCAGAAAACTTCCTTCTATATGTTTGTTTGAGACATAGACACGATTTGATTTTTCAAGGACTTCTTCCGGTTCGGTTACTTCAAAACCCTGTTTGACTTTATCAGATAATATTTTACGATATCCTTCATTTACCTGAGTAGCTTCCGCAATATACGATCCTGCAGCAGTAAGCGCCCATTCCTTAGCTGTTGCTCCATTAGTTCTTGCATGAGGCCAGAATGTATAATTCACAAATTCCCCTCCGCTGTCTTTTCCAACAACATCGTTACGAAGTTCCGTATTATATTTATTCTCTGTAACAATACCAATCATCATACCATGCTGGTATGCTATTCCGCAATAATCTCCCCAGGTTGCTCCATAGATGGATGGATTGCCTATAACGCCATCCTCACCATGATCTTCCATTGCATACCAACGATGTGTCCTAAACCATGTCTTTTGAAGAAAACAATCTCCGCAATACAGTTCAATCTCATTTGAAAAGTCGGCAGTAAGAGCATAATGCTGAGATATGTTTGAATATAATGTTGTACTTGGATTAAAAGCTGTTCTGGTATCTGAAAAAAACGTATCGTTGTTTTCGTATTTATAGAGATTTACGATATTTATCTTGCTGGCATAGGGAGAATTCAGGTCAAAGTGAAGTTCCCGCAGATCCTTATCATCGCTAAGGTCTTCCAATCCTATGTATCTTGAAGTTCCTATATTGCGATTTTTCATAGATCCATCCCATATGGTAAATGCTCTGTCATCTCCACCGGAAAAATATGATGAAAAGTTAAGGAGTCCTCTACGTTGTCCTTTTTCAACAAACGAAGATGCAACGGGAATAAAAGATTCTGATTTAAGCGTTATATATGTATTTGCTCCACTTATTATCGCAGGAAGTCTATAGTTAAGATCCAGACAATAGTTCTGTGGTCGGAATGCGCCAGGATCTTCTGTTAACCAGGAAGCAAGTCCTTGCGTCGGGTGATGGAACTCAAACAAAGGCGTGATATATGCATCGAGAGGTATCTCTGTATCTCTTGCAAATAAGATATCAGGAGAGAAAAGCCCATGTTTATTATCATAAGCATTGTTAGTACCGGAAATATAGTCTGTCTTTTTTGGCAAGGTAAGTGGTGCGGTGATCCATCCGGGAGAATGGCAAGAATCAGTATATGATCCTGTTTCGTCTGCAAGTCCATAAGTATAGACATCCCCACTTAGATCTCTAACCATCATAAAAGGCATCTGACCAAACAATAAAGGGATGATAGCTGCATTAGACGGGTCATACGAAGTCCCAGGTGGTTCGGCAGTAGTGTCGTATTCTCCAAAGAACGAATACTTGCCATACGCGCCATCATTAAATACAGGGCCTCCGGGATCAGACGTGATTTCTAATCCATTAAATCCACGCATCAAAGCTCCCTGGCAAATGAGATTATCAATTTTGTCAGCTCTTACAAAATAAAATCCTGTTGTGTTCCCAAAATTCGTAAGTTTATCTTCTGCAGACATACCATCATAATATGCCTGAGCTACGGAACAATCGAAGTTGACACCAAGAATCTTATTTTGTTTGGTAGATTCAATGGTATCACTCCAATCGGGGAAACGATAGAGTCCGGTACAAGTATCTGGATCACCAAGTATATCGGATGCGTGATTTCCTTTTACCGGAAACACTTCACTCTCTGTACCGTTATCAAAACGAAACTTTATCCCGAATGGATATATTTCTTTACGGAAATAACCGACATATTTTCTTACATTATTTCCATTTTGGTATCCCTGAAGTTCTGTCACGCTTCCGGAATCCGTCTCAGAGAGTGTAGGATAATCAGTAGGAATTATGCCAGATTTATAGAAATGTCCTACTTCGATTTTGGATGCAAATGTCCGGAGTGATTCTCTTTCATATATTGTTGAAGATTTTTTCCAATTCACTCCAATATATCTGTCTTGAATTTGAAAATGATCTTTGCAGATATTATATTCTGATGTAGGAACAATTATTTCCGAGAAGGTAAGTGTAAGTTTTGATTCAAATCCTGTAAGATAAATTTCATCATTTATGAACTCAATAGGATATAGTTTGTCAACGAGATAGATATCTTTAGTAGCAACGGCATTTTCCTGCATGGAAGAATACCGCGTAACGCCAATTTCGATATAACTATAATTTTTATCAATATTGCTAACAGCCAACCGGATTTTTTTATCTGTAACGGATTTTACATTACGTGTCCATTGCATTTCCTGCAGTCCATTAGCAGAAGAAAATGTATTGTTATCCATCACTGAAAACGGGCCTATTTCAAAGAGAAACGGAGTTCTTGCATAATCGGAAGTAACGTATCGCAGATATATAAAGTAGTTTCCTGGATCAAGGATTCCTCCTTTTATGACATCTGTTCTATCAAGTATATGGATAAACTTATTGGAATTTGGGAGATGATCTATTGATCCTTCAAAACTGCCTTCAGAATATATCCTGGAATTTTGTTCATAAGTGCTGTAATTAAATCCACTATTGATAACTTTATTTGGATTATTATCATCGCAGAGATAAAGATCAATACTTCCATCATATGAGTCTTTCCCTATTATAGTAACCGGATAGTCTGTATTGAAATTAAAGAGTGTGGTACGAAACACTCCTCCTGTAAAGTTAGGAAGAGGTTTATACTGTTGCAAACCGTCATAAGAAGGATATGATCCTATTTCCCCTTGCAGTGTAGCAGAATTATATAATGCGAGAAAAAGAATCCCATCATGCTCATATGATCCCATTGGTTGAAAACCAGGCGTCACCTCGAAATATAATTCATCGGAAGGAATTACAGAAGCAATGAATCCTTTTCCATCTTTATTGAAAAACCGAAAGTTTTGTGTTGGAGATGTCCAGTGCATAGATGAGATCAACGAAGGATCGATATCCGTAACAAGAGATTCAAGAAATTTATTCTTCGCATTCATCGGGATTCAGTATATAGGTTCATCATAAAATTTATATCTGTCAGCATTGAAGGATCTTCATATGCTTGCATTAATAAAGTTCTGATATTTGGATTTTTTACATCTTCTTTTACGGATAATTCTGTCTTTAACAATGATCCTGGTTGTAACCCAATAGATGGGGTAATAAATTTATCAGTGGTAAGTTGAGGAACAATTGCGGTATTATCAGCAACCGATGGTTGTATTTCAGGAATATATTTCCTTGTATCAACAGGTCGTCTATGTGGATATCTTTCATAAAGATTACTTAGTACCTCTCCTCTTGTAAGTACTTCATCTTTATTTACATCATAACCTGAATTTTGAATTGCCACTATCCTCCTATTTTTTTCGCCTAAAACATAATCATCATCTTTCTTTATTGCTGATGGATAGAATACAGAGAAATAAGCATCTTCAAATGTATTGATCCTTCCTTTATATGGTTTAAGATATTTATAAACATAGTCCAATTGCTGTACTGCCGACATTTTCCGAAGAGCATCTACATTTGTTCCATACTGTATTGCTGTTTCTGGCATAAACTGTATAAGTCCGGTGGCTTTTGTTTTAGGATTTCTTTTTGCCGGATCAAGAGTACTTTCTGCATGAAAGATATCCATCAATATGTCGGGAGAGGTATCAAGGCTTAATGCTATGTCTGCAAGTTTCTTTGTGAACTTCGGATCATCTTTAAGTCCTCCTTCCGCTTTTGGTTTCCAATCATGTGCAATGGCACGAAAATATGCCTTCTGTTTTTTGGTAAGTTTCTTATTATGAACTTTCCCGTCAGAAAGTATTTCTTGTGCTTTTTCTGCAGATAGTTTTGTACTCATCATACGCCAGCTCCCAAGATTTCATATTTCGCAACTTCCGGAAGTTCGTCATACATTATTGCGTCATTCCGTTCAAGATCGCGTCTTGACTTATTCTTTGCCTTGTAACTCATTGCCGCAAGTAGTTCGGCACCTCTATTGTACTCAAGTCTGTTTTTTGCATCCACGCTTATTCTGTCATGGAGAATATCTTCATAATGCAGCATATAAAGACAGTAGTGCAGACAAGCGTTCTCATGACCTTTTATGATTAACGGAAGACCTGTTTCAAGATCCACCGGATGACCTTCGTAATCGATATAAATCGTTGTCAATGTCATGTCAGATCGAAAGACAAGAAATTCTCCGGCATTATTATATTCTACTGCTGTTGCAGTATTGCCATTCTTGTCATATACGTCAAGGATACGATAGACATTACATGGCAACCATGCCCGGCTATTGGCAACGGTTAACGGGAATGCACGATAGTGATACATGTTATCGACATCGCCGAGAATCTCTTTTTCTACTTCCTGGCACCATCTTTTAACATCTCTCTCATTGATGGTTTTCCCAGAAGTCTTTAAAAGAGAGGTTAGTCTGACCAGAATGTTTTTGTGCGAGGTATATAAAGAATTTTCTGTCATGTTCTCTTTTTTTATCAGTTACAACCTGTTTTTTTCTCGGCTTATTTATCTTTGGTACTTTTTCATAAACTTTGCCAGCTCTTTTGAGTCCTGTAAATATGCCTGATCCTTTCCTGTTTAAGACAAGTATCGGCCATAATTTGATTCTTGAACGAACACTATTTGGAAAGATAGCTGTTGGCCGATAGTTTTTTCCTCTGGTTTCCGGATCATATTCATAACCTTTTACTTCTCTGTTATCTGCGATCATGATATAGAGAAATGGCTTTTTAGATGTATTTCTCCTTGTCCTCTTTCTGAATACATAGCATACGCCATTATAAATTATATCTTTTGATATCTCCAACAAAAATATACGTATTATCCGCAGGGCTATTAACTTCCCGCTTTTTTTTGGATACTGATATGTCTTCCATTTTATCTTTCCTTTAAAAAATTCCGCCCATGTTTTCTTCCCGGCGATAGATTCCATCTCACACCAGTCTTCATTCATTATTTCCGAATAGTCAACGGTAGCATTTTTTAGTAGTCTTGCTGCCTTAATTCTCTTGTTCATTAATACCTACATTCTTATATAACTCTCCCCTTGCTTCTTTTGCTTCGTTTAAAATTCGAAGCCGTCGCTGATTTACATCTCCTTTAAACACTCTTTTATCTTTTGCTTTAAGGTCTATATTCAAAAATTCATTGGTTGCCTTTACCATGTCGAATTTACCATATTTATCTGTTACCGGATCTTCCGTAAATTCATCGCTGAACTTTTCATCAGGCCCACGCATATCGGCAGAGGCTGTCTCAGTTGGAAAATACGCACATACTATTTCAGGAACATAGTATTCCACATCATCCACTGTTACGACATAATGTTTCATCACCTGTTTTGTAGGTGGATCTGTGCATACATTGCAAAACAACTCAACATATTCAGTTCTTTCGACATCATATTCCTGCCCGACGAGAAACCATCGGTCAGTAATATATTGTAATGCTATCATCTTAATCATCTGACTGTTGTTGTCTTTGTGGTGGTGTTATAGTTCTTTGTGCATCATGGATAAGATCTGGTTGCATTGAAGGCCATAGGATATCTTTCTTTACAAGCATCTTAAGTTTTAGATCTGACGGACAAGGAAAATCATTATCATCTGTCCAGTCACAGGCATCTGTAGGATCTTCAAGCAACAATGATCCGACAAGTCTTTGCGACAATAAAGGAAGGTTGCGGAATATGGCAACATCGCCGATTGTTGTGAACATAGGATCTTTATCCTCTGCGTAGATAAATTCATCCAGGCTTACCCTATCTATTTTTTTTACGAATCCGAATACACCAAGAAACTGTATGTTTCTCCATCCTATGCTTTTCATCAGTGGAGGTAATTCCGCAGAATAGTATATATCATCGTCTTCGAACACAACTCCTGCAATAGTACATGATCCTTTATGGCAATCGATTTCGATACATTCTACGATCTGATAGTATCCATCCGGTGGTTGTTTTTCACTTATCAGTGCATCTTTAACAAGGGTCTTGTTAACGGATATGATCTGTGCACGGAGATACTCATATTCATATTTTGTATCATCTGTTATAGCATGAGAGTCCAGTTCTTCCCATATACTATATACAAGTTCGCGTAATGTCATGGCTTATGATTTTAAGAAATAAGAGGGAGAGGGAAAAGTCTCCCGCCCCCTCTTTTATGTTACTCTAAGCCAGCCTATGATGGCCAGGAATATCCAAGATTACTTCCATACCACGCATCGAGCAAGGCATCGAAAGCTGTATCGGCACTGAACCCTGTATCAGCAGCTTCAGCCATATACTGACCGCTGGTTGGATTATTTGCATCCCACAGGCTTGTCGCGAACAGGCCACTCTTAATATAAATATCGACCATGCTCTTATGGTTGTCTTCATGTGAAGCACCATGGATAGCACCTATTGAAGCGGTATATTCGATGTGTAGTTTGCAGTATGTTGCATCTTCAGTAGGCTGTACTATATACGTCATGTTGCTCAATGCACCAAGACCGGAATCATTAAGGAACAGGCGGAACACATCATCGGCTGTAAGACGTGGAAACCGGCCAATAGGATGTCCCCATGTGGTATAGTTCAGCTTTACAATACCTGTCACGCCAAAACTTGCCCATGTAATATCAGTGATGTCGCCATTTCCATAGATCCATATTGTAGTAGCTGCAGTAAGACGCAGACAGGCATATGCTCCAAGAGAAGCTCCATCAGCATTGAATCCGGCAACATACCCTGCAGGATCATGAGCGCCAGCCGTATAGCCATAAGCTGTACCATTGATATAGTATGTCAATGTACCTGCATCATTTGTAGCGGCGTCAAGAGCCTGAATGGTAAGTCCGCGGTTTGTAGCAAATCCACTGTCAAACTCAATCTCAAACTGACTGTTAACGTTTCTCGACGTAATCCATACTTCCCTTGTGATATTATCAATAGCATGTGCTCCGCCACCATCTTCAAGAGTAAAAATAAGTCCTGCATTGATAGATGTGATCAATACCTGTGTGGTAGATATCGCCATAGCATAGAAATAATCATCAAAAGTAGTGTCTGCATTCAGGTCATTGACAGCCCCTGCAATAGTAGCATCATTTGTAAGTGTGACTGTCACGATTAGCGTTCCGGATGAATTATAAAGCGAAACTGCTTCGTCTCCATTGGTTCCGGTTGTGAATGTATAGATCCTTCTTGCGTCCGCAAATCCACCTAACGCCGTTGTATCATCCATGATCTGGTTGATGATGTCGGTCTCGATGATAACTTTGTCTGAATCAGCAAGGAATCCACCTGAAGGAGTCTGTATGCTTTCTAAAACGCCACCATACAACCGGCTGTCCGGATAATAGTCTGCGTTCATCACTCCCGGCTCACGAACAATCTCTTTCAGGGTAATGCCATATTCATAATTACAATCTTCGCATGGTGCAGGAGCAAGGATCGTCAATGCACGGCTTTTCAACTGACCTGCCTGTGTACAGGACTTCCTGATGGTTGTACTTCCGGAAACAAACGGAATATCAATGCCATGTTTCTTTAAAGAAAGATGGCGTACCGTCGCAGAGGTATCAGGATCTGTATCTGTCCACATTGCGATCTCTGCTGCTGACAGCGTGTTTATTAGAATACGCTGTGTAGGAAAATTTAAGTTTTGCATAATATTAGATTTTTAGGGTTAAATTATATGTTTTGCGATCTTATCATAACTTCTTGCAAATACGACTTATACCTGGGGTTTAAAACCCTTTCAAGATATATTCTGACCGCATTCTCAACTATTTCTTTATTTATTATCGGGTTAAATTCCGAATCCACACATTCTGCAGTAGTTTCAGAGAATGTGATAAGTTTTGGATACCGGATATATTCAAGTACCATACAAGTAACATCTGCTTCGGAATTAAGTTTTATCTTATCCTGCAGATATTCAAAGTACAGTTTGGCAGATGATGGTTTTCGGAATGGATTGCCAGAGAGCATGAGTTTTCTGTCGGTTCTCCATATCCTTGCCCAAGTAACCACGTTATCAACAATAAATCCAGCATTAAGTCCATGCATGTACAATGGATAGTTTGATGCAGATATTATTCCTGTTGTTGATCCGGAATCTGTTTCTTCAGATTCGTTACAATTTGGAATACTGGATGCATACAGTATGGAATCGTTTCCTGTAATAGAATACAAGGATGGAACGATAAACATTCCATCCGTGCTTATTCGTATCATGTGAAGCAAAACTCCATCTGTTGTCACAACAAGTTTTTCCAGATCATCGATCCGTTTCTGATTGAATTCTTTTGTCGGAAGTTTTGACTTGACCATATCAATACAAGCATCATTGATGATCCTGTTAAAATAGGCTGGTTTAATCACCGTTGTTGAGGTTTTCCGGACTCCATCCAGAAACGCCTTAAACATATCTTCCGCTGAAAGAATTACAACACTCATACAGGTTCAATTATTCTGGATTCTTGCTTTTCAATTTGTCTTCCCCAATTCGTTACAAGACTTGCGTTATTTGTATTCGACACAAATGCTTTCACGGCTTCCAGGTTAGCACCGACAAAAGTATCTCCGGCATAGAATTCTGTTCCGTTAAGCCTCTCGATGATTTTATATTTCATGAGTTTCAGGCAAAACATTATAAGATCGGAATCTTTCTCCTTCAATTTCAGTACTGTCTTTGGATATTCGTGGCAAGCTGTAAGCACATTCTCTTTGAGACGTGTTTCAGTCAGGACATCAGGATCGACATCATATCCAGATTGCTCGAAGTTGAGCATCAGTATGACATCTTTCCATCTCTCCATGGAAGCACTGCTGCGTACAAACTTTTCAGCTTCATATTGAAGGTCTAAAGAACTTACAAGTTCTGCCGCTTCCAATTCGCGATCTTCTATGTAAAAGAAATGCTTTCCTTTCATAAACACATCTTTTCTCGGAGCTACAATATCTTGTGCAGCCGTAGTGGAGAATAGGATAAAATCCGCAGCATCCTGCGGATTTAGATAGGTATAATCTGACGGGTCTGCAGTATTTACTTCACGATCAAGAACAAATGTTCGATTATGACGTATAGGGAAAAAATCAAACGGATTATGGATAATCGGATTATCTCCCATGTGCAGGGCTTTAAGGTCAGATGCAGAGAGCTCCTTCTTTCTTGTCATCTTTTCTTCTGACAGGACATGTTCCTGACCAGTGATGTATCTTTTGGAAGAAGCACTCTGCGGAATTGTATACAGATATGGTGTTAACACATACTTTGGGTCGATAGCAAGAATCTTCTTCTTCTCCCTTACTATCATTCTTGCCGGTTCTTTTGTCCTGACTCCAACTGTCTGGTCTTCCGGTACTTTTTTTACTGGAGGCATACTGTTTTCTTTTTTATGTTAATACTAATTAAGCTGCGTATGGCATAAAACAACGATAGATCTGAGACCTTGTTATAATTCCATTCTGCCACAGATAATGTTTACTTGTTCCATCAACACTTGATGACATATCATCTCCACCTTCATCAATACCGGCGAGTGATCCCATACGAGGCGGGCGAAGTTGAACAAGTTCTACTGAAGGATCACCTGAGATAGACGGGCCAAGAGGCATCACGATAGTATCCCATGATCCTTTGGGTTTACCATTTGTCAGGTATTTCTGCGGACGGTCTTTTGAACTCATCCAGCCATAGACTCGTGGGATCAGACGATAACCCATCCATTCAAAATAGGCATAGTCCATATTCACTCCCTTATCGGATCCACTTCCTTCGACGTTATTGTTCATGGTCATAAATCCGTTTGTCTGCATCATCTTATAGAATGACATGATAGAGGCCTTGCCACCGGCAATGATAGCTTCTTTCTTTCCATCTTTTCCAACACGGATATCGAGATCTTCTATCAGACTTTCTGTAAATTTCATCGTCCAGCCTTCCGTTGTAAATGGCCGTTCAATAGCTCCATCGCCACCATAGATAAGTCCTGAACCCATCATGATCTCCCTGTTATTACCATCGCGCATCAAAACCTGTCCGTCAATGGTAACGGTGCTTTGTCCGAATACGATAGAATATTCATTATACTGAACTGCTCTTTTAAGCATTTCATCTTCAGCATAACTGATATAGCCACGTGCCGTACCACCACTGGAGTTGGCATATTGATACCAATTCTTTGTGGTGTTCATTGCTGCAGCCGTACCGGAATAGGACATCTTGACTCTTTGTAATGTCATATACGAATGTCCCCATCCGTCGAAAGCATATTTCTCCGAACCGGTCTCTGAGAAGTCGTGTTCGTATGGAGCCATGACTGGGGTAGCTTCTGCACCATCAGCCAGGAGAGCCGTATCAACATAGGCATCAAGGCTATTTGTGATCAGTTTTACTTCATAGCGATATAACCCTCCATATTCTTTTGGTTCTTCCTGTTTATAAGCATATAAGAGAGTTCTGTTGTCGTTCAACTCAAGTGCTTCTTTTGGTCGAAGCCAGTTGTTGTCAAGGTAGATATAAAACGGGGTCTGCCGTTTCCCAGGTAATGTAGGATATGCTGAACTTGAAAAGGCAACACCTGTTTCATTAAGGGCAAATTTACATTTCCTCTTATGCGAGGATTGAATAGCATACATTACGTGATTCGATCCGACGGTACGGAATTTTGAATTCCAGGTTCCTTCGCGTAGTCCTTTGGTAAAGTATCCTTTTTCTGCTAAGATTGAGGATATTGGTGCGAAGTCTTCTTCATTATATGCCTGATATACACGTGGAAGGATATCGACATTTGCGATAGCGGCGCGCGTAAGCGAATAGGATGATAAACTTTCACCTACGATATCCGCTGGTTGTCCGGGTAATAGTCTCATGTTTTCTCTTTTTTGAGAGTTAATAATTTGTTTATCAGCCAGTATTAAACCATATCGTCAATACTTTGTGCGACACTGAATACATGTCCACCTCTCTTGGGCTTTGAATTTAGATCTAATCCGTTAAGCAATTCTTCCTTAAAATCTTCCTTATAGGATGAAAGATGTGCTTTAACTTTCTCATTTCTCAACAGGCTATAAGCCAGGATAACATCGCGGAAATTGCTATCATCCTCATTTATGAAATCAATAAAATATGGTCTTCCGGTTTTTGGGTTCAATTGGCTCCATGCAGTAAACATTTTTGAGAATTCATCTTTTGTGTCTTGGTCAAGAGGCACTCCTCCAAACTCTTTCATCTCCTTTACTGCTTCGAGCATCGTATTTGCAGACTCTACTCTTGCTTTATTTGCTGCAACGATTTTGTCGGTATATTCTTTTGCACGATTATCCTGAAAAGATTGCATCTTCGATGATTCCATTTGTTTTTTCTGAGTCTTTGCATTTCTCCACATCATCTCTTTTTCAATCTTGTTCAGTTTATTGAGATATTCATCAATATCTGCATCTTCAAAGGTACGTTTTCCGGTTTCATCAACTTCTTCCTGGTACATTTTTTTTAATCCGGCATTGGCATCAAGGTTAAAATATCCCTGATCTTGTACAAAAGAGTTAAGTAGTTCCTGTCTTTTGTCGGCAGGTGTTAATAAATATTTCTGAATAAACGGATCATTCTCACCAGGAAATTCCGTATTATCAATGATAAGTTTCCTGATGGCTTTAACTTCATCCATCTGATCACCGAATTTACCTGTCTTATACTCGGAAGGGATTTCAATACCATCCTTCTCAAATTGATCCCATATCTTCTGGTATTCAAATTTGAATACGTCTGGAGTAGTTGCCGGCTTTGGTTCAGCCGCTGGTACAGTCGCTGGTGGTGGTTCCGTTTGTTGTACGGTTGGTTTTACACTTGCTCCTAATGCTTCTGCCATCGGACTATCCGGTGGAGGCACGACAGGCGATCCACTTCCATCGCCCGGACTTAACTTTAAGTTTTTTCTAAACATAATTTTCTCTGTTTGATTAACAAAAATACAATTATTTAATGGTTGTTGTCAATAGCTTTTGTTGAATAATCATCAAGTTTCAAAGCTCTGCGTCTTAATTTCTCCCTTTCTCTGTGTATTAATAACCTTCCTTGGCACAAAAGAGCTTTAATACATTCTTTTGATAATTCATTTTTTTTCCCTTCCAGAATGTCTATTAAATTTTCAAGATATTTATCATCTACTTCTATCATCTATCAGAAGCATGTTCCTTTACCATTTTTTTTGCTTTTACTTCTTCGACTCCAATTTTCTTAAGTTCCACCTGATGTCCTTTATCCTCAGAATTTTTATTCAACCCAATCTGTATTGCTTGCAGTTGCGTCTGGATAAGTTGAAGTTTCGCATTAATATTTGTCGCCCGTTCATTAGAACGTATTACATTATCCTCACTTTCTTTCTCATTTACAAGTTCCATTGTTCTCAGATAGTTATCTGACTGGAGTGTTGCCTGATCCAAAGCGAGTTTCTTTTCATCGATTTTCTTTTCCCATGTCTGGATATATTCGTCGAATTCATTTTTACGTTGTTCAAGTTTTGCGTTAAAGACTTCAAGTTCTTCTCTTTGTGCATTGATAGCTTTATCTATCTGTATCTGGAGTTCCGCTTTTTTCTGTTCAATGGCCATCAATTGTTCTCCTTTTGCATTTTCGGCTTCAGCGGCAAGGCGTTGTGCTTCACGTGCAAAATATTCATTCTCTTTTTCAAGTTCTTTCATTGTATCAAGAGAGTACAGCGACATGAAATCTCTGAATGGCATCTGACCTGATTTATAATTTTGAAGAGCAATCTGTTTAATCTCCGAGATAGACCTGTCATGTTTTGTTGTTGTCAAAAGGTTGATTTGATAATCAGACATATCGATTGTATTTGCTGGTATGTTGATTACTTCTTCATCGCCTTTTTCATTCATATATGAAACGATGCTGTCCTGACTCCAAAGATATTGTCTGGCAATATTCGCTGCCATGCTCAATGCTCTGCGTTCAACTTCATCATGTTGTGCATACAGTATCTCGGTTATGAGTAAGGTGCTTTGCTGAGAAAGCTGGAATGTTCCTACTTGGTCGGAATTTACTGTCTGTCCCATCGCCTGTCGTGTGATACCCATAATCAGTCCCATCTGTGTATCGAGATTCTCAAGGATTCTGTCAAAATACTGAACAGAAGAGGAGAGGCTTTCATCAAGCATCTGGAACTGGTTGAATGTAGGATTCACTGTTCCTATATTTGATTTACGTGTCTGTATCCATGCAGTACCCATCTTCTTCATGTATCTCCATTCATCATCGGACATTCCTTCCGGTTTCTGAATTTTATCCATGAGGGTAACTTTTGTTCCGGCGACAGCAAGCATCAGCTCCCTGTGATAACTTACTATATTGATAAGACGTTGGATATCTCTTGTTGCCCAGATAAGAGAGTATGGTTGGTGTGTAATATTATTGTATGTCGGGCCGACGATAGGAAGAAATGTCTTTGATTTTCTATCAACAGGTCTGGGTTGAATAGGATCTTTTTCGGAAAGATATATTCTATCAGCAATGATAACGCCTTTATATCTGTCATAAATTATTCTTTTCTCCAGTCGACCGCCATTGCGTGAATCATATGTTATGGTATCATCTGAATTATATCTTTGTTTAGTATCATCCCGATTGATCCAGTGACCGTTTTTATAGTAAAAGTTTTTTTCATCTATGGGTGTTTTTTCATCTTTGATAAAGTTTGTAAAATATTTTCCTGGTCTGTACTTATTTGGAGTTTGGACAGCACGTACCGTTCGTTCAGCAACCCACCAAAGTCTTTTTACCACTACTCCTTCACCTTGTTCAATAGCTCCTGATGACACTGGAAAATTCCCTAAGTCAACAGCATTTCCGTCTTCATCCATGACAAAGTTATTCGGGCGATTTAATGATGATCCTCCGGAAGAACTCTCACGAATTATATTCTTTTGATTTGCACTTAACTTATCATCAAATTCATAAATGATGTCTTCCGGTGTTTTACGTTCCATAAATCCTGCCCAGTCAAGATCTTGCACCCAGAGGACATCATCTGCAAGCTGATAGAAGACATTATGAGGTGGAATTGATTTATAGGTAAGGCATACATCTCCAGGACGATAGTCAACAAAATAGAACTCTTTGCCTGTAACGATCTTATTTATCATATTCTGCAAAGAGATGAGTTTCATGTCGAGTTCATCGTAATAGGCTTTCATCGTTTTCTGTGCCAGCTCTTCAACAAAATCGCGGGCGGTATAAAGCCGATATTTTTCAATATCGCGAATGTTATCCTGTGTATATATCTTCTGGCTTATCAAAGACTCCTGTATCGAATCCAACTGATGTGTGATTTGCGGGATGATTGCCTTTGCCTGTTGTATCTGTGCAAGTTCCTGTTCATTTTGCGGATTACGTTGTGTCATCTCCATGATCTGCTGCTTCTGTTGTTCTATCTGTTGCACTTTAGCAAGAATAGAATGCGCTTTTGCCCGAAACCGTATCTCATGTTGATCAAGATAGAACTGTGTCGTATCTTCATACTTTCGTTTAAGAGATTTTTTATCAGTTGCTGTCATCGAGAACTGAAATGTTCTCTCGTATTGTCTTGATACAAGCCAGTCAACATATGGTCGTTGTTTCGGTATATGTCTGACTTTTGCAGGAAGGGTATATTTCCCGAATTTTCGCAGGTAATCATAATCTTTTTCGCTGAACATATTATTATATAAGTTCCAGCATGAAAGATCATTCTCCCTGTTTATTGAATTTGAAACTGCTGCCAGTTTCTCCAGGATTTTATTTCTTCCTTCGGCTGTTTTACTTAATGTGTTTATGTCAAGGTTCATCGTTAAATGTGGGTTGGAACTATAATACCGTTTCTTTCAACATAGCCCTTAAATTCTATTTCTGGCCGTCGTAATTCTACTGCTTTTTGCTCGATAGCCGTATTTTCAACCATGGCAATGCATAACATCGATGCAATGGTCAGGTCGCAATTATACTTTGGATCTCTGCGAAATTTTGCCCATGCCATTAAAAGTTCTTCAAATGGACAATTATATATATTTATTACATCAAGTAGATAGTCTTTCAGTCTGGTCAATCCGGAAGGAACAAGGCTTGCCGGGAATCCATATTTATTACTTACCTGACTACGTTCTACATATTGTGCTATATACCAATCCGGTCGCGAATGCAGAAACCCTTCAAGTCCGTAAAGTTCATAATAGTCAAAGATAAGTATTTTAGAATATTCAATCATATTATAGGTACGGTAATAGATTGATAGTTTTGCTGCATTTTCATATGCTGTTGTGCGTCCTCCCTGAGCTTCTCCAGGCCGGTCGAGATACATTGCAACAAATGTATTAAAAACCTGATTTTCTTTGACTGTAAGATTTTTATTATATCCTTTATAGACAAGTGATGCTAACTTTGAAGATGATGTCATCGCTTCATCAAAGTCATATGAGTCTGTTCCTTGTCCATACAAGCCTTCGATAGTTTTATTATTATCATCAATCTGTGGATGTTCTGCAATGGCGATATCTCCTTTATCCATATTAAATTCCCATTCAACGCCTTCCCAGGGTTTACGACGATCTTTATAGTGGAGAAATCCTCTTTCAACACGTTGCAGTCTTTTATGTGTGACGATATTGCTTCTTGCCTGGGAACAGTGATAGGATATCTCTTCTCCAAAAAATCCGCCAAGAACGATGTTAAACATCTCTCTGGTATCTATTGGTTCCATAGCAATGAGAAGCGCCCTTTCGGATGGAGATTTTGACTTTCGTTCTCTGTCAATCAGTTCAAGAGCTTCTTTTTTGAGACTGTTACCATCATCATCGATAAGTTTGAATTTCCATGCGGGAATAAAACAGGCTATTTCCATGTCCGGATCCGCATCGGTGTCGTAGATATTTTTTATCGAATACAGTTCATATTTTTCAGGAGTATAGATCATCTTCTCTATATCTGCAACCCCGTCAACATATTTTCCGGAAGTTCCTGTATAAACTATAAATCCAGTTCTTCTTCCCTGAGTTCTGATAGACGGATAGACAAACTGTGCTATCTCTCTGGAAAGGTTTTCTTTCATAATCCCGATCTCTTCCATATGTACCTTATATAACATATTGAGACCTGACAATACCTGGGAATTATTTTTTGCTGTTCTTGAATGTATCTCCGTACCTGTATTAGCTGCTTTGAGAACGTCAGGATTATCGAGTTTTATCTCTTTATAGAATTGTGTGTTATAAAGGTTGTATATGCCTCTTTTAACCATTGAGAAGGTATTTTGGTTATATTGGTCAAGTCCTCCGACGATAGCCACCTGCACATCGTTCATAAACAAGAATATCCATGCTGTATCTGCTGCTTCCTCTTCGCTTAATCCTTTCTGTCTGCATTTAAACCAGCCGATATCCTTATTTATCATTTTCGATCTTTCACGGATCATCCAATTTTCCCATGATAAATCAGTAAAATATGGGTTGCCAAGTGTTTTTTTCTGCTGCATCCTATCTTCTCTCGATATTGCCCAGAAATTAAGATAGAAGTAGTTTCTTCCGGTGATATATAGGTCTCCCTGCGGATTTATCGTTATGCCGAGATGAGGAAGATATCTCCCACCGTTTTCTGTATGAAAGACATTTACTCCATCAATAAATATCTCACCTCCGTCGAAAGATACTGCATTAGGTACTATATAGCCATTCTTACATCTTGTACGTTGGCGATCCCACCATGCTCTATCAATGACAAACTTCTTTAAGAATTTTTCATATTCGCGTTTTGTTGTAGGGATATTGGCAGGATCTTCCCAGTACATATCCAGATCATGAGGCACATCACCTTCATAAATAACAGGAGAAAGTCGTTTTGTGTTTATAAACTTCATTTTTCTTCCGTTTCATTAGCTGTTCTGGAGTCGTACAATCTTTTTAATGCAGCTTCTTTTTCACGTTCATGTGCTTCTATCTTTAAATTTTCCTGAACTTTTTTGAGAATTTCAGAAAAGCTCTGTGCTGCATTATACATCTTTCTTTTTTCTTCAACATTAGGTAAGAGTATAGTCTGTTCGATAAGGATTCTTCGGTCTATATTTTCTTCATCTTTTATTATAGCACCTTCATTGAGTTTTACTTTGATAGTCATTGGAGTATTTATAAGAAGTTCTATAAGTTCGTCGGCATCGCTTTTCAGTTTATCTTCCATCTTATCATTTGTCGTATAGCAAATGTCGATATAAACTTTTATAAGTTCCTGAACATTCTCATTTCGTGCTATTTTTTCCCAGCGTTCTCCTTTCAAATAGTCTTTATTGACAATATCTGTTCTTTCCTCTATACTCTTATTCCAATATAGTGATCTCGGTGTGTATATAAAATAGACTCCTGTTATCACGTTATTAAAATATGTCTTTGCCTTGCCGGTCTTATCGTTATTATATACTTGCATCACGCATGGAATACTGAATGCATCGTCACGACATAAGACTTTTCCTTTTTCTGTATATAAAAAACTCATTCTTTTTTTGTACTTTTCTTACTATCATTCTCTTGTCTTGGTGGATCTTTCTGAATCCTATCTTCATTTAAACTGACATTGGCGATGAATGTTATATCGAGCACTTTGCGCACGATGGGGAACACATTGATTCCGCCATACTGGAGTGTCAGGTGAATGAGGTCATTGTATATTTTCTGTGCTTCTTCGTCCACTACGATTTTCATTGTTCTTTATTTTAAAAGGTTGATTAGTTCTGTTTTTGTCATTTTCATATCAGCCTCAATACCTTTATTTAAGAGGAAAGCTAATATTTCTTTTTTTGTCCATTGTTCATCTGGAACATTTAGCTGTTGTACCACCTGTATCTTATCCAGGTCATGTACCTTTTCGATGATGATTCCCATAGTTAGTTGTTTTAATGTTTGAATAATTTATCAAGATATATTCCGGCCTGTATTTTGGCGTATAACTCATTATGGTAAGCATTATATTCTCCACCTGCTCCAACAAGAACATAATCTTTTATAGTATAGTTTACGGTCATATCAAAATTAGGAAATTTTTTGAAACTATTTCCAATAATAGATGCCTGGAGTAACCAATGGTTTTTCGGTCTGTATGCAGGAATTTTATCAATGCATGTATCTACTGTTCTTCGTTCCAGAATGGTTTTCTCCGGTATGAAAATTTCAGATAACTCCATCCTTTCCACTTTACAATCCTTAATAACCATGTTGATGTTAAACCTCCCGAAGACAGAATCGTTTGGTTGCCACCTGTACGGGAAGGTATATGTAGATTTACAGGGAGTGGCTTCAACTTCCTCAACTGCGGGCTTTGCTGGTTCATAATACATGGGTTTAGGTTCAACATAAAATGTATCAATAACAGGGATAGCTCTCCACATTACAATACGCTTTACAGGGGCATTCTCACAGGCAACCCTCCGGGTAATTTCAATATCTGTTTTCTTCCGCTGTCCGTTCCACATAAAGAACAAGACAATGATAGCGATAACAGCCACCGCTTCACCCGCCCATCTTAGGTAATCCATTAATTTATATTTCATCTTCAAAGAATTTTATTTCACCTGTTACATATAAGTGTGCTTCGCACTTCCTTCTCCGGATAAGTCCTGCCATTCTCTTCTTCTCTCCCGCCTCATCAATCAATCCATCCTCATCATCATCAATTCCATTCTTTGTCCCATCACCTGAATATCTGAATCTCTGTATGTATTCAGGTATCCGTTTATCAAATGGATCAATACAGACCTTCTTGTATGCAGTAGAATCAAGAAATTGTGTCACGCCAATATTATACATAAAGATGATCAATGCATCGAACTGATGTTGCAGCAATGGAACAAGGATATTCTTATTCAGATAAAACTCAAATTGATGAAGGTCATGATGCATCAACTCATATGCTCTCTCCTTTATGATATGCTCCCCTTGTTTAACCTCTGCCCCTGACTCATACCGTGTAGTTCCTAATCCTATTGTCCAGATTCCCCGTGGACATAGATAACTGTCAAGAAAGCATCCTTCAAAATGCTCAATAGCTTTAATTACATTATCGCTACTTTTCATCTGTTCTGGCACTTGTTTTTGTTTTGTCGTAACTATTGATGATTTCGGTAATTTGTTTGCGATTAATCGGCTTATAAAATATATGATCCACTCTGGTATCTTCATAGTCGGCATATGCTGTTACGATTATTATTTTTGCTATTGTTCTTCTTTTTAACGCTGTAATGTATTCTTTTCCAGCAAGCCCCGGAAACCCTATGTCTGTAAAGATTATATCTACTTTATCTCCCAAACGCAGGGCTTCCGTGGAATGTTTTGCTTCGTTTATCCTATGCCCGCGGCATATAACTTTTAGCAATTCACGATCAGCATTCATCTGATCAGCGATTAGTATTCTCATTTAACAGGTTTTTCGTATGTATCTGGTTTCGGAGGAGGAGCTACGGCAGACAGAACAGCGATTACAGTCAATATCACCAACTGTACCCAATCAATTTTACCGCCATCCCATACCTGTATGAAAGTAGCACACAACGTACCGATGATGCCGGTAATTGTTAATCCTGCCCCACGCCATTTATTAGCAATATATGAGAGTATTGCCATCAAAACAGCAAATCCTATCACACTCCATTCAATTGTTTCTGCTCCTACAAACTGTTGCAGGGCAACGGCAATAGCCGCACCAAGGCCTGACAGAAAGACCTTGTTCTGTTTAAGAAATTCCCATACTTTTTTCATGTTACTTTGTTTTTGTTGTACTTAATTTTCTCCCTTACAGTATTTTCTTTTGGGAGTTTATCGTATTCTTCTTTTGTAAGAAGTTTTCCTGTTCCGGCATGACGATACCTGTACTTTGGTTTTTTTTCTTTTGGTTCTTTTGGTTTCAATCCAAACGATACCAGTACTTTGTTCAATAAATTCATGGCTGTTTATTTTATATATGATATAGTAATCTGCACAAGTATTGTTACAACCAGTGCTGCCAAGGCGCCCCACATGACTGCTTTTGTTTCAAGGATAGTTACCTTTGTATTTAACTTATCCAGTTTCTCTTCAATCCTGCTTGTTTTTGCATCAAGACCATCAAGTTGTTTCAGAACGAGTTTTTTATATTCGTTCCAACCGTTTATTGGTATATTATTTTCCATCTGGGTATCCATTTGAAGAAGGTATTGTTATTGCAATCATTTTACATCCATTATTGCTTTTCGCAACGTGAGGTTCGTTAGGACTTATTATAATAGGATCACCAATATATCCTTGTATAGAACCGTTTTTGAACTCGACTTCCAGATCACCTTCAAATGGAATAAGAATTTCAGATTCATCATGATCGTGGCATTTGAGTTCTGTTTTTCCTCCCATATACGCTATCTGTACAGCAACACTTTTTGTTTTGTATAGACCAAGACCGCCACATTCTCCTGTTTCAACGGAATACACAGCTTTATTTCCGGTGATATCTGCTATCATATGCAAAGGAGTAACGGTTTCAGTAAGTTCACGTATACGTTCAAGGTTTTGTTTTAAGTCAAAATCTGTCATCGGTTTATCTATTTATGTTAATAGTCATTGTAGTTGTATCTCTTTCTATTCCTTCTTCCTGCATCTTTCGTAGATGTTCTCTTGCTCTTACTTCATCTAATATTCTCTTTGGCATATTCTTCACATCATTCTTTATCTCATCAATGTCACCCTTTATCTCAACATGATCTTCTTCATGATATCTCCGTTCTGTCCTATTTTCAATAAAGAACCCATATAACCCTAACATTCCTGCGATTATTATTGAAGCCAATCCGTTCTTCTTTATCCACTCGATCATGGTTTGTATATCCTTAGATAATCGACTGTTACTGTTTGCGGAAACATCAACTTTTTATTTGCATCGTTTATCAAAGTAGTATCACACCCCTGATAAATACCATTTCCAACCAAGAAATATATAGGTTCTGCATTCAATCCTTCCATTTCAAATTCACCGGTCATTACGTTATCAAGATAAATTCGGTACTTATGCGGCCAGAGTTCACAGGCATAGATATGAAAGTCTTCCGACAAGTCAACCGGAAAATTGAATCGCTGATGTGATTTGCCTTTGATCGTAGTCGAACGGTGAATTGTTGAGGTAAATGATTTGCTTGTTTCGCATTCAAATTCCATATAATCATTCTCAGGAAGCCAACCGTTAGGGGAGTAACTTAAAAACGAAGTCCAGTAGGTATTGCCTTTCGGTGCTACACGCATACGAACAGCCACATATACCGGGGGCATGAATGTTTCAATAGTAGCTATCTGCCCACTTACAACGTCCGTTGAATTAGGTTGTTTGTTTAGGTCTGTTACCAAGTTCAAATATCCTCCATCTACCCACCTGACCTGATCCGGGTTCCATTCACAGTAATTCCACGGGTCATCGGCAGGCTTCAATGTGCCGTCGTCGTTATACATACCTCCATCTTTTCTACAAACATGGTTAATTCCCCAGACCTCACAGACATCTAATTCGATTGTAGGGGGCCTATCGGCTTCTGTGTTGAATGAATAGTCTTTGTACAACTTATACCCTTGTGGAGCCTGTTCGTTCGTTGGAGGGTGCTGTAATATAGAAATAGGTACAGGACTGCACCCGGCAAGCAGAATCAAAATGAATATGTAGGTTAATCGCTTCATCTTACTCTTAATAATCAGTCATTGCCGGGGGGACAGGAATAAGTGGTGAATTAAACGCCTCATAGATTACAGAATGATTGAAAGCACAAAACTGTAATACATGATACTGTATATCTGTATCATCGGGAAATGTTTCAGCAATTAAGGACTGCACTATCTCTATCATGTACTTTTCAAACATCTTTACAACAACAACTTCCATAATTTGCTGCTCAGTCATACCTTCATTATTATAAAGGTCTTCAAGGATAGCGGGTTCATTTTCCTCTATCTCTTTCACCATCTGAACTATTTCAATTTTCTGCCCAGTGGTAAATGGATTACAGGCATTTATCTGCTGAATCCATCTTTTAATTTGTGTTAATTTGTCCATCTGTATTTATTTTAAACGTTCTTTCAGGGCAACCAGAAGCAGCAGGGCAAGCCAAATGATAAATATGTAGATTGATCGTTTCATCTTAATCTTTATATATTCATAGCGGCGTGTCAACATTTATTGTGTCTATGACAATCCAGTTTCCTTCGGTACTTAGAAAAAAATTACCACCCCCTTCTTGTATGTAAAGAGTATCACTATATCTATACCTATCAATTATCTCTTTCATTAATTTATCAAACTCTAATAGTTCAGGTTCTATATATTCCCACATTGTTATCTCCCAACGCTCTTGAATAACACCTTGTTGATTTATTCTCCTCTGCTGCTTTTTATATGCTTTTGGGCAGCAACAAGGACAATATTCCGTTGTGAACACATAATCAATTATTACTTCCCATTCAGAATAGACCCATTCACTATTACAATCAGAGCAATAATTAATAGTATCAGTAGTTTTCCAATCCGTAATGACTGGTTTCTGTTTGATACATTCACCGCATTTGAATCTTCCCCCTGTAAATGGATTTGTCTGGGGAAAACCTGCCATATTGATTAAAATAACAAACAAAATAATTAATATGAAAAATAGCTGCTTCATCTTGTATTTATTTTAAACATTTTTTCAGGGCAACCAGCGGCATGACTTTCCCCGAAGGTAATTGCTCATGCCGCCATAAAGCTGCCCGTATTTTTCATCGTCTTAATTGTTTGACCTTGATCGTTCATACCAGCTCCCAAGTCTTTCGGACCACTTCAGTACTAATTCATCACCTTTGCCACCAATCCAGTTTACACCACCGTTTAACTTCACGTTATCGCCTTGAAGAATCGTTAATGTGTTTGTATTTTTTGTTCCTGTTATCGAAACTACCTGACCGTCATACTTCCCGTTTGCAATCTGTTTCACACCTGCATCAAACGAAACCGAGGCAGGAGAATCAAAATAGATCGTGCTTGCCAGTGCCGATGCCGGAATGCCAGATGTATTGCTGATTGTCAAAGTGTCATCATCTTCGACGATAGCTGTTGTGATTGTCGAAATGTTTGTCAGGTAGTTGACTGACTTTTCAAGTGCTTTTATTGATTCGTTGTGATCCTGCAAAGCCTTAATTGTAGGAACGATCAGACGGGAATAGTTCACCGTAGCAACCTTTGTTTCCAATGTGTCCCCGGCTGTACCGTTCTGTATCGTTTCAGTAGTTGTGCCAGCTATTACGTAATCGTATGACACAACCCATTTATTGACAGTATCAACTTCCTCCGCTATTAGGCCGTATTGCTTCCATTTTGCATTATCTGATTTATAGATATAATTGACAGGGCGAAGTTTATAGAGCCA
>Ga0172375_10000456_pt1 | contig 66772 bp, 51 predicted proteins | sample LakKiv1m_FD_114537 | JGI IMG/M metagenome (GOLD analysis project Ga0172375, IMG submission 114537) | Freshwater microbial communities from Kabuno Bay, South-Kivu, Congo - kab_092012_11.1m | ecosystem: Environmental > Aquatic > Freshwater > Lake | place: Democratic Republic of the Congo...
TAATGTTACAAAAGAATTATTTCAACATAACATTTTATATCTTAAGAATTCTGTTAAGGTTTTGGACATTGATAATACGCAAAACAAAAAAATTGCTCAACAAACAGCAAGAATCGCAGGTTATAATACTTGTAGATCCATTTCTGCTACTGGTACTTTAAGATTTAAATTAAGACCTGGTGTTGATATTGCAAAAGATATAAAAGATTCAGTTGTCATTATTCAAAATGGATTAATAATAAAGAATAAAACAAATTCTTTGAGATATGTTGCCAATCTTAATACAGAAAAAAATATTTACCCTATTTCAAATATTATAACATCATTTCTTATACCAATAATACAAGGCACTTTCGAAACACAAAGATTTACTGGCAATGGTTATAAAAATCAATCATTTAGTGTAAATGCACCAAATAATAAAGATGTAGAAAACACAAATTACATTATAAAATTGAATGGAAAATTATTAGAAATAAAAGATAGTATTTGGGATATGTTACCAAACGAATATGCTTGTGTTGTTAAAAGTGGTTTTAATGGTGGTATAGACATTTATTTTGGCACAAGTAGTTACGGAATTGTTCCAGCTAAAGGCAGTGTTATAGAAGTAAGATATTTACTATCTGATGGTATTGATGGTGAAATTTTAAATCCTGTTACAAATGATTGGAAAATAGAAGATGATATAACAGATGGTCAAGGCAACACATTAAATATTGGAAATTTATTTGATATTTCTGTTGAAACTGACATTAATTTTGCTTCAGATGGTGAATCATTGTCTTTCATAAAAACAGCAATACCATATGTTTCCAGAAATTTTGTTTTAGCAACACCTAATCAATTTATCTTTCATCTTAAAAGATTAAATATGTTTTCAAAAGTTAATGCTTTCAATAAATTAGAAGATAATAATTTTAGTGTTAGTGATTTAATGATAGAAGATAGTATAAAGAGAATAAACAATGCTATTAATCAAAATAAAACAAGAGCTCAAGTTGTTTCTACTTTAAATAATTTCAATAACTTATATTCTCAATATAAGAATAATATGAATGATAATGAGATTTATCTTTATTTGATTCCAGATATTAAAAAATATTTCAATGAAGATTTAAATTATTTTAATATTCCGTTTGATGCATTCTATTTAGATGAGGATGAACAAAATAAAATTCTTTCTTATTTAAGACAACTTGGTACTATGTCAATAACATCAGAGGTTAAAATTATTCAACCAGTCATTTCAAGATATACAATGCATGTGTATATTAGAAGATTCAGTGATGGTAATGAAGATAATATAAGACAAGAAATTATTGCCAAAACATCTGATTATTTCTTGACAACAGAAAGATTTGATAGAATTCCAAAAGCAGATTTTATTAAATTATTCAAAGAAATAGATGGTGTAGATTCTGCATCTGTTTATTTTGTTTGTAAGAAAAATGAAGATTATCATAGAAAGGCTTCTGATTTAGGTTATGTAAAACCCGCATTTCAATCAAGATATGATACATCTCAAATGTCTGAACAATTACAAAGAATTAAAATAAAAGATAAAGTACAACCTATATTATCCCAGAGTGTCAAAATAGTTAATGGTGTTGCAAAAGTTAGTAGTAAATATGATCAAAACACATTTCTTGGAATTGATAATGTACATGGTGATATTATATGTGATAAAAATGAATATGCTATATTAAGAGGTGGTTGGAGAGATAGAAAAGGCATTTGGTATAATGATACAGTTGATAATAATTCTTTATGTAGTGTTAATGTTGTTTTCAATGGTATAACAGAAAAATAAGTAAAATTATGATAGAAAAGACTAAACATACAGACCAAATGTGGTATATTCAACACAGAAACGATAATCTTAAAAATACAGGGTTTGATTATGAGAATAAATTATTGCGTAGAGTATTAAGTTCTCAAATGTTTAACAATCCAAACACATCACAATTTTTAACATATTTACAAAATATGTTAGTGTGGATGATAGAATCGACACTCGTTGTCAGAAATTTTTGGAATTATACTGTCGATAAATATTATAATAAACACAATAATTAGAAAAATTACCAACTATTTTTTATATATACATATAAAATAAAAACTATTTTATATGATAGTAACAACATCTGTTTGTGTAAAAATTCAGGGACCAAATATAAAATATTATAGACAATTAGGTTATAATGTAAAAGTTGGTGAAATTTTAACAATTCCTGTAGAACATTTAAGTAAAAAATCACATCATAAAGTTAAAATAAAATGTGATGATTGTGGAATAGAAAAAGAAACTTTTTATTTCGCATATATCAAATATTTAGAAAAATCACCAGACAATAAATATCGTTGTAATAAATGTAACAATGTATTGAGAGAAAAAACCTGTTTAGAAAAATATGGTGTTAAAAATCCAATTCAATCAGAAGAAATAAAAGAAAAAAGAACTCAATTATTTTTAGAAAAATATGGTGTAGAACATTATAATAAATTGGACATTTTCAAAGAAAAACGAAAAAACACTAATTTAGAAAAATATGGAACCAAAACACCTATGGAAAACGAAACAATTAAAAATAAACAATTAAAAACAACTTTTGATAAATTTGGCGTAAAATGTTCGTTACAAAACGAAAATGTTAAAATCAAAACATTAAAAACAATGAATGATAGATATGGAGTTGATTATTCGATGCAAAATACCGAAATTAAAGAAAAAATTTTAACAAAAAGTTTAGAAACAATAAAATACAAAATTCAAGAAAAAAACGAACATATACTAAAAATATCAAATAATATATATACTATTAAATGTGATTCATGTAATAAAATATACGAAATCACTCCTCATATGTACTATCAAAGACGAATACAAAACACAGTGCAATGTACAATATGCAATCCAATAGGTAATAAATTTTCTGGTAAAGAAAATTTATTACTGAATTTTATAAAAGAAAACTATAACGGTGAAATTATTTTAAATAGTAGAAATATTATATCTCCATATGAATTGGATATTTATTTACCAGAATTAAAAATAGCTTTTGAATTTAATGGTTTATATTGGCATTCAGAATTATATAAAGAAAAAAATTATCACAAAAACAAAACTGAAAAATGCTTTGAAAAAGGAATTCAACTAATTCATGTTTGGGAAGATGATTGGAATTATAAACAAGAAATAGTTAAATCAATGATTTTAAATAAATTATATAAAACATCTAATAGAATATTTGCAAGAAAATGTGAAATTAAAGAAATTAATGATAATAGATTAGTTAAAGATTTTTTAAATGAAAATCATATTCAAGGTTTTGTTGGATCTAGTATAAAATTGGGTTTGTTTTATAATAATGAATTAATTTCTTTAATGACTTTTGGTAAAAAACGAATTTTTATGAATTCAGTTTCAAAAGAAAATGAATGGGAACTTTTAAGATTTTGTAATAAATTGAATACAAATGTGATAGGTGGTGCTAGTAAATTATTTAAATATTTTATTAAAAATTTTACATTTAAAGAAATAACTACATATGCAGATAGAAGTTATTCAAATGGTAAATTGTATGAAACAATTGGTTTAAATTTTATGAGTAAAACGAATCCAAACTATTATTATATAATAGACGGTGTAAGAAAACATAGATTTGGTTTTAGGAAAGATATTCTAATTAATGAAGGCTATGATAAAAATAAATCTGAACACGAAATTATGTTAGAAAGAAAAATAAATAGAATTTATGATTCAGGTTCGCTTAAATATACATTTGAATAATTTTTTATCTTCCTACACATAACAAGGTGTATAAGAAAGTTTGCTATAAACAGTTAAAAATTTACCCTTAAAAAGTAAATTTTAAATTACCAGCATTATAAATTCTATAAAAATTTCTTTCTAACATTATTTCATGTTCTGTTTTATTAGAATTAAATCCTTCTTTAACAAGAACGTCTTTCCTAAAATTAAATCTATAATATCTTTTTTTATCAATTACATAATAATAATTTGATTTTGTTTTTAAAACGAATTTAAATCCTAATTTTTTATAAAGATTTCCATTCGAATGACTTCTATCTGCATAAGTTATTATTTCTTTTGATTTATAATTTTTAATAAAATATTTAAATAATTTACTAGCGCCACCTACTACATTAGTATTTAATTTGTTACAAAAACGAATTAATTCGTATTCGTCATCTTTATTAATAGTATTCATTATTTTTCTTTTTTTACCAAAAGTCATTAAACTAACCAATTCGTTTTTTATAAATAAGCCTATTTTTATATTTGAACCAACGAATCCTTGAATATGATTTTCATTTAAAAATTCTTTAACTAATTTATTATCATCAATTTCTTTGATTTTACATTTTCTAGCAAATATTTTATTAGATGTCTTTCCTAATTTATTTAAAATCATTGACTTAACTATTTCTTGTTTATAATTCCAATCATCTTCCCAAATATGAACTAGTTGAATTCCTTTTTCTTCGCACAAATCACTTTTCATTGTGTGATAATTTTTATCTTTATACAATTCATTATGCCAATAAAGACCATTAAATTCGAATGCTAAACTTAAATCTGGTAAATAAATGTCTAATTCATAAGGTTTTATAATTTCTCTTGAATTTTCTATTATTGTTTTGTTATAATTTTTTGTTATAAAATTTAACAATTTATTTTCTACATCTGAAAATTGAATTCCTATTGGATTACATATTGTACATATATTTGCATTATATTTATATCTATCATATAATAAAAATCTATTTATTTCAAATTCATGTCCTTTATCACATTTAAATTTTATTAAATGTTTATCACTATCATAATTTATAAATAAAAAATTTGTATATTTTTTAATAATTCTTTTAATTTTTGATAAAGTTTGTTTTAGTCTAACTTCCTTATTTTGTGATACTACTTTAGTGCCGTATTTTTTAAAATTAGTTTCATATAATTTGTTTTTTATTATATTATTTTGTAATGCCCATTCTGTGCCATATATTTTTTTATTAGTTTCTTTTATTTTTAGTTTTAAATCAATACTCTGCATAGGAAATTCGACACCATATTTTTTAATCATTGTTTTTTTTCTTCTTTCTAGATTACAAATATTACAATAATATAAATTATTATTATTGTTAATATATTTAATATATGTTTTATATGACATATATTTAATTGTTCCACATTTGTCACAACTTACTTCAACTTTTACATGAGAGCCTAATGTAACATTCTCAATATCAATTTCTATTTCATCATTTAATTTTAAATCATTAAATATTTTAGAGTAATGCTTTATGTTTATATTATTTATTCTTATTTTAACCTTTTTTGTTATTAACATACAATTTTATTTTTATAGTATATATAAAATATAAGAATACCATAAAAAAGAAAATTCAGACTTTATTTATTAAATATATAAGTAAAAATAAAGTTTTTTGATGGCAGATAAAGAAAAAGATAACAAGAAAGTTGATTTTTTTGGCAAAGTAGCGAAATTTCCTAAAAATACAAAAGCCCAAAAGGCATATAATTTTCTTGAGAATATAAGAATTCCAAAAAATAAACTTTGGTATTTCATTATTGAAAAAGAACTTATTGTTAAGGATGAAAATGTCTATGAAGAATTACAAGTCATAAAATATAACAACAAACAAGGTGTAAATTGTTCTAAATTTGTCGAAGCTTTAAAAGAATATTATTCTGATGAACCATTAATTTCAGAACATATTAAAGATTTAAAAATAGATGGTAATGATAAATTTTCTATAATTAGAAATATACCTAATATTGATGTCAATGGTAAAAAATTGATTTCAATAATAACTGAAGATTTGATAAGATTATTATATAAATAATTAAAACGGTTTGATATTTAAGGCTCCAATTATTAATATGGGGCAAAAATAGAATTATTGAATTTTTCAAATAATATTATCATATATTCATTGTATTTGACATTGGTGTATCTGGCATTCCACCATTAATAGCCATATCATTTGAAGGATTTGTAGACGGATTTATTGTCATATCAGAACCAATCGCTGGTGCATTATTTCCTTTTACTAAATCTACAATTTGATTTTCCCTAATTTCAATAGGTTCTTTTGAAAATTGTTGATTAAACATAACAGCAACAAGATATGATTTTTTAGAATTTATCTTTGTTATTTTTGCAACATCACCTGTATCTAGTTTGACTAAATCTCCAACAGTATATAATTGTTGTTCAAATTCTTCATATGTTTGTAAATATTTCATATTAACCATATTTTTCTTCGTAGTATTCGCTTACAAGTTTTGTACCATTTCTGGTTCTATTTTTCCACAATCTACATTTATATCAAATTTATCAAAAATATCATATAATTTATTGTAAACTGTTTCTGATTCTTCTACATTTGTTGCTTTTCTTAATTCATCTGCTACAATAGGTTCTATTTCATTCCAACAAGCATCACCAACAGTTGAAGAAATATTTTGTTGTTGTTCCATTAAGAGTGAAGCGTATTCATTGTTAAAATCAACGATTGATATTTTCTGTGAAGTATAATCTTGCCATTGTTTTGAAATATCAATAGTCATTGTCCAATTTTCATCATATTGACCATCATCAGTTTCAATAAACAATTTGCCTTTTTCAGGTTGAGTTTGAGTTTGCACAAATGCTTCAAATTTTTTTAGAATTTTCATATAACTATATATTAAATTATATAAATAAAAAATGCCCCACACTGGCATTTTTATTTTGAAAACACTTTAATTACCTTCTTCCACCGCTTCTTGAAACTCCTCCACCAGAAGGTTTTGAGTTGAATGATGAATTAGATGGTCTTGTACTTGAAGAATTGCTAGGTTTTGAATATGAATTATTAGGTTTTGAATATGAATTATTAGGTCTTGAATTATTTTGATAATTAGGTTTTGAATAATTGTTATCATTTGAAGGTCTTGTGCATGAATTATTAGGTTTTGAATCATTATATGTTGGTCTATTATAATTATTAGTAAGTTTTGAATAATTTATTGTTTGTCCTTCATTTGGTTTACTATAAGGATTAACATTTGTAGGTTTATTATAAGTTGGTTTTGAATAAGTATTATTTGGCTTTGCGTATGTAGGCTTACTGCCTATATCTATAGGTTTATTATTTAATGGTTTATAATCAACCACTGGTTTTGTATAATCATTTATAGGTTTTGAATTAAAAGAAGGTCTTGTTTGATTATTTACAACATTTGAACCAGAACCAGAATTGTTATCACCTCTTGAACCATTTGTACTACCTCCACCTCTATGACCGTAATAATTATTGTTTCCATGATTTCCACCACCGTAATTTCCGTGATGGTCGTTATAATTGTGCCAATCATGATGATTGTGATGTCCGTGACTTCCCCAACAACCATAATAACCATAGTCATTCCAACCATAATTCCAATAGTATGGGTAGTAATAATATGAAGAATATCCATAATACCAAGGGTAAGAATAATCATAATACCAAGGACTCCAATAAAAATCAACTATTCCAATAGAGCCAAGATATAATCCTGATGTATAATAAGAAGAATAGTATCCACCATAATAATACGGACTATGAAATCTACTTAATCTTTGTGTATAAGAATAATCATATTCGTCAATTATATAATTTTCTTCATAATCGGTAGTGTATGTATTCTTTTCAATGTAAGTTAAAGAATTTGTTTTTACTGTATCAATTTTGACAGAATCAATAACAGTAATTTCTTTTTTTACATTTTTTTTCTTGGTAGAATAATAAATATCGTCTTCATATACTTGGGAATATGAGAAAATACTTGCTAACATTAGCATCGAAATAATTAATAGTGTTTTCATAACTTTTAAGGTTTTTGTTTATTAAAATAAAAACAAGTATTGTGCCAAAATAAATAAACCCCAATTTTTATTGGGGTTTATTTTTAAAGTGTTATAATTTTATATGTTATATAGACATCTATTGTACCATCACCGGTTGTTGGGTTGGCATCTGTTTTTATATACAATTTTTCATTTGGTATAATTGATATATTTGATGATGCTTGATTTACAATTGACATTATTTTAAATAAATGTGTTGTTCCATTTACAAAATTTAAAGGGGTTGTAAATTGATCAAGCGAAGAACCACTGATAAATAATGATACTTGACCACCAACATCATATGCAGTCGTACCAGTAGTCAATCTTGCACAAGCACTAGTTACTACTATTGCTTCGTTTGCACCAGGTTGTGGTATACCAGTGTCTATGAAATTTGTACTTGCAGAATATATCATATCAGAAGTTAATGATACTTTAATATCTTTAAGTCCACCACCAACAGTAGAACCAGATATTGTTAAGTTTGTACCATCATAAGATAACGGTGATCCACCAAGGTATATTGTTGCACCACTAACATGCAACTCTTTCCATTGATTTGTCGGTGAACCCAAACTGTATAAACCATCTGCGTTTGGAATTACATCACCACTAAATGTAGCACCACTATAAAAATTTACTGATGCGTTATTATTAATTTTAATAGCTTTTTTATTACCAGTATTTCCTATATCTGTTACAGAGAATGATAATTCTGTACCATGACCACTAAGAGAGAAATTTTCAACAGCTGTTGCAGTAATAAATGCTGGTACATTTGATGTTATCAATCCTGTTAAACCACTATCTTCAAAACCAGTAAATACAATAGAACCAAGATTATGATTTATTTGAGTTGCTGTAATAGAATTATAATCTGAACCATAACCTTTTACTAAACTAATTGTTGGTTGATTATCTGTTATTGTATTAACAGAATATAACGCCATTGTAGAATTTAATGAAGTTGAACCATATATTCCTAATGATGTTAAACCTGTCAACACACCACCATTTCCAATACTGACATAATCAGATGTAAATAATTTTGGAACATATACAGAACAATCACACAAAGTTGATACTCCAGAACAACCTATAACTACAGAACTATTATGTGATACTGTATTATAACTACCTCCTACAATTGCAGAATTATAATTCATTACTACTGTATTATAACTACCTCCTATAATTGATGAATAGTTAGCTGATGTTATTATATTTGTAAGACCACCGACTATACTAGAATTTTCTGATTTTGTACCTCCGATAGTACCAGTATTACCACCCATTATTGTATTATAAAATCCATCTCCTATAATCCTATTAGCTATACCACCAACAATTGAAGAATATGTATTAGAAACAATACCTGTTGAGCAACCTAAAATAGTCGCACCTGAGACTAAAGTATTATTATTTTTACCACCAATAATAGCTGAATAATCACCTGTTGCACCAGAAACATCTGGTGTTGAATTTTCTCTATATGAATGATTGAATGCTGCTAAACCAGAAGCTATTATTTCATTATTTACAAAACCTTCACCACCAGAAAAAGATGACTGACCAGATGCTATTGTATATCTATTATTTGAACTTGAATAATCGCCTAAAGCTTTTGTTTGTGAGTTTTTAGCAATAGAAACAGTACCACTTGCTTCACATTGTCCGCCAAATACGTATGATGCCAAACCTGTATTACCAGTTCTTGAACCAAATGTTACAGATGACATAACAAAATCAAAATAAATATATGGATTTGAACTAAATGAGCCGCCAGAATTTAATTGAAAATAACCAGTTGAGCCATTTGCTATATCAGTCAAGTTAGAACCATTTCCATAATATGTTGCAGCAGATACAAAATTTGAAGCATTGAAATTCGTAGCATATACTGTGTCTGTAGCAAAATCAAATGTAAATGATGATGAAGATGCCAATGTTGCAGCAGAGCTTATTTGAATACTACCATCTGCACCAGAAGCAAATGCTGTTGCACCGCTACTTCTTGTCCAAGATGAACCATTCCATCTTGCAGTATCACCTGTTAAAAGTGTTGTTGGATCAAGACCTATAAAAAGTTTTTCACTCATTGTTAATTATTTTATTTTTATGTTGTTGTAGTTATTAAATTTCCACTATTATCAACTGTTACTTTATATCTAGTTCCGTTAGGACTTCTTAATATAATACCATCACCAGACATGGTCAGTTCCGCTCTTGGCATATAAACCGTACTTGCTGATAATGTTGTCTGATTGTAGCCTCCTAAAATTACACTATAATCGTGTAATACTGTATTATCAGTACCAGCCAATATAGCACTTGATACAGATGTGACACTATGATCAACACCACCTAATATAACAGAATAATTAGCTGTTACTCCTGAAACATTATCTGTGCTATTATTTCTATATGAATGGTTAAATGAAGAAACGCCAGATGCTACGATAGAATATGCTGTTGTTTGACCATAACCACCAGCATGAGAAGCAGTACCTATAGCATTTGAAAATCTATTTTGAGCGTGAGAGCATTCTCCTGATGCTATTCCATAACGACCTTCACCATGAGAATATTTACCAGATGATGTCGAATAATTTCCTTCAGCGTGTGAAAAATGACCATTTGCTGTTGTTCTATAACCTTCTGAGTGAGAACCATCTCCACTGGCTGTACTTTCTATGCCTTCTGAGTGTGAACCATATGAACCAGAAGATGTTGTTTTGTAACCTTCTGCAAAGCAAGAACTATTTCCATATGTTCCTGATGCTGTTGTTTGATATCCAGTTGCAAAATTATATTTTCCTGTTGCTTTAGATTCATAACCACCAATAACAACGGAGCCTACATCTGTTGCTGAGTTATTTACACCACCTAATATAACTGAATACTCACCAGTTGCACCTGATACATCAGGTGTTGAAATTAATCTAGTTGAATGATTAAATGATGCCAAACCAAAAGCAATTACTTTATAATCTAAATGACCATACCCACCAGCATGAGATTCATAACCACTAGCTGTTGTAGCAAATCCTTCTGCGTGTGAATAATCACCACTTGCTGTAGTATAAGCACCTTCGGCGTGAGAAGCTTGTCCACTTATTGTTCTATAACCGCTTGCAAAAGAATAATTACCACTTGCTGTTGTTTCTACACCAGTTGCAAAAGCATAATCACCACTTGCTATAACATCATGACCATATGCCATAGAACCAGAACCAGTTGAGCCACTTCTAACACCAAATGTTATAGCTTCATTAGCAAAGTCAAAATCAAATTTTGTAGAGTATGAAAATGTTGAACCAGATTTTATTTGAATGCTACCTGTTGTTCCTGCAGGACTACCACCAACCGTAACACCTGACCATAAAAGATTTGTACCATCAGTTGAAAGTGGTATAGTTCCTAAGAATAATTGATTACTCTGATGATAAACATCATTTACAAATATTACATTACCTGTAATTGTTTGTGGAACTGATGTTGGATTTAATTTAACATAATTTGCTAATTCTGTTGTTAAACCACTGACTTTAGACATAGTTAATGCGCCATTTAACCATTTTGCAGTACCAACATTATAATATAAATAATGATCTGTCTGAGGTCCAGTTATAATAACATCATTTAATTCTGATAATCTTCCTTTTATAGTGCCTGTAAAATCTGCTACAGTATATGAATTTGGATGACCATATGCATCAAATGTCATATCTACTAAAATAGATGAAAGTGATGGAATTGTAGTTGACCTGGTTACAGTTTTTGTTGAGTGTCTTATTTGAACATCATTATCTAATGTACCACCACCTGTTAATCCTGAAATACCAGTCACAGTTCTTCCTGTTAAAACACCTTCAGGTTTCCAAGTAATAGCAGTCAAATCTATAATATAATTTGTCCAACCTGATGTTGAATCCCATTTTAAGAAACTATTATTTGTTAATATTGGCACATTTAACGAAACATCAGCCAATGATTGTAATGTTAAACCTGATAAATCATCATATGTAATATACCTAATATCTAATACACCAGAACCACTTATTGGCAACAATTGAGATTGTGTATAATATCTATCATCATGATTGTGGTCTTTATCTGAATAATATGTTCTATAAAATGTTCCACCAAAGTATTCATAGAAATAATTTGCATCTATGTATTTTTGTCCCTCGTAAGTTGTAGCGGTTAAACCTGTAAATGTAAATGTTCTACCTGTCCAATAAGTGTCACCACTAGTTATATATGATATAACTGTAGGATCTGTTACATAAAGAGAAATAATATCTTCACCTTCTTTAACAGTACCACCAGTATCAACATGTAATATTCTTGTTGTTAAACCAGTCATAAAATCAAATACTAATTCACCAGTCATAGTGTCACCACTTTTTACAACAAAATTGCCGACCAATGTTGGTGATGTCACTGGATACCAAGAACCTCCACTATATTGTAAGAATTGACCATCTGTTGCGCCAGTAACTCTAACATCTGTTAATGCACTAAATGCGTGGGAATGTCCTGTTTGTGAGAATATCGCTGTTTGAGCACTTGTGAAGAATATTGCATCAGTTTGAGCACTAGTATAATAAGCTGATAAATCTGGTGTTACAGCACTATTAACCCACAATGCACCGTCAAATACTAATGATTCTCCAGCACTTGCAGTTGTTATTCCAGAATTAACATCTAATAATTGATATAAATATCTTGTTCCTGTCGCACCTGTTAAATTATATAATAATAAATCAACTTCTGATGCAGTATAATATGCTGATAAATCTAAGGTTACTGCTGAGTTTATCCAAGTACCAGCAGAATATACTAAAACTTGTCCATAACTTATTGCACTTACTACAACATCTGTTAAGCCTGTTAAATAATGTGAGTGTCCTGTTTGAGAATAAAGTGCATTTGTTTGGGCACTATTAAAAAATATAGTATTAGTTTGAGCACTTGTGTAATATCCTGTTAATAGGTTATTAACTTCAGTTGTTGAATATGTTTGAGAACTCAAATAATATCTATCATCGTGTGTATGACTTGTAATAGAATATTGAGAATGTGTGTGTGATGTTGGTGAATATTCACTATGAGTGTGAGATGTATTTGTAATATCAGACCACAAATGAGTATGTGCAGTATTTGTTAAACCAGTAAAATCATGTGTATGACTTGTTAATGAATAATTTGCGTGAGTATGACTTGTCAAAGAATAATCAGCGTGAGTATGACTTGTTAATGAATAATTTGCGTGAGTATGAGATGTTGGTGAATATGATCCCAATATTGTCATAGTTTGTGCTGTTGTATAAAATGATGTATTAGCAGACAAGAAACTACTGTTTGCCTGTGATTGTGTATAAAATGAAGTATTAGCACTTAAAAAATTTGCATTTGATTGTAATTGTGTATATGCACTTAAATGTGCAGCGGTTGTTGTTGCTGATAAGAAATTACCATTTGCTTGTGCTTGTGTATAGAAAGAAGTGTTCGCTGACAAGAAACTAGAATTTGCCTGTGCTTGTGTATATGCACTTAATTGATTAGCTGTTGTTGATGCAGATAAAAAACCACTATTTGCTTGTGATTGTGTATAATAACTTGTATTAGCACTTAAAAAACCACTATTTGTTTGTGATTGTGTATAATAACTTGTATTTGCAGAAAGGAAACTTGAATTTGCTTGTGATTGTGTATAGAATGAAGTATTAGCACTAAGGAAGTTTGAGTCTGTTTCAGGTTTTGAATAAACTTGACTCTTTGTATAATATGAAGAATCATGAGTATGACTCGTTAATGAATATTGATTATGTGTATGTGATGTTAATGAATAGTCAGTATGTGTATGACTCGTTAAGGAGTAATTTGCGTGGGTATGACTTGATAATGAATAATCAGTGTGAGTGTGAGATGTTGGTGAATATTGAGCATGAGTGTGGCTTGTCAAAGAATAATATGCGTGGGTGTGAGATGTAGGACTAAAATTAGCATTTGTTTGAGCAGTAGTATAAAATGATGTATTTGCTGACAAGAAACTAGAATTAGCTTGTGCTTGTGTATATAAGCTTGTATTAGCACTTAAAAAGTTTGCATTTGTTTGTGCAGTAGTGTAAAATGAAGTATTTGCAGATAAAAATGAATTATCGATTTCACTTTTTGTATATGTTTGTGGTTTAGTATAATATAATGTATCATGATTGTGACCAGTCAATGAATATTGACTATGTGTGTGACTTGTTAATGAATATTGTCCAGATATTTCATTTTGTGTCAATATTGTTTGACCACTTATTGTTAATTGACCATCAACAATAGTAATAGGATAACTATCAATATAAATTGTTCCACCAGAAACATGTAATTCTTTCCATTGATTTGTAGCAGAACCAAGTGAATATACACCATCACCTACTGGAATTAAATCGCCTGAAATACTTGATGAACCAGATATTGGAATATATAAATAATCTAATTGTCCACCATCTAATTGAGTTTTTGTGTAAAAATTATTTGTATCAAAAGAAACAGCGGAATTTACCCAAACACCACCATAATAAACTAAGAAATTATTATTTTGCGGTGTTGCTATTGTTACACCACTCAAACTTGATAAAGTATGAGTGTGTGATGTTACACTATAATTATTAAATAAATTTATAGTACTTGCAGATAAAAAATTAGCATTAGTCTGTGAACTTGTATAATAATTTTGTGATGTATTATAAGTTAATGCAGTTAATAAACTATCAATTTCTGGTTTGTCATAAACTTGTAATTTTGTATAATAAAGATTATCATGTGTATGACTTGTTAATGAATATTCATCTAATAAAGTATTTATTTCACTTTCTGTATAATACCTATCATCATGTGTATGTGCAGTTGTTATCAAATCACTCCATAAGTGAGTATGCGATGTGTTTGTCAAATCGCTTAAATTATGTGTATGACTTGTTAATGAATAATTTGTATGAGTGTGTGATGTTAAAGCATAATCAGCATGAGTATGTGAACTCAATGAATAATTTGTATGTGTGTGTGATGTTAATGAGTAGTCGTTATGTGTGTGTGATGTTGGACTAAAATTACTATTAATATAACTTCTTGTATAATAACTTGTATTAGCTGATAAAAAACTATTTTCGGCTTCGGAACGAGTATATATTGCAGTATTTGCTGATAGGAAATTATCATCAATTTCATCTTTTGTATAAGTTTGCATTTTTGTATAATATCTATCATCTAATACACCAGAGCCACTAGGACCACCTGGATTAGGATTTAATTCACTTTTTGAATATGTTTGTGCTGTTGTATAAACATCATTAATACCATAACCACTTGCATCAGTTGGTGTACCAATTATATGAGACCAATTTATATAAACATCACTTGTTGAAGAACTTAATTCTACAATAGTATAATAATTACTTGTAAAAGCACTTGTATCAAAAGTAAATGAACTATTAACCCAAACACCATTTTGATATACTAATACTTGATTGTTTGAAATTCCACTTAATTGAACATCTGTCAAACCAGTTAAATAATGAGTGTGTGATGTTAAAGAATAATTGGATAAAAGATTTGTTACGGCAGTGTTTGTATAATATCTATTATCTAATTGACCTAAATCTAATTCTGTTTTTGTGTAATAATCTGTATCTTCGGCAGCATTTTGTGCAATAGTTTTTTTAACAGTATTCAATTTTTCTAATGCTGACATAGCAGTTGAACTACTATCAAAATCTAATGTTATATCATTTTCGTTTTCAACTTTTATATAAACATATCTATCTTTGTAGAAATAATAACTTATCATTACATCTATAGTATATTTGTAATTTCCATATTTATCGTAAATTTTAATGTATTTACTATCACTTGTAGCTTGACTTATAAAATTATTATAAGCATAATTGTATGATACTGCCATCTGAGGATATTAATTTTCTATTATATATTAAAAATTGAATTGATTTTTTGATAATTACATTAGTTTTACACTCATTTTATATTAATTTTACATTGTAATTTTAATATATAATTAAAAAAGTCGTATTATGAACAACTCAAAAACTGTAAACATAGATTCTGATCTGCATAAAAAATTAAAAAAATATTGTTCAGATAACAATTTAAAAATAAATGAACTTATAAATGAACTAATAGATGACAGAATTTCAATAAAAGAGAAATCTATATTACCATTAATATTAAAAGACAAAGGTGAAGTATATGAAAATATAATATGTAGTGAGATGTCACCAGAATACAGGAACAGTTTACCAAAAAGTTTGACACTAATAAGAAGTTCAAAAGATGGTACTGTTTTTATAGCAACTTATAAACAAGTTTAAATGAAAAATCCCAACTTCTTGTTGGGATTTTTGTTATCTATCTATTCTCTTAACATTGAACCATATCGAATATGGTGTTATGTTTCTTGATGTGGCATTGTTTGATGAGAATCTTAAATCAAAATAATCACCACCATTTACTCCAGAAACTTGACCTGCTAGTGATATATTTCTTATTTCACTAGTATTTGTAATTGACCATCTAGTTAATAGATTAGGTACAACTGCACCATTTCTATAAACAGCCATTATATATCGTGGTGTAGTATTAGAACAAGAAGAAGACATTGTCACTACAATTTCATATGTACCATCACCGCCTGAATCAATTGTTATTCTATCAGCAGTTACATTATTTGTGAATGTAGTATATCTATTAACATTAGATGTAGCATTAACCCAACCAGTATAACCTAAGTTTGATACAGCGATAACCGCGCCACCAGCAGTATTTACTTCATACATAGAACCATATGCTATTGGAGTTAATTCTTGTCTGTAACCTATACCTGAATTATCAGTATAGTAAAATCTTAATCCATCATATTCTATCGCACCAATTTCTGCATTTGTCATTAATGTTCCAGGAGTAAGCTTAATAGGAGCAGAGTTTGCTGCAGTTGATCCAGAATTTATGTGTAATTGAGCTGTTCTCGAAACAACATTAATTCCTAATGTACCATAAATTGTTCCACCTGATATAGAAATAGCATCTGTAATACTATATCCACTTAAAGTCGTAGGCTTATTAGTAATAATAGACCAATCAACAGAAGATACTGTAGCTGTTATAGCACTATTAACCCAAAAACCATCGCCATTATAAACTAATGCTTGATATATTACTGGTGTTGTTATTGTTACACCTGACAAACTTTGTAGTGTGGTATTATGAGGATTTGTTGCACTAGTGTGATCTATGAATGTTGTTGCTGATACAAAATTAGCATTGGCTTGCGATTGTGTATAGTAACTTGTATTTGCTGAAAGGAAATTAGCATTTGCTTGACTATATGTATAAGCACTCAATTGATTTGCTGTTGTGGAAGCACTTAGGAAATTAGCATTTGCTTGGTTATATGTATATACACTGAAATATGCGGCAGTCGTAGTTGCTGACAAGAAATTAGCATTTGCTTGTGATTGTGTGTAATAACTTGTATTAGCAGATAAGAAATTAGCATTGGCTTGTGTATAAGTATATGCACTCAATTGATTTGCTGTTGTTGATGCAGACAAGAAATTAGCATTAGCCTGTGCTTGTGTATAGTAACTTGTATTTGCACTTAAGAAATTATCATTTGCTTGAGATTGAGTATAATAACTTGTGTTAGCACTTAAATAATTTGAATCACTTTGAGTTTTTGTATAAACATCAGCAATTCCATAACCGCTAACAGTTGTAGGTTTATTATATAAATAATTCCAATCTAAACTACCATAGAAAGTTGTTGCCGTAACATTTAACATTCTTGTGCTACCACTAACATCTAAAGCAAAAGAATCATTAATGTGATTTATAAACACTTTACTTTGTGAGTAAATACCATTTGTCAAACCACTACAAATATTAATACCATTTAATGTTGTTGTAGCAGTTGTAGATTTTATAATATCAATAAAATTAAATGTATTAGTTCCGTCTTCTGATATATCATATAAATCCAATAATATACCATTTTTAGTTTGGTTATTTGTAGAAACTTTTAATGGTAATATAAGAGACGAAGTGCCTGTTAGTGTACCACCAAGAATCATTTTATCTAAATCTAAATTAGTATCTCTAAGAACTAATCCATTTTGATTATATCTAGTATCAGAATTTTCTAATCTTAAATCCCATCTTAAATTATTAGTAATAGTATCAGAATTACCTTTTATAAATTCTATCATAGGATCGTTTGCTGTACCAACACTAGTATATTGCCATACTCTCATTGATGCTTCATCATCAATAATAGCCAAACTTCTACCAATATCACCAGGTGTACCACTTGCTAATCTTGTAGCACTTAAGCTATTACCTAATGCAGTTCTACCAAAATAGTCTACTTGGAAGAATGGTGTTGTATCACCATTTGCACAATATACACCTAATCTATTAATACCATTATTTGTAAGGATAAACATATATGACGGTTCTGTAATAGCAGTTGCACTAATTCTTATATAATATAGTTCATCAGAATCATTTATTGAAGTTGTTGTCCAATTTGTTAATTTACTTTTTGTATATAAAACAGCACCAGGTTTTGTTAGATTGTTTGAGCCATCAACCAAATCATGAGTAGTATTGCTCATAGTTATCCAAATAGAACCATTCCAATATTCAAATTTTAATGATGTACCAGTTAATTCATTTTCAGTATATAATAAAATAGAATCGAAAGGGCAATATTTACCAACATATGTATAATCTGTTGTTCCAGTTAAGAATATAAATGATGCTTGCGAAGTTTGTCCCGCAATTATTGTATTATCAGTATAACTTGCACCATCATAATATAATACCATATCAAATCCTTGTGGGAATATTGATACTACATCAGGTGGTTGTTTTTGATTAGTATATATTAATGGTGGATTTATACCAAATCTACCTGTTCTTGATATTATAAATGTATCATGTTTTGATGATTCAGACCATATATTCAAAAATTCACCATCTTCATCATGCCATTGATATAATTCCCATCTATTTGTTTCATCTTCGCTTATGTAAAATCCTTTAACGTCTGCTGAAGAACCATTAGCAAATATATAGGAAGCATTCTTATACACATAATCATAACCAGCATTCCAATCGACTTCTTCATCTAATAATATTTCAGCATCATTATATTTACGAACAACATATCTTGTTTGACCATTAGCAACAATTCTAGCATCTGATTCAATATGAGTAAATGCACTTGTTGGACTTATTGCTGTGGTTGATGCCGTTGTAGGTGTCTGTATAATACCACTAGCTGTTATTTGCTTATTATCAGCAAAGATTGGATAATCATGATGTGTATCACTATTAATATTTACTGAACCATGTGTTTTATCTATTCTAACAGTTTTATCTGAAAAATATAATACATCTGAAACAGGTTCAACACTATATGTAGTAACTCCTGTTACTGTTAAATTTCCAGTATTAGTTAATGATAATACTGTTGGGTGATTGTGTGTTTCATAATTTGAACCATATTTTAATTCAAAGTTTGTGTTTCCACTATTAAATATTGACCAATAGTCTACTGGATTCCCACTACCATCAATTCTACCAAGAGAAACTGAAGCTGCTGTATTACCAAGGAAATATGTTCTACCAGATGTAGAAGCAAAGAAAGCAACATCAGCACCTTCGCATATTGCGTTTGATTGTAAATTACTAATTTTATTAAACTGAAATTGTGCTGCGTTTGTTAATCCAGTTCCAAAAATAACTTTGTTATTAAATGTTTTATTACCAGAAATATACTCATCACCAGTTGTATGAACAACTTCTGTATCAAGTGCTAATTTTACTTCATTTCCATAAAAACCAGCTTTCCAAACTTGATTACCTTCGTCCCACATTACAACAGCATCTTGACTTGTATCACCAGAATATCTTTCTACTGTAATATAAGCATTTTGAATAGGTGTTGTTTGACCTTTTAACATTGTAATGGTATTACCTGTGGTATCAATAGTTGCTGATTGATTTACAGTTTGAGTACCTAAAACAACCAAGTCATTTACTACAAGATTACCATAATTATTATCAGCAGCATTTCTAATAGATAATGTTGAACCAGAAGATGTATGACTTTTTAATGTTATACCTGTTATACCTTCACCAAGATATAAATAACTAGATTTTAAATTGGCACTATCAAATGTTACATCATCAGTTGTTGATAAATTCTGATTTATAACATCTAAATTGGCTTTATTTGTATGAGTATGTGCAGAATATAAAATATCAGATATTTTTGTTCCACTATCAATAACTTTATAATTTGAATCCCAAGTTAATATATTACCATTATTTGCTACAGTTAAACCAGAAATATATAAATTTGTTGTATGAAAACTTCCACCGCTAGTAAAAATGTATGTTGTTTGTCCTGTTTGTCCAATATAATAATCTAAATATAAATCATTTAATCCATTTTTATTTTTCATAAATGACCACATTTTTACTTTATCCCAATCTGTTATTAATGGATTGTATGTAGTTGCATATGAAATAAGATTAAATGATTGATACATCGATTCTGCACCAGTACCATATGTGGCTGTTATTAATTGTGAATTTCTATTTATCGCAGTTGATGCAAAAAATGATGGCTGAACTGATGTTGTATCTGTATTATTAAAAAATAAACCTTTTGAACCTCCCCATAATCCATAATCTATCGAAGGATTGTCTTCCTCTTGACCAATATTTAATTTAAAAATTGTATTATTTGAATCTGAACCATTGCCAACATACATATAATAATCATCTACATCTATACCTATAATAGATATTAATTCGCTATTTGTAATATTAAATTTGTTAGGATAATATAATGATTCTACTAAATTTAATCTTATTGATGCAGTTGAATCAACTTGATTGAAACAATATTCTGTAACATCTAATACTATTGAAGCAGATAATTGAATTTTTGATGTATCATGAGCTTCAAAACCACTACTTGAATATTGAACATAAAAATCACTAAAGTAAGCTTCTGAACTACCTTCTGTTGTTAAAACTTTATTATTATATCTTGTACTACTACCATAAACTCTTGTTGCTTGTGCAAGCATTTTTGTTGGTGGTGTAGCTGATGTTGAATTTAACAATCTTATAGCACTACTTTCACAATATCTAATAGAACATCCAACCATAACACCACAAGCACCATTATCTAATATGATAGTATCACCACTAGAATATAAGAACACACAATCATTTAATTTGAATGTTTCTGTTCTTTGTGGCACATGAAACATTGTGTAAGCATAATTTATTCTTAAACTGTCAAAAAAAATTCTTGTTGTATTATCATATTCTACAGCAATACTTCCTGATGTACCATAATATGAATTGCCTGTTGTGCCTAAATTCGAACCATCTATGAATAAGTTTTTTAACAATGATGCGGATTGTATATGGAACATTGTTTTGCCTGTCAAGTTAATAGTTGGATGAATAGTTGTTTCAAAATATCCATCACCTTCTATTCCAACAATATTTGAATTATTAATAGTTATAGTATCATCAATATAATATGTGCCAGCCGCTACTGAAATTATAGTAGGAGAAACAACATTAGCATTTGCCCAAATAACAGCAGATGATATATCTCTAAACTCATCACTATTAACATGTACATAAATTACAGATGGTGTAGTTCTTGTTGTATTAGCCATTCCCCAATGTGTTCCATGAGAAATTAAAGTTATACCTTGACCATTTTTAGAAATTTTTTGTTCTGAAAAGTTGTCTATTAATTGACCACCAATAGTTGATATGATAACTTCATTTGGTTCATCTGTATATTTATAAATTCTTATTATTTTGTTTGTTACAGAACTATTAGAATCTGGTATATAAATATTGACATCACCCAATTCATCATATACTGCAAAACTATCAAATGTTGTTGCTGTGTAACTTGTTACTGCGCTAACATCAATTAAGAAATTCTTTTGCGTATAACCTGTTAATATAGTATCTATTTCTGTTTCAGTATAATATCTATCATCATGTGTGTGGGCAGTTGTTGCCAAATCAGACCATAAATGAGTATGGGCAGTATAAGTTAGGGCACTAAAACTTGTTCCATGAGGATTTACAAGTGATGTATGATAACTAACAGCACTATTTATTTGTGTATTTGTTTGTGATGATGTCCAATATGGTGAAAAATCAGATGAATCTGGCAAACCAACCCAAGTACCAGCAGAATAAACTAAATAATATCCTTGTGAAGTACCAGCAGTATTTACATCACCTAAATTATCTAACGTTATACTATTTTTTGTAAAATGAATAGAAGTGTCAGCGGTATGTGAATTTAAATTAATTATTGTTGCAAAAGTATTATCTGACTGTGTATAAGTATATGCACTTATCTGAGCCGCTGTAACATTATGAGGATTACTAGTATCAGCTGTATGACTTGCAAATGTTATAGCAGAAACAAAATTAGCATTTGCTTGTATATAGGTATATGCACTTATCTGAGCCGCTGTAACATTATGTGGGTTACTTGTATCTGCAGTGTGTGAGTTAAAGTTTTGTACATGGTTTGCAAATGTTGTAGCAGAAACAAAATTAACATCCGTTTCAGTTTTTGTATAAGCATCTGTAATACCATAACCTGATATTGTTGTTGGTTTACTTATAATATCATTACTCCATACATGAGTGTGTGCAGTATATGTTAATGCAGAGAAATATGTTCCATGAGGATTAATTAAATCTGTATGAGCAGTCAAAGCATTTGCTGCACCTAAAGTTACGGCTGAAATCCAGCCAGAATATTGTGTATCATGATTGTGTAATGAACTTGCATCGCTACCATCAGTTAATATACTATGTTGAGAATTTGTTAAGTGATAATATTGATTAGCTGTACCACCATTAAGACCTGTTAATAAATTATGACTTGTTGTTACAGTTGTTGCAACAGTTACATCAAAAGCGCTTGTTACTAATTGAGCCATACTAGTTCCTTGTTTACCAATAATACGACCAACAAACATTGTATGAAATGATATTAAATCTGGTAAAACTGTTGGAATTCTTTCATTCTGTGCATCTGCTATAGAAGGATACTCTCCTGTACCAATAATATAATACAAGTGAGATAGATCTTCAATACCAGCATAAACCCAGTTTACATTATAAGATCCTGCACTCAATGGAGGTAATGTTAAACCACTAATAGAACCAGTATAATCAGAATAATTTGTATTATTAAATCCACTTGTACTTACATCAATTATCCAATTTGTAGTTGTTCCTGATGGATAACATAAAAATAAAGTTGTTGCAGAAGCAGTATTGTATTCTGGTTGTGTTCTTCTTATACCACCATACCACATAATACCTTCTGTACATGTAATTGCATCACCATGTGTTGAATCTCCTGTATTACCAGATGTTCCTAATTCAAAACCACTTTCTCTGTGAAATCTATCTGTTTTTATGAATCTTTCATTTAGCTTGTTAACCAAACCATCTGCTAAACCATTCCATTCTAATATATGCAAATATATTCCAGTTCTATAAACAGAAACAAAAGGAACTATATTTTGTTCATTTATTATTGTGGCATCAGTAGTTATTGTGTATGTTGGTGAACCACTATTATAATCACCTACAACATAACTTAAACCATTTGGTAAAGCAGGATAATCTATACCTGTTATACCACTCGCTAACATATATTTTGTTAATAAACCACTACCATCAGATTCTTGATTTAAAACAACTTCAGTATATGGTAATGTTATAGAACCATCACCATTATCAATATCTATTTCATTTATTCTAAAACCAGCACTACCAAATTCAGAAGAATTATCAAAATTATACCAATAAGAACCAGAATATAATAATATTTGTCCATCTTGTGGATTGGTTACAATAACATCTTGTAAATTATTAAGATCGTGTGAGTGAGAATCTATTGTTACTAATGCTTTCTGTACAGTATCATCATTTGTTGATAAAATATCAGTGAAATTTTCTGTATCAACACTAATAGCAGTTGATTCGTGAGCACCATCATCATTTCTATTTGATAGAAGATTGTGTTTAAATGATGATTGATTAATTTTATAACCAATTAAACTTACAACATCGGTTTCTAATCTACAATGACCACTATTTGTGAATCCACTGAAAGAATAAAATGTTAATTTGTATAATGGTGCAATTTCACTAAAAGGCAAACCTGTTAAATTTAAATTACTAATAGTATAACTTTCAGCGTCAGATAAGGTTGAAAATTCAGTTTGACCTAAAAATGTAACATATCTAAAATCACTTGTAGTGTGTGGATAAGCGTTTGTTGCACAAATATAAGCATTAACATATTTACCACTTGTTAGTTCTGTTAATTGCCATGTTGGATTATTAAAGTCATTATATTGAATATAATCATCGTACATAAATGGCATATCACTTCTAAAAAATGTCCAATTTCCGGTTGAACCACTTTGATATAATATAACATAAGGACCTCCAGAATTCAATTCTGTGACATCTTGAATTAAATCTTCATCTGCTATTGTACCACCACTTATATGTGGTTGATTATTTGCATTTGTTGGGTTTGTAGGTTGAAAACTGTAATCAGAAATACCAAAATCTGTTTTGTGAAATATTTGTGTACCATTAACATGATGTAGATATTCATGTGTCATCCAATCCATTACCATTCCGTGTCTTTCATCCAATAAAGCACCTTCTGCTTTATCTGCAAAATAAAGAATTATAGCAACTGGTGTAGCATTTGATAAATCAGAGAATGTAACAGCTGTTAATATATTATCTTGTGTAAAATAAATATAATAAGGACCAGTTGTTGGCTGAATTTCAACATGACTTGTGCCAGAATTAACATATAAATAACCTTTATTGTAATATGTATAACTTGTATAACTTGGTGCTGGTTCAATATAAAATGTCAAACCAGTATTATCAAACCATAAATAAGAATCATTTGTATTTGGAAAACCTATAGGTTCACCAGTAACTCTACCAAATTGTACAAGTGCATTATTAGCATCAATCTCATCTTTTGTATAAGCATCTGAAATAGAATAACCACTTAATGTTGTAGGTGTATCATATACTTTTGACCAAGATATTGATATTGATTCATTTACAGCATCTATAAAAAGTTTTTTACATCATCAAATCTAGCAATAGCTTGTTCAGCTTCGCTGTCTGATGCAAAATCTAAAACATTATCATAATTTATTTTTCCATCTCTCATGATATAAGCATATCTTGACTTTTGGAAAGCGGTTGATGTATATGGGTCAATAGCCATTACAAGCGTACCAGCACAATTATAAATATACATCAATCTATCACCAGGAGAGGGGTCTCGTACAAAGTTTCCTATACAGAAATTAGCCATCAATAATCACTTCTTTTTTTTATAATGTTATCACCAAATCTTTTGTGTCCGTTGTTTCATTGCCAGATGAATCACTAACTGTATATGTTAATGAATATGTATCTACTGATGAAATTGGGAATGTTGTTCCTGAAAGAATAATATTTGTTATAGGAATATTTCCATCATAATTATCTGTTACAGCACTAACAGTGTATGTTATAATATCAGCGGATGTTAATCCTGCACCAACTGACATATAGTATGTATCACCAGTAAAATTGTAATAAATTATAGGTGCAACACTCTCAACGACATTTAATAAAGTATAGCTTGTTGCTTCATTACCAGCACTATCAAATACACTGAAATTAAGATTATAATATCCTAATGCTGTTATACTAGTATATGTTGTATTACCAGATGTAATAGCAACAGTCATAGCACTATTAGTTATTATTCCATCTACATCATCCCAAATATAATTTAGATAATATCTTCTAATATCATCTTTAAGTATTGCTCCTGGCGTTTGTGTATCACCAGTCAAATCCATTGTTGTATTTGCTAATAATATTCTATATTGTGTATCTGAAGTTAAACCACTATTATATATAATTGTTGGCGATGTACTATCAACTACTATTTGTTTTGTTGATGTTGACTGATTGCCTGCCAAATCTCTTGATATAAATGTTACAGAATAACTACCATCACTTGTAATTCCAGAAAATTGCTCACCAGTACTATTTTTTGTAATCAATAAATCTAAATCATTGTTATTTATTACACCATCTCTTACAACACCGTTATTATCATAGTCTATAACAGTATTTACAAATCTCCAAATAATATCTTCTTTAGAAATTGTACCACCAGATGTAAATGGAATTGTTGGTGACATTGGTTGTGGAATGCTATATGGTTTATAAGTTACTGTTGGTGCAGTTGTATCTAAACCAGGATAACTAAATGTAGCATATCTACTTATTGAACCTTCCAATGCCCAGTTCATTCTACTCAATGCTTGTAAAGCATTAAATGAACTTAAGAAATATAATTGTATATTATCATCATAATGTGTTGATACAGTAAGTAATTCATTTGCTATATGAATAATATCAATTTTATTATAAGGAATAATCATTTGAAGATTACCACTAATGTCGTAAATTTCAAATTGAGTAGAACCAGTATATTGAGAATTGTATATTGTATCTGTTCTTATTGAAGAATAAGCCAAACCACGCAATTCTGTATAACTTGGAACAAGTGAAGTAGATATTTCATTTTCATCAAGATTAGCCGCCATAATATCTAATGTTACAGTATTTGGTGTAGGATTATACAAATATATTTGTGGAATCCTATGATCTTCATTACCTGATAAAATTAAAATATCTGTAAAAGTTCTTCGTACAAGTGGTTCATCTTCAAAATAATATTCAATATAATTTGTGTTAGTTGTTCCAGAACAATTTGAAACATATGAACTTGATGTATTAAATGTTGGAATTATTGCTAAAAATGTTATATTAGTTCCTAAGAAACCATACATTATTGGTGTATCTCTGGAATCACTTTTTAATGTTTGTTTTGTAGTAAGAACAGAATCATAATTTATATTTAAACCACCTAAACCAAATTTTGAAACCATGTTCGGACCTTCTTTTGCTACAAGACAAGAATTGACTATCTGTATATTCTTTGTTGCTCCGAAAAAACTGTTATTTTCAATTTTCATTTTATACGAATTGCTTTTTAATATATATATTAAAATCAATTTTCAAAATTAGTTTAAAATGTCAGAACTAAAATATCACATAAGCAAGAAATTTAACGAAACATACACCGTATTTTTTATAAGCGATGATGGCTCTGAACAAACAATTACAGGTAATGGTGCAATATTTCAAACAGATATTATGACAAATATCACTTCAATTGACACATTCACAGATGATTGTGATGGAGAAAATAGTACAGTATATTTCAAGAAATATTTTAAATATAAGAATGGTGATGAATGGACAGACCTTATCGAAATTGAAAAATTATCTGGTATGACATTCACATCATGTAGCGATTTAGAATTACAATTGTATTACTTTAGAGCTGTAGATGGTGATGAGGCAGCATTGGTGACACCTGCCGTTTTAAGTGTAACAAATATATTTATAACAGGCAAATATAATTTAAGTGAATATGAATCAGAAGCACAATTACCAAATGAAGGTGATACTGTTATTTTAGCACCAGATGATATTTACAAAGTATTTTCACTCTCAAATTTTAGTGTCTTATCAGCACCACACCAGAATTATGATATAAAGTTCAGATTTACACAAGATAATGGTAGAACTTTTACACCATGGGAACTACTAACAAAAGAAAATATAGAAACAATAAAACTCAATCCATTGAGATTTGCAAAAGCAGAATATGCTATAACAAATTTAGATTCAAGAGGATTGTTAATTTATGATATTATTTTAGAAGGAGATTTTCAAAATGTTTCCGCAAATTATTTAAAAACAAATAGATATGGTCTTAAAGAAGATTGTTTAACAGGTATGTTAAACGGATCTGATGGTATAACGAGTGCTTCGCCTATTCCAGGTGCAGACAACACCAATAGAGATTTTTATACATCTTGTATTAGTTCATATCAAACAAACACAGATATTTCAAGTCAGATTTATGCAGAGAATACTCAAGCATCTGGAAATTTTTGGAATCCTTATCAACAAAGTCAAAAGATCACAAGCTTTGCAAATATGTTAGGAAACCAAGTTTCATCGGTTTTGGGTTGGACTGTTGATTATCATTTAACAGATCCAGATGGAAATGGTATTGATAAATATATGAATGAATATACACTTACGAATATTGTTGATGTTAAAAAGATAAAAATTGTTGTACCAGATAATAAGTTTCCTATTGAAACAATGATTATTAATCAATTCAATTTAAATCTATTTGATACTTTTGAAGTTCATATAATGAAAGACGAATTTAAAAGAGCTTTCGGTCCTTCAAAAAGACCAAGTCAAGATGATATCCTTTACATTTGTGAAGCAAATATGTTATATTATGTGAAACATTCACAAGCAAAAAAAGATATTATGAATGCTGCACTTTATTACAGAATTATATTGGAGAAATATGAAATGAAAACTAATATGCGTAATCTTGTTAAAGAATCACAAGATAAGATTGATGCTCTTACTGACAACACAACTATAGATTCGTTATTTGGTGATTCTCATAAAGAATCAGAAAAACAAGTTGCAAATAAATTGCAAACATATCCTACATCTTTTGATAAGATAAGACATACAATATCAACGAAAACAAAAATTGTCAAGAATGATATACTTGTGGATGGTTTTAAAATATCAAAACAATATTATAATTTAAGTAATGTTGCCATAAAAAATAAAACCGCTGTGGATTATACCAAAGCGGATAACAAATTATTAAAATCTGATAATAGGTCATTTATATTTTGGTTTAATTTCAACAATGCTTATGATGAAGATTCAAGACCAAATAATACAATGTATCAAGAATATTTTGTGAGAAGTGGTGTAGAATTCAATTTCTTAAACAATTATGATACAGGAACAACTGGTTATAAAATATATTACAGAGGTGACAGTTTATTCTTTAAATTAAATGAAAATATGTATAAATTGGAAAAACAATTAAGTACAAATGTTTGGTATGCAGGTGTTATAAATTTAGACCAAAGACAAGAAACATTAAGGATGTCAATATACAGAAGAAATGGCGAACTATCATCAATATTAATAGAACCAACATCGTTTATAAAAGTAGAATCGATTTCAGGTACAACTGAATATAACGATTATTTATATAATGGATATAAAAGAGTTGATAATATTGAAAGTAATGTTTGTACAGATTTTGAATTAGTAGCAAGTACTAGTTACGGTGTTGCACCAGTAGAATTTGAACACACAGAATCATTAAAATTATTGGGCTCAAATATAAAATATACAAATTTAAGAATATTGAATGATGTTATACCAGATGATAGTATAACTAATTTATTGAAAGAGGAAATATTAAGAGATGAACAAAATCTCATTCTTGCTGATAATGCAACCAAACAATTAATTACAACTGTATATCAAAACAACAATTGGAGATAATTATGATTTTCTTACCTTGTTATTATTTTATTAATTTCGGCTGATAGAACATATGTATATATCTTACCATCCCTCATAGGTATTTGTAATGTTTCTAATTTTTCAATTTGTTCATATACATCAACACAATACTTCTTCATATCATCTATTGTTTTTTGATATGCTGCATTAGGTTTATATGATTCAGGAAACATGTCTTTATATTCTACTATTTCCCTTAGTAAAGAGGATTTGTTTATTATTACCTTATCGTTGTTAATAGTAGATTTTACTTTTAAAAAGTCTTCTAAGTATAAATTAAACTGATGTATAATATTATCAGTTTCTACAATTTTTAATAATCCTATCACATAAGCATCATTCTCTGATAATACTTCAGGTTTATTTTCTTGAATCCATTTGTCAATGTAATCATGTGATTTGCCCTTTAATACGAATTTTTTATATTTGTTAAATAAACATCTTTTAATGATGTCTTCTGGAGTTATTAAAATTTGCATAAAATTACCGTTTATTTTTTAATTATATTTTTAAATTTTGAAATTGTTTAAATAAAAGCATTATTGTATTTTTGCAATGCATCAAAGTTCTCTTCAATCCTTTGACAAGCTAATTTAAAAGAAACAACATCTTCTAAATCAAGAATAAACCATTCACCACCTTTTCTTTTATGTGAGAAAAAGTTATGCAATGCAATTTCTACTTTTCTACCATATTTTGTTTGAAAATTGTCGACACAGGATATTTTGTCTTTGTTACCTGTTTGTAATCCACGAATTCTTCTTTTGAAATCTTTGTTTCTTGTAAAACCTATTTTGTAAGAGGTCTCATTATCGGAGACACATTCAAACAAATAAATATATCCTTCTGCCAATTATATAAGTATATTTTTATTTATATATTGTTATGTGTTGGTCTAAATTACCACTCAACCCAAACTTTTAAACTATCACCATCACTATATTCACCAAATTCTTTGAAAATCAAATCTGTAATCTGTTGTCTCCATCCTTTCCAAGGATCTACTTTTGGATTTTTCTTTTCTTCCTCTTCGCGTTTGATAAGAATATCTACATTTTTCTTTATCTCTTTGTCATTTGGATACATATTTAAAAGTTGCTTATACATATCTATATTATCATCTGTTGTTCTATCTACTTTAGGAACAACTTTTGGAATGTAAATAAATGAACCGTTTCCCAAACCATCATTTTGGTCAACTAAATAATGCCAAAAATCCATGTAAGGCGGTTTTGCTTTTTTACCATCATCTGCATTTTTATATTCTGCATGTGAGTCGTAATTCATTGTTGATGGTATACCTGTAAAACCTCTTGATTCAAAATTATATTTCTTTTCAAGATAATCCATCATATCATCATAGTCTAATTTTGGTTCTTGTTTTGGTGCAGGTTTTTTAAAATTCTCATATGTTTTCATAAATAGAAATGTTTTCATTTATATAATTATTTTTCATGTATATATTAAAAAATTATTTAGTACCTTTTAAATGTGGTTGTAATTTTCCCTTATAATATACATTTCCTTCTGAATCAATAAATTCTTCCATAAAATGCCAACCTCTAGGTTTTTTAACTTTTTTAGCATCTTCTTCAAGTTTTTTAATTTCGTCTTCGGAATAAATTGTTTTTTGAGGTCCAGCTTCAAGCATTATAGGTTCGTCAAAGCTAACTACGCTTATACCTTGAACATTCTTTTTCTTATTTTTAATTCTATCAAAAAATCCTCTATCTTCAAGGTATTTAATATATTCTTCTAATTTGATTATCTGATTTTTATAAATATTCTCCATTTCTCTATATTTAAGAATAATTAATTGTTTTTGATTTTCAGCGTTATCTATTTTTCTTGATAATTCATCATATCTTTCTCTAACTCTATAATTTTCTTGTACTAAATCTGTTAAAATATTTTTCTCTGTGGTTTTATATTCATGAACATCTGGTTTGTCTTGACTTTTGACAATAACTAAAATGTTCTCACCACTATCTTTTAAGAACGCAATTTCTTTTTGGAGTTTTGCAACTTCTTGCTGACAATTTCCAACTTGTGTTCTTAATTGATCAATAGTTTGAGAATATTTCATATATTCTTCATAATCTATTTGAATCAATTTTTTCATTTCTTTAATTTATCATCATTTCCTATAAATTTGTTAATATATAAATTTGATTCTGTACTAATATCTTTTTTATAAAGAAAATAATATTTTTTACCCCTTATTTCTTTTGTTGAACTAATATCATCTTTTCTACATATATTCTGTAACATTAACATATATAAACTGTCTCTTTCATCATCGAAGGATGAATATCCTAAAAAATCTACATCATTTTTGTCAATAAATTCTTCTATACAGTTTTTAATATTTGATATTACTTTGTATCCACGATTATCTATATTTCTTAACAATTTATATACTTTATTTTTTTCTAAATCAATATAATAAAAATACACATTATAAGCATTAAAACCAATCGAATCAAAATGTATAAAATATTCATCATTAAAAATATCAAATTTTGCAACCCAGCCATATTCTGATTTTTTAATCCACTTATAATTCTTAGTCTCAAATAACTCTTTTATGTAAGTTATAAATTTTTTCATATTATTATATATCTATTTAACCAAATCCCCTTTCAAAATCCTATTTATTTTATCTTCTCTTTCATAGAATTTTTGTTTTTCTGGTGATAAAATACACTCTATTTTTCTATCTAAAAAAATACAAATGATTTTATCAATCTTTTGTTGATGTTTAGGATTTAAAAATTTTCCATCTTCTATTCTTATATTATGTTCTAATAACAATCCTCTTTTACCAGTTATTGTATTATAATATTCATTAATTATATTTAATTTTGTTCTTGGATCATTTAATATAAAATCGTTAAATTCATCTCTTAATGTTCCTAATATTTGTGGTAATTTGTTATCGATTAAAGGAGATGCTGGATGCCATGGTGGACTAGCATAAATAGGTTCTATAATACTACACTTTTCAGCAAAAACACTTATTTTTTTCATAAATATGATATTATTAACACCAAGTTGTTGTTCTAAAACAGGTCTCCATTTCTTAAAACAAGCTTGTTCATCAACTGCTATAGATTTATAATAACCTATATAATCATATTTTACTTGCATAATCTATCTATCTTATTTTTTCTTTTTTTGATTTTTTTCATCCTTAAATAATCTTCTGTTATTTCATTATCATAAAATCCATAATACCAATAGTTTACATATGAGTCACATTCTATACACCTTATTTCATACTCACTTACTGTTCCTTCATCAAGTATGTCTTTTTGTATTTTGTAAAACTTTTCTGAGCCGCATTTCGGACAATATTCTATAATATTTCTATCATTAAAATTACTTAATGATATTTTTTTAATTATATCTTCCATATATTACAATTTTTAATTCATCAAATGGATATTCTTGTTTCTTGACATAAAAATATATAAGAATAAATATTAATAGTTTAAAATGAAATATAAAAAACTACAGAAGAATTTATAAGAGAAGATAATCCAAAACAAAAAGAAAAAGATCGTATTAGACAACAAGATATTATAGATTTTCTTAAATGTAAATTTATTAGAATAAGTATTAAATAATTACTTTAATTTCATCAAATGGATATTCTTGAGGTATATATAAATCTTTTTTTCTTGAGATATAATGATTATATAAAATGGTTTTATAAGAACTGTGAAACTGGTCAACTATATCAAATATAACAGCTTTATCACCTTCTTTATCTTTGTGCAATCTTAAAGCACGACCAATAGATTGTAATACAATACGAGCAGACTTAAACGAATCTGCAAATATTATATTTTTCAAAGCTTTTATACTAACACCAGTAGAAAGAGTACCAAAAGATGCGACTAATATTTTAGGTCTGCCATCAGTTATTTCCATTTGTTTTTTGATATATTCTCTTTTTTCAGATGTTGTTTGACCATCGATATAATAGAAGTCTTTATCAAGAACATTTGACCTAAAATAATTATATAACGTTGTGCCATAATCTATGTTATGAAAAAGTACAAGTGAATTGTTTTTGAATTTACCAACTAATTTACTTAAAAATATTTTTCTTTTGTCTGAATTTTGAGCATATTCTTTTTCTAATTCATAGGCTCTTTTACCATTACCATATTTCTTAATTGTATAAACACTTTCAGCAAAAGACGAATCATCATATTGTAATATTAAACATTTAACTTTTACATTTGAAATTAGACCTTTTGACATAAGTTCTTTTGCTTTAACTGCGATTAATTTAGGTCCAGTAACAGATTCAATAGCCATCCATTCAGATGTTCCTTCTAATGGATATGTACCTGACATACCAAGTCTATAATGTGCGAAACCAAAAGTTTTCTTCATTATAGATTGTAGAGTTTGCGCTTTCGCAGTATGACAATTACTTACACATATATCATTTGCAAAATAGTTGTTTTTAATATTACGTCCATTCTTAACTCTTAAATTATAAACTTCACCATTATAATTTATTTTTTTTATTGTTTTTATTTTCATCAAATTGTCTTAAATTTTTAATTAATTTTTCTTTATTTATTTGATTATTTAATAATTCTTTGTTATAATTTTTCTTAAACCACTCATCTTCAATTATTACATATTTATAATCATTTTCAACAGACCATTTAATAGCATATTCTCTTTTAATTTTGTTTTTTAATTTTGTTTTTTCGCTTCTAGGTTTTATTTCATATAAAATTTTATTAACAACATCTAAAAAATCTATAATATAAATATGTTTTTTATTTTCATAAAAATATGGTATTCTGATTTTTTCATATAACAATTCAGGATTTACAATATGAAAAAAAGATTCCCAAGAACTTCTATGTTTTATTATCTTATCGTTGATCAATGTTTCTATTCTCGAATGACACCAACTATTAGTTACACAAGGTGTAAAAGTTCCATTAATTATGCGTTCTTTTATAGATATCGAAATTTTTTCTTTCCATTTTTTTTTATTTTTTATTTTATAAACACTATTATTATCAATTTGTTTTTTTGATCTATATTCAAATAAACATTTATCAGAACAAAAATGATTATATACATTTCTACTCCTTATACCTATAAATTTTGTTGTTTTTCCACATATTTTACATTTTCTATCTTTCTCACTAATATTCGATAATAGAAAATATATTTCTTCTACTGTTTGTTCTACACCTTCAATTTTAATATAATTTATATCTAACCATTTTTTTAAACTTTCATCTATATTTTTTCTATTTAAAAATTTATTTTTTGATTTTAAGTCACAAAAAAGAAAATTAAATATTTTTTCTTTTACATCTTTATCACTATTCTTATCCACTATTAAATAGTCACTTTCTATTAATATTCTTTCTTTTTTTGTATTAATATTAAACATTTTATTACAAGATAAACATTTATATCTTAAATTATTTTTTTCATACCAACTTGTTACTATCTTTGATTCACATTTTGGACAAATTGTTATTTTAGTCATAGCCTTTGTTTTTTATATCTATATATTAAAATCTAAAATATCATCTTTTTCTAAAAGTTCATCAACTCTTTTCCATAAATAATTTTTTAATAGTACTTCGTGATTTCCTGTGATTTTAATAATATCACCATTTTCCATTTCTAATTCATACATCTGTTGTCCTTGTGATAAATTTTTATACACATATTCAACTTCTGTAATTTCTTTGTTTTTGGTTTCTTCATTAAAAGATATTATTTTATCACCAATAATTAATTCTTTTATCATTTTTTTACTACCATCAAACATCGTTATTTTTGTTTCTGGATGTAAACACTCATCAACCATAACAACATTAAATTGTTTAAAGAAATTAGGTTCTAACTCAGCTGTACCATAATTTATCAACGATTGATATGTACCTATATAAATATTTGGTTCTTTGCCATCACGAACCTTTCTTGGTTTGTCTGACATAATCTCTTGTATGTTTATTTCTAAAGGATTTTTATTTTCTTTACCAAATCCTAAATTATAATCTATCATATCATCATAGAATTGTGTTACAAGTGATATTGAAGGAACTATAAGTAAAATTTTTGTATCTGGTCTTCTTTTTAAAATATAGAAAACCATAATAGAAAATATTAACGATTTACCACCAGATGTTGCGACCTCTACTGTTCCGTATCTGTGCTTTAACATTCTATATGCCGCATTAATTTGATGCGAATATGGTTTAAAATCTTCGCCTTTTAATTTATGGTCTTTAAAGAAATCATCACAAAAATTAGATACATCTTCTAATGTTATTTTATTGTCTCTTGGGAATTGTTCTTTATTAAGAACAACAAATGGATAACCATATTCTTTACAGCAATTATAACATTCTTGCCATAAACCAAAATCAATTATACCCGTATCAGTCATATATTCAAATTTTCCATTCCATTTTGTTAATTTAAATCTTGGCATGAAACGATATCCTTTTACATAAGGTGACAACCAATTTTTCAAATTATTGAACTCCTCTCTTGTAGATTCTTTTAATATGAATTTACTACGATCTTTGCTAATTTCAAATTTCAAAGCCTTAAAATAACATTTTGAGTTTCCGTATCTAACTAAAGTAGCCTAAGAAACTATTTCTTCATAACAAGTTTAGTCTAAACCAGTTGCATTATATAAATCAATTTTATTTTTGACTGCATATAATATTTGGTCAACACTTTTTATTGATTCTGTTAAGAAATTTATATAATTTTGAATATATTCCATTTTTGCTTCATAATAAGCCATGTCAGCTTCAATGAGTTTTGTTTTTTCAGTACCATTTAGTTTAATGGGATATTTAGTAGAATACCATTCAAAATGTTTTTTTCTCATTTGTTTTAATTTTGGCAAATCTTTATACATTTTGTATAACCAATTTGTTCTTTCATCTATTAGAAGTTGTCTTTGTGAAGTAGCTTCTGCTGACAAATCTATAGTTTTTTTAAGTTCACAAGTTATCTTTCTTGATAAGTTTTCTATTATTATATTCCAACTTTTTTGTTTTGTAATTAAATCAGTCTCCAACTTTTCTAATATTTTTTCAAAATCGATTTTTTCTTCACTCATTTAAATCGGATATTTTTTGTTTTATATTATAAATTAACAAAATAGTTTTGTTATTTTATATTAATATGAAAATTCTCACTTGACAAAAATTCAACGAAAAATTACAAAATAAAAACCATGCAATTTTATTAAAAACTGGTGAAAAGTTTTATTTTTCAGAAGAACAATTAGAAAAAATAAAAGATGAGGAATGTATGTTATTTTGGGTTGATGAAGATGGTGTCAACGGTGAATGGACACATGGTAAAATACCAGGTAATTTAATCTCAGAAATTGAGAAACAAATAGAAATCATTTAAATTTTCTTGAAATAAATATTAAAATAATAATCAAACTTATAATCAGTTGAAGGTTTAGTTTGAAAATAATTAATCTTTAAATTAGCCAAAGGATCTATAAAATTTGATATTTCAACATTAGCACTAGTATTTTTATTTGCTACCAATTCAATATCACTTCTGAATTGTGGGTCAAATTGCTTTAATGTAGAATTACTCCATATAGTATTGTTTTTAATATCAATATATTTAATATAAAAATCGATGTAATCAAATGCAAATCTGTCTAATAAATTCAAATCTATATAATTATAAATTGATGTGTTAATATCATTATTTATAAATTTATCATATGTTATACACTTAAAAGTTCTTCTTTCTTTTATTTTTGCAAAAAGATAATTTCTTAAAATTTGTTTAATATCAACATCAATGAACCATTTTGTGTTATATTTTTCATCTCTTGTTGTTTGAGTTGCTTTTCTGATAGTATGATTTTGATATTTTAAGTCAACAGAATCTAATATGAAAAATGTCTCATACATTGAATTAAGATTGTAATATTGATAACCATTATTTTTCATTAATGTTTGACCAGTTGTGTCGTTTGGATCTGTTGATGTATAATAATATTGAAAATATTGAATACTTTTATCATCAACAATGACTTCATCTTCTAATTCCATTATCTTAGAACCAAAAAACGAATTCTCTTCCAATAAATTAAAAGTACCATTAACATTTTCTTTTACAAACTTTTTAAGTATTAAAGTCTCTTTCATCTTAACTTATTTCATTTTTTGTTCTTGTATAATAATCTGAATCCCAAGAAGATTTGAATATAAATCTTTTATCATATGAATAGCCAAATTCGTCTATCATTGGATATATTGATCTGTCTTCTTCTGTGTTTTGTATTTTTAAAATGTTTTCGGTTTCATTAACTTTTGAATACATTAATTCACTAACTTCCCCAAATTCATATAATGAAGTATCAAATATAGTATTAGCTTCTGTGCTTGACACATATGTTAGACCAGTTTCAATACTATTAATTGTATAATGAACTGTTATACAAACACAATCTATATATCCTATATTAACAAGAGTTCCTAATGATCGTTTATAAGAATTTATTTTTACACTTATTCCAAAGTTATTATCATTTAATTCTTGTGGCGTTAATGATAATCCCCACAAATCACTATCTCCACCATAAGAAACTGATGTTGAAGCTGTACTCCAGTATGCAAAATTATTACCAGTATTTGTCATTGTAGAATCTAATGGCAATATTGCATAATTTAATCCTGATGTACCATCTGGTTTAACCAAAACTATATGATTATCTGATATTGTACTATAAGTACTAAATGTCGAAGCACCAACACCAAGATTTGCTCTTTTTCTTATATTAACAGTTATACCATTTATTGTAGAATCTAATGGAATATTAAAATTAAATGTATTTATTTCTAATGTATTTGATTCTGATTTAGTAGGATCAGGATCAGTCGGTGTCATTAAAATATCACAACTTGCATAGTTTCCATCACAAAGACCAAGAGCTTTATCTCTAAACATCCAAGTAAACCCATCACCGCCACCTAAAATTCCACTCGTTGAACCACTGAGAACATTTATCTGATTTTGAACATGATATGACAAACCAGAATAGAATAATTGTTGACTTAGTAGTTTATTGATAACATCGGTATCATCATCAATATATGCATCATTCAATTCTTCTGTTATTTCAGACATTCTTATGGTATAATAGTCTAATGTGGCGTACAATTTATTTATTTCTATTGCTGTGTTATATTGTGATATTTCATACAATCCTAAATTGTTTATTTCAGCTAAAAATCCGCCACATTTATTTTGTGTAAAATATCCACCAGTTATAATATTATAAGATATTGGTGAAAATAGTTCTATGTTTTTGAATATTGGTTCATAAGGACCATTATATCTATAAATAGTATTTTCATACTCTGGTGTTGATTTAAATTCTGGTATAGGTTTTTTCTCAGCTTCATTCAATTCTATAACCCTTGATAATGGTTCTTTTATAAAAGATTTATCATAAATTACTTCTGTAAAATCTGTTTTATACTTATCATAAACATTAAATTTAGGTCCTTTTATCGCAGCAGCATTGTAAGAATTTTTCTTTGTTGTTAATGAATCTGGTGTCTCACATTCTATTTTTATAGGTGGAAAATCTTTTCCCCAAGTTGAAATATCACGTAAAGGATAAACATTACTTTGAACACCAGGATTTATTTCACAAAAACCAAATTCTGCATCCTCATTAATATAATAGAAAGATACATAATAATCAAATGTTCCTTTATCATTCAGATTGTTCAATGATACTATAAAATTATAAGCAACAAGTAAATTATTATCATAATCAGAAAAGGCTGTTGTTCCAGATTTGGTCGTATTCATATATAAACCTTCTCTTTGATCAAAGTGTGATATGTTATTTAATGTCAATATTTCATTATTTGTTGGTTGTTTAAAATTAACATTTACTATAATTAAAATATTTTTATATTTATCATTAACAAAAATATGAATACCATTATCATCACCTAAAATATTGTTTGATGAATATACTTTATCCAAAGGTAACAAATCTTCATAATCTGATAATAGTTTATTTGTGTAACCTGTATATTTTTCATTCAATATGATAGAAAATTTATATCCATTATAGTTTGTAGAATTATCTACAATAAACTGATTAATATAACCCGTAGTTTTATCTCTTATTACATTTGAAACTTTAAATATGTTATATTTAATACCTTTAAATAATGTTGATGATTGAATGTGTGAATCACCATTATTGATAATAGAATAATGTGCGGTTTGAACATATTCTTCATTCGAATTTATATATCGAATATTTCTGAAAAAGTAATCAAAGTAATCAAATTCACTTTCTATATATTTGTCTAAATCAAAATAATTTGTTTCCAAAGAAGATGTTTGTATAGAAACAGATTGATTATCATAATACTCTATATTACAAGATATTTGATTATTCGATTCTTCTGTTGAATAAAAATCACCTATTTTATAAAAATAATCATGCGTTTTTGTTAGAACATTTGATTGTCTAGTAATAACATCGGTAGTTCTATTAAAAACAGAACCAACTTTATTACTATTGTTAAGTTTGTATGGATAATCTGAATGAGATAAAGAATTGACATATGCCCACTTGCAAACATTTTGATTTTTTCTCCAAATATTTGTAAGACCATTTTTTGTTAATTCATATAGTTCATCAGTTGCAACATATTCTGAAGACACATTCATTATTTTGTCAGAAAGAATGTTATCTTTATCGTATGTTTTAAAAACCGTGGATTCTGATGCATCACGATGTTCAACCGCATATAATTTATGCTCCGTAGTATCTATATATTGGTCTTTTCTATGGAAGTCAAAATTAGCAAAACCAGAATCAATTCTATTAAAATCAAAATCTTTTATTTCTCTGAATTTTACTCTATAAACTGGAAATGTTATTGGTTCTTTTTCGTTTATTGTATCTTCTACTTGAACTGTTTTTGAATATGTCGAATCAGTTTGATTTACTAACCAATATTGTAATGTGTTATCATCACACTCTATTGCATAATCTGTTCTTATATAATGTTCTAATAAACCATCATATTCATTTAATTCACACTCTAAGACATGATATTTACCATCTATCTTTATCAAATACAAATCTGCATATAAATCTGTAATACCATCAGTTTGAATTAAACTATCAATATAATTTGTCATTACAGTTCTAGACCTCAAATAATTATAATAATTTTTATTACCTAAGTCTTCGAAGAATATATCAATTTCATTATCTCTTGTTATATCAGATATTAATATATTTTGGTCTGATATTATTTTATAATGCCATTCACGGTTTTCATAAATTTTAATAACTTTATAAAGATTATCAATAGCGTAAACATAATAATTCTTTTTATCATCCCACGAATCAATATCAAAAGGCATTGTGCTTCCACTTATCTGATCTTCATCCATGAAAATATTATTTTCAATCTTTAAACCACTTTTGAGTTTTGTTGCTCTATAAGGAGTTAAAGTTTTAACTAATTGTAAATCAGCATAAAATCCATAATATCTGTTAATTGAATATTTTTTAAGTTCAAATGGACTTGCTGGTGTATCATCGAATAAAAATTTGAAATTAGCAATATTTGGGAATATCAATTCGTTATTTTTATATCCTTCGGTGATAAATTCTTCCAATTTAAAATGCGGATTTTCATATTTTAATTTATCATCAAGATACATACTTTTACTTGTATAAACACCTGTAAAGTAATCTATTCCATACCATCTTGTTAGATTATATTTTTTAGTATCTAGTTCTAATGGTGCTTTTGGAAATCTTGGATTTGATATGTAATTTTGATCTAACCAATAACCAAAATCACTTGTTAAAGTCATATCAAATAATGTAACACATTTCCATTTATTAATAATTTCATCTCTAAAATTATCTTTACTTGTGTTTGATAATTTATGATCTTCTTCTGACAAAGTGTATGTTGACGGCTCATCTACTCTCAAAATAACAAAACATTCTGGTAATTCATTTTTTGTTACATATAATGGTGCAAAATATTCATATTCTTCTTTATAAAATTCATTCTCTTTTACCTTCATTGCACCAGCCCAATAAGTAGTATCATATTGATTTTCATATGAATTATAGACTATATCATCATCTGAATCAAATTTAACATTAAAGGCTATGTTTATTGGCAAAGACTTATAAAATTCTGCAACCTTATCTTCTAGATAGGTATATTTTGTCATTGAAAAATGTTTATACTTATCATCAGCTAAGAACTTATGAGAATTTATACTTTCTAAATATAATTTATACTCTGAATCAACAACTATTTGAAAGTTTGTCGTTAAAGAAGGGTTTGTCCTTATTAATTGAAAACTATTATTTACAATATAATTCATCTTATTGTGTATTTGTATTTATTGTCTGTGAATATTGTTGTGATGGTATAGCAAACTGTCTATGTCTAATCAATTTGAATATAATTGTAAATTCAAATGGTCTTGACCTTGATTCTTCTTCAATATGAAACTTAATAGTTTTCTTTAATATTGCAGGAGTTTCAGATGCTAAAGCTATCCAAGTATTACCAGTATACATATCTGGTTTAAAATATATTTGTAATGGTAATTTTTCTGTGTCTTGTGGTGATATTATATGAATTCCTTGATTATTTTTATCTACAAGCGTATTTGATTGATTACTATTTGTATATTCAACATATGGGTGAATTGTAGCACCAAATTTATTTGTAGTGTTAGACCCTAGGGAATCCCAAATATTGTAATTAGCGTCTATACTTAACAATGCAGAAGTTAATAAACCACTAATATTTTTATGGTCTGTAGCAAGTGAATTATTAAATGTAGTTCTACCAGAACCATCATATAAAGTTGTTTGACTTCCATCTATTGTCGCTGTGTTATAAATCCAAACATATTGATTAGCTCTTTGAGTATATAATTTACCATCACTACTAATAAATGATGCACAACTCATTCCAACATTTGTTATTTCTCCAGTCATACTATCTGCTGTGCTTAACAAACCTAAATCATTTTCTTTTGAAATATTTTCCATTTGTAAGTAGTAATCTTGAATCATATATACATTGTTTTGGAAAGATTTTGTAGAATAACCACCAACACCACCGATATTACCTGTGGTAGAAATCATGTAATCTTCGCAATTAACTACAATATTAACAACAGAACCATTTATAATTTCTGTTTCTTCTGTTCCTTTGAATAAAGTAACTTTAATTTCACCCTTAGCTCTCTTAATAGCTTCTTCTAGTGATGTTATTTTATCATTCATTTGTTTAAGATAATCAAATAACGACATAGTATTACCGAATGTGTCTTTAAAAGATGTTGCAATATTTTTATCATTATGTGCAAAATATTGTTCATTTACATAAAATGAATCACCAACATGCTTCAATACACCTTTTGAAGAAAGTTCGTTTTCAAAAGATACTCTCATTTCTTCTCTTGTTGCATCTTGTAAAATGAAAGCATTTTCACCCAAAACTTCATTTAAATTATCTGGGAATTCTACTGTTAAAATATCACTCCAATCAGAGTATAAAGGTGAATCAGGATAACCAACTTCAGAAATACTTCTTATTCTTACATCAATCTTTTCATTTCTTTGAATTGATAAATCTAATTGATTAATATTTGGAGTATCTGCATTAGATACATCTTCAATATCCCAATACCATTTACCAGTAGTGTTATCATAACTTCTTTTTCTAATATCAGTTTTAATGGAAGACCATTGTGAAAAGTAAGCAGTTTTTATTGTAAATTGTTGATTATTACTTGTTAATGAAGTAAAATTTGTAACATTTTTCTTCATTTCAAAACCATCAGTTGTGTTATCTGTTCCTAATTTTGAACCATAACGATATTGAATTTCAAATCCAATAACTTCTTGTGGTCTATAACCAGATTTAATTATAGGATCTGGTAAATCCCAGAAACCTCTAACTCTGAATTTTGGATCTGCGGTTGCTTCTACTCTACTATTTGTAATTTGACTTACATAAGATGAATATAACTTAGTTGCACTTTCTTGTTGTTGAACTAATTTATTTAATTCATTTTGAGACCTTGATTTTTCAGCAACAGATTTAAAAATTTTTGTATTTAATTCTACATTCTTTTGTGTGATAGCATCATCTATCTCTGATAATTTTGATTTTGTTGAATTTTTCTGAGCATGTAACTTCTTCAAAGTTTTATAATCCTTTGTATCTGTTAAGTGTTTGTTTATTTGAACAACTTTAAAATTATCAGAAACCAAAACTGGTTTATTTGGTTTATCACCATATTGTGATGGAATTTTCTTTGCAACCATATCTTTAAGGATTGCACCATAATCATATACATAATTCAAATAAAAATCTGGCATTCCTACATTATTATCTGTGTCTAAAACCAAATCATTACTATAAAAAGCCATACCTCTTGACCAACTAGCACAAATAACATTATTGTCTGTATTCACTGGTTTTAAGAATATTGCATTATATTCATCAAATCCGATGGTTATTTTTACTTTAGTATCACTTTCTAAATTAGAATAGTACTCTAAAACACCAACTCCAATAGGAATTGGGTCATAACCTTGTACTCTTTCAACAGTTACTCTAAACAACGATGAAGCAGTACTAATTTCTAATATTTTATAAAGTGTATATGAATTTTTAACTGTAACAGACAATAAATCACCAACCGCCAAAGTTCTTGTATTTGCATTTCTATCATAATATATTAATGTATTTAAATGATACCAAATTTTATTATTTAGTGCATCATTCTCCATCTTAAGCACATTAAAATAACCTTTATAGTTGACAAGTTTATAATTTAAATCAAAATATTCTTCATCTTTATATAAATTTTCATCTTCTTTATTAAGTATACCAACGTTTGTAGGGTTATTTAACCAAGTTTGAAATTGTTCAATAGTAAAATCATTTCTATTTAAGAAAGTTTGCTCAAATGATGTCAATGAATTCTGTCCATTTGTTGTTAATGTACCATCTTCATTTTTTTCAAATTTTAAAATATATCTTCTTGACAAAACTTTAGTAACACTATCTTCTATCTTACCTGTTAAATCTAACTGTATATTAAGAGTTGGATTAATCAATCCTTCAAAAAACCAGTTATTGCTTTGTGAAAAATCTGTAACAAGATTTAAATTAGAAATTTGATTTGGTTCTCTACTTAAATCAACTGATTTTATTTTACGACTTGTATTATCATCAAGTATAATAACAGAATTATCACCTTCCAAACCTGTTAATTTTTTTATATTAGAATTGGCGGTGTCAATTTGTTTTTGTAACCAACCTACAGTTGGTAATTGAAATTTTGAAATTCTACCATCTTCTTCTTGATAGTTTACAATAACACTACTTTTATTTGAACCAACAACATCATTAAGTTTTGTTAAAACTTCAACATTGTTTTTATTTAACTGAGCAATCTTTTCCAGTAAAGAAATGAAACTATTTTTTTGTGCCATAAAGATAAAAATATATTTTATCCTATATATAAAATATAGACATCTAAAAGGATAAAATTAATATATGTTAATAGGGTATCATGATCTTGCACCTTTTTTGTAACAAATTAATGGTCACTATTGTATTTGTGACTTTAATTTTATATAAAAGTGTGCATATTTGTCTGTTAATCTGACATAATAATAGCATTTATCTGACCATGAGAAATTTCTTGACCATTGAGTTGTGAATATTCTTAATTTTTCTTCATCTCTATCTTCTTGTTTAAATATATCAATAGAATATGTTGATTTTACTCTGTATTCATCAAGTATTTCAACATCTTTTTCTTTATTATCAAATATTGTATGAAAATCTACCTTTATTATTTGCAATTGTTTTAAGTTCTTTAAATTACTATTTTCTATTACTGAACGGATAGTTTTCATACATTTCTTTTTGTATAGTAATTTTCTAAAATCATTATTTGTTGTTCTAAATTTTCCAACTTTATAAACATATCTATTTGTTTCATTATAAAATCCATAAAAAACTGTATAATCTTTAACACCAAAGAAAAATGATAATCTCATATTCTTTAATGAACCCAAAGTCATGTAAGCAATTTTCAAAGAATTCTTTCTTCTAAGAACATCTATAATTTCTTGATTCTTTGTCAATCTTTCAGTAGTGAAAAAATAACTATAATTGCCTGTATTATAATAATCTTGCTTTATAAATAATAACTCAAAATCATCAATAACATCAAGGAAAATGTCAAATGCATGTTTGCCAGATAGTTCTGTGTTTTCCATATTAAGGTTTGTATAAAGGATTAGGTTTTATAACGGATGGACCTCTTTTTCCATTATCCATCATCTGACTAAATGATAGATAAGAAAATTTACCAGTACCAATAAGTTTATTATTAAAAGTGTGTGATGCCGAATTCCAAATTAATTCTATATGCCATAAAACTAATTCCGAATTTTTATCATCGAATTCAATTTCTACAACAGTATCAAAACGTCCACCATATCTCATTGCACTAGTTGATATTTTTTCTGGATATAAATTCCAATTATTTCTAGCATATTTCCAAACATCAAAAACAAGTGGATTAATATTATTATATTCTATAAATTGTTTTATTGTATTTTCATCTCTTACAGCTTCTTTTTCATGTAATACATTAATTGAATATTTTTGACCTGGTTTCCAATCAGGTGTTTCTTTTTTCATATTTGAATGCTTCCAATTTTTCAATTCTTCTATTGGAAATCTTCTTACCATCGGCTTTTTACCAAATCTCTCTTTTAGTGCTACCCAATTATTACCTATATCTACTATTTCATATTCTAAAACTTCTGGTGAAAAAATTATATCACCTTCTTTTGCATATAAAATACCACCTACTCTAATTTGATTTGGTTTTTTACTAATTGAAACTTCATTAACAAATTCAATATATTTATTTAAGTTTTTCATAATGTTTTTATTTTTTTATATAGATACTATTAATGTTGTCGAATCAGGTGTATAGCATTTAAATCCAAGGTCTTCTTCTAATCTTTTTCTACCTTTTTTTAAATCTGATACTTCATCAAAAATTATTTTAATATCATCACCTTCTTTCATATGAATGGATCAATATCAGCCAATTTTGTTATTACATTATCCATAAAATTTTCTTGTGTAGTATAATGTTTGGCTTCATTAACAAATTCAGAATATTTCAACACCTTTCTCTCCATCTTATTTAAAACTCTATCTCCATTAATATGGTCTGAATCTGTTTTATCATCCAAAATTCTTATATTTAAAGATTTTAATAATTTTTCACCACATTCTTCTATAGATACGCCATTATTAAAATCTTGGTTTACTATAGGCATAATATTATCTTTATTAAGTTCCTTAATAACATCATTAATTTCTGATGGTGTATTAAGATTATTCTTTATATATTCTTGTATTTGTTCAAAATATGTTGAAATATCCATACCTTAATTATTTTTTAATTTATATATTAAAATTCAATTTTTAAAAATCTAATAAAAAATACACAAGCATCTTATTTAATTTATAAAAATTGGTAATATTTTAAAATGGACAAAAGAAAATGCAAGGAAGAATCATTAAAATATAATAACAGAACAGATTTTAGAAAAAAATCTAATGGTTCTTATAGTTCAGCTTTAAAAAATAAATGGTTAGAAGAAATTTGTTCACACATGAAAACCAAAAAAAGAAAATAAACTATAAGAAATAAAAAAATTAATGATAAAAATAAATGATAAATTAAATATTCATTTTCCTTTAAAACTTAAACCAAGGCAAGAACAGATAGCAGCATTAAATTTTTTAAAAGAAAGTATAAATAATGGTAAAAGATATGCAATGTTAAATTTACCAACAGGTATTGGCAAATCTTATTTAGTAATGATGTTTGCGAATTATTATAGAAATTATATTAATGAAAATGCAAAATTTGATATTCTTACAAATTCAAAAATTCTTCAGAAACAATATATAAATGAATTTCCATTCATAAAAAATTATGAAGGTCGTGGAAATTATATATGTGATCCCCATGATAGTGATTGCTCAAAAGGTTGGGAAATTTGTAAAGTTCTTGGTCCTCACTGTGACACAGAATGTCCATATGATAAAGCTAAAAAAAATTGGCAATGTTCAGAAATAGGTTTGACAAATTTTCATTTATTTAATACTATCGCTATTTATGTAAGAAAAATATTAGAAGGTCGTGATTCACATGTTCTTATTATAGATGAATCACATTCATTCGAAGAGGTGTTTTGCGATTTCATAACAACTTCTATATCGGCTCGATCATTAAAAAAGTACGGATTTAATATGAAAGAAATAGAAGATTATGATAGAACTTTGATGAGAATAAAAAAAGTTAGTGATTTTGTTGGATTTATTAAACATCAATTTAGTCAAGATGTGACCGATAAATATACATGGTTAGAGGATATGCTTAAAAATGCTACTCCAAAATTAAGACAAGAATATTCACAATATAAATCTCATTGCGAATCTCAATTAATGAAATTTAAATATTTTGTACAGGAATTTGAAAAAAAACCAGATAATTGGATTTTGGATATAACAAAAACTAATGATAAAATGTTTTCAGGATTACTTTTAGAATCAAAACCAGTATGGGGTAATGATTATATAAAAGAAAAAGTATTCGACAAATATGATTTTATACTTTTTATGTCTGGATCAATTCTTGATAAAAACATGTTTTCTTATATAAATGGATTAGAACCAGAATTAACAACATATTTTGATGTGCCTTCGACATTCCCTCTAAATCGTAGACCAATTTATTATTTAAAAATTGGTAGTATGTCTATGAAAGAAAAAGAAGAAACATTAAAAAAACAATTAGAATATTTTAAAAAAATATTAAAAAAACACCAAAATGAAAAAGGCATAATTCATACCACTAATTATGAAAATTTAGAATATATTCAAAAAAATTTAATGGATAAAAGACTAATATTTCATACACCAGAAAATAGAGACGAAATGTTAGAAAAACATATTAATGCTGATTATCCTTCTGTAATAGTTTCGCCTTCGATGATTAGTGGAGTTGATTTAAAAGATGATTTATCAAGATTTCAAATCATACAAAAAATTCCATATCCGTTTCTCGGTTCAGAAAAGATTAAACAACGACAAAAAACAAAACCAGAATGGTATATTTGGAAAACAATTTGTGATTTGATACAATCTTATGGTCGTTCAATAAGAAGCCATGATGATTATGCTACAACATATATTTTAGATTCTAATTTCTCAAATGTACTTAAATATAATTCTAAATTATTACCAAGGTGGTTCACTAATGCAATAAAAGAATTGAAGTTATAAAATAAAAAAAACCCACTAGTGGGTTTATTTTTTAGTATCTACGAGATTCGTTTTTCTTTTTGTCTAGTTCTTCTTCGGCTTTTGATTTTTTCTCACCAGCTTTCTTTTTCTTTTGTTCTTCACGCCATTTTGCTAAACCAGCACCTTTTTCACCAGTTTTATATTCAGAAAAACTTTTTATTCTTTTCTCTTTCTTTTCTTTTGGACCAGGCACAGGTCTTTCTTTTTTAACAAATTTTTCAGCATCGGCAGGATCTTTTGCTTTATCGCCAATAAAATAGTAGGTACTATTTTCTTTATTCTTGATAAAAGTTTCTCTTTCAACTTTTAACTTTGTTAATAAAGGATCATGAGCTAAATTATCAGCAACTTTTCTTGATATTTTATCAATACCCTTTTCTTCGAATTTAGCTTCGACCTTTTTAATCATTTCGTATCTATTCATTTTTTGTTTAGATAATTCATCTTTAAGAAATTCCATTACTTTCTTTTCCAATTCAACCACTTCAGCTTTTTTTGCTGCTTCGTTAATATTCAATGTGTCAAACCTTGCTAGTTTCATTTTTTATTTAAATTATTTTTTTATTTATATATTAATTTTAAAAATCTATTTTTTTGGAGATTCTGAAAGTGGTATCCATTCTAATCCGTAACCTCTAATTCCTTTCCAGCCATCTTTTCTCCAATTTCTTAAATCTCTCATTAAGAAAAATAGTTCAGATTCAATATCTAATGTGAATAAAGTACCTGGAATGCCAATTTCATTTTCTTCATCATACAATGATTGTAATTCGTTTAAAACTTCATCAAGATCATATTCGCCTCGCAACATTATAATTTTAGGATTAACTCTCAATCCTTCATTTAATTCACCAACTTTCTTTATCTTCATAACTGTAATATTATTTTATCTATGAATTAATTGTAACCATCTTTTAAAATCCATTAATTCATTTTTCAACATCGTCCATTAATTCTTTATTTCTTTTACTTATTTGGTTTTTTAAAGAATCATCCGTTATTAGTGTTTTTAAATCTTCGAATTTTTTAATGTGTTTCAATGTTATAAACATTTTAATTTCTTTTATATATAAAAATTCAAAAACAAAATACTTATTTTGTAATGATTTTTGATAATCTAAAGAGTGAATAAAACTATTTTTTAAAATTAATATAAAAACAGTTATACTAAAGTAAAAATAATTTGTAAAAAACACGGAGTTTTTGAACAAAAACCAAATTCACACTTAAATATCATTCATAATAATAAATATGATTATTCAATGGTAGAATATAAAAATTATAAGGAAAATGTAAAAATAATATGTCCAGAACATGGCGAATTTTATCAAAGAGTTAGTAATCATTTAAATGGTAATGGTTGCACAGAATGTGATAATAAAAATAGAAGAAATAAAGATTATATCGAAAAGTGTAGACTAAAATTTAAAAATAAGTATGATTATTCATTGGTTGATTATAAAAATAATAAAACTAAAGTAAAAATAATTTGTAAAATACACGGAATTTTTGAACAATAAAAGACCATTTAAATGGAAATGATTGTTCCAATAAAAAAATGAATACAAATCTATTTATTGAAAAATCAAAAATAATACATGGGAATTTATACGATTATTCATTAGTAGAATATAAAAACGCTTTTGAGAAAATAAAATAATAATATACAATATGAATATCAAAAAAGTTTTGACGATTGTAAACATATTTTAAAACTACCATTCGATTTTTATATTCCAAACAAAAATTTATGTATAGAATATAATGGTATGCAGCATTACAAACCAGTAGACTATTTCGGTGGGGAAGATGAGTTTAAACTAAGAAAAAAAGAGATAAAATAAAAAAAGATTTTTGTAAGGAATATGGATTAAAATTAAAAATAATTTCATATAAAGATAATATTATTAAAAAAATAACTAAGATTTTAAATGCAGAAATATGAAAAATTAACTCCAATAGAACATGTCTTGAAAAGACCTGGTATGTACATTGGTGATAATCAAAATAATTTGAGAAATATATTTGTTGTTACAGATTCCGAATTAGATGAAATAAAATTAACGCAAAAAATAGTAAAATATAATCCTGGATTTTGTAAATTATTCGATGAAATTATTACTAATGCGGCAGATCATTGTATAAGAACACAAAAAGTAAAATATATTAAAGTTTATGTTTATCAAGATCACATAGAAGTAGAAAATGATGGACCAGGTATACCAATTGAAATGCACAAAGAACATAAATTGTATATACCCGAAATGATATTCGGTCATTTACATAGCGGTTCTAATTTTGATGATTCTGAAGAAAGAACTTGGGGCGGAATGAATGGTTTAGGCGCTAAATTAACAAACATCTTTTCCAAAAAATTTATTATAGAGACTGGTGATGGCAAAAAGAATTATTATCAAGAATTTACAAACAATCTTGATAAAATAGAAAAACCATCTATTACAAAATCAAGCAAAAATTATACGAGAATATCTTATTATCCAGACTTTGAAAGATTTGGATTAGAATCTATAACACCCGAAATAGAACAAATTCTTATGAAAAGAGTTATAGATATTTCTGTTTATTGTCCTAAGGTTAAAGTTTATTATAATGATAAACAAATACCAATCAAGACTTTCAAAGATTACATGAAAATGTATCTTACACCAGAATCAGAAACATTCTATGAAAAATTAAATGAAGATTGGGAAATAGGTATATCATCTTCTTCCGATGATACATTTCAACAAGTTTCCATGGTTAATGGTATAGCAACTATTAACGGTGGTTCTCATGTTAATCATGTTACTAATCAAATAGTTACACAAGTAATAGACACACTTCAAAAGAAACATAAAAAGATTAAGATAAAACCAGCTGATGTAAAAAATAAATTGTTTATATTTTTGAATAGTAAAGTTGTAAATCCTATTTTTGATGCACAGACAAAAGAAACATTGACAAGTAAATTAACACAAAAAGACATTGGTGGTGTAAATGTTTCTGATAAATTAATAAAGCAATTATTACAATCTAATATAGTTGAAGATATTTTAAATTATATTCAATTAAAAGAAAACGCAGAATTAAAAAAATTAAATAAAGGTAAAGTATCAAAAGTTAAAGTAAAGAAACTTGATGATGCAAATTTTGCAGGAACATCACAATCTGAAAAGACTTATTTAGCATTAACTGAAGGTGATAGTGCAAAATCTTTTTGCATTAGTGGCTTTGAAAGTACAGGAAGGGATTATTGGGGGGTTTTTCCATTAAAAGGAAAACCGTTGAATGTGCGTGATTCATCAATGGCTAAAATAAAAGAAAATGAAGAAATACAAAATATAGTTTCAGCATTAGGATTAGAATTTGGCAAAAAATATACTTCAACAAAGGAATTGAGATATGGTAATTTGGTATTAATAACAGATGCGGATTGTATAGAAGAAAATACTTTGATAAGAACTAAAAGAGGTGATATAAAAATAAAAGATTTGACATATGATGATTTAGTTTTAACTCATTCAGGAAAATATAGACGTATTAAAAAAATTATAAAAACAAATAAAAAAAAATACGTGGAGATTGAAATTAATGGAAAAATATTAAAAGTTAGTGAATATCATAAAATGATAGTTATTAGAGACGGTGAGCAGTTAGAATTGTTTGCAAAAGACATATTAAAAACAGATTTGTTATTATTTAGAAAAAATTCATCATAATCTATTGGCATTGTAATCCGAAAATATAACAGATTTTAAAAATAAAAATAAAAATATAATATATTTATGATAAATTTAAATGAATATGATTTTTATAAAATAGATAATGTTAGTATAAAAATTAATGATATAAAAGAAAAATATTACGATATAGAAATAGAAGATGATAATACTTTTCATATTGTGTCAGATAATGATTTAATATTAACACACAATTGTGACGGAAGTCATATAAAGGGACTACTTATAAATTTTTTCGAAAATTTTTTCCCAGAATTATTAACTTTAGATTTTATATATGAATTTGTAACCCCGATTATAAAGGCGGAATATAAAAATGATATAAAATATTTTTACAAATTAAATGATTATACTAAATGGAAAAATACAAAAACATCAAATAATTATACAATCAAGTATTTTAAAGGGTTAGGTACATTAGAACCTTATGAGGCAAAAATGTTTTTTAAGGATATTAAAAAACATCTTATAAAATTTAATTATGATAAACCAATAGAAACAAAAGATATTATAGACCTAGTTTTCAATAAGAAGCGTTCAGATGATAGAAAAGAATGGTTGTTAAATTATAAACCAGGTATATTAATTGACAAATTTGGTGAAAAAACGACATATAATGATTTTTTTAATAAAGAATTTATTGAATTTTCAATGTATGATAACATACGTTCTATACCTTCTGTTATTGACGGATTAAAACCTTCACAAAGGAAAATATTATATGCAACATTAAAGAAAAAATTATTCAGTGATACCAAAGTCAGTCAATTTAGTGGATATGTTATAGAGCAGACATCGTATCACCATGGAAATGTGTCACTTGAAGATGCAATCGTGTCAATGGCTCAGGATTTTGTGGGGTCTAATAATTTAAATTTACTATTACCGAAAGGACAATTTGGTACTAGAATAAATGGTGGTAAAGACGCAGCATCCAGTAGATATATTTTTACAAAATTGAACCCCCTTACAAGATACATTTTCAAAGAAGAAGATGATGACATTTTAAATTATTTAGATGATGATGGTTTTTCTATTGAACCAGAATGGTACACACCAGTAATTCCTATGATTCTTATTAATGGTGCAGAAGGTATTGGAACAGGTTGGTCAACAAAACTACCAAACTATGATCCTGCAGATATTATTAAATATTTAGTATTGAAAATAAAAGATAAAGATGTTGAACCATTACATCCTAAATATAAAGGATTTAAAGGAAAAATAGTATTCGATTCTGAAAATAATAGATACATCACCAGAGGTATAATTAAAAAGGTTAATATGAGTACATTAAATATTAGCGAATTACCTATTGGTATGTGGAATGATAAATATTATGAGATATTGGATGAACTTGTAAATGATAAAATTATTAAGGATTACTCTAAAAACGATACAGACACAAAGGTTGATATTACAATAAATATATCAAGAGAGAGTTTAAAAGATATTGAAAATAGATTGATTGAAACTTTCAAATTAGAAACATATTTAAGTATATCAAATATGCATCTTTTTAATAAAGATGGTCAGATTCACAGATATGAAAGTATAGATGAAATTATAAATGAGTTTGTGGAAGTAAGACTCGAATTCTATGAAAAAAGAAAAGAGTATATTTTATCACAATTAGAAAGAGATAGAAAGATTTTATTTAACAAGATGAAATTCATTAATGAAATTTTAAAAGGTTCATTAGAATTGAAAAATAAGAAACGAGATGAAATTGAATCAAAGATGGAAGAATTAGAAATATCTAAACTCGATGATTCATATTCATATTTATTAAATATGTCTTTAGTGTCTTTGACTACTGAAAAATTGGCTGAATTAAAAAAGTTATATTCTGATAAAAAAGAAGAAATAGAAGCCTTGAGTAAGACTTCTATTAAACAACTTTGGTTAAAGGATCTTAATGACCTTTATAAGAAATTAGGTTAATCCTACTATTTCAATAGTAGCATTTGGATATTTTTGTTGTAATTGAGATTTGATGAAATTACACCAGAATAACCTGGACCGGGAGCCAAATTATAACTTTCATTGCTATGAAATTCCCATCCAACATTCCAATTGTAAATATCAAAACTTGTTATATTTTGCCATCCAATTTGTGGATTATGAGCTATCATTAAAGTGTCATTACCTTGAACTACTCTATCATAATCCATTTTCCATTTAAAGTTAATTAATGAATATTGTAATTCCTTATTATTATCATATTTATCTTTATCAGTATAGTATGATGCTGAAATTTTTAATATTTTTCCTGTTATAGGTTGAACAACATTCAATCTTATAATCAATTATTATTTTCTAAACAAGTTATAATAGACCCAATCATTTCAATAGAATAGATTTTTTTTATTATTTTTTTTATTAGTGAAATATCTTCGCTTGAAATTTCTCCAATATTATTAAAATTATTTATTTTTTGCGCTAATAAATAAACATCGTATTTATCCATTCCGGTCAAAACGTCATCTGGCGCATTTTTTAGCGCATTAACACAGGCTTTTTGTAATGTTAAAGGCTCATTAATTTGCTTTTGTACAATAATTGGTTGGTTTTGGTCGTTTAGCTGAATTTCGCCCTTTTCATTAACAACTAAACATTCCATAGGAGCTGGAATTGTTTGACCATCTAAATTTTTTAATTCTGTTTTAAAATTTATTTGCATAATTTGTTTTATTTTTTTTTATACTATTATAATATTTCCTGAACCGTAAATATTTTCTAAATGCTCTTTGATGCAATTAGTTATAACTGTATTTGATAAATCAGTTATTTCTTGTTGAGTTAATTGTTTACTCCATACATTAGTAGGAGACATGTTAATTGGATTTAACGAAACAATAGGTTGAATCTGAGTAAATCCGGATTGTTTATCCTCGAATGATTTGTGAAATGTAAGTCTTCCTCTTACAATGCCTGTTATATCTGTTCGTCCCAGATCCACATCTTGAAATGAGTATGAAACATATACATCGGTGGAATAAGTATTTCCTTGATTATCATACACGTTTGTTAAAATTTTAAATGCCATAGTAGTAATTTCCTTTCTATTTTAAATATTAATTATTATTTTATAAATGTATATAGTTTATTATGCCAAAATAGTTGATTTTGTAACATAGCTTCCTAATTCTCTTCTTTGAATTTCTAAATTATTTCCGCTTCTTATAAATCTCCAAGTACCATCAGTATCTTTATCGCCTAAATGATAAGCCTGTGTTGATTGAACTTCAACATCAGCATTAAATTTAATATGATTTGTCGAAAAATCTCCAAAAATTAAGGGCGTGCTTGTGTTAGAATTGGAAATATACAACATATTCGAACCTGTTTCATTATAACCCGCTTGATAACCGAGAAAAACATTTGATGATCCCGTTGAATTGATCCCAGCGTTATATCCTATAAAGGTATTAGATGAGCCAAGATGAATGGTTGCACTTCCGCCTCCTGCTGCGTATCCTATTAAAGTGTTATTATCTCCTGTTAAATTATTTCCAGCGTGAGCTCCTAGTAATGTATTGTAAGATGAGTTTATAGAGACTGCTCCTCCGGCATAATTTCCTATTGCAACATTGTATAAACCGGTTGTTATATTTGTTCCTAAAGAATATAGTCCAATACCAACATTGTGTTCCCCCGTAGATATAGAAGAACCTGCGTAATATCCATTTAGAATATTATAATTTCCTGTCGTTAAAGATAAACCGGCATAAGTACCTTGTAAAATATTAAAAGAGCCTGTTGATAAAGAATATCCTGCTTGATAACCTATGCCTATATTATAAGAGCCTGTTGTTAAAAAATAACCAGCTCGATAACCCTGTAAAATATTATAATTTCCTGTTGTTAAAAAATAACCAGCACTAGCCCCTTGAAGAATATTTTGAGCACCTTCTGTTAAAGAATAACCGGCTTGATATCCTTGTAAAATATTGTGAGCACCTGTTGATAAAGTAAAACCTGCTTGATATCCTTGTAAAATATTGTGAGCGCCTTCTGTTAAATAATACCCTACTTGATAACCCTGTAAAATATTATAAGATCCTGTTGTTAAAGTAAACCCTACTTGGTATCCTATGCCTATATTATCATTACCAGTTAACATAGCCGCACTACCGTTTAACGCCCAAAGCCCTATTCCTATGTTATTAAATCCTGACGAGATATATCTTCCAGATTGTGATCCTATTAAAGTATTATTGTATCCAGTAGTCAAGCTATTCCAAGTTTGATTTCCTATGATGGTATTATTGTCACCTGTTGAATCGCCAAAATTTCCATATCCAGCTCTATTTCCAATAACAGTATTTTTATTCCCTTTAATAGTGACTCCGGCATATTGTCCAACTATGGTGTTTTCTGTTCCTGTTATATTATTTAACCCGGCTTGTATTCCAAGATATAAATTGTCTCCCGATACATTATTTGCACCAGCCCAAAAACCAATAGCAGTAACGTGTCCTGATATGTTATTGGCTCCTGCATAAGCGCCTATTCCAATATTTCCCGTGATTATAGTCGTATATAACGAGTAGTAGCCTAAAGCAATATTATAATCTCCTTCTGTTAAAGAATAACCCGCTTCATATCCCAAGAAAATATTATGAGAACCTGTCGTTAAAGATAAACCCGCTTGATATCCTTGTAAAATATTATGAGAGCCTGTTGTTAAAGATAAACCCGCTTGATATCCTTGTAAAATATTATAAGAGCCTGTTGTTAAATAATATCCAGCACTAGACCCTTGTAAAATATTATAATTTCCTGTTGTTAAAGAATATCCAGCACTAGCCCCTTGTAAAATATTTTGAGCGCCTTCTGTTAAAGAATAACCAGCTAGAAGTCCTTGTATAATATTTTGATAACCTGTTGTTAAAGAATATCCAGCTTGATAACCCTGTAAAATATTATAAGAACCTGTTGTTAAATTATGCCCTGTGTCATAACCTTGTAAAATATTATAAGAACCTGTTGTTAAATTAAGCCCTGTTTGATAACCAATACCTATGTTATAAGAGCCGTCAAATCCTGAAGAATTACCTTCTAATGTTGATGAACCTATGGCAACGTTTCCAATGCCTGCTTGTGCATGTAATAAAGTTAATGCGCCAATTCCAATGTTATATCGTCCTGAGTAAGCAAGAAGTGGATAATTACCCATTCCCCCTAAAATACTTATATTATTATAGAGTTGAACATTAGAGCAATATTTTAAACCATCACCAAAGACAATATTTGAAAACGATGTTGAACTATTTGTGTTATCTAATCCGTATCCAGCCCAATCGCCTATCAAAAAGTTATTATATCCTGTTGTTAAAGGGTTACCAGCTAAATCGCCAAAACAAAAATTATTATATCCTGTTGAAATATATTTTCCTGCTTCTCGTCCTTGTATAAAATTATTATATCCTGTTGTAATTACTTTTCCGCTTCCAATAATCAAATTATGATGCCCTGAAGTTAAAAGCCACGAATCATTACCTAATAAAAAATTATCGTATCCTGTTGTTACTGAAAATAAAACGTCTCGTCCAATACCAAAATTAGCACTTAAACTTTGATTATTTCTACCTCTAATAACAGTGTAAAATTCGTTTGAAGTTAAAAATGGTCCATTTATTGATCCATTATCTTTAATAGCAAAAACTGAAATATCGTCTGAATTATTAATTTCTAATGTGTTATTTATTCCTAAATTTCCTGCGCCTATAAGAGTTAATTGTGTAGTTAAAGATGTATTTGTAATAATCCCTCCAATTTTTAACCCCCCTTTAAGCCAATTTCTATATACCAATGAATTATCGCTTAATTCGCCCCCAAAATGAACTGTTTCATTTTCTATATTATCTGTTAAATAAAATTGACCTCCGCTTGATTTAGTACCCCCTAAATAAGCTATATTTCTTGAAGTCGTATTTAATAAATGTATTTTGAATGATCCATAATTTATTCCTGAATATGAATCAAATCCTATTTGAGCATAGCCAGATGTCATTGGTGCCGTTTTATTGGAGCCAAAATAAATAGTCGGAATAATATAATTATCAAAACCCAAATTTATTTGCTCAGTCCCATAATCGTTTTCAAATAATCTTAATGATCCTTTTAAATTTTGTGTACCAAATTGTGCTAATAAAGATCCGTCTAAATGATTTCTACTTTCAAATAATCCGGTATTGATACCGCTATAATTAGTTGAAGTTATTACTATTGGTGAATGCGTAAATCCAAAATTCCAATTTGTGGTGCCATTATCCAGAATTTTAACAATAGAATTTGAATCTGAATTTTGTAAATCTAATATGGTAGTTGACCCGTTATTATTAAATCCCTTAATTGTTAATTTTTTATTACTTGTATTCCAGACCAAATCATTACTTCCTATTAAGGTTGTTCCGCTACCAAAAGCAATTTGAGTATCCGCAATCACGCCATCTATTCCGCTTATTATTGTTTGCCAACTAACATTTCCGTTTTCATCGGTTTGAAGAACTTGTGAATTTAACCCCTTACTTGATGGTAAAGTGTAAGTATCACCGGATAATGATCCAATTGTCATTACTCCATTTATATTAATAGGTGTTAAAATATTAAGAGATGAACAACCAGATATATTATGTACTACTAAAGTATCAGAATTAAAATCATATGTAAGAGATGTTGCAGAAGCAAAAGAACCACCAGAATTTATTTGAATACTACCAGTAATTCCAGCTGGACTTCCACCTAAATCTACTTCAGTCCAATCTGTTATATCTCCATTCCATGGTTCATTGTTTAATTTATAATAGTATGTACCGCCTGATACACCAACTATCATACCAGCTCTGCGTCTATCGGTTGATATATTATTCAAATCATCTATAGTGTCAACATTTCTAAATCCATCAATACCATATTTGGCATCATGAGTTGGATAAGTATCTCCACTTGATGTTGGAGCTATAGGTCCCGTTAATTGTACTGTTCCGTCAATCATATTATGATACTATTATTGAAATTGGTCCACCCAATTGATATTTTGTTCTATACATTCTATATGTAGTCGAAATTCCAAATTCATTTATTATTGTCACATTCTTATAATAATAACCACCACTACTACCATCAGTAAAACCATCACTATAACCAGCCATAGCCACTCCTAATTTTGTTAAATTATCTGCGAATGAACTTGGCGTTTTTACAACTAAAACACCATTTCTTGTATTATAATAGCCAGATGTAGTTGGTATAAAGAAATATTTATAACCATTTCCATCAAAATTATATGTCGTTCCACCGCCTGCTATCAAATCTGTTAAATATGAATCAAAAGATGATAATTCTGTATAATTTGTAACACTTGTTATTACACTTGTATTGCTACCATACCAAGTTCTCCAATACCAATTTATTCTTTTTATTGTACCAATATAAGTAGGGGTATTTATTTTTTTAGCCTTTACTATCCAATAATAATAAGTTTTTGTAGTTCTTGTAACACCTGATAAATAATGAGTTTGTGGTGATACAATACTTTGATTATTTGCAATATATGAACCATTCATGTATTGTAGTTTTAAACTATTTGCTTCTAATAGTGTTGGAAATTGATAAGTCCAAGAAAATGTTCTATCACCAGAGTCTACACTATCACCAACTTCTAAGTTACTTACATCAGATATGTTAAAACTAAGGAATCTTGATACTAAATCTGGATATAATAAACTATCCCACATGTCTTGCATACTTTCATTCTCAAAAATAGAACCAGACTCAATTCCACCAAAAGTGACAAGAGTTGATGAACTATTAGTATATGTTAATACATAATCATTATTAACAAATTCTAATCCTGTTTCTCCACTATTTACTATAATACTATAACCACTATAACCAGAATATGAACTTGGTGTGTCTGCTAAATCTATAAAAGTGGAACCTGTTATTCTTTCTATTGTTGATGTTATTCCTGAAATAATTATATCAATTTCAGTTGATGTATAATATTCGCTAAACGTTAAAATAAGATTTTTGGCATCATTCGCTTTTGTTTCTGCCATTTGAGCAATAGTCATTGAATCAAAATCTAATATTGCATAAGTGTGGTCTCTACATGGTTGTCTTTCGATGTTGGTTCTTAATTGGTGAATAACAACATTATTATTCTTATAATAGAAATTAACATCTATTGGTTCTAACAAATACATTAGATTACCACTAGCATCATAAATTTCAAGTTTTTTGTCGCCAGGTACAGGAACTTTTATAAAATTGTCATATGAATAAGTTGCCAATTACTTAATATTTATTTTTAAGTATATATTAATTTTTCTTCCAGACTTTACTCCAAAATAATTCAAAAGTTACAGTCATAAGTGATTTTAAACCAAAAAATATTAGAATATACCAATACCAATTTAAACACAAACAGATACTCAAACACAATACCATAGAAATGAATAATGATGATAACATAATCATTTGAAATAAATGCCAAGCGTCTGTTAGCCAAACAAAAATTGTTGTTGAGCCAGGAAATGCAGGTCCTTTAGAAGGATCTCTGTCTTTGTATTTGTTTTTCCAACTTTCTTTTGGATTAAACCATTCTTTTCCTTTGAATATGGATTGTTCATATTTAAAATTTATAGTATCCATTATAGATTTGCTTATACCAGCAATTATAATGAATAAAACAATAAAAAATATAATCATGTGATTTTTATTTTTATATATTAATAAACTTATTATACTTATTTGTTATATAAATATAAATATAAATTTTTAATTTACTATGAAACTATTAAAAAAGTATTTTAAAGTAGTTCACGAAATATACGATTACTTTGATTATTCAGGTGGTAAAAAAATATTTCCATTTGAAGATTATACAGATTTTGAATGGTATAAAAAAGATAATAGAATATATTATTCCATAGAAGATTCTGATTACTTTAACGATGAATATTTAGAAGAATACACAGGTGAAGAATATACAATGTTTCTCATAAAAGATTCATTAAATGTAGATGAATGCCTTGTTATATTTGACAATCAAAAATTAAAAAATGTAGAATGATGTTCTGATAAAAATTAATTTTTTAAATATATATTTCTAACTGAAGTAGGATGCAAATTATATATTTTAGAAATTTCAACATAAGTTTTTCCTTCGTTTCTTAATTTAATCATATTTTTAATTTCTTTTTTTGTTGATTTTGTTTTATGATATTGCCATGTTTTATTTTTAAAATCATCAAACTTAGACCATTTTCTATTCAGACCAATACCTTTATAAATTTCTTTATACAATTTAACAGCATTTGTACCACTCCAATTAACACGATACAAACCTTTTACTTTTTTGATATTTTTTTTAATATTACAGGATATTTCAGGAAACATATTTTTAATATATTCAGATATTTCATATGAGCATAAAACATCAATAAATATATTAGATTTATTTTTATTTGTGTATATACAACCATCACCATCGATTAATCCAACCAACCAATATTTTATCAATTCCTTATCTTGTTGTATTATTTCAGGTATTTCATTTTTTAAACTTTTTCGTGGTCTCAAATTCCATTTTTTAATATTTTCAATTATATATGGATCTTCTACAACTAAAGAATATGCTTGTTTATTTTTAATCAATGGTTTAATATAAATTGGTCTATCGGTATTAATATATTTTTTATATGAATCTATTAATTCATAATCTGTGCTGGTAAGTTCAATAATATATCTAAATTTACCATTTTTCTTAATACAACCATCTGCTGAAATCAATCCTGCAAAATATGATGTTAATTCATCTGCGTCATAAAAACAATCTCTATTATAATAATAATTTGTTCGAAATAATTTTATATTATATCTTTTAGACCACCAAACAATTTTATCATTAGAACAACTGCAAATTTCAGCAACTTTTGCTGTATTAAAATCATTATTTTTTAATAATTTTAAAAGATCTAATTTTTTAAATATTTCATTATTTTCTTTATCAATATAATCAAACATTAAATTAAAATCTTTTAATAGTCTTTTATAACTTATATCATTTATTATAACATTATTTCCAAAATCTTTCCATGATAATTGCGTCTCACTTATATGATTAGAATAATCCCAAACATTTGGTCTTATTATAAAAAAACAAATAGCACCAATATTCTCCAAATTATTTTTTTCATTAAAAAATCTGGTATCATCAATACAATAATTTTTATTTGGTTTTATTAATGACATTAATTTATTAACATGAAAATCTGGATCTGCTTTCCGTATTACCTCTGTTGCCAAATATTGAAGCGCAACTCTTACTGATTTAAACATTATATTAGTTTTATCGATTTTATCCAAATCTATATTAGTTAATTCTGAAAGTTTGATTCTTTTTTCATCATTCCAAGGTAATGGATGTTCTAATTCTTTTTCTTTATTTTTAATTAAATAATCTCTATCAAAACCATATAGTTCACATACCACATTTTTAACTATATTACCAAAACTTAGTATCGTATATCCTCTTTTTCCTAATTCTTGTGCTAGAAGTGTTTTTCCACTTTTTTTTCTACCAGACAATGACACTATCATATTATTATAATTTCTTTTATATTATATATTAAATTATGAAAGCCAAATAGTATAATTACCCATTTTTTTAAAATAAAACTATACTAAAGATTTTATTAAGATGTATAGATGTATAGATAATTTGATTAGTAAATTGCATACTTGTCATTTAACCAATCATTTATTTGATTGATTTCTGTTAATGACAAACATCTATTAAATACCAGAAATTCAGGTATATATGCGTTAGTTCCATTAGAACTATCATATCTTGCACCTAAGTGTAGATTATCTGTTACACCAAGTGCACCAGGATTGTTTGATATTAATGGATTTAATAAAGCATTACTTTTATTTATGTATAATTTATGACCTTTGTTTGTACCATCATATTGATGTGATAATATTTTCCAACTACCTGATAACCAATTATCGTTATAATCTTTTGCTGTTGCACTATATGAAACACTTAATTTTGCAGTTCTAACAGCACTAACATCACCTGTTAAATAAAATCCAGTTCCTGTATTACAATTATTACCAAACTCATATATATATTTATTATTAAGCGAATTGATAACAGTAAACACTGTATAATAATTAAGCGTCAATGAAATATTTAAAAATCTTGTATTTTGAAACATAATTGCAGGGTAACCATTTATAACTGAATCTACTAAACTTGGTTTATAAGAGTCGTTTATTTGTATTGCGTGATTTAGATTTCCACTATTATCTTTCCATTGATGGATTAAGTTTTCGTTTTGTAGTATATTTCTGGTATTTGCGTCAGACCAGAAAATTAATCCGCTTATTCTATTTGGTTTCCATGGAGTTGTAAAAACTTTATTATTATAAGAGAATATATTATTATTGTATGAAAATATAGCCATTTTTTATTGTTGTAAATTTTTTATACCTTTGTATTATATATTAAAAACAATTATGCAAAGAAATTATAAAAAGAATAAATATTTTTTATTTCTATAAAAAGTGGTATCTTTGTATTTCAAATAGAAACTAAATTTTTGTTATGGATAGCAAACAGTTAAAGAAAATCGCTGATGACCATTTTGGTGCAAGACCTATTGCTAATATAGAGTTGCGACCACTTATTCAGCGTGAAGACATTCACAAAAATATTTCACAATGTATCATTGAGATGATTACATCATATAACTTGCCTTATTACGGTGAGTTTTGCCAGTTTATTAACTTCTTTGAAGCTAAGATTGGTACTTGTGGTGTTAATGTAGGACCTAATGGTATGAACTTTTACTGGGACAGAACGTGGATTGAATCACGCACTCGTAAAGAAACTATATTTACAATTGTACATGAAGTATTTCACCTTTTGTTCGACCACCAGAAGCGTGGTGTAGGTTATGATAAGAAGATTGCTAACCTTGCCGCTGATATGATTATCAACTCTATCATTCACGGTGACCTCATGATTGGTGAAGGTCTTACAAAAATGATTGAAATTCCAAAAGATAAGTACGGAAATAACACTGTTGTTTTCCTTCCAAAGGATTACAAAGGTGAACCTATTTTCGAAGATGTTTATCACTATTTAAATAAACAATTCAATGAATGGAGAAATAAAAACTCTCATAAACTTCAGCAAAAGAAACAAGTATCTGTTGATAAGGACGGTAATGTAACTATTGACGGTAAAAAATATTGTGGCAAATGTGGTCAGGAAATGAAAGATGACAAATGCCAAGGTGGACAAGGTCAACAGAAAGACCAGAATGGTCAAGGTCAGCAACAAGATCCTAATGGTCAAGGTGGTAATGGTCAAAATCAACCACAAGACCAGAAAGAACAGAACCAGAATGGTAATGGTGGTAATGGTAATGAACAGAAAGACCAGAAACAAAATCAGAACCAGAATGGAAATGGTCAGGGTCAACAGAATCAAGATCCTGGAGACGGCAATCGTTGTCCACAGTGCGGTCAGGAAAAACCTCAGGGTGGAAAAGGACAAGGTCAGGGTCAACCTCATGATGGTGAAGGCGAAGATGGTGAAAGCAATGATGATGGTAACAGTAATCCTACCGAAGGTTATGGTCAAAATGGAAAGTCTGGTGATAAAGGTCAGAATGGTGTAGATATGTACCCTATTGAAAAATTCTTTGAAAACATTGAATCAAACAAGGGTCAGTCATTTGATATTCACTTTGACGATGATGTTCCTGAAGCTGCAAGAAAACAGTTTGTTGAATCAACTATGGAAAAACTTAAAAACCGTGGTCTTGTCAGTGGTAACATTGAAAAGATTCTCAACAAGCTAAGAAAATCTGAAAAAGACTATTTGAAAGAAATCAAGAGAAATCTTTCTAATGATATATTTGGTAATAAGAAACAGAAATCTATTACCAAGCCAAATCGTAGAGGGGTTTGGGGTCTTAAAGGGCAGAGAAAATACAAAACTCGTATCAACTGTATTCTTGATACCTCTGGCTCTATGGGTGGTGAATTTGAAAGAGTTCTTTCATATATCTTCCAGAATGATATTGAAATCAATCTTATTGAATGTGATACTGAAGTAAAACACTTCGTTCATATTAAGAATAAGAAAGAACTTGAAAAGATGCCTATTAAAGGTCTTGGTGGTACTACATTGACACCTGGTCTTCAGTATATCGCTGCTGATAAAGAATTGAACAAGTTTAATACTGTTATTCTTACTGATGGATATAGCGATGCACTCGACATAACAGGAGTAAAAGGGAATGTATTGGTTCTTTCAACTGGTGTTAAATGTCCTACAGTACAATCTGGTAGCAAAAAACTTCGTCAGATTATAATTGATAAAGGTGAAAAGAACGGTTAGTGTATAAATTTTTTCTGAAATATTTTTACTCTTGGTATATCCTGCCTATGATATTGATACACGAATGTTGTCATATCTTGGCGGGTTATTTCCTTGGTTTTAAAATTTTAGATTTTAAGTTATATAAAGTAGATAATCCTCCACTATATAATAGTTATATTATGTACGAACATAGGAAATATGATTGGAAATGGAGTGTAGTATTATATGCACCTGCAATATTGATATTACCAATAATATTATTTTTTGTACATCCTATATTTCTTTTTATAGGTATTTACTTTTTAAGTACTACTATATTCCATAATGGAAAACCTTTGTTCTTGTTCTTACCAAGTTCAGCAGACTTGAAATATAAAATAAGAGTAAACTATTATTCATATTTAGTAGAGAATTCCTCTTATGAAGAATTTAATTATTACTTAAAAACAAGAAGACTTAAAGAATTAATAAGTAAATATCACTTGCTTACAGAAAGAGAATATTTTTTTGAGAAAA
>Ga0172375_10000457_pt1 | contig 66711 bp, 56 predicted proteins | sample LakKiv1m_FD_114537 | JGI IMG/M metagenome (GOLD analysis project Ga0172375, IMG submission 114537) | Freshwater microbial communities from Kabuno Bay, South-Kivu, Congo - kab_092012_11.1m | ecosystem: Environmental > Aquatic > Freshwater > Lake | place: Democratic Republic of the Congo...
AAATAAAAATACAAGAAACCAAGTCATTCTACTGAACGGACTCCGAGGGGGAGAGGATGGGAGAAATAGAGTTAATCCAAGGGGATATTACCCGGCAAAAGGTTGATGCGATTGTCAATGCGGCGAACACTTCCTTGCTGGGCGGTGGAGGGGTGGATGGGGCGATCCACCGGGCCGCGGGACCGGAATTGCTCGATGAATGCCGGCAGTTGGGAGGGTGCCCTACGGGGGAGGCAAAACTCACGAAAGGGTACCGGCTTCCCGCGAAACATGTCATTCATACGGTCGGACCGGTTTGGCACGGAGGCGGACGCCGCGAGGAGACTTTGCTGAAAAATTGCTATGAAAATTCTTTAAGACTGGCCGAAGAAAACGGCATCAAAATAATCGCTTTCCCTTCCATCAGCACGGGAGCGTACCGCTTTCCGATTAAAAAAGCTTCGCGCATTGCAATCAGGACGGTTTTGAACGCTTTGAAAATTCTGCGGGGGATTGAGAAAGTTATTTTTGTCTGTTTTAGCGCGGAAGATTACGAAGTGTACCAGTTGGCAATGGAGGAGGCGCAGCGTTGACGGAACCGCTTCCGGGCCTTTTTATCGAACGGCTGAAGAAAATTTTTCCCCAAGCGGAAGCGGATAAACTGCTCGAGACCTTTTTATTTGAAAGGCCGGTTTCGTTTCGCGTGAACACTCTGAAAATTCTGTCCGAGACATTGATCCCGCATTTGGAATCGATGGGTTTAACCGCTGAAAAAGTTCCTTGGTGCCCCGGAGCTTTTATCCTTCCGCGTGAGCATTTAAGAGCTCTGCAGAAGATTCAGGCTTATCGCGATGGGGAGCTTTATATCCAGAGTCTTTCAAGCCTGATTCCCGCGCTGGTGCTTTCTCCTGTTCCCGGCGAAAGTGTTCTTGACCTTGCGGCGGCACCCGGAAGCAAAACGACTCAGATGGCCTGTCTGATGAAAGGAGCGGGGCGCCTGGTTGCCAATGACAATAACCGGGGCCGTTTTTTTAAACTGAAAAGCACGGTTGAAGCTCAGGGAATACCGAATGTGGAATTTTCATGCAAGCCGGGAGAATGTTTCGGGAAACAGTTTCCGGGAACGTTTGACAAGGTTTTAGTGGACGCGCAATGCAGTTCGGAAGGCCGGTTTCGGGCCGGAGAGCCCGCTTCCTGGAAATTTTGGAAGCCGGCAAAAGTCCGGGAAATGTCCCGCAAGCAGAAACGGCTTCTTCTCTCGGGGCTTTTGGCCCTGAAGTCCGGGGGGACGCTTGTTTATTCGACCTGCACTTTTTCTCCGGAAGAAAATGAATCGGTTTTGGATTGGGCGCTTCGAAAACTGGACGGGCAGGCGGAAATCAGTACGATCGGGTTTCCGGTCCCAAACCGCGTCCCCGGTATTTTGGAATGGGAAGGAAAAGAATTTCATCCTTCCGTAAGAAATGCCGTCAGGATTATTCCGGACCGCGAGATGGAAGGCTTTTTTGTTGCGAAAATGACCCGGGGGCGCGTCTGACTTCAAGGTTTGACTCCGCTTGAAAGAATGATTCGCTGGTTGTTTTGGGTGACGATGAAATCAAGCCCATTCCAGATTTTGAAGAAAAGATCCGCTTTGAATTTTGAAAGAAGACGCCGTTCCTTTCGGGTTGCGGCGTAAAGTTTTCTTTCCGAAAAAAGCCTGCCGAGAAGTTCCGCTCCGAGGCATTGCCTTTTGTCCGTGTTTTCAAGCGCCTTGAACGTTTGTTCAAGGGTGTTTTCCTCGCTGACGAATCGGATTCCCTTGAGGAAATTGAGGATCCGGGCGGTGACGAACAGCGTGTAGAGATTTTCTCTTTTGAAATCTTCCGATTCGATGGCCAGAGCGGTCAGCCGTGATTTGAAAATGTCTTCTTCTGTCGGAGGAGGGAATTTCGCCGAAATAGGGGAATTGGGAGTGAGATAAAAAGGGGAAGATCCGATCAGCACCGGAAGTCTTGCCATGAAAGTCAGGGTTCTCACCGTGGATTCCAAAGAGGCTCCGGGAAATCCGAGAATGTGATAGGAGACGGTTTTGAATCCCAGCCGGGAAGCTTCGCGGACGACTTGGATATATTGTTCCGCGGAATAGGGCCTTTGGCTTTCTTGAAGCAAAGCTTCTTCCGTGCTGACGAGCGAGATGTTTAAATGGGAAAAACCGGCTTGTTTCATCAGTTCCAAAAGTTCCCGGTCCAGGCTCAAGTAGGAAATTCCGTTCATGGCAAGAAAACGGATGTTTTTCCCGCGAAACATTTCAATCAATTTCCCGCAAAGTGTTTTCATTTCCGCGGCATGAAAGGTCAAATGATCGTCTTCGAAGTCAAATACCCGTATGCCTTCCCCATACCGTTTTTCGATTTCCCGGAGGATGTCTTCGATCCGCCTTTTCCGGTAGCCGTTGCCGAAGGTTAGATGCACGGAGCAGAAACTGCAGCGGTGCGGACAACCTCTGGAGGTAATAAGAAAGCTCAGGGGCTGTTTTTCGAAGAGATAATTTTCTTTTTTAAGGTCCGAAAAATCCGGATGCGGGATTTCCTCGATTGGGAAATTGTCCTCGATTTTGTTTAAAACCAGTCTGCCGTTTTCTTTGAATCCGAGATTGGGCACGCGCCCGAAGGATCGGGACCCGCTCCAGGCTTTTAAAAATTCCACCAACGGTCTTTCCCCTTCGCCGCGGATCAGAAAGTCAATCGAGGGATGATTCAGCATGACCTGCGGAGCGGCGGAGGCGTGAGACCCTCCCGTAAGGATGGGGACCGCCAGCCTTTTTTTGATGGCTTCGGCGCAGCGCAAAACTTCCCGGTGATACGGGGAAAAAAGAGAAGCAATGCCGACCAGGTCCGGTTTTATTTTTAAAACTTCCCCGGCCAAAGTTTCGAATGGAGCGCCGAAATGATAATAGTGATGGAATGTGGAAAAAGGACTCTGATCCGGACCGATATAATATTCTTTGAGGTATTGTAGTTCGAGGGGGAGGACGATGGTTTTTCTCCCCCATCCCTGATGGTAATCTTTTACAACGACTTCGATTTCGGGGAGGTGTTTTTTGACGGCCGCTTTAAGATAGCAGAGTCCGAGCGGCTGAAGACGGATATCGGTGTCGTAGAAATCCTGCACCGGCGGTTGAAGCAGCAGAAGTTTCATTTTATTTGCTAAGGATTTTCGAAGAATTTCCGGCTAAAGATTAGCATGTTTTTGCGGGATTGTGAAAGCAGGAAAAAAGGAGCCGCTGAATTGATACGCTGCCGGAGCAGAAGTGTTTTACGGAAAAAGATGGGGAAAAATGCTATGATGAACACGACCGGTAGGCAGCCAGGCCGGTTAAGAAACGAGACGATGCGATTTTTGGTCCGATCATGGGGCAAATAATTTTTCAAGATAGGCGGGAGGCCGAATTGGATGGAAGGCGTGAATGATTTAGCGGCGGGAAATGCGATTCGGGAAGGTGATTTTGTTCTTTTGTGGTTTGATGAAGATGATGTGAGCTATTTGGTTGAAGTTAAACCCGGAAAGAAAGCGGCGATTCACCGGGGAAAGCCTCTTGAAGTGGATTCCTGGATGGGAGCGCAATACGGGACAAAAGTGGAATGCGCGCACGGGACCGGGTATCTATTGAAACCTTCCACGGAAGATTTGATGTTTAAAAATTCTCGAGAGAGCGGAGTGATTTATCCTAAAGATGCGGGGCTGATTCTGATTCGGGCCGGAATTTCGGCGGGGAAAAAGGTCCTTGAAATCGGGACCGGATCCGGGACATTGACCGGCGCGTTGGCCCGTGCCGTTGCGCCCACCGGGAAAATTTTTACGCATGACCGGCGGGATGATTTTCTCGATCTTGCCCGGAAGAACATCAGGAAATTCGGACTTGAGAATTATGTGGAATTCCGGCGGCGTGAACCGCAGGAAGCCTTTCCGGAAAGAGATTTTGATGCGGTTATTCTGGATATTCCGACTCCGTGGGAAGAGGTGGATGTCGTGAAAGAAGCTCTGAAAGGCAGCGCGGTGCTGATTAGTTTGAATCCGACCTTCAATCAAATCGAACGGATGGCGGAGACCTTGCGGAGAGCCGGGTTTATCCGGGTCGAAGCCTGTGAACTTCTTGAGAGACCGATTTTGGCACGGGAAGGAAAAACTCGGCCGGTTCAGCGCATGGTTTCCCACACGGAATTTATCGTTTCCGCCGTGAAAGTAAATGTGTGAGAAAGAAGATTAAGATGAATGAAAAGAAGGAAAAGGATCCGGCTGAAATACAGAAGGAGCTTTCGGAGGCTTTCAAAAAAATCATGGAGCACGCGACGGTGATGGCTCCCCCGAAGGCCGAGGGGCCGAAAGAAGAATCCAAAAAGACAGACGAAGAAAAGTTTAAACGGGTTTTGGATTTCAGCCTCAAGCCCAAAGACATTAAAAAGTACCTGGACCGGTATGTGATCAAACAGGATGAAGCGAAGAAAGTCCTGGCGACGGTGATTTGCGATCATTACAACCATGTCCGGAATTGCCGGGACAGCAAGAAATGCCGCCATTATGTCAAACAAAACGTGATTATTTTAGGTCCGACGGGAGTCGGGAAAACCTATCTGGTCCGCAGTCTGGCGGAATTGATCGGAGTTCCTTTCGTGAAGGGGGATGCGACGAAATTCAGCGAGACCGGATATGTCGGAGGGGATGTTGAAGATCTTGTCCGGGAACTGGTGAGCAAGGCGGACGGAGAGGCGGAGCTTGCGGAATGCGGGATTGTTTATCTTGACGAAATCGATAAGATCGCGGCGCCGGCCCATGTGATGGGGCGCGACGTGAGCGGGAGCGGAGTCCAGCGGGGGCTTCTCAAACTGTTGGAGGAAACGGATGTGCCAGTCCGCAATCCCATGGACATCCAATCCCAGATTCAGGCGGCCGTGGATTTCCAGCGGAAAGGAAAAACGGCAAGAGCGACCGTCAATACCCGCCACATCCTTTTTATTGTAAGCGGGGCGTTTGGTGAATTGAATTCAATTGTCGAAAAAAGGTTGAGGCAGAGTGTCGTGGGGTTTTCGCAGAAACCCGCGGAGTATTCCGATTCCGGAAATATGCTCAATGAAGTACGGACGGAAGATTTCGTGGCGTTCGGATTTGAACCGGAATTTGTCGGTCGCCTGCCGGTGCGGGTGGTTTGCGACAAATTATCACAAGACGATCTTTATCAGATTTTAACGGAATCGGAAGGGTCGATTCTCCATCAGTATACGGTGGATTTCCGGGGATATGGCATTGAAGCGCGGTTTGAAAAGGATGCGCTTCGGGAGATCGCGAGAAAAGCAGCCGCGGAAGGAACCGGTGCCCGGGGGCTTCTGACGGTTTGCGAGAAAATTCTCAGAGGTTTTAAATACGAATTGCCCTCAACTCAGATCCGGGAATTTAATCTGACAAAAGAAGGCGTTTTGTCTCCCTCTGGACAGCTTGGCGAACTTTTGAAAGGCGAGATCGAAAATGAAGTCTTGTCGGCGATACGGTGTTTCGAGCAGGCTTTTTTCGAAAGGACTCGTCTTCGCCTCCGGTTGGATCCTTCCGCCTGCGAGGCGGTCAAAACGCGGTTGTCAGGGAGAGAATGTGACGCGTCGGAATTTCTTGAAAGACTTTTTTCGAATTATGCCTATGGTCTTGCCCTCATTTCCGAGAAACGTGAAGGGAAAGAGTTCTTGCTCTCCAGGGAGGCGGTCGAAAATCCCAACGCGGTGCTGAATCGCTGGATTCAGGAAGCTTATCAAGGCTAGTTTTTCCGCCCGAAATTGTCCGGAATACCGATTTGTCCTGTAAGAATAAACTCTTTTTGAAGGACGCTTTTTTGGATCTGCCTGCCTTTAGGATCAATAATGGCGGAATAACCGTTCGGAGAAACCCGGACGATCCAGCGGTTTGATTCAATCGCTCTCAGGCTGTCCTGGAACAGGTGATAGTAGGGAAGGTCGGTGTTCGCAAAATGTCCGGGATTGGATAGGGCCGCAATAAATTCCGCTCCCGCCGCTGTTGCTCGACGGGAGATTTTCGGAATGATGTCCTCGAAGCATAGAAGGATTCCAACTTTTCCGAAAGATGCTTGCAGGAGAGCGGGGTTTCCTTCGGTCATTTCAGAGATATCCCGGAATGGAGGCGCTTGAGAGGCCTGATAGACTCCGGCGATTTCTCCTTCCGGAGCGTAGAGGATGGCAACGTCCAGAAGGCCTTGGTTCAGGCTGCCGTTTGGATTTCGTGGGATGTGGCTTCCGAGCAAAATATGGCTTTGGGCGGATTTTGCAAGATTGAGAAAAAACTCCGGGTTTTGCAAAGGATCTTCCGGGAGTGTGTAGAGAGGAAGAACTATGAGATCGGGGGATGCTTTCGCGGCTTCCAGAATCAAATCCTGGTAGCGACGATAAATTTCATCCAGGTTTTTCCCCCTCCAGGATTCCGAAATCGGCAGATTGTGCTGGATCAGAGAAACTTTTATAGGGTTTTTCACCTCCTCCGAATTTTTCAATCGCAAGTGGCCGTGAAAATAAATCCCCGAAAGAATAAAAAGCAGTGTGATGAAACAGAATCCGCTCCCGGCCGATTTTTTGCGGATAAAAAATGCCGCTGAAGCGTTGATCCCCACGAGAGTTCCGGATAGAAGACAAAAGTCTGCGCAAGAGACAACTTGCATTAGGGCGAGAGGGCCGTAGAACGGCAATTGCAATGCCGCGGCGCCTAACGGAGTGAGGGCGAATATCTTTTCAAGGAGCAGCCATAAAAGACCTGAAGCGAGAATTGAAAAGATGGAAGAATTTGTTTTTGAATGAAGCAGACGGACTCCGGAAAAATATATCGCGAAAACAAACGAAAACAGCAGCCAGATGATCAGAAAAATCCGGGGACTGTATAAAGTCAGTCCCCAGAAGAGAATCCCGTAATAAAAAGCGCCGGCGAAAAGAAAGCAGAAAAATAATTTTAATGATTTCACCTTTAAATCGAACGCGAGCAGGAAAGCCGGGAGAAAGGCGATGTAAGAGAATGCCCAAAGCCCGAAAGGCTGAAGCCCTAAAGCAAGGAGAAGGCAGGTGCTGAGAATTAGAAGGCTAATTTTCATAAGCGAATTATAACAAATGGGGACATGCCTGAAAATCAAATCAGACTCCGCTGGTGTTGCGTGAGCAGCATGCCGGATCTCTCACTCAGGGCTTCCGGTTTCGGAAAGACTACAGACCCTTTACCAAGGGCCCCTCGCTGTTCCCCTACGGCTGCGCCTGCGGGGCCATCGTTTCCCCTTTCTAAGTCTTTCACGAAACCAGAGCGAAAACCATGGCGACAACCTTGCTGTTGGTCGCCGGTGCTGAAAGGAGGCTTTTAGCCATCAAAGTTGAGCGGAGTGCAAGAAATAAGGGTTTCTTGCCTGCAGCATTCGTTCGTTAACCCTGGCATGCTGCTTATAAACAATTTAGCTGAATCAAAATGTGAGCGAAAGTAGGACTTTGTGGGGGTGTTTGAATCGGCTATAATACCCCAATATTATCGGCCCTCTATATGACTGAAAAACTGACTTCCAGCCCAAAGACTTTAGATGCAGAGCAGAAACTCACTCCCATGATGGAGCAGTATCGCTCCATCAAGAAGACCCTGCCTACGGATACGATCCTGTTTTTTCGTCTGGGGGATTTTTATGAAATGTTTTTTGAAGATGCTGTCCGCGCTTCGGATATTCTTGATATCACCTTAACCGGACGGGAAGGCGGTGAAGCGGGACGTGTTCCCATGTGCGGGATTCCGTATCATGCTTTTCAGGGGTATGTGCGGAAGCTTCTTGACGAAAATCTCAAGGTGGCGATTTGCGAACAGGTCGGGGATCCAAAGCTGGCCAAGGGACTCGTGGAACGAAAAGTCACCCGGATTATTACCCCCGCGACTTATTTGGATGAGGAAACCAAAGACGCTGCGCCGGAGTATATGGCTTCCGTCGCGACGGACGGAAAAAACTTCGCGCTTTCTTTTCTTGAATTGAGTACGGGTGAATTTTGCGTGAGGGAAATTCCCGAAGACCGGCTGATCAGCGAACTTTCGCTTCTTGTGCCGAGGGAAGTGATTCTGCCCAAGCGGCTTTCCGAAAATCCGTCGCTTGTGTCCTATTTGAAGGAAACCCTGCGCGCGATTCTCACGATATACGAAGACTGGGTTTTTGAAACGGAAGAAGGCCTCCGGCATCTTACGGAAACTTTTCGGCTGGTTTCCGAGAGGAGCATCCCGTTTTGCGGGCAGCCTTTGTGCGTCAGCGCGTCCGGAGCGATTCTGTATTATCTGAAAGATCATTTCCACTCGGCGCTGGAGCATATTCGCCTACCCCGTCTGCTGGACACAAGAGACTACATGATTCTCGATCGTCAGACACAGAGAAGCCTCGAGCTGGTCTCCGGCATGACCGGCAAAAAAGGGACGACGCTTTTGTCCGCGATTGATGCGACGCGCACATCCATGGGCGGGCGGACGCTTTATCAATGGGTGACGCATCCGCTTTTGACGGTGCGGGAAATCAAAAAACGCCAGGACGGCGTGGAAGAATTAACGCGTCAGGCGCTCAAATCGAAATCTTTCTGTTTTTTGCTTGAGGGGATCAAGGATGTGGAGAGGACCTTGAGCCGCCTGAATTACGGAGTGGCCAATGCGCGGGATCTTCTCAATCTTAAAATTTTCCTTGAGAAAGTGCCCGAAATCCAGGGGCTGTTGCGGGATGCCCGGAGCGAAATCCTGAAGGAGATTTTGGGGGCGCTGATTCCGTTTCCGAATCTGCTGGACTTGATCGGGCAGGCGATTGTTGAGACGCCTCCTCTTAGCATTAAAGAGGGAGGCATTATCAAGGATCAATATTCGATTGAATTGGATGAACTCAGAAATATTGCCCGCAAGGGACGGAATTGGATTGTCGAATTTCAAAAAAGGGAGATTGAGCGGACCGGCATCAAATCTCTTAAAATCCGCTATTCGCAGGTGTTTGGATACACCCTCGAAGTGAGTCAGTCGAACCTGAATTTGGTTCCTTCCGATTATATCCGGAAGCAGACACTGGCGAACGCCGAACGCTTTATTGTCCCGGAGCTGATCGAATGGGATCAGAAAATTTCCGGGGCCGAAGAAAAAATCAAGGCGCTGGAATTTCAACTGTTTGACGGGATTCGCGGAAAGATTCTGGAAGAGCTCGCGCCTTTGCAGGAAATGGGAAAAGCGATCGGAGTGCTCGATGCTCTTTTGTCGCTCGCAATGGTTGCGGTTCAGAAAAACTGGGTCAAACCGGACGTGGTGGAGTCGCAGGATCTTTGGATCCAGGGGGGGCGGCACCCCGTGGTGGAGGCCATGTTGCCGCTCGGACAGTTTGTCGAGAACGATGCGCTTCTCGATACGGAAAAAAACCAATTGATTATTCTGACCGGCCCCAATATGGCCGGAAAATCCACTTACATCCGGCAGGTCGCTCTGATTGTTCTTTTGACCCAGATGGGTGCTTTTGTTCCTGTCCGTTCCGCCAGGATCGGTTTGGTGGACCGGATTTTTACCCGGATCGGCGCGAGCGACAATCTGGCGGGCGGGGAAAGCACTTTTATGGTTGAGATGATTGAGTCGGCGCATATTTTGCGAAACGCAACAAACCGGAGCCTGCTGATTCTTGACGAAGTCGGGCGCGGGACGTCAACGTTTGACGGCGTGAGTATTGCCTGGGCGATTTGTGAGTATTTGGCGCGGGAAGGAGGCTGCCCCCGGACGCTGTTTGCCACTCATTATCACGAGCTGACGCAGCTGGAGGAACATTTCCCGCGCGTGAAAAATTACAATATTACCGTCAAGGAGACCCGGGATGGCATCGTGTTCTTGAGAAAAGTTGTCCGGGGAGGATCCGACCGCAGTTACGGAATTCATGTCGCCCGGCTGGCCGGGATTCCAAAGACGGTGACGGACCGGGCGCGCGAGATCCTTGAAATTCTGGAAAGCGAAAACACGGAAGCGACTCAGATCATTGAGCGGAACACCCGTCCCAAATCAAGAGAAGACTCCGGCCGGCAGCTGACTTTTTTCGGAACCGCGAAGCCGGAGCATCCTCTGCTGGAGGAAATCCGGAACCTTGGGACGGATCAAATGACTCCGCTGGAAGCGTTGACCAAGCTTTCTGAATGGAAAAAGAAACTGACTCTGGAAAGGGGCGGGGGATGAGCAACGGGATCATTCATGTTCTTCCGGAAACGGTTGCGAATAAAATCGCCGCGGGAGAAGTGGTCGAGCGACCGGCTTCCGTGGTCAAGGAATTGATTGAAAATTCGCTGGATGCCGGCGCGGAATCGGTTGAAATTGAGATTGCCCATGGAGGTAAAAGCCTGATTCGCATTTCCGATGATGGCAGCGGAATGAACCGCAAAGACGCGGAACTCGCTTTTCAGCGGCATGCGACAAGTAAAATTCTGGAAGCCGAAGATTTGTTGACCATCAAATCCTTCGGTTTTCGCGGAGAGGCCCTCCCCAGCATTGCCGCGGTTTCAAGAGTGAAGCTTGTGACGGGGATTGAGGGGGATTTCGCGGGAACTGAAATTCAAATCGAGGGAGGGATCAAACGATCCGTTTCGGATTGCCTCCTGCGGACGGGAACGATGATCGAAGTTCGGGATCTTTTTTTTAATACGCCGGCCAGGAGGAAATTTTTAAAATCCGACGCCGTTGAAATGGGCCATGTGCTGGATATGGTTTCCAATCTGGCCTTTGCGAATCTGGGGGTCCGGTTTTTCCTGAAATCCGGGACCCGCGTTCTTCTGGACCTCCCTCCCGTGCGGACGGCGATGGAACGGGCCGGGTTTGTGTTCGGAGAAGAACCGGCCAAACATTTGCTTGCGATCGAAGGAGAAGTCAAAGGAATCCGGTTCTCGGGGCTGATCGGGAAGCCTTTTATCTCGCGAGCGAACCGTTCGGGACAGATTTTTTTCGTCAATCGCCGCTGGGTCAAAACGCTCTCCCTGGGGTACGCGCTGCAGGACGGTTTCTACGGTCTTTTGATGGACGGAAAATTTCCGGTTTCGGTCATTTTTCTTGAAGTCGATCCGGAGCGAGTGGACGTGAATGTCCATCCGACGAAACAGGAAGTGAAGCTTTCCAATGAATCCGAGATCAAATCTTTTCTGCGAAAAATAGTCGCGGACCGGCTCATGAAAGAGCAGGATCTGGCCCCCACGCTGCAATTAAAACTTGGCCAGCCCCGGATTTTCGGGAAAGAAGACGCGGTGGCCGGGGAATTTGCGCTCCACGAGGGAGTCTCTTCTGTCCGGGAACCGGAAAGCGGGTATTTTCCGGAAAGCGCGCCCGCCGCGGGGGCGGCCATTTCTCTCAAAGAGAAGTTCCAAATTACCAGAGTTTTAGGGCAAGTGCACAATATGTTTGTCGTGGCCGAAACGGAAGAAGGATTTCTTCTGGTGGATCAGCATGCGGCCCATGAGAGGATTATGTTTGAGGCTTTCTCCAAGAATTTCCGTTCCGGAAATCCGGAACAGCAAACGCTTTTGATGGATGAAATCCTTGAAATTCACCCGAAACAGGTGGATCTTTTCAAGCAGCTGCTTCCGAATCTGAAGCAGGTTGGATTTGAAATCGAATCTTTCGGAGAAGTTTCCTTCATTATACGCGCTTATCCCGCTGTCTTGAAAGAAGCTCCCGTGGCTTTTATTAAAAATTGCCTGGAGCAACGCGAAGAAGGGAAAATCCGGACTTCAGCCGACAATCAGACGAATGAGATTGCCGCGTTGATTGCCTGCAAGAAGAAGTCGGTGAAAGCTCACGATGCCCTTCAGCCCGAGGCGGTTTGGGCGCTTCTTCAGAACCTGGCGCAATGCGAAAATCCGTTTTCCTGTCCGCACGGGCGTCCTACCTTTTTAAAGTTCACGGTCCCTGAACTCGAGAGACAATTCAAGAGGAAATGATACTGCGCAGCTCTGACCTTGCTGTCAGAGCGGAGTGCCGAAAGGAGGCTTTCGGCGCCGCATGGGCGTCCTACCTTTTTAAAATTCACGGTTTCCGAGCTCGAGAGACAATTTGAGAGTCTCTAACAAAATAAATATCTACTGCAAATTCATGTCCCTGCGAATTTCTTCGTTGAAGCCGACAAAAAGTGCTCAACGTATCAACATAGATACGTTTCCGCGCTTTTTGCCGTCTTCGCCTTAAATTTCTTTGGGCTATGAATTTTCGTTACGACCTTTATTTTGTTAAAGACTCTGAGAGGAAATGAAGCTGCGCAGCTCCGACCTTGTTGTCGGAGCGGAGTGCCGAAAGGAGACTTTCGGCGCCGCACGGGCGTCCCACCTTTCTAAAATTCACGGTCCCCTCTGAGATTGAAAAGCGATTTTTGGAGAAAATAACGCCGGATTGACAAAGAGTCCGGCTTTGGCTTCCGGCGTTCCACGCGAAGGGCTTTTGTCGGAAAGAAGAATTTTTTAAAAGAAAAAGAACCACTTCTTTTTCTGTGTTTCGTCTTTGCTTTTGAACACGAGTTTCCAGGGGTGGCGTTTCAGATCGTCCGTCATCTCCCGCATGTTTTCGGCGGAGGAATTCAGATTCCGAATGATTTCTTGAATGTCCGCGCGGTTGTCCTCCAGGGTCGCATCGAGGTTTACGACGAGTTGTTTGAATGAAACGGTTGTTTTCTGAAGTTCGTCCGCGATGTCGGTGCCTTTTTTCAGAATTTCGTTTATGGCCATCGGATCCGTGCCGATCAGCGGTTCGTTGGTTTCGAGGGGAGCGGCTCCGGTTGAGCCGGGGGTGAGTTCGACGAATTTTTCCCCCATAAAACCCATAATTTCAATAAAAGCCTTAGAATCTTTTTTGAGAACGGCCTTTTTGGAAAGGGAGACCGTCACGGAGATTTCTTTTTCTTTTCCTTCAAGGATTTCGATTTTCGTGACCTTGCCGACTTTGTGCCCGGCGAAATGAACGGGGGCGTTTTTCTGAAGGCCGCTGATGTAATTGAAAAGAATATCGGCCTTGTAGGTTTCCTGGAAAATCTGGGATCTTCCTGCCGCAAAAAGAAGCGTGATCAACGCGATTGCGGCGAGAGTGATAAACAACCCCGAACGGATTTCGTCATGCGAGTAAGTATCAGTTCTTTTTTTCATGGCCTGCTTCCCTGAGGTTTTTGTTTCTGGTGAAAAACCGTTTAAGAATCAAGGTCTTCTCCAAAAATGCTTTTAAGATAATTTTCTTTGGTTTCCCGAATCGCGACGGAATCTTCGATTTCGCCGTTGATGAATTGTTGCACGTAAGGGACTTTGGAATTCTGGACTTCCTGGGGAGTCCCTAGGGCGACGACCTTTCCTTTTTGAAGCACCGCGACACGGTCCGCGATCCGGAACGCGCTTTTCATCTCATGGCTCACGACCACGGAAGTAATCTTTAGCTTATGAGTGAGATCGGTGATCAGATGATCGACAACGGTGGCGGTGATCGGATCAAGTCCTGCGCCCGGTTCATCGTAAAAGACAATTTTCGGGTCCAGGGCCAGTGCGCGAGCGAGGGCGACCCGTTTTTTCATGCCGCCGCTCAATTCGTAAGGCATCAAGTCTTCAAATCCGGTGAGTCCGACAAGCTCCAGTTTCACCTTGACGATGATTTCAATGATGGGGGCGTCAAGATCCGTGTGTTCCCTGAGCGGGAGCGCGACGTTCTCTCCGACGGTGAGCGAATTGAATAGCGCGGCGCCCTGAAAAAGCATGCCGAATTTCTTCCGGGTCGCGTTTCGTTCTTCTTCGGAAGCCTGGCTCATGTTTTGCCCGAAGAGAAAGATTTCTCCCCGATCCGGTTCGATCAATCCGATGATGGATCTTAACAGCGTGCTTTTGCCGCATCCTGAACCGCCCATGATCACGATGGTTTCGCCTTCCCTGACGTCGAGGTTGATTCCGTTCAGAATCTTCCGCTGACCGAAAGACTTGTAAATACCTTTAACGGAAATGACGGCGTTTGGGGGATTCATGGGAACAGGTAGTAGAAAATAGCGGTGAAAAGGCAGTCGGCGACAATGATCGCGATGATGGAAAGGACCACAGATTCGGTTGTCGCTTTTCCCACTCCCTCGGCGCCTTCGTCGACTGAGAAGCCTTTGTGAACAGAAATAAATCCGATCAAAATCGCGAACGCGAAACTTTTGATAATCCCGGTCAAGACGTCTTTCATCACCAGCATGTCGAAGCTCTTGATAATATAAAGACCGGAGGAGATGCCGAGGCTCAGGGTTCCGATCAGATATCCGCCCAGCATTCCGATGATGTCCGCCAAGGCTGTCAGGCAGGGGAGCATGATGGCCAGCGCCAGCAGGCGCGGAATGGCCAGAAACGGAATGACCGGAATTCCCATGGTGGTAAGGGCGTCCAGTTCTTCCTGGACTTTCATCGTCCCGATTTCGGCGGTGATTCTTGCGCCGATTCTTCCCGAAATGACGACGGCGGTGACGACCGGGCCCAATTCGCGCGTGACGGAGAGGCTGACCAGACTGCCGGTATACAGAAGGGCTCCGAATTGCCGGAGTTGATAGGCGGCCTGAAGGGCCAGGACGGCCCCGATCGCGGCCGCGACCAGTGCGACAATCCCGAACGAATCATTTCCCATGAGAACGAGTTGTTTCGCGAAGGCTTCCCTCACCAGTTTGCTTTTTCTTCCGGTGAAGTAAGCGGCGGTCCATCGGGCCGAGGACGAAACCAGTTTCGATATTCCCGAAACTTCGCAGAAAAAACGGTGGCTTCGGGCGCCCAGCGAACCCAGAAAATCAAAAATAAAACTAAAAGGTTTTGTTTGCATCAAAAGTTCCGGCTGAAATCTAAAACGAGAAGGGTTACGATCTTTACGGGTCAAGAGATGAGCCGCAAGGCTTCTTCTTCTGTTTTGGCGATCAGAAAAATGGAATTCAGCTTTGCGATTTCGAATACGCTCTGGACGCTTTCGCTCAGATTGAACAGCGAAAACTTTGCCCCATAGCGTTTCATTTTCTGATAAAGTTCGACAAACGTGGCCAGTCCCGAACTGTCGACGTAATCCACTTTCAGGAGATCGATAATGACTTTTGGAGCTTGGGAGTCCAGCAGCTTTTCGAGTTCCTTCCGCAGATTGGGCGAGGAATGAAAATCGAGATCACCCTGAAGAGCGATCACCGTTACGTTTGATTCATTTTTCTTGATCTGGATTTTCATGGTTTACGATTCCTCCTGGTTTGGGGACCGGTTTTTGCGCTTGATCAGGATCAGTTCCGTTCCCCGCGCATGCCGCGTATTATACTTCAACTCATCCATAAATGTCTTCATGAAATAAATGCCGAGCCCTCCGGGTTTTTCGGGAGGAAGGGTGGGGGAGGGGATTTTTTCGAGATCGATTTTTTTTCCGTAGTCCCGGATTTTCACAATGACTTTGCTTTTTTGGTCGCTGACGGCGATGCGGATTTTTTTGCCGGGGACGTTTCCGTAGGCGTGCCGGATGGAATTCGTGCAGCCTTCGACGACAGACACGAGAATGCCGTAGCGCTCTTTTTCGCTGAGACCGGCATGATCGAGCAAGTCGGCGATGTCTTTCCTCAGCGGTTCCAGATTTTCGGTCCGGCTGTCGATGACGAAGACTTTTTGTTTCATGGGGCGCGGTACTGCCTGAGATTTTTTTCGTAAAAATCGTCGATGATTTTGAAAAACACTTTGACCACGGCGGGATCGAATTTTTTTCCGCTCATGGAACGCACATACTCGAGGACCGATTCCTTGGGCATGGCGGGTTTATAGGGCCGTGCCGTGGCCAGGGCATCGAAATAATCGGCCAGGGAGACCACACGTGCGGAAAACGGAATATCCCCTTCCTTGAGTCCATCGGGGTATCCCGATCCGTCGTAGTTTTCGTGATGATTACGGATGACGGGAATCAGGTCCCAGAGAAGATGGGAATTGAGCACGATAAAATGGCCCTTTTCCGGATGCTGGTTCATGCGGGCCCGTTCCTCGGGAGTGAAATTTCCGGGTTTGTAAAGGAGTTCGTCCGGAATCCCGATTTTCCCGATATCGTGGAGCAGGGCGCCTCTCCGGAGTCTTTCGATTTTGGCCGGACTGAATCCCAATCCTTTGGCGAGAGCGACGGACAGGGCGGCCACCCGCTCGGAATGGCCCTTGGTGTATTCGTCCCGTTCTTCGAGGGCCCGGACCAGGATCATCATCATCTCAACGAGCACTTCTTTCTTGTGCCCGATTTCCTGTAAAAGCTTCCCGCTCCGTTTTTTTCCCGATACCGGCTTTTTCCGCATATGAGATGAATTATAGGCGAAATTTCCCGCAGCACAACTTTGTTTTAGGTAAAATCCTTGAGAAAGGAATTTTCCGGGGCATAGGGAAGTCCGGGCGGCGGTCACTCAAAAAGCTTGAAATATGACACGGAGTTGATTAGGATTACTCCTCATGACACGTCCAGATCACGATTATCAATCCGCACACGAAATCGGCAAGATTTTTAATTCACTGCTTGACCGGAAGGTCCTATCGGAATTTTTTCTTGAAAGCACCCGGAATTTTGTCCCTGCCGACGCCAGTTTTCTGTTTCTTGCCGGGAGTAATGAACAGATCTGGCTTGAGACTCAAAGCGGGAATCTTGAAAAGTCGGCGGACGAGGTTGAGCGCGCGGCGTGTTCGATTCTTGAAAAGGGAAGGCCTTTTTTTGACGAAACCTCTTTGTTTGTCCCTCTCCTGGTCCGGAATAGTCCCATCGGTATTGCCTGTTTTTTCAGAAAAGCCGGCTCCCCCGCTTTTGCCAGGAAGGATCTGGATCTGGTGTTTGATCTGGCCTCCCAGGCGGCGAGCGCTCTCAAAAATCTTTTTCTTTTCGAGGAAAATCTGCGAATGGCCCGCCTTGCCGCGATCGGAGAGACGGTTAGCATGGTCATGCATGAAATCAAAAACATTCTGCAAATTGCCAAGTTGAGCGACGAATTGTTCCGGCGCGGGATCAAGGACAAGAATCAAAAGTTTATCGATCACGGACTGGAAGGAATGTCCAAGGCGATTCATCAGATGGACGGATTTGTCTGGGACATGCTCAGTTTGACGAAGGATTACAGGATTGAGTGCCAAAAAATAAATTTCAAAACATTTCTGGCTGAACTCGAAGGAGATTTGAGCGGGAAAGCCAAGCAGTTGGAAGTGAAACTTGATTTTCAGGTTGACGGCGACCTGGAAGAGGTGAATGCGGACAGCCGCTCTCTTTACCGGGCGGTTTTGAATCTTGCCCAGAACGCGATGGAAGCCTGTAGCAAGGAAAATTCCTGGGTCCGGATTCGCGCGCGCTCCTGCGATCGCGAATCGTATGAGATTACCATCGAGGACAACGGTGAGGGAATGAGTCCTGAAGTGAAAGGCCGGCTTTTTCAGGCGTTTTTTTCGACCAAGGGAAAACAGGGAACCGGGCTCGGCCTTTTGATCGCTTCAAAAACGTTTCATGCCCATCATGGAACGGTCCAGGTGGAAAGCGAACTTGGAAAGGGTACTTCGTTTAAGGTGGTCCTTCCGAAAAATCCTTCCTGAAAGCGTTGATTTTTTTATGTCGCGGGTTTTAGCGGGGCGGCGTTCTGGCGCGTGCGAAATTTTAAGCAGGTTTTATGGGCCGGCTTTTTAAAATTGGAAAAGAAAGAACAGGGGAACGAATGCGGAACCTGACCGGCTTTTTGGCCGTTTTTTTATGCCTGAGTTCCTTCCTTTGGGCCCAGGAAGCAAGGCTTTCTCCGGAGGACGAACGTTTTCTGGATGACGTGGAAAGGAAAGCCTTCGATTATTTTCTTCTGGAACATCATCCCAAGACCGGCCTGGTGAAGGATAAAGCCGTCAATGCGGGAAATGATCAAAGCAGGATCTCAAGCATCGCGGCGACCGGATTTGGTCTTACGGCAATCTGCGTGGGAGCGGAGCGGGGATGGATCGGAAAACAGAAAGCCCAGCAGTATTGCCTGAAAACGCTTCGTTTCGCTCTGAAGCAACTGCCGTCCCAGCGGGGATTTTTTTATCATTTCGTGGATTGGGAAACCGGTAAGCCGATGAAATATTCCGAAGTTTCCTCGATTGATACGGCGCTGCTTCTCGCGGGAGCGTTGACGGCCGGGGAGTATTTCAAAGGAACGGAAGTGGAGGCGCTTTCCCAAGCGCTTTACGAGCGGGTGGATTTTCCCTGGATGCTGAACAGGGGAGACACCCTTTCGATGGGTTGGAAGCCGGACACCGGATTCTTGAAGGAACGCTGGAATTCTTACAATGAATCGCTGATTTTGTATCTTTTGGCGATCGCATCGCCGGCGCATCCCATTCCTCCTGATTCCTGGAAGGCCGTGAAGAAAAAAATCGGGTTATACGGTTCGCGCGTTCTTATTTATTGTCCTCCCCTTTTTACGCATCAGTACCCGCAGGTTTGGCTTGACCTGAGAAATAAAAATGACGGCGTCGCGGATTATTTCGAGAATTCACGCGTCGCGACAATCGTCAATCGCGAGTTCTGCATTGATCAAAGCGGCAAGTATAAAACTTATTCCGGAAATATCTGGGGATTGACGGCATGCATGGGACCCGACGGCTACAAGGCTTACGGGGCGGAGCCCGGCGGAGCGGTTCACGACGGAACGGTCGCGCCGACGGCGGCGGGCGGGAGTTTTGTCTTTACTCCGGAGCTTTCCTTGAAGGCGCTTCGCGCGATGGCTTCCGATTTTAAGGAGAAAATTTGGGGAAAGTATGGATTTTGCGATGCGTTCAACCTGAATCGTTCCTGGTTTTCGAATGAAGTGATCGGGATTGACCAAGGACCGATGGTTTTAATGATTGAGAACTTCCGGACGGAAATGGTTTGGCGCCTGTTTATGAAAAATCCGCTGGTGGGGCAGGGACTGGAGAAAATGGGATTCCGGGAAGGGACTCTCCGCCTTCGGAAACCCCGGAAGCCTTTGATTGAGATCCCGGAACGGAACCGGGAGATTGTGATTGACGGAGATTTGAATGATTGGGATCTGGCCCGGCCGACCGAGCTTCGAGCGAAAAAACATTGTGAGGTGGGAGAAATCCGCGACGATCGGGATTTGTCGGGAGATTTTTATTTTGCCTGGGATGAAGATTCCCTTTATGTCGCGGCATGCGTTCATGATGAAAGCTTGGTCATGGAACGGGGGCAAGACAAGATCTGGAGAGATGACTGCATTGAACTGTTCATCAATCCCGACGGAAACGGATTACGATGGGGAAATTCCAAGGATGTTCAACTCGGGCTCAGCCCTTCCGGTTCCGGGAATGCCGTGAGAGGGTGGGCGTGGTTTCAGTCTTGCAATCCGTTGGAGCGGGGCCTTGTGGAGGCCAGAGTAAGAAGAAAAGTCGAAGGGTATGATCTTGAGGCCAGAATTTCCTGGAAGCTTTCAAGGATGACTCCGGAAACGGGCTTGAAATTCGGCCTCAGTCCCGCCGTGCACGACGCCGATTACGACAAATCTGACAGCAAAGCGAATCTGTTTTTTATTCCCGACGGAAAAAGCGGCTGTTTTATTCTGGGGAAGGCCGTGCTTCGAGGGGTGAAAAATTAAAGCCCTATCTTCTTGAGGAAGGTTTGAATTCTGTTTCCCAGTTTTTAATCGCTTTTTTGACTTCCAGAATTGCTCTCTCGATTTTATCCACGGTTTTTTCAAGAGCGATGGTTTCATTGCGTTGAATGGTCCAGCGTACCGTTTTATTCACGTTCTGAACGAAATTGATCGGATTATCAGTGTAGTTCAGGTAGTCCATGGCTCTTCGCTTCCATAGTTTTTTCGCCAGATATTTTTTCTCCTGAGCCGTATAAACGATAAAGTTGACGTTGGGATGAAGAAATTCGATCCCCCGGTAAATTTCGTCCGCGCGCATTCCTCCGAAAGAATAATCAATGATAATGAGATTCGGGTTTTCCTGATGGATTTTTGCGGAAAGCTCCCGGATGGAAGTGACAAGGTTGGCTGTGTAAAACGAATTCAGGATTTTGAGGACTTTTTTCGCGAATTTTTGATTGGATATGGCCAGAACGATTTTGAAATCTTTCATTGGCATCGCGCAACCTCCTTTCTTGAGATGAGCGGGGGTATTATAACTTGGACCATGAGATTTGACATCAAGAAAAAAGCAGGGTACCTTTTAAGCAGGAAGGCGGTTGTGCCATGAAACGGAAAAAAGTTCTAAATTGCGTCGTGCTCAGCTGTTTGGACAAACCCACGCTTATTTTCCGCTGGTTCCGGAGGCGTTATTTCTCCCGGTATTGCAATAAGCCGAAATCCCTTCAGCCTTCTCTTTAAAGGATTTTCACTTTCCTTCGCTTCCATATTGATCCGGCGGGCGAAGTCTGCGCGGAAGAGATTTGCGTTTTTTAAATAGGGAACCGGACCGTTTTCCTGAAACGATTCACCATGAGGCTTTCTTGACAAAAAAACGCTAAATTGCCATAATCGAAAACAATTGGGAAAGCAAATGCCTGTTTTTTTGATGCTTCCGCTAAAACGTAAAGCAATGACCGGAAAACGGGTTGCTTGGAATTTGGAATGAGGAGGCAAGAATATGATTTCGATTGTCAAAGATTTCAAGGCTGTTCTTGACCGGGATCCTGCCGCACGAACCGTATTCGCCCCGATTGAAATTTTACTGACTTATTCGGGATTTCAAGCGCTTGTCGTTCACCGGATCAGCCACGTTTTTTATACTTTTCGCATTCCGTTGATTCCCCGGCTTCTTTCTCATTTTGCCCGGTTTTTTACCGGGGTTGAAATCCATCCCGGGGCGAAAATCGGTTCCGGGTTTTTTATCGATCACGGCATGGGAGTTGTGATCGGAGAAACCGCCGAGATTGGCAATAACGTGACTCTCTATCAGGGAGTGACTTTGGGAGGAACCGGCAAAGAAAAAGGGAAGCGGCATCCGACGGTGGGCGACAATGTTGTCGTAGGAGCTCACGCGACGGTTTTGGGCAATATCCGTATCGGAAACAATGTGAAAATCGGGGCGGGATCGGTGGTGGTGACGTCGGTTCCCGATAATTGCACCGTAGTCGGAGTTCCGGCGGAGGTCGTCCGGATTCAAGGCGAGAAAGTCCCTTCGCAGAGTCTGGATCACGGAGATTTGCCGGATCCGCTTAAAGAGCTTCGGGAAAGGATGCTGCTCCTCCAGAAGGAAATCGAGAATCTTGACGGGCATATGAAGGGTTTTGAAAGCGAATTCAAAAAAAAATAACCGGGTTTTCCGTCTTCTCCACCGTGCCGACCGGGAAGTCCCTCTTTTTCCGTTGACTCTTGCGAAGATTCCAATAAACTTAACCTCATGTTTCCTTTAACTCCTTGTTTTTCGCGAAGATCGAGATGAAACTGCGCACCTATTCGGACGGTGGCGCGCGTGGAAATCCCGGCCCCGGGGCCATCGGGGTCTTGGTTTTTAACGCTAAAGATGAGGTCCTGGTGGAGCATCAGGACGTGATCGGGACGGCCACCAACAATGTTGCCGAATATTGCGCGTTGATCGCGGCGCTTTCAATCGCCCAAGAACTCGGCGCAAGCGAGGTGGAAGCCTTTTTGGACAGCGAACTGGTGGTTTGCCAGATGAGCGGGGAATACAAGGTGAAGTCCGATTCAATCCGGGAACTTGTCGGCGAGGCGAAGAAACTGGAGAAGGGATTTAAAAAGGTTTCCTACCGGCATCTTCCGCGGGAGAATTCACGGATGAGGGCTGCGGACAAGCTGGTCAACCAGGCTTTGGATGCCGACCGTTGAAACCTTAAGGGAAGAGACGGGATTTTATGCCTTTTCTTTTGATGACTTTAACCGGGATTGCGGCCGGGCTTCTAAGCGGCGCGTTAGGGGTCGGGGGCGGGACGATTCTGATTCCCGCTTTTATGCGTTTTTTCGGGATGGAGACGCATCGGGCTTTTGGAACTTCGCTCGCGGTGATTGTTGTCACGGCTTTTTTCGGGGCGATCCGCTATAAAATGGACCATATGGTGGATTTGAAAGTGTTTGCCGTGGTTTCACTTTTTTCCATCATCGGGGTTTTTGTGGGAGCGCATATTTCCCTGGGGCTTGAAGCGGGTCTTTTAAGGAAAGTTTTTGCGGTGTTTCTTGCGGTCATTGCGGTTCACATGTTTTTTAAAGCATAACTGGAGTGAAAAATGAGTCAGACAGTTGGCAAGAGGGTTCCGGCGCAGCGTTTCGGCGAACAGTACAAAGTTTTCAGAAATGAATTGCTGGAGGCGCTTGATAAAGTGTGCTCCTCCGGACAGTTTATTCTGGGGGATGAGGTCAAGCTTTTTGAAGAAGAATACGCGAAATGGCTCGGAACAACTTATGCGTTGGGAGTTGCCAACGGAACGGATGCCATTTTGCTTGCCCTGCTGGCGCTTGGGATCGGACCCGGTGATGAAGTGATTGCGCCGTCTCATACTTATTTCGCGACGGGAAATGCGATTGTGAAATCCGGCGCAAAACTTGTTTTGGCGGATATCGATTTAAAAACTTACAATATGGATCCCGTTCAGATTGAAGCGAAGATTACGAAAAAGACAAAAGCTATTCTTCCCGTGCATCTTTACGGCCAGCCTTGTTTGATGGATAAAATTCTGCCGCTCGCGAAGAAGCACTCGCTCGCTCTCGTCGAAGATTGCGCGCAGGCTCACGGGAGCCTGTATCAGGGAAAGAAGGTCGGGTCTTTCGGCCAGTTTGGCTGCTTCAGCTTTTATCCCACAAAAAATTTGGGTGCCTACGGGGACGGGGGGATGGTGGTGACTTCGGACGAAAAACTGGCGCAGGAAATCCGGATTCTTAGGAATCAGGGCATGACCAAACGGTATCATCACGACAAGCTGGGATTCAATTCAAGGCTTGATACGCTGCAGGCGGCTGTTTTGCGCGTGAAATTCAGGCATCTTGCCCAGGCCCTTGAAGCAAGGCGGAAAAAGGCTTATCGCTACAATGAACTGATTGAACGGGAAGGTCTGGCGGCCGAAGTTGTAATCCCGTGGGAAGAACCGCAGGGCTATCACACGTATCATCAATACGTGATTCGCGTCTCCAAGCGGGATGAACTCTTGAAACATCTGTGTGATTCGGGGGTCGACTGCTACATCTATTATCCTTTTCCGCTGCATTTGACTCAGGCGCTGGAATTTTTGGGGTATCGGAAAGGGGATTTTCCGAATTCGGAGAAAGCCGCGCTGGAAACTTTCGCGCTTCCGATCTATCCCGAATTGACGGATGAGGATCAGCTGTACGTCGTGGAAAAAATCAAGGAATTTTACAAACGGTAATCAGCGAAAGAGAGCGGAATCTTGTCATGAAAAAGAGATCTCCTTTGAATGACGGTATTGAAGCCGTGCAGAAACGCGGCAGCCGGATCGTCGCGGAAGGAAAACACATGCTGCCTGCGGCCTCCTTGATGGTGGCGGCGGGAGTTCTTGAAAAAGTGTCCGACCGCGAAAAACCGTTTATCACGGTCATCAATTCCTACACCAATCAGATTCCCGGTCACGCCCGGTTGAATGTTCTCGGAGACAAACTGGTCTCTTGCCTTCGCGCGAAGGGAGTGAATGTCTGGTACGCCAATATCGGCGGAGCGGTGGATGACGGAATCGCGATGGGTCATTTCGGGATGAAATATTCCCTGCCGTCCCGTGAATTGATTGCCGACCAAATCGAGACGATTGTCGGAGCGCATCCCTGCGATGCCTGGATCGGAATCGGGAATTGCGACAAAATCGTTCCCGCGATGCTGAATGCCATGGTGCGACTGAACATCCCCGCGTTGTACGTGAGCGGCGGGCCGATGCTTGCCGGAAAAAATAACACGGATTTGATCACGGTTTTTGAAGGGGTCGGTAGTGAAGCCGCCGGAAAAATGACCTCCGCGCAGCTTGAAAATCTCGCCGAGTCCGCCTGTTTGACCTGCGGAAGCTGTGCCGGCATGTTTACGGCGAATTCCATGAATTGCCTTGCGGAGGCGATCGGGCTGGCTTTGCCGGGGAACGGGACAATTCCGGCCGCGGTCTGGACGGATCGCGAAAAGGGCGCCTGGAACGTAAATCCCGAAAGAATCGCGCTTGTGGCCCGCGCCGCGGATACGATTGAATATCTTCTCAAGAACAACATCCGCCCGCTGGATATTGTCACCCGGGAAGCGATTGACAACGCTTTTATTCTGGATCTCGCGATGGGAGGATCGACGAATACCGTGCTTCACACGCTGGCGCTTGCGCGCGAAGCGGGGATCGATTATCCGCTTGCCCGCATCAACGAGCTGGCCGAGATGACTCCGAATGTCTGCAAAGTTTCGCCGTCGCGTCCCGAAGTCCATTTGGAAGATGTTCACCGGGCTGGGGGAATTGCCGCAATTTTAAAAGCCGTGCACCAGGACGGCCGCGCGCCGCTCAAGCTGAATCTTCTGACCTGCGCGGGCAGTCTGGGGGATTCCGTTCTTAAAGCCCCGGATGCCGACGGGGACATCATCCGATTGGGAGAAAAAGTTTTTTCCCGGAAGGGTGGCCTCGCCATTCTCTACGGAAATCTGGCGCCGGAAGGGGCCGTGGTGAAAACGGCCGGCGTTGAGAAGGACATGATGCAGTTCAAGGGGAAGGCGAAATGTTTTTCTTCACAAGAGGAAGCGCTGGATGCCATCCTTGGCGGCAGGATTTCAGACGGGGATGTGGTGGTGATCCGGTATGAAGGGCCGAAGGGCGGTCCCGGAATGCAGGAAATGCTCTCGCCGACCTCCGCCCTGAAAGGCCGGGGGCTTCGCGCTGCCTTGATTACCGACGGCCGTTTTTCGGGTGGGACACGCGGGCTTTGCATCGGGCATATTTCCCCGGAAGCCGCGTCGGGCGGCCCGATTGCCGCGATTCAAGACGGTGATTGGATTGAAATCGACGCGGAGCAAAGAACTCTGAACCTCGCGATACCGGAAAAAGAAATCAGCGGGCGTTTGGCCCGGCTGAAGCCTTTTGTCCCGAAAGTCACCCGCGGATGGCTCGGAAGATATGCCCGTCACGTTTTGAGTGCCAACACCGGCGCGGTGATGGACAACACGATTTCGGATTAACCGTCTTTTCCCGGCGCGCGAATTTCCTTCGTTAGTTTTCTGAAATTCAAATATCCGGATTGCAAAATGAAAAAAACCATTGTTTTTGTTTGCACGGCTTTTCTGTTGGCTGCCGCCGCTGTCGCGGTTTTTATCGCGGCCTTTGATGCCAACCGGTGGAGACCGTTCCTTGAACGCCAGCTGACGGAAGCTCTTGGGAAACCGGTGACACTGGGGAATCTGGACCTCACCTTTCACGGCGGTTTTTCTCTGGAAGTGGAGCGAATTGTGATCGGTGAAAAAGACGCTTCCGGTATGGCTTCTGTGTTCCGGCTGAATAAGGCCAGTTTTATGATCCGGTTTGCGCCGCTTCTCCGGCGGTCTTTGGAAATCGGGGCGGTAAAACTTGAAAAGCCCGAACTTCATTTGATTCGATACCGGGACGGTTCGTTCGGAATCGAAGGATTAAGTCTCCCCGCCGGGAAAAGCGTGGAAGGATCTTCTCAATCGGGTTTTTCCGCGTTGCCTTTGCTGGTCGACGCCGTTTGGATTGAGGATGGGAATATCCTGGTCCGCGACGAATTGCAGCAATGGTTTGGCGAAATTCAGATGAAAGATCTGGATATCGAACTGAAGGAGGTCTCGTTTCTGCGGCCGATCCGGTTTCGCATCCGGACCGCGGTGTTTGGCGAACGGCAAAACATTGATTTTTCAGGGCGGTTTCGGATTCCCGCGTTCGGCCGGCCGTCTGTTTTGGAAGATGCGAAACTTCAGGTTGATTTTGGGGGCATGAATCAGGGGCGGCTTTTTAAAGGATTTCCGGCGCTACGCGCTTTGGGATTGCGGGAGGGAATTGAAGGCGGGCTGACTGTTTGCGCGGACGATCTTGAGCTTCCCGGCGGAGGATTTTCGAAATTAAAAGGCCAGGTTCGTTTTGAAAACGGGAATATCCCTTTTGCCGGCCCGGATTTGTCGGTGAGGGACATTGATTTGGATGCGGAAATCCGGGATGATGCGATCCGGATCAAAAATCTTTCGGCTTCTGTTTTGGAAGGAAAGATTGGAATTTCGGGATCGATCAATCATCCGGTTGCTGCTCCGGTGATGACTTTAAATGTTTCCGCTGACCGGGTCAGGATGGATTCTTTTTTCAGGCCTTCCGCTCCGGGCGGTTCCGGTTTCCAAGGGCGGCTTTCGGTGTCTTTTCAGGGAACGGCGGAAGGATTTGCGTGGCCGCGTATTGCCCGGACCCTTTCGGGTAACGGACGTCTGGGACTTGAAAACGGCGTTATTTTGAATTTCAATATCCTGCGGGAAGTTTTTAATAAACTCTCATTTTTCCCGGGACTGGTTGAAACATTGATGGGAAGGCTTTCGCCTTCAGATCAAATAAAACTTCAGAGTCCCAATACGGTCTTCGAACCCATTGATTTTCCCGTGTCGGTGAAGGAGGGAGCCCTTTCGACGGACCGCCTGCGTCTCGCGACGGATTCCCTCGAAATGACGGGATCTGCCAGGTTATCATTTGACGGAATTCTTCTCAGCCAGAGCATGCTCAGGATTTATCCCGGATTTTCAAAAGCCCTGACCCAAAGCGTCAAGGAGCTTGAATATCTTTTATTTGCCGATGGATGGATGGGCTTTCCGGTAAAAATACAGGGAAAAATCAATCATCCGTCTTTTATTCCGGACGTAAATTATATCGGGGTACGGCTTGCCGTGAATAAGACCCAGGAGGTCCTCGGGGGGCTTTTTGAGAAAGCGCTCTCAAAGGGAAGTTCAAAACAGACGGCGGTTCAGCAGGGGACAGGCCAGACTGTGCCGGCAACCGGGACGGGGACCTCTTCAGGGACGGGATTTCCGTATGAGGAATTGCTGAGCGTTTTGTTTGAGCCTGACGAACAGACAAAATCGAAAGGGCAATAAAAATAATCGCCGGAAAAATTTTTATGGAAAATAGCGGCGGAGATTTGGTTTATTTCTGAGGAGCGGGAATGGCGGATTATTCTTTTTTGACGGAGTTCTTAATGATTTTGCTGATCGCGACGCTGGTGGCGTTTACGTTCGCACGGTTACGCCTGCCTTCCCTTTTGGGGTATCTTCTTGCCGGGATTCTGATCGGTCCGAACGGATTTGGCATTCTTTCCGATGTCACGCGCGTTTATCATCTCGCCGAACTGGGTGTTGTGCTATTGATGCTGACGATCGGTCTTGAAATTACTTTCGATCGCTTGAAGGGATTTGGACGAATTGCCATCTTGGGCGGGACCCTTCAGATCATTCTCTCGGTTCTTTTGGCCCTTTTATTTGCCTTTTGGAAAGGATGGTCGCCTTACGAGGGGTTTTTCCTGGGGTCGGTGATTGCGTTGAGTTCCACAGCGATTGTGCTCAAATTTTTAATCGATCGAGGGGAAGCCTCGACTCCGTACGGAAGGATTGCCGTTTCGATCCTGATTTTTCAGGATTTGGCGGTGGTTCCTCTCATGATTTTCATCAACGGATCGGGGCAGTCGGCGGGGGCCTTGCTGCATACGCTTGCGTTTGCTTTCGGGAAAACCCTTCTGCTTCTCGGCGGCGCGGTGATTTTTGCGCGATACCTTTTGCCGCGTTTTTTGCATGAGGTGGCGCTCTCCCGCAACCGGGAAATCTTTTTTCTGACCTCGGTTGTGATCTGTCTTGGAGTGGCCTGGGCCAGCGGCCGGATGGGGCTTTCGCTTGCCGTTGGGGCTTTTTTCGCGGGAGTGATGTTTGCGAATTCTGATTTTGGCGATCAGCTGACCGGGGAGCTGATTCCGTTCAGGCATGTTTTTGTCAGCATCTTTTTTGTTTCGATCGGAATGCTGTTTGATTTAAATTTCGCGCTTCAGAATTTATTGACATTGGCGGCCATGGTGGGCCTCGTGCTTCTGATCAATTTTGTATTGATGACGTTTCTGATCGCGGGATTTGGATACCCGCTCCGCGTCGCGATTGCCACGGGGATTATTCTTTCCCAGATCGGAGAGTTTTCCTTTCTTCTCCTGGAGGCCGGGAGGAATTCGGGAGGAATTGACGCGCATCTTTACCAGTTGCTGATGTCCACGGCGTTTCTGACCATGTTTATGACGCCGTTTCTTTTCGCATTAGTGTCTCCCATCATGAAAGTTTCGGAAAAACTCCCTTTTATGGGGTTCTCGTCCGGCCGTGAACCGGAAGAGGCCGGAGAAGCTTATCCGGCCGGGCATGTGATTCTTTGCGGATTTGGTCCGCCGGGGCATGATCTTGCGATTGCTTTTCAGGAGGAAAAGATACCGTTTGTGTTGGTCGAGATGAATCCCAACCGGGTCAAGCACGCCCGGGAAATGGGGGTATCGGTTATTTATGGGGATGCCGCCAATGAAGGAGTGATGCGTCGCGCCGGAATTGACCGGGCACGGGCGGTTGTTGTCAGTTTTGGAGATTCTCTCGGCATGGAACAAATCATTAGAGTCGTGCAGAGGCTCAATTCCGGAGTAACCATGGTGGTTCGCACTCGTTACGAACAGGATGTCGCGCATCTTTACGATCTGGGGGCCGATGTGGTCATTATGGAAGAATGGGAAGCTGGCCACGAGTTGAATCGGGTTGTTCTGGAAATGTTGAACATTCCTCCGGTAAATCAGAAAAGTCACCTGGAGCGGATCATCGCGAGAAAAGAACTGATGATCGAAGAAGCGATTTTGAAGCGGTCTGCGGAAAAGCCAAATTAGGAATTCAGTCCCAAAGGGGATTGGCCGATAATAGGCAGGGGAACTTATGGATAACAAAGAAAATCAAACGGCAAAAGACGAAGTTCGGGCGGACCCGGCCGGCGGAATGGAAAAAGAAGCGGAGCCTTCGAAGCCTAAGAAAGAATTCTGGAAGATGGTTTATAAGGACATGTCCAAAGCCGGAGTGCTCCAGTCTTTTTGTTCGAATCTTCACTACAATCTCGCGAAAGACCGCTACACGCAGACCTCGCGCGATGATTACATGGCCCTTGCCATTGCGATTCGTGAACGGATCGTTGAGCGGTGGATTGCCACGCAGCAGGGGTATCACAAGGGAAATGCCAAAAGGGTCTATTATCTTTCCCTGGAATTTCTGATCGGGCGTCTGCTGGGAACGAATATCATGAACCTCGGGTTGTGGAAAGAGACCGTTTCGGCTCTGGATGAACTCGGGCTGGATATCTGGAAAATCCGCGATGAGGAACTGGATGCCGGTCTTGGGAACGGCGGCTTGGGGCGGTTGGCGGCCTGTTTTCTGGATTCAATGGCGACGCTGGGAATTCCGGCGCACGGCTACGGGATCCGTTATGACTACGGGATTTTTCAGCAGAGAATCGTAAATGGATATCAGGTGGAGGTTCCCGACAAATGGCTCAAGTTCGGCAATCCGTGGGAGTTTGAAAGGCCGGAATACGCGGTTCCGATACGGTTTTACGGAGAGACTCACATGTATTATGACCGCCAGGGAAAGCTTTGCGTGGAATGGCTGAATACGAAGGCGGTTGTGGCGATGCCATACGACATTCCCGTAGTGGGGTACAAGAATAACGTGGTAAACACGCTCCGCCTGTGGTCGGCGCGCGGATCGGAAGAATTCGATCTGGAATATTTCAATCACGGGGATTATGAAAACGCGATTTATGACAAGATGTTTTCGGAAAATATCTCCCGGGTGCTTTATCCGAGCGACGCGAGTTTCCAGGGTCGTGAACTCCGGCTGAAGCAGGAATATTTTTTCACCGCGGCTTCGATTTCCGATATCATCCGCCGGTTCAAAGCCGAAAATTCGGATTTCAGGATATTCCCGGACAAGGCGGCGATTCAGCTGAATGATACGCATCCGGCGCTGGCCATCGTCGAATTCATGAGAATTTTGATCGATGAGGAAGAGGTGGACTGGGACACGGCCTGGAATATTACGGTGAAAACATTTGCGTACACGAATCATACGGTGATGCCGGAAGCTCTGGAATGCTGGCCCGTTCCGCTTTTTGAGAAGCTGCTTCCCAGGCATATTCAGATTATCTATGAAATCAATTCCCGGTTTCTGCGTGAAGTGGCAAACCGTTATCCGGGAGACAGCGGCCGCTTAAGTCGCATGTCTTTGATCGAAGAGGGAAATCCCAAAAAAGTCCGCATGGCGAATCTCGCTATTGCCGGATCCCATTCGGTCAACGGCGTTTCCGAACTTCATACAGGCCTCCTCAAAAAGGAACTGTTTAAGGATTTTTATGAATTTTATCCGGATAAATTCAACAACAAAACAAACGGAGTGACTCCGCGCCGTTGGCTGATGAAAGCCAACCGGCCCTTGTCGGAATTGCTCACCAAGGCGATCGGCAATAAATGGAATCATAATCTGAGCGAACTTGAGAAGCTCGCGCGATTTAAAGACGACCGGCCGTTTTTCAAGAAGTGGCAGGCGGTGAAGAGGGACAACAAGCTTGCGCTGACGGATTTCGTTTCTCAAAATACCGGGATTAAAATCAACCCGGATTCCTTGTTCGATGTGCAGGTGAAGAGAATTCACGAATACAAGCGGCAAGTGCTGTTCGCGTTTTACGTGATTTCCCAATACCTGAGATTGAAGGAAAAGCCTTCCAGGGATTTTGTTCCGAGAACGTTTATTTTTAGCGGCAAAGCGGCCCCCGGATATTTTATGGCGAAGCTGATTATCAAGTTTATCACAAGCATCGCCGGCGTGATCAATTACGATCCGGCGGCACAGGATAAACTGAAGGTCGTCTTTCTTGAGAATTACCGTGTTTCGCTGGCCGAGAAGATATTCCCGGCCAGCGATTTGTCCGAGCAGATTTCCACGGCGGGGACGGAGGCGTCGGGGACCGGATGCATGAAATTTTTGATGAACGGGGCGTTGACCGTCGGGACTTATGACGGGGCCAACATTGAAATCGCGGAACAGGTCGGATATGAAAATATTTTCATGTTCGGGTTGAAAGCCGAGGAAGTTGCTGAAATGAAACGGCAGGGTTATGAGCCCGGGATTTATATCCGCCGCTCGCCCATGCTGAACGAGATTTTTCATCTCATTCGCAGCAATTTCTTTTCGCCGATGGAATCCGGGATTTTCAAGCCTTTGATCGACAGTCTGACCTATTCCGACTATTTTTTTGTGTGCGCGGATTTTGACGCCTATTGCCGGATTCAGGATGCGATTTCCGAAAACTTTCTGAACCGGGAGGATTGGACGCGTAAATCCATTTTAAATGTGGCGAAGGCCGGGAAATTCTCAAGTGACCGGGTCGTGATGAATTACGCCGACGATATCTGGAAAACTCCCTACCGCAAACCCGGCTGAATTCCGAAAGAATAACAACCGTACGGGTATTGTCCCTTGAATAACAAAAACGATTGCATGTCAAAACCGGACGTTTCTCTCCCCAAAAACATTTATGCGCCTCCTCAAACCGTAACGGATCCGCGGGACTGTTATTTTTACCATACGATGGATATCCCCGGACACGGCTGTATCCGGGGGGATTGGGATCTTCGGGGGGGATTGGAGGATTACCTTGGCGGGGTTACGGTCAAAGGCAAGAGGGTCTTGGATGTCGGCGCCGCGAACGGTTGCGTTTCGTTCTACGCGGAATCGAAAGGGGCGGACGTGATTTCTTACGATCTTTCGGACGGAGGCCGCTGGGATATTGTGCCGTACGCGCAATTGGGAGAAGAACAATTCCGGTTGAAGGCGGAGACAATCCGGAAATTGAATCGTGCCTATTGGTTTTGTCATCGAGCGTATGGTTCCCGCGCTAAGATGGTTTGCGGAACAGTGTACGCGGTTCCCGGGGAGATCGGTCCCGTGGATGTTTCGATTTTCGGAAGCATCCTTCTTCATGTCCGGGATCCTTTTCTTGCCCTGCAGAGCGCGCTGTGCCTGACGAGAGAAACCGTGGTGATTGCCGAGCCATACAAAACTTCATTTGACGGGCGACCGGTGATGGAGTTTGTGCCGGATCCGGCGACTTTTGAAAAAAAAGAAACCTGGTGGGTTTTGACTCCTGAAATTATTCAAAGGTTTATTGGAGTTTTGGGATTTACCCGGAGCGAAGTCCGCCTGCACACGCAGAAATATAAAGGTGAGGTGCCGATCCGGTATTTTACGGTGGTGGGGCACCGGACCGGAGGATTTCATTCAAAACGGGAAGGAGCCGTTGACGGAGGGAAATAATGGAAACACGCGATTGCATATCGGCGAGAGCGAGTGTTCGGGAATATCAGGGGAAGACGGTCGAAAAGAAACTGCTTGAAGAACTGGTGGACGCGGGACGCCGGGCCCCTACGGCCCGGGCCGTCGAACCCTGGGAATTCATCGTTATCACTGAAAAGGCAACGCTCACGCGGTTGGGAGAGATCGCGACGACGGGGGAATTTATCCGGAACGCGCCCGCGTGTATTGCCGTATTTTGCCGCGAAACCAAATATTGTCTTGAGGACGGATGCGCCGCGACGGAAAACATTTTGCTTGCCGCCGCGGACCTTGGACTGGGGGCCTGTTGGGTCGCGGGAGATAAGAAGCCTTACGTGGAGCGGGTGGCAAGGCTCCTGGGCGTGCCCCCGGATATGAAATTAATCAGTCTGATCGCTCTCGGATGGGCGGCGGGAGAAGTGAAACAGGCCAAAAACCGTTCGCTGAAAGACGTCCTCCACTGGGAAAAGTTTTAAGTTTTTCCTGCCGGATAAAGTTCCTGCCTTCGCTCCCGGACATGCGGATCGGCGAGATACTCGTCGTAAGTCGTGTTTTGTTTGTCGATCAGGCCGTTCGGCGTGATTTCAATGATGCGGTTTGCGACGGTTTGAACGAATTGGTGATCATGAGACGTGAACAGAATGGTCCCCTTGAAGGCGATCAGGCCGTTGTTGAGTTCGGTGATGGATTCAAGATCGAGATGATTGGTCGGTTCGTCAAAAACAAGGACATTAGCCTCAAGAAGCATCATCCGGGAGAACAGACAGCGGACTTTTTCCCCTCCCGAAAGAACGTTCGCTTTCTTTAGCGTTTCATCGCCCGAGAAAAGCATTTTTCCGAGGAAGCCCCGAATGAAATTCTCGTCCTTCTCTGTCGAATACTGGCGGAGCCAGTCGATCAAATTGAGATCGCAGTCGAAAAAAGAGGCGTTGTCTTTCGGGAAATACGCCCGACTGGTGGATGCGCCCCATTTGAAATTTCCCGCTTCCGGTTGATCTTCTCCCATCAGAATCTGGAAAAGCGTCGTGATGGCCGTGGTGTTTCTGGAAACAAAAGCGATTTTTTCCCCTTTGTCCACGCGGAACGAAGCTCTCCGGAAAAGGGGTTCTCCTTCGGCTGATTTCGCCAGATCCTCAACGGTCAGAATGTCATTTCCCGCTTCGCGCCCCGCTTTGAAGAAAATATAAGGGGTGCGGCGGGAAGACGGTTTGATATCTTCCAGCGTCAGTTTTTCAAGAAGCTTTTTGCGGGCGGTTGCTTGTCTTGATTTTGAGGCGTTGTTGCTGAACCGCATGATGAAAGCCTGGAGATCCTTTCTTTTTTCTTCGATCTGCTTATTTTGTTCTGTTTTCTGACGGAGGATGAGCTGGCTGGATTCGTACCAGAAGCTCCAGTTCCCGGTGTAAAGCCGGATTTTTCCGAAATCGATGTCCAGGATGTGGGTGCAGACCTTGTCCAGAAAATGCCGGTCATGCGACACGACGACGACGGTATTTTTAAATGCGTATAAAAATTCTTCAAGCCACAGAGTGGTCTCAATGTCAAGATGGTTTGTGGGTTCGTCAAGCAGAAGAATGTCCGGTGTTCCGAACAAGGCCTGCGCGAGCAGGACGCGGACTTTTTGACTGCCGTCGAGTTCTTTCATTTTCCGGGCGTGAAGGTCTTCGGCGATGCCGAGTTCACTCAGGAGTTTTGCGGCCTCCGCTTCGGCTTCCCAGCCGTTCAGCTCGGCGAATTCCGCTTCCAATTCCGAAGCCCGGACGCCGTCGGCTTCGGAGAAGTCCGGTTTTGCGTAAATGGCGTCTTTGGCCCGCATGACTTCGTAGAGTTTTTTATGTCCCATGAGAATCGTAGTCAGGACGGAATACTCGTCAAATTGAAAATGATCCTGCTGAAGCACGGAAATCCTCTGTCCCGGAGTGATGGTTACTTTCCCGTGAGTGGCTTCCACTTCACCCGAGAGGATTTTAAGAAAGGTGGATTTTCCGGATCCGTTGGCGCCGATCAATCCGTAACAGTTTTCGGGCGCGAGCGAAAGGCTTACGTTTTCAAAAAGTTTCCGGCTTCCGTAAGCTAACGAAATATCTTCGGTGCTGATCATGCCAACTCCCTGATGATTATCTGATTTTTGCGGACGTTGAGGAGGGAACACCTCTTTCAAACGCGGCGGAATTATAGCATAAAACGGAAAGATGATGAATAATTGTGCGCTTGGATTTCGGGACGTATAATATTTCCCACGAAGCGGGCCGCTAGGCGAGGAGAAATGAGATGGCGGGTTTTGTCGTTCATGAGCATCATGCTTCAAGGCTTCATTGGGATTTCAGGCTTGAGATGGACGGGGCGCTGAAATCATGGGCGGTTCCCAAGGGGCCTTCGCTGGATCCCGGTGAAAAACGTCTTGCCGTTGAAGTCCCGGATCATGATTTGGAGTACGGCGGGTACGAGGGGATTATCCCGAAAGGGCAGTACGGCGCGGGCCCTGTGTTGATTTGGGATAAGGGGAAATTCGAAGCTGCGGGGCCGGACGGAGGAAAGGAAGGGCTTCGGAACGGGAATCTGAAATTCCGTCTCAACGGGAAAATTCTTCGCGGAGAATTCGCGCTCATAAAAATGCGGGGACCGGGAAGGGAGAAGGCGTGGCTGCTGCTTAAAAAGCGTGATGGGGAGGCAAAAGACGGTTGGCAGACACCTGTTTTGCTGACGCCGGAGAAGGAAAAAAAGCTTGAAATTAAAGCGCCGGATTGTAAGGTGAGTGATTGAAGAAAGAAAAAGTTCAGCCGAACGCGCGCTCGTAGACGTGTTTCCATCCAGGTGTTATAATCAGCCAACACCGTTAGATTCAATGTTGTGGCAAATCAGTGGCGATTTAAGGAAGGTGCTGAGTGGCGTTATTAAAAGGGAAAGCGATTTTGGGACAGTCCGGAGGTTGTACGGCCGTCATCAATCAGAGTTTGGCGGGAATTTTAGATGCCGCCAAAGCTTCGAAGACGATTACCCAAATTTGGGGGGCTCAGTACGGAGTCACGGGCATTCTCAGTGACGATCTCGTGGATTTAAAGGCTCAGCCCAAAAGTTTTAGCCGTGAAATCCGGAATCTGCCTTCGGCGGTCTTGGGGTCTTCCCGTTATAAACTGCAGGGCGGCGAAGAGTTTGAAATTCTTGAAAAATTTGAAAAATGGGATGTCCGCTATCTTTTTCTGATCGGGGGAAATGACACCGCGGAAACGGTCCTCCGCATTGCCGAAGCGGCACGCGAGAAAAAATACGAGCTCAGGGTCGTTCATGTGCCGAAAACAATCGATAATGATCTCGTCGAAACAGACCATTGCCCCGGTTACGGTTCCGTGGCGCGTTTTGCCGCGATCACGACGCAGGAGGCCGGATGGGACACGAAATCCATGCGGCATGTCGATCCCGTTAAAATCATCGAATTGATGGGACGGAATTCCGGCTGGATTGTTGCCGCTTCCGCGCTTCTCAAGCGCTCCGAGGAGGAAGCCCCGCATCTTTTGCTACTTCCCGAAACTCCTTTTGAGGAATCCGGATTTTTGGGCGATGTGGACCGCGTCCTGAAAGAGATCGGATGCTGTGTTGTGGTGATTTCCGAGACGATTCGCGACGCGGCCGGAAAAAGGATCGGGGTCAAGAAGGACGGAGTGATACGGGACGGGTTCGGTCATCCGTACGTGGAAGGCGCGGCCGCTCACCTAGCCAATCTTGTCGAAAAGAATCTGAAAGTCCGCGCCCGTTATGACAAACCGGGCACCCTTCAGCGCATGTCCATTCCTTATGCGTCCACGTTGATCAGCGCGAAGCCTATGAAGCGGGAGCGAAAGCCGTGCAGTGGGCTCTGAAGGGAATTTCGAAAGTGATGGTCGGTTTTATCCGGCGGCCGGGCGCTAAATATTGCATTGAGCATTGTCCCGTTCCGTTGGAAAAAATTCCGAACCGGGAGTGGTATTTCCCGACCTGTTTTCTGAATGCCGCAAGGAACGGGATTTCGCCGGCTTTTGCGAAATACGCATTGCCGTTGATCGGGAAGGACCTGCCGGAATTTCCGGTGTTTAAATTCAAGAAAGCGGAATTGAAACCGCAAAAAACGGGATCCCTGAAATCGTAAAGGATCCGGGAGAGGCATCACATGTTTAACGACAGCGTTGTCGTGATGTTTCAGAAAGTCCAGGCCCTGGCGCTTCAGACTTCCGAACTTGCGCTGGCGTCATTGGATTACAGCCGTCCTTTTGTGAGCGGAATGGGGTATGCCTTCCGGAAGGATGAGGGGGAGTTCGGGAAATTCGCGGTGATTTTAAGCGATTTTTCGCAGCACGGGAAAAACATCGCGAGAAACTCGGAGGTCAGCCTGCTGTTGATGGAACAAAAAAACATTCCAACGCATGAAAAGCAGAAGGCCACTTTCATCTGCAGCACGAATATTCTTGAAGAGGGAAAGGATGACAGGCAGATTCAGCGTTATAAACAGATTTATCTCGAAAAATACCCGACCGCTAAAGATTTTTTTCAGTTTCCCGACGTCCGTTTTTTCGAGTTTGTTCCTTTCGAGATCCGGTGGGTGATCGGAAACGGCAAGTATCAGGTTTTTGTCCTTCGTTCTCGACGCTGGATGCAGCGCACGGATGTGAACGAGACTCAGGCGAATCGCGAAGCAGGCGCGTAGTTTTTCCCTCCGGAACTCCAAATGGCTGCTTCCAAACGTGTTCAAGAAAAAGCCCTGAAAATTATTTCCATACTAAAAAAAGAATATCCCCGCGCGCATTCATCTCTCCGTTTTTCAAACCCGTTTCAACTGCTGATCGCGACGATTTTATCGGCTCAATGCACGGATGAACGGGTGAACCGGGTGACGCCGGGCCTTTTCAGGAAATATCCCGCTCCGGCGGACCTTGCCCGCGCGAAACTTGCCGGCGTTGAAAAAGAAATCCATCCGACCGGTTTTTACAAGAATAAAGCGAGAAATATTCAGCGTTGCGCGCAGGCGCTTGTGGAACGGTATGGGGGAATGGTGCCGGAGAGTCTTGAGGCTTTGGTAGAGCTTCCGGGGGTTGGAAGAAAAACCGCAAACGTGGTGCTCGGCAATGCTTTTGGGAAACCGTCCGTTGCGGTTGAAACGCATGTCATCCGGTTGGTCGGAAGGTTGGGACTAACCCGGGAAAAGGATCCGGTTAAAATCGAGTTCGTTCTGATGGAACTTTATCCAAAAAAAGATTGGATACGCCTTGCCCATCTTTTGATCGATCATGGGAGGGCGGTTTGCAAGGCGATTCACCCACAGTGCGCAATCTGCAAACTTCAAAAATTATGCGACGCCTGCCAGGTTTGAAAACCTCATTTTTCTTTACGGCCTTTGCTGTTTTTTTCTGCTTTTTTATGCTGCCCCGGATTATTGATCATCAGGTGAAAATGTCAGTGGCCGGGGAATGGAAGGTCCCTTTGGACACCGGGGATCGAATGCATTGGAAATCCGCGGTGATACGCGACAAAGGATTTTTCCTTGCCTATCGGACGGCCTACAAGCATATGGGAGAGCATCTTCATACCGGCGTCGATATCCAAAATGGTCAAATCGGTAAACCGGCGGAACTTGTTTACGCGGCGGCACCGGGTAAAGTTTACGATGTCAAGATTCAAGGCGCCGGCACCCGGGTGACGATCGCTCATTTGTTATTTAACGGGGAAGTCGTCTACTCGAGTTATATCCACATTACGGATGTGCGGGTAAAACCCGGAATGCGGGTGAATGCTTCGACAATTATCGGCAGGACGTTTAACCGGCGGGAGCTTGAAGAATACGGCGCTTATTACGATCACCTGCACTTCCAGTTGCATCGAAAAGTCTTTAATCCCAGCGATACCATTTTGTTGAAGACCCGGGAAGAAGTGTTGTCGAAATTCCATGATCCCGAAATATTTTTCGAGAATTATCCGAGAGAAGGAAGCCTTGACTGGCGGAAATGGTTGCTCGAAAGGAAAATTTCCCCGCGCGAATTTTTCCGGCTTGTTTTCTAAGCCCCGGAATCTGCTTGGGAGCCGCTTAAAATGAGTGTTTGCCGGGTATTAGGATGAACTTTTTGACACGGTGTTTTTATCGCCGAACCAATCCACGTCGTCCACCCAAGTATGCGGTTTTGCTTTGGCTTGTCCCACGACTTCACTCGAAGCTGCACAGGAGCAGGAACTTAATTTCACTTTTTCGACTTCCTGTTTTTTCTTTTTCCGCATGATTTTTCTCCTAATCGGTATCAGCCTGAATTTCGGAGGAACGGGTTAAAACCGGTTTTTGAGGCGAGAACCGGAGTTGATTGCCAGACTTTCGAATCTTAGCGCTCATTGATTTTTCTCCTGCTTGTATGATAACGCCCTTTGTCCAAGTTACAAGTTTTTTCCGTGGAGTGGATGAATAAAAATTTTCCGATAACTTCCAAAACAAGAAAACTGTTTTTACGGTTTCTGAGTTATGCTAATCTGTACCCTTAATTATGGCTGAAAAAACGGACAAAGGAACTTATCGCACACAGGAAGTCCCGAAAGGGCATGAGGGCCGCGAAAAATGGGGCACTCGCCTCGGGCTGGTTCTTGCGATGGCGGGAAACGCCATCGGGCTCGGGAATTTTCTCCGTTTTCCGGTGCAATGCGCCAACAACGGGGGCGGGGCTTTCATGATTCCCTACATCATTGCGTTTGTCCTTCTGGGAATTCCCTTGATGTGGATTGAGTGGGGGATCGGGCGCTTTGGAGGGAAATACGGACACGGCACGACACCCGGCATGTTTCATTATCTCTGGAAACATCCCGCGGCCAAATATCTCGGGGCTATCGGAATCGCGATCCCGTTCGGGTTGGTGGTCTACTACACTTACATCGAATCGTGGACGCTTGCCTACAGTATTTTTTCAATGACCGGGAAATATTTCGGGATTCAGAACTATCAGGGGATGGTGGATTTCCTTGCGGGATATCAGGGGAAAACCGCGAATACGTATTTTAACGGGATCGGAACCGCCTATTTGTTTTTTGCGATCACGATGGCGTTGAATGTCTGGATTTTGTCTCACGGAATTTCCAAAGGGATCGAGCGTTTGGCTAATTTCGCGATTCCCATGATTTTTGTTTTTGGACTTATTCTTCTGATCCGCGTTTTTACGCTGGGAACGCCGGATCCCGGATTCCCGGACCGGAATGTGTGGAACGGGCTCGGCTTTATCTGGAACCCCGATTTTCGCGCATTGGGAAACGCGAAAGTCTGGCTGGCGGCCACCGGGCAGATTTTTTTCACTTTGAGCGTCGGATTTGGCGCGATCCAGACTTACGCGAGCTATCTTTCGAAACGGGATGATGTCGTTTTGTCCGGACTCGCGACCAGTTCCGCGAATGAATTTGCCGAAGTCGTCCTCGGAGGTTCGATCGCGATTCCGGTGACGGTCGCGTTTTTTGGACTTCAACAAACCCAAGCGATTGCCGGAGGGGGGGCGTTTGACCTCGGTTTTTTCGCGATGCCGATTATTTTTCAGAAACTGCCGCTCGGGAATTTTTTCGGAGCCATCTGGTTTTTCCTGCTCTTTCTCGCCGGAATTACGTCCTCGGTCGCGATGGCCCAGCCCCTGGTTTCATTCCTTCAGGAAGAATTCAAGCTGGCCAGAAAACAGGCGTCCTACGTGGTTGGGGGCCTCGCGTTTTTTCTCATGCAGCCCGTGATTTTCTTTCTCAAACACGGATTTTTGGACGAGATGGATTTCTGGATCGGGACCTTCGGCTTGGTGGTCTTCGCGCTGGTGGAGGTGATTTTGTTTGTCTGGGTTTTTGGTTCCCGGAACGCGTGGAAAGAAATCTGCACCGGTGCCGACATTAAAATCCCCCGTATTTTTTATCCCATCATCAAATATGTCACGCCGGTTTATTTGTTGATTTTAATGGGGGTTTGGTTCTGGCAGGACGGGATGAATGTTCTTTTCATGAAAGGCGTGCAGCCCGAGAACTATCCTTACATTTGGTTCGCGAGGTTTGTTTTGGCCGCAATCCTGCTTTTGATGGTTGTTTTGGTGCGTATCGCGTGGCAAAGGCGGCATTATATCCAGCAGAGGCTCCCGTCATGAAATTCTCCGGATGGATTTTCATGATTTTATGCTGGGGAGTCATTATCGAACTCACCGTCTGGTCTTTCTGGCTTATTCTGAAGAAAAAGAGTTAATCTGAACCCGTTTCGCGCGGTCTTGCCGCGGATTCCGGTATCCTGCCAAAGATTTTCCGAGCGCGGATTTTCCGGAAGTTCACAAATGAAATTCTCAGGAGATGATTTGCGATGACCATTGATCTTCAGCGATCTGTTTTATACGGTCCGATCCGGTCCCGGCGGCTCGGGAATTCTCTCGGCGTCAACCTGCTTCCTTTGAGCTGGAAATGCTGTGATTTTCATTGCGTTTACTGCCAGTATGGGCCGACTCCGGATGAAGAAGGAAGAGAAAAAGTCAAACGGGCCGGTGAACTGTTGCCGCTTCTGGAGCGGGAGTTTCTTTCCGTGACGCATTCGGGCGTTCCCGTGGATTGTATCACGATCGCGGGAAACGGGGAGCCGACGCTTCATCCCGATTTTCCGGAGATTGTCGAATTTTTAAAGACAATGAGGGACCGCCATTACGCGAAGGCCAGGCTTGGGATCCTTACGAATGGTTCCCTCGCGTACCTCGTGTCTGTCCGGAAGGCTTTAATGAAGTTGGAGGACTGCTACGTAAAGCTTGACGCGGGGACGGACGAAGGATTCAGAAGAATCAACCGTCCTCAAGCCGGGATCGAATGGCATGCCTTGATCGAAGGGATCCGCAATCTTCCCGACAAAACGATTCAGAGCCTTTTTGTGAGCGGGAATTACGATAACGCCGGAGATGCGCAGGTGAATGACTGGATTCGCGTGATCCAGTTTGTGAAACCGAAAGCGGTTCATATTTACAGCATTGACCGGGGCCCGGCCGAAGAAGGGATACAAAAAGTTTCCTCAGACAGGCTTGAGGCCATTGCGAAAAAACTGAAACAACGGACCGGTATTCCCGCCCGGGTGTTTTCCTGAACGGCCGTGAATATCATGGATGAAACTTCAAAGCGGATTCTAACCGAGATACAAAAAGAGTTTCCGCTTGCGCATGAGCCGTTCCGGATTTTGGGAGAGAAATCCGGGATCTCACAGGAAGCCTGTCTGGAGCGGATCCGGGAACTTAAAGGCGAAGGGTTGATCCGGGAGATTGCGCCTGTTTTTAACAGCAAGGCTTTGGGCTACCAAAGCGCGTTAGTCGCAATGAAAGTCCATCCTGCCCGTATTGAGGAAGCCGCCCGGAGGATTAGCGAACATTCCGGTGTGAGCCACAATTATGAAAGGCTGGATCCATTCAATCTCTGGTTCACAATCGCCGCCTCTTCCCGGCAGGTTTTAGCCTCTGAAATTGAAAAGCTTGAGGCCCTTTCGGGGGCTCTGAAGACCATGGTGCTGCCTGAGGTCAAGGTTTTTAAAATCGGCGTAAAATTTGACTTGCTCTCTGCTTGCGGGGGGCATGAGGAGGCGGTCTCCGTTCCGGATGCCCGAAACGGGGAAGGAATTCCCGGCTTCAATAAAGAGGACATTCTTTTTGTGAAGGTGTTTCAGGAAGGGATCCCGGTTTTGGAAAAGCCTTTTGAGATTCTCTCTCTCCAGTGCGGGATCAGCGAGAAGGGATTTTTTTCCAAGACGGACGAATGGCTGAACCGGGGATTGATCCGGCGGGTGTCCGCCGCGCTTAATCACCGGAAAACGGGATTCAGCGCGAATGCTTTGGTTGCCTGGAATATTCCGGAAGAGAGGCGGGAAGCGGCAGGCCGCAAAATCGCCCGATTTTCACGGGTCAGCCATTGCTATGAAAGAGCCGTTCCTCCGGAATGGCCGTACCCTGTTTTTTCAATGATTCACGGAACGGATGAGGCAGATCTCGACCGGATTCTTTGCCGCGTGATTGATCAAACCGGCGATTTTGACCGCAAAGTCCTTCGAACGGGCAGGGAATTTAAAAAAGCGAAATTAAAATTCTTTGCTTCTTTATGAAAAACACATTGACCGGACATTATAACGCCTGCCTGTTCCTGAGTTTGACCAACCGCTGCAATTTAAATTGTGCTTATTGCGTCACTCACAACAGTCCGGTCAGGGAGAAAGGGGATTTGCCTGAAATCAGGATCCCCGCCCTGCTTCAAACTCTGGATGGGGCCCGTAAAATTTTCAAGATTCGTTTTGCCGGCGGAGGAGAACCTTTCCTGATCCCGAATATTATCGAAGCCTGCGTGGAATTGACCCGGAAACATTATGTCGGATTTACGACTAACCTGACCTGCGGGAATGTCCGGGAATTCGCGGAGAAAGTAAATCCCCAGAAAGTAGCCAATCTCCATGCGTCGCTGCATATTCGGGAACTTGAAGAGCGGGGTTTGACGGAAAGATTCACGGGGAATTTCCTGCTTTGCAAGCAAAAAGGGTTTCCGATTTCCGCCACGGTTGTTGCGTACCCGCCTCTTCTCGACAAGGTTGAGTTTTATAGGGGGTTTTTTAAAAAAAAGGGGATCGATGTCTTTTTCGGTTATTTTATCGGGACCTACGCCGGCAAGAAATATCCCGAATCGTATACGGAAGAAGAGATCAGAAGATTTGGATTGAGCAGAATTGGATTGAAAACGCATCCTGAATACCGGGGATTATGCAATGCGGGATTTAATATCGGCATTGTCTGGCCAAACGGCAATATCAGCCCCTGCATTGAAACTTCTCATGAAATATTGGGCAATATTTACGAAGGGTTTCGATTCAACAAGGCCATGAAGATGTGTCCCGTTAAACATTGCGGATGCCCGTATAAACAATTCGACAAGCCTCTTTTTAAACGAGCCGTCCGGGAGAATTTGCTGAATCTGAGAATCATGAAACCTTTGCTGGACGGAGTCTGGTCGCGATTGACTCTGCCGGGGGAAAATAGGAAAATACTTCCATTGGAACAAAAGAATGCTTGAGCTTTATCAGTTCGAGAGTTGTCCTTACTGCCGGTGGGTTCGCGAAAAACTAAGTGAACTGGAAGTGGATTATCTCTGCCGGAACGTTCAGATCGGAACGGCGAAATGGAAGGAATTCTCTGCGTTGAATCCGAATGAACAGGTCCCGTTTTTGGTGGATCCGGAACGGGGCGTTTCGATGGAAGAATCGGCGGAAATCGTAAAATATTTGGAGCGGGTTTACGGGAAAAACAGATGACTTTTCCCGGGTGATCTGGGGATCTAAAGGGAGAATCGAAATATGATGAAAGTGAATCGCGCCGCATGGGTCAAAAACCGGCGAGGGATTGTGACGCAGATGCATTATGCCCGCGGCCGGGTACTGACCGGTGAGATGAGGGTTGTGGCCGAGCGCGAGGGGCTTGACCTTGAATTGGTGCGGTCGGAAGTGGCCCTCGGGCGGATGATTATTCCGGCCAATATCCGGCATCTTTCGCTGGAGCCGATGGCCATCGGGATTGCCGCTACCTGCAAAATCAACGCGAATCTCGGGAATTCCGCGGTTACGTCTGAGATTGAAACAGAACTTGAAAAAATGCGGGTCGCGATTCAAGCGGGGGCGGACACCGTCATGGATCTTTCAACAGGAGGGGATATCTCCAGGATACGGCAGGCCGTGATCCGGCATAGTCCGGCGCCGGTGGGAACGGTTCCGATTTATGAGGCCCTGAACCGGGCGGGATCTGTCGGAAAAATGACAGCCGTGGATCTCCTTGAGGTGATCGAATCTCAGGCCCGGGAAGGCGTTGATTTCATGACGATTCACGCCGGTATTTTATCCAGGCACATTCCGCTTGCGCGGAAGCGGCTTACGGGCATTGTAAGCCGCGGAGGAGCTATTCTTGCCCGGTGGATGCTTGAGCGCGGAGAAGAAAATCCTCTGTATGTGAATTTTGAAAAAATTTGCGAAATCTTTCAAAAATATGACGTGGCATTCAGTCTCGGCGACGGGTTAAGACCGGGCTGTCTTCATGACGCGAGTGACCGGGCGCAGTTTGCGGAATTGAAAGTTCTCGGAGATCTGACCCGCCGCGCGTGGAAATACGACGTGCAGGTGATGGTGGAAGGTCCGGGGCATATCCCTTTCAACCAGATCGAAATGAACGTGAGGAGGCAGCGGAAACTTTGCCAGGATGCTCCGTTTTATGTTTTGGGGCCGCTGGTGACGGATATCGCCGCCGGTTACGATCATATCAATTCCGCGATTGGCGGAACGATGGCGGGCTATGCGGGTGCCGCGATGCTCTGCTACGTCACGCCGAAAGAGCATTTGGGACTTCCGGACATTCAAGACGTCCGGGAAGGGGTGATCGCGCATAAAATCGCGGCCCACGCGGTGGATATCGCGCGCGGGCGGAAGAATGCTTTGGCCCGGGACTATCGGATGGCGAAGGCGCGTTTTGAATTTGACTGGAACAGGCAATTTGAATGCGCGCTGGATCCCGAGACGGCCCGGGCGATGCACGATGAAACGCTTCCGGAAGAATCTTCCAAAAAAGCTTCTTATTGCTCCATGTGCGGGCCGGATTTCTGTCCGATGAGCATTTCCAAAAAGACGTTCGGAATAGAGTGCGAAATGGGGAAATCCGGAAAGGGAAAAAAGACCCGGAAGCCTTTAGCGGTAAAAGTTTGATTCGTTCTCAAAAGAACATGAAGGATTTTAATAAAGGTGAAATCGCATGACGAAGAGAATTTTTGAAACTATTGAAGAGGAAATCAAAGCGCTTAAGGCGGAGCGGAACGCGGTTCTTTTGGCGCACAATTATCAGCGCGGCGAAATTCAGGATATCGCCGATTTCACCGGCGATTCTCTGAAGCTGGCGCAGGAAGCGGCGAAGACGAAAGCGGATGTCATTATTTTCTGCGGAGTCCATTTTATGGCGGAAACCGCGAGCATTATCTGCCCGGACAAGAAGGTGATTGTCCCCGACTTTGACGCGGGGTGCTCGCTGGCGAACATGGTGAGCGCTCAGGATATTGAGAATTGGAAAAAGGAGCATCCGAACGGCGTGGTGGTGTGTTATATCAACAGTCCTGCGATTGTCAAAACCGTGAGCGATTACTGCTGCACGTCTTCTAACGCCGTCAAAATTGTGAATCATATCCCGGCGGACAAAGAAATCCTTTTTATCCCGGATTTTTTTCTCGGCACCTACGCCAAGAGAAAAACGGGTAGGAATATTCAGGTCTGGTCGGGATATTGCCCTTCTCACGCGCTCATTACGGCCGAGCGTATTCGGGAAATGAAAGCGGAGCATCCTCAGGCGGAGTTTATCATGCATCCGGAATGCGGCTGTCTGACGAAATCCATGCATCTTGCGGACGGGGTCCTTTCCACGGAAGGCATGCTTCGCTACGCGAAAGAGTCCAAAGCGCCGGAATTTATTGTGGCGACGGAAGTCGGAATTCTTCATCGCATGCAGCAAGATAATCCCGGGAAGAAATTTTACCCGGCAAGCGAGCAATCGGTTTGTAATTACATGAAAATGAACACGCTTGAAAAAATTGTTCTCGCGCTGGAAAGGCTTGAACCCGAGGTGAAAGTTTCCCCGGAGATCGCGAAGCGTGCCCGGGTTTGTATTGATCGCATGCTTGCGATCTCCTGATCGCAGGAAAGGTTTTTATGATTCAGCGGCGTTCGACACGGCAGGTTAAAATAGGCGGTCTCACACTTGGCGGAGACGCGCCGGTACGCGTACAGTCGATGTGCACGACGCGCACGGCCGAAGTGGACGCGACGGTCGATCAAATTCAACGTCTTACCGAGGCCGGCTGTGAGCTGGTTCGCGTGGCCGTTCCGGAGGAGCAGGACGCCCGCGCGCTTGGGAAAATCAAATCCCGCATCAAAATTCCCCTTGTCGCCGACATTCATTTCAATTACCGTTACGCCTTGATCGCTTTAGACGAGGGCGTGGACAAACTCCGCTTGAATCCCGGTAACATCGGGGCCCGCGACCGGGTCGAAGCGGTCGTCGAAAAAGCCAGGGAGAGGAAAGTCCCTCTGAGAATCGGCGTGAATTCCGGTTCTCTTCAAAAGGAATTGCTCAAGAAATACGCTCATCCCTGTCCGGAAGCTATCGTGGAGAGCGCTTTTGAGCATATCCGGATTCTTGAGGAACTGGATTTTCGGGATATTGTGGTGTCTCTGAAGAGCTCGGATGTTTGCACGACGATCTCAAGTTACCGGCTGTTCAGGGAAAAATCGGATTATCCCCTGCATTTGGGAGTGACCGAGGCGGGGACGCTGATTCGGGGAAGCGTTTATTCCGCCGTGGGGATGGGAGTTCTCCTGGCGGAAGGGATCGGGGAGACGCTTCGGGTTTCACTGACGGCGGATCCGGTGGAGGAGGTCAAGGTCGGCCGCATGATTCTTCAGTCGCTCGGCTTGAGAAAAGACGGAGCGAGGGTGATTTCCTGCCCGACCTGCGGCCGCACGGATATCGACGTCATCAAGCTCGCGAACGAAACGGAGGCGCGCGCACAGTCGATCCGTCAGCCGGTGACCATCGCGGTCATGGGCTGTGAAGTGAACGGGCCGGGAGAGGCCCTGGAAGCGGATTTTGGGATTGCGGGCGGGAAGGGCGCGGGAATGATCTATGTCGGAGGGAAAGCCCTGAAGCGGGTTCAGGAAGACCGCTTGCTGGACGAGTTGTTTGAGGTGATCCGTGCTTCCGGCAAAATTTCCTGACCGGCGCGGCCTATGGTGATTTCCATCCGTTTTTTTGACCGTACGCTGGAACAGATTTTTGAAAAAATCAAAACCGGGACGCGGTTGGATTTTGAAGACGGCATGAAACTGTTCCAGTCCCGTGATTTAGCGGGAGTGGGATCTCTCGGCCATTTTGTCCGGGAGAACCTTCACGGCAAAACCGCTTACTTTTCGAATTATTTAAACTTGAATCCCACCAATATTTGCGTCAACCGGTGCTCCTTTTGCTGTTTTTTTCGAACACCTGAAGCCTCGGACGCTTATGTCTTGTCCCGCGATGAAATCCGGGAAAGGGTTCGAAATGCCGTGGAGGAACGTGGAGTCCGTGAAGTCCACATTGTCGGCGGTCTCAATGACGCCGTTTCTTCCGGGTATTATTTCGACGTGATTTCCTGGGTGAAAGAGGCGGCCCCTTCGGTTTTTGTCAAAGCCTATACGGCGGTGGAGATCGATTATTTCACGAAAAAGACGGGAATGGACACTGAAGAAGTCCTCCGGGAACTTAAAACGAGGGGACTGGACGCTATCCCCGGCGGAGGAGCCGAAATTTTCGCGGAAGACGTCCGGAGGAAAATCTGTCCGAGGAAAGCAAGCGCAGCGCGATGGCTTGAGGTCCACAAAATCGCTCATCAGCTCGGGATTGCTTCGAATGCCACCATGCTCTATGGGCATATTGAACGCGTGGAGGATCGCGTCGATCATTTGCTGAGGCTTCGCGTTCTTCAGGATGAAACCTCCGGGTTTAACGCTTTTATTCCGCTGCCTTACCGAAGCGGAAAGGGGGCTGCAGAAGATTTTTTGGGAGATTCCTGCCCCGACGGGATCACGGATATGAAGGTCTGTTCCGTGGCGCGGCTTCTTTTAGACAATATTCCTCACATTCGAGTACACTGGCCCGCCGTCGGTTTGCGCTTTGCGCAGGTCGCGCTTTCTTTCGGGGCGGATGATTTCGGCGGGACGGCAGTTCATGAAAAAGTACTGAGAAGACCGCGAAGCGGCCGTTCGGATCCGGTTTCCTGCGAAGAGATGGTTCGTTTGATTCGCGAAAGCGGTTTTAATCCTCTTGAAGTAACGAGCGCTTACGTTCCTTTTTGTTCCGCCTGAGTTTTCCCGGGGTTCGCTTCGGCGCCTTCTGCCGCGAGGCGCTCAAGATTTTTTCTTGCGTTTAAGTCCTCCGGCCTGAGCCGGAGCGCTTCCCGAAAATGTTCCTCGGCTTCTTCCTTTTTCCCCTGTTTCCTTAAAATGACTCCAAAATCATTGTGGGCCTGAGGGTCTTTCGGATTCAGACTGAGAAAAGTCTCATATTCGCGGGAAGCTTCTTCAAACTTTTTTTGCGACAGCAGAGTGCTGGCCAAATTGAAACGGGCGTCTTCGAAGTGGGGATTGCTGGCCAGGGCTTGACGGAAATGCCCGACCGCTTCGTCGGTATTCCCGATGTTCGCGAGGGCGATGGCCAGATTGTTGTGTGCCAGCGCGAAGTTCGGGCTGATTTCAAGAGCGATGGCGTAATGAGTCAGCGCGACGGGATATTTTCCCTGTTCGGCCAAAGCAAACGCCAGATTGTTGTGAGCTTCCGCGAAATCATGCTTGAGAAAGATTGCTTTCGTGAAGTGCTGAATCGCCTTGTCTTTTTCTCCCGCCTCCATCAGGGCGGAAGCGTACACATTATGAGCCATCGGATTGTTTTGAGTCACCCGGAGCGCGTGTTCAAAAATCGTATTGGTGTCTTTCCATCTTTTTAATTCATTTCTTGAGACGGCGGCGCAGGTTATGATCTGGGCGAGAGCGATTCCGACGAGCAGGAATTTTCCGGGCCGTGATTTTTCAAAAAAGGAAGAAATTCCCCACACGAAGAAAATCAGGAGCCCCACGATTGGGAAATAAAGGTAACGGTCTTCGAGATTGAGTCCGGCGGACGGAAGCAGGGTGATAAAAAACCAGAGCCACCCCGCGGTCAGAAAGGGAAGCGATTTCAGGCTTTTTTTGATCATCCAGCCCGAGAGACCCAGGAACAGGATCCAGGTTTCGAAATTTTCCCATGGGGACAAAAGAATGTCGGGGTAGCGGATCGACAGAGGAAGGGGAACGATTGTTTTCCAGAGGTAGCGGAGATAAGTGAACCCGGCCTGATGGAAGAAGGAATCGTGAATCCCGGCCGAGAGGGCTTCAGAACGGCCCTGCAGGATGATGAGGCAGAAAATACCGGAGAGAATAAAAAAGGGCAGTTTCTCGAGCAATCTTCCGATTGTTGCCGATACCTGGAATGAAAGGCGTTTTGCGGGCCAGTAATCCAGAATCAGCAGGACAACCGGCAATGTCACCAGCACGGGTTTTGACATGAGAGAGCCCGCGAACAGGAGCGTCATGAGCGGAACCCAGCGGAAAGACGGTCTCTTGACGTATTTTGAATAGCAAAGAAGCGTTAGGAGTCCCCAAAAGACGGCCAGAACGTCTTTCCGGGCGGTGATCCACGCAACGGCCTGGACTTGCATCGGGTGAAGCCCGAAGAGAAGTGCCAGCCACAGACTTTTCCATGGAGACCGGGTGAGTCCCGCCAGGAGCAAAAAGAGGAACACCGTGTTCAGGTCGTGGAGAATGAGATTGGTCAGATGATGCCCGCCCGGATCCGACTTCCAGATCTGGAAATCAAGCATATGGGAAAGAGAGGTCACCGGTTGCCAGTAATCCGTGTTCAGGGAATCGAAAGTAAGGTCCGCGAGAAACGCCCAGCGAATCCCCTTGGAGGAAATCCCTTCGTTGAGGTAATGGTTTTTTGCCACGTAGGGGACATCATCATAGTTAAGAAATTTGAAGCCGCCGACGGGATGGAAAATTCCCGGAATGAGGAGGAAAAGGAACACGCTGAGGGTGATTTTGGATGAGAAAATGTTTTTCATCAGTTAGCGTCTCCTACGCTGAAAATTAAAAACGTAACGAAAGATATAAATCCGAAAGATTCTGTGGCTCGTTCCGCCGCTTAAAGCCTTCAGCCTTCGCGTCTTGAATGCGTCAGAGAGTGTTACCGATTTTCGCTCGCGTTGTCCTGAATCTTCGTAAATACAATGCGTGACTAATCCCGGTAATAATTCTAAAATAGATTCCAGATATTAACAGCACGAAAAATTAAATAAATGAGCGGGGCGGGGAGTTTCCCCGACCCACTCACCCTGAGTGAAGCCCTGCTGTGTAGGGCGGAATCGAAGGGTCTTCTGAATAAGATCCTTCGACTTCGCACCTGCGGTGCTCCGCTCAGGATGACTCCCTCGGGAAAAACACCCCGAGGGGTCAAATAAGTGATAAACCGCTGTTTCGGAAAAAGGAGAAGTTCCATGCGAAAAAAGATTTTCGGGATTGTTTTTTCCCTGCTGATGATCACGCCCCTGACGCTTCTGGCCAATGGGCGCGGCGATGGCGGACACTCTCTGAAGGAGAAGTTTTTCCATAAAGAAGGGTTTATCCAGAACAATCGGGACGAAATCGGGCTCAAGGAAGATCAGGCTCAGGCCATTAAGAACCTCAAGTATGACCTCTCCCGCAAGATGATCGAGATGAAATCCAAAATGGAACTCGCGATGCTGGATATCCGGCAGGAGCTTCACAATGACAAGGTGAATATGGAGAGGCTGAACGCTTTGGTGGATGCCAAAATGGATACCAAGAAAGCCCTTTGCAAGGATGCGCTGAAAGCGTACGTTGACATGATGGGGATTTTGACTCCCGAACAGAAAGCCAAAATGAAGGAATTGTGGTATCGACAGAAGAAGGGAAATTGTCTGTGCGGGAAATTTGGGAAGAAATGCATGCGTTCCTGAACCGGGAGGGCCCGGAGCCTTCTCCTGGCTCAAAGGCTCCGGATCTACGAACCGACTGAGAATTTCAATAAAGAAACAGGGAGAGAACGATGGGCGATAAAAGAATGAGTGAATTCTGGACTATCGTCGGAAGTTTGATTGTTCTTGCGGCGGTGATCGGCGGCGCGCTGGTTTATTTGGCGGTGCAGTCCAGAGAGTACGGCGCGGAATTGATGAAGCAAAGAGCTAAAAAGGCCGAGGAAATTATGTCAAAGGAAAAGCTGGACTAGAAGAGACATCGGGGAGAAGAAGGTGACGGATCCGCGTATCAAAAAATACCGCGAAGCGGCGGAGGCCATGAAGGCCGGCGATTTTCGAGTTGAAATTCCGGTGGGGGCGGAAGATGAAATCGGCGGATTGGGCCGGACCCTTCAGGGATTGAAACATTCTTTCGAAACCGGACTCCGGGAAATCCGGATGCTGACCGAAGTGACCGAAAAAATCAATTCAGGCCTTGTTCTGGACGAAGTCCTGAATCATGTTTTTGATTCTTTCCGGTCGATTATTCCCTATGACCGCATCGGTTTTTCTCTCCTTGAAGAAGAAGGGAAACGCGTTCGCGCCCGCTGGACGCGTTCGGACCAGCCCGTGCTCAGACTCGATGTGGGATATTCGGCCTTAATGTCGGAAAGCAGTCTTGAAGAAGTGATCCGGACCGGCCAGCCCCGAATCCTGAATGATCTTGAAACGTATCTCCGGAAGCATCCCCGCTCCGACTCCACAAAGCGGATTGTGGAGGAAGGGATGCGGTCAAGCCTGACTTGCCCGCTCATCGCTTTGGGAAAACCGATCGGGTTCATGTTTTTCTCAAGCGTTGTTCCCAACACGTATCAAACGGTTCATGTGGAGGTTTTTCGCCAGCTTGCCGGCCAATTGGCTTTGATCGTCGAGAAAAGCAGGCTGTACAACGAACTGGTTGAATTGAACGAGCTTAAGAATAAATTTCTCGGAATCGCCGCGCATGATTTGAGAAGCCCTTTGGCCGTGGTGCAGGCTTATCTGGACATGCTTTTGGACGGTATTGTGGGAGATCTTTCCGGCGAACAGCTTGAAGTGATGAAGAAAATCAAAAAAACTTGCAGAGGAATGCTCCGCTTGATCGAAGATCTTCTGGATGTCAGCGCGATTGAGTCCGGCCGGTTGGAACTTAGAAAAACCGAAACCGATCTTGAAAAGTATTTGAAGGAATGTTACGCGGGCTCGCAGATGCTTGCGCGGGCGAAATCCATTGATTTAAAACTGGAGCTGGAACCGGGGCTTCCGAAAATTTTTCTGGATCCGGAACGCATGGCTCAGGTCCTGGACAATCTCATCTCGAACGCGATCAAATTTTCCAATCAAAATACGTCGGTAACTCTCGGTGCGAGGCGCTTGAAACAGGTGGTCGAAATTTGGGTGGCCGATGAAGGGCAGGGAATCCCTGAAGAGGAATTGCCGAAGCTTTTCAGGGAATTTGGCCATATCAGTGTCCGCCCGACGGGTGGGGAAAAAAGCACCGGACTGGGGCTTGCGATTGTGAAGCGCATGGTGGAGGCGCACGGAGGAACGATCGAAGTCCGGAGCCGGGTGGGCGTGGGATCCACGTTTAAATTCACTTTACCGACGGGATGACGAATATGCGAAACGTGCTGGTTAGGGAAATTATGGTGTCCCCCGCGATTACCATCCATGTCGATGAGCCGTTCAGGAACGTCGAACAAATGTTCCGGACCAAAGGGATTCGTCACCTTCCTGTTGTGGATGAAACAAAGCGCCCCATTGGCATGATTACTCAGCGGGATCTTTTTAAAATTGTCTCACCCCGCAAAACGGAGGAAGGCTATTATTACGATCCGGCAACGCTCAATGCGTTCATCCTGAAGCATGCAATGACTCATAATCCCGCGACGCTTCACTGTGAGGATACGGTTTTGAAGGCCATGGATCTGATTACGGCCAAGAAATACGGATGCGTTCCGGTGGTGGACTCCGAGAATAGAATCGCGGGGGTTCTTTCTCCGATGGATCTTCTCCGGTTTTTTGCCCGCGAACTGCGTTCCGGAACTATTTAAAAGGTTCTTCCCGCCGGGGGAACAAATCAGGAAAGCATTGAGAGATGTTTGGGCCCGATCAACCACTCCAGAGTCGCGCAAAGTCCGTGCTTGAGCTTTCCGCTCGAAAGTTTGGCCAATCCTCCCTTTTTCATTTCGATCACGCAGTGATCGTTTCCAGAGATTAATCTTGAAATCAGGGAACTCAGGAAAGGTTCGTGTCCGACCAGCAGAATCTTGTTTTTTGAGCCGTAGATCCGGTTGATTTCGCTAATCAGAATCTCAGGATCTCCGTGAGGGACAAGATGTTTGGAGAATTTAAGGGGAAATCCGGGGTTTAGTGTTTCCGCAACGATTTCCGCGGTTTGCTGCGCCCTGAGATAGGGGCTTGAGAGGATCAGATCAAAAGAAACTCCCATTGCGAGAATTGCTTTGGCGACTTCCCGGATCTGGACCTTGCCTTCGGGAGTCAAAGGACGGTCTTTGTCTTCATGCCCCGGCGATCCGGGGAGAAGAGCGATTCCGTGACGCAGGAGATAAATTTCTTTCGAATCCCTTTCACTTTTCATAAGGGCGGTATTCTACTGAAAAAAGCGGAAAGTTTCTACTTTGTTTCGGATTCGAAAAGATTGTAACGCTTCGCTCAGATGCTTCGAATCCGGGAAGAACTAAGGGCTCATTTTCGGGGGTCCCCGCCGATATTCCCCGCCATAAAACTTGGCGGGGCTACGGCCACCCCTCTCAAGCTTCGCCCAAGTCTTCCTACGGATTCTTCGCAGATTCGCTGTGCTTTACAATCTTTTCTCCAATAATACGCCAAATTTTAAAAGTCTTTCAACGAAACCAAAGCGAAAACCACGGCGACAATCTTTCCGGAAGGCATTGATTGGTTTTCAAAACCGTGTTTTTAAGCTATCATAACCGCTCTTGCGCTAAAGCTCCCGGCGCAGTCAAAGACATGATAGAAAAATTCAGTTTTGAATTGGAAAGCCCGAAGGTGAATAAAAAGCTGGTTCTCGTCAAAGCGGAATCCGAGCACCGGGAGCATGTTGTCTTGAAGATGCTTTCCTATCTTCTGTTTTACGAAGAGGGACTCCAGATTGAAACGGAGATCGACATGCATTACAAGCCGGATCTTGTCGTCCCCGGGGATTTTGGGGTCCCGAAATTGTGGATTGATTGCGGTGATATTGCGCTCCGGAAGGTGAGAAATCTTTCGGGAAAATTAAAAAATACCCGTTTTGTTCTCGTCAAAGCGTCAAAGAGCGAACTTGAGAAATTCAAGAAATTGATGGAAAACAAGGTGGAGCATTACGAGCGAATCGAGTATCTTGCTTTTGACAAAGGGTTTGTGAGCTCCATTGCCGAGACGCTTGAACGATCGAATGATTTGACGCTTTATGAAGTGATGGAAGGCGTGATCGGCGTCGCGTTGAAGGGGAAGGTTTTTGAAAGCGCATTGCATCATTGAGGCGGTATGGGACATCTGAATGTCGAGATTAAGGCCAGATGCGGGAATCTCGATGCGATTCGGGAGATCCTGAAAACTTCCGGGGCCGATTTCCGGGGGAAGGATTTCCAGACGGACACTTATTTCAAGGCGTCCTTCGGCCGTTTGAAATTGAGGGAAGGGCGGATTGAGAATTGTCTGGTTTTCTACGAACGAGCGGATCAGCCCGGGCCCAAGGAATCCAAAGTGATTCTTTTTCCCATGGAACCGCGTTCTCCGATCAGGGAGATTCTTGAAAAGGCTTTCGGCGTTCTGATCCGGGTTGAAAAGGAACGGGAAATTTACTATATCGGGAACGTTAAATTTCATTTGGACCGGATCGCGGAACTCGGGGATTTCGTGGAAATCGAAGCGATTGACGCGGACGGGAAATTCTGCAAAGAGAAATTGAACGAACAATGCCGCCGATGGCTCGAAGGATTCAAAATTTCCCGGGAGGATCTGATCGACGGCTCTTACAGCGATCTGTTGCTGCAAAGAGCGGATTAAACAGTTTTCCGGATTTCCGAAATTATTCTGATCTTCAAGAAGGAGAGGTTATGAGCGGAAAATTTCAAACCCTGAAGGATCCCTTGACTGAATCTTTGCGCACGCAGGCGGTGGACGCGGCCAAACGCCACAAAGCTTCCTGGATTGAATTGGGGCGGTATCTCAACAGCATTTACCGTGACAAGCATTACCGGGAATGGGGATTTCTTTCTTTTGAGGCCTATTGCGTGAAGGAACTCAGCATCAAACAGACTACGGCATCGAAACTTTTGAAGTCTTACGGGTTTCTGGAAAAAGAAGAGCCCCGGCTGGTGAGCGCGCAGATGTCCGAAAAAGGAGCTCCCAAGGAATTTCCAAGCTATGAAGCGGTGAATCTCCTGAGGCTGGCGAAGGAAAACGGAAATCTGACTCCGCATGATTACGCGGAAATTCGCGAGGCGGTGATGGAATCCGGCCGGGAACCCAAAGAGGTCCGGGCGCAGGTGAAGCAGATTTTGTCCGAGCGGGAAAAAAAAGATCCCGAGGCGGAGAAGCGGATCCGCCGGAACTCTTTGGTCAAAAGACTGGTTTCGCTTTTGGTGATGGCACGGACGGAATTTGCCGAAGAAAAACTGATTCCGGATTATCTTTTGAAACAAATGGCGGATCTTGCCGCGAAACTTAAAGATCAAATAGAAGAGTAATGGCCGTTGATCGCTGAGGCCTGTTCGGGGAGTTCGAAATGATTGTTCTTGGTGTGGGTACGATTTTTCATGATCCGGCCGCGTGCATTCTGGTTGACGGAAAACTGGTCGCCGCGGTTGAAGAAGAGCGTTTGATCCGCGAGAAACACGCGTCGGGAAAATGTCCGACACGGGCTATTCATTTTTGCCTGAAACAGGCCGGCCTGAAGCCTTCCGATATTCAGACGGTCGCGTTTCCCTGGGATCCTGCCGTCTACGATAAATACAAATGGCCGTATTTTTTCAGGAACTGGCGCTCCCGGCCTTCCCAGGCTTACAAGGCCCTTTCGAAGCATCAGGACCGGAAGCGGTCGGATTTCGAGACGCCGCGCCAGGTGCTTCGGGAGGCCGGGATGGATCCCGAAAAAATCCGTATCCATTACATCGAACATCACATCGCGCATGGGGCCTCCGCTTTTTACTTTTCGGGATTTCCCGATGCGGCGGTACTGAGCATTGACGGCGCCGGAGAATTTCCCGCCACCATGCTCGGCGTTACGGAAAACGGAACGATCCGCATTCTGAAAGAAATCTGCTTTCCGGATTCTCTCGGATTTTTCTATTCGACCCTGACGGAATATCTGGGGTTTGAGCGCATGGACGGGGAATACAAGCTCATGGGAATGGCCCCGTACGGAGATCCGTCCCGTTTTGATTTCAAAGATATTATCGAATACAAGAATAAAAATTACCGCGTGAACGACGATTATATTTGGGTGGTCCGCGCGAACCGGTACCGGAAAGACGCGTGGTTTTCGAAGAAAATGGTGAAGCGTTTCGGCCCGCCGAGAACGGGAGACGGACTCAGCGAACCCTATATTCATATCGCGGCAGCGACACAGCAGAAGTTGGAGGAAATCAGCCTCCGGTTGGTGGAGGATTATCTCGCGGACGCCCTGAAGCGCTGCGGAGGGCGGCTTTGTTTTTCGGGCGGATGCGCTCTCAATGTGAAACTGAATCAAAGGCTGATCGATCATCCCCTGGTCAAAGAGCTTTGGGTGCAGCCGGCTTCGAGTGACGCGGGAGGCTGCTTGGGGGCCGCGGCGGTGGTGGCCCATGAATCGGGCGATAAAATTGAACCGATGCGTCATGTTTATTACGGCCCGGAATATTCGGATTCCGAAATTTCAGGGGTTTTTCAGGCTTCTCCGCACCGGATTGTGAAAGAATCTTCCATCGCGGACCGGGTGAGCGGACTTCTGGCCAAGGGAGAAATCGTGGCCTGGTTTCAGGGACGGATGGAATGGGGGCCGAGGGCTTTGGGCAACCGCAGTATTCTTTCGAATCCGACGGTTCGCGGAATGGCGGACCGGATCAACGAAATCATCAAATTCCGCGAACGATGGAGGCCTTTTTGCCCGTCTTTGCTTTATGAAAAGGCCTTCGAGGTGCTGGAGACCGCGCATGATTCGCCGTTCATGACTTTTTCGTTCCAGGCTCGAAAGGAGTGGAAAGACCGCATTCCCGAAGTCGTCCACGTGGACGGTTCCGTCCGTCCGCAGTTTGTGAAGCGCGAGCAGAATCCGAGATATTACGAATTGCTTCAGTGCTTTTACAAAGAAACCGGAATTCCCATCCTCATGAACACCTCGCTCAACCGCCGGGGAGAGCCCATGGTTTGCGCTCCGGAAGACGCCTTGAAGATGTTTGACGGATGCGCGTTGAAATACCTCGCCATCGGGGATTATCTGGTGACGAAACAGGGGGCCTTTTAGGGGGTTTTATCTGCCTGTGTTTCCGGCGCGATCGCGATGTCTGTATAATTCTCATGGCGCGGATGGCGGGCTTCCCGAAACAATTGCCAGGTTTTCCACGAAAGCTTTGCCATACCGGCCGCGTAATGAAAGATTTCTTTCAGACGTTTCCAGTAATACGGAAAAAATGATATTTTGGGCATTCCCGGCCGCCGGGCATGTCTTCCTTTCATCCTCAGATAGCCTCCCAGAAGGGGATGAACGTTCTCAAGAAGCGAAGTACTCCTGAACCAGATTAGAGACGAAAATAAAAGCCTTCGGCGCGGGCCTTTCCGGCGTTTCAAAAGCGTCAGGGAGTGTTCTTCGCTGTAAAACGAGCTCCATGCGTCCCGGTATGCCCGCAGCAATTCCGCTTCGGTCATGCGCGGATGTTTTGTCACGCTATGCGCGGTGTCGTACAAATTTAAGTCCGGATCCAAAAGCCGCCCTTCGGCGAGAAGTTTCTTATGGTCCTCGGATCCGGGCAGCGGCGTCCAGATAAAAAATTCCGCGACATCCAGCGGGATTTCTTTTTTTAGAAATTCGACGTCCCGCATGATTGATTCATACGTGTCGTTGGGAAAGCCGACGATGTAGCCTGCGCAGGTGATGACGCCGTGATCCCGCCAGGCTTGAAGCATTTTCCGGTATTCTTTGACGATGTTCTGTTTTTTTCCGCAGGCGGCGAGGTTTTCGGGGTTTACGCTTTCCATTCCGATGAAGACTCTTCGGCAGCCCGCCCGGGCGAGTTTTTCGATAAAACGGGGTATTTTATGGGCCATGACATCCGTTTGAATCATGATGGAGGATCGTAAGCCTTCTTTTTCCTTGAGTTCGATCAACCGGTCCGCGATTTTTTCCCAGTCGGGATGGCGGGCGAAATTGTCATCGGTGATAAAAAAATGCCTGATTTTCTGCTCGTGATTTAACCTGACGATTTTTTCAATGTCTTCGACGGAGCGTCCTCGCAGGACACGTCCCTGGACATTGATAATCGTGCAAAAAGAACATTGAAACGGGCATCCCCGCCCGGCATCAAAGCTGGTTTGGGTGTTAATAAAATGTCTGAGATCTTTTCGGGAAACAAAGGGGGCGGGAGTTCCTTCCAACGCCGGTTTTTTGTCTAAGAAATTATAGAGAGGTTTCAGTTGCCCTTGATAGGCGGCTTGCAGAAGATTGTCCCAATGCGGTTCGACTTCTCCGGCCACCAGCGTGATTTTTTCTTCGAGGGCTTTCCGGATTTCGGGGGAATGGTCGGGAAATATGGCAATGATCCCGGAGACGTGAAATCCTCCGATCATGGAAGGCAGGCCTTCCTTTTTGAATTCTGTGGCCAAGTCGAACGCCCGCGGGAACTGATTGGTCTGGACACCGGCCAAAACGACAAGGCCTTTCTCTCCCACGGATTTAATATTCCGGCTCAGGGCCCGAACGGGAATTTTCTCAATGGTCTCATCGAAAAGATGAATAACGATTTCGGTGTCGGGGCCGAGGACTTTCCGGTCTGCGGCGCTTTTGGTCAGAGCGTTCAGGCACGCAAGGGAATTACTGGTGACGACGGCGCGCCACCAGCGGATGATGTAACCTTCGTCGTCATATTTGGAAGGCTTGATCAGAATGACGTGAAAACGGTTTCTTTTATTCAAAAATCCTCCCGCATGAAAAATTCTCTTCGAAAAACATTTTTAAAGGCCGGAAACAATTATATGAGGGGTCGGGGAGTTTTCCCGACCCACTCACCCTGAGTAAAGCCCTGTTGTTTAGGGCGGAATCGAAGGGTCTCCTGAAATAGGTCCTTCGACTTCGCACCTGCGGTGCTTCGCTCAGGATGACTCCCTCGGGGAAAACACCCCGAGGGACCAATTATATAAGGTATTGGGAGGGGAGTAAACATGAGGTGGAATATTGTGTCCCACAGTTTTTTAAGGGGAGATGTTTTTGCTGGCCTTTTTCAGATAAATTTAATGCAGACGGCCGTCAGATCATCATGCTGGGGAGCGTTTTTAACGAAATCCCCGGTCTTTTCAAGCAAATGATCGATGATGGCCTGCGCGGAATTCCCGGCTGATTCGAGTAGCGCGGAAAAGATTCTTTTGTTCCCGAATATTTCTCTCCTGGAATTCATGGCCTCTTTCACTCCGTCGCTGATCAGAAGAAGAACATCACCTTTTTGGCCGGAGAATTCCTTCCGGTCGAAATTGCCGTCGGGGACGACGCCGAGAGGAGTCCCTTCCGAGGAGGTCAGGATTTCAGCTTTGCCGGTTTCTTTCCGGTAATAAAAAACAGGCTCGTGGCCTCCGCTTGAAAATGAAAAGGATTTTTTTACGGGATCAGCGATCAGATAAAGCAGGGTGAGAAACAGCCCTCCCGCGCCTTCTTCCGCGATTTTTGAATTCAATTTTTGAAGAGGAACGGAAGTTTCCGGCGCGTTCCGCGCTTCCCGCCTGAATTCACTGATGGCCTTCGCCATAAAAAGCGCGGCGGGGATGCCTTTTCCCGAAACGTCTCCGACGCAGATCCCCCATTTTCCGTCCGGAAGGGGAAGGATGTCGTACAAATCTCCTCCGACCTGTTTGGCCGGAAGACTGACGACCGCGATTTCAAGGCCTTCGATTTTGGGGATTCCCGCCGGAAGGAAACTTTTCTGGATTTTCGCGGCCAACGCGAGTTCCCTCGACATCAATTCGGTTTGGAACAGGGTTTTCACGAAAAGACGGAGTTCATTCGCGATAAAAATGGCGAATCCGGCCAGCAGAAAGCCGAGATAAGGAACCAGAATTTGGGTGTGCTGAAAAACAAGGACCGCACCTTCAAACAAGATCAGAAGGCTTGCCGCCGTATAGAAGAGTGCGCGAAGCGGATTGAGCCCGGAAGTCAGGATGAGAACGAGAAGCGAAAAAAGAAACAGAAGCAGGGCGTGAACCGGGAGTTGGAGGGTCCGGATAAATTTTTCGGTCAGAAGCGTGTGAATCATGCTCGCCTGAAGTCCGATCCCCGGATAAGTGGGGGAGAAGACAACCGGAAGCAAGTCGGTCGTTCCTGTGGCGGTCAGGCCGACAAGAACGATTTTTCCCTGCAGGGTTTTCAGTCGTTCTCTCGCGGCGGGATCATCCTGACTTGAAATGATCTCAATGAATGGGATTCTCTTGAAAGTTTCATAAGGGCCGGGGAAATTGATCCGGAAGCGTTCCAAGGGCGGAAAGTATTTCAAATCTTCCGTTCCGAGATTTTTATGATGTTTGACCGCGGCAAGGCTTGCGTGCAGGAATGTTTCTCTGTCTTTAGGTGCCGTCAGGAACAAATAACGCGCGTGGCCGTCCCGGTCGCGGAAGTTATTGATAAAGGCAAGTTCCTCCGCCCGGTCCTTTAAAAGAGGAATGGGCATGATGGCCGGATCTTCGTAGAATTTTTCGGCGCGGGAGGACGCGAAATAAAACGGCAGAATCACGTTTCCGGCTTTTTCAAGTCCCTGCGCAAAAGCGACGTCTTCGTCTTCCGAGGAAGTTTCGGGGAAAATGACATCGTAGAAAATGACGCTGGGCTTGTAATCGCTCAGGATTTTAAGCAAAACTCCGTGATAACTTCTCGGCCAGGGCCAGGATCCGATTGCCGCGAGGCTCATGTCGTCGATTTCGATAATGACGATATCCGGATGAGAGGGTTCCGCTCCGCGGATTTTAAACAAAAGATCGAAAAAATGCTGTTCGATATTGTCAAAAATCGGGAGAAGACCGAGCAGGAGGATCAGCAGTGTCGTGACGAATGCCGCCAGTATTTTTTTCATAAAACCTCTTTGTTTTTTTCCGGATAAGCGGTCAAAAATTTCCGAAGGATTAGGCGATTGGGTTCGGTAAATCTGCCTGAAGCGAGCTCTCGGAACCGTTTGGAGCTTGGTCCGGGGCGAAGCCCCGGTCCAAACGGTGAGAGCGCAGACGGTCGGACGCCGCCGGAGCGGACGAACCGGCGGTCGCGGAGGCAGATTTGCCGGATGTCAGAAACGCCGTTTTCGGATGCGCAAAAGTTTATTTCCATTTTCACACTTCCGCCTGCAGCCTGAAATGAAATTCGGAACGGTCTTTACCCGATAACGGAAATGCCCCCAGCGCCCAAGCCCATTCGGTCCGCGCGTAAATGTTCCGGTAAAGCCGGATCCTCAGTCCTGCTCCGGCGCCCATCAAATGACGGCTTGCCGCTTCGGTTGAGGACGGTCCCCGGAGCCGTCCATATCCTTCGTCTAAAAAAGTTACAAACTCGAGTTGTTTTTTTAAAGGAGTGCCGGATTTCGGCAGCTTCCATTCGGACGGGAGGAAAAAAAAGGGGACGAGATATTCAACGCTTGCGATAAATCCGGAATCCGCAAGATAATCGCCTTCCGGGTATCCCCGGATAGAGGAGGCTCCTCCCATGTACAAGGCTTCCGAGGACGTGAGTTTCCGCGTGGGGAACTGGAATTGGGCTTTCGCAGTCAACAGGGTTTCCCAGGGCATTTGTTGCGCGCGGAAGAAATTTCCGGTCAGCATGCAAAAGCCGGGAGACACACCCTGCCTGGAATTTTCGGGATCCGCATAAATCGCGGCGCCGAGCCCTTTGATCCCGAAGGCGGCTCCCGCTTCAAGGTCTGTCGTCCCCCATCGGTCCTGAAGATGAGCCACGGATCCAGCCTGAAGAATTCGAAGGCGCTCACGGTAAAAAGTTCCCGATAAAATTTTCGTGCGGCTTTCCTTGAATTCAAATCCGAGATTGAGGTCGATGAAAAGATTATCGCGAGAGATCAACCGGTGTTCGATTTTCCCATAATAGGATTGGGAGATTCCGTTTACGCCGAAAGGTTTCAGGGTCTTCATGGGATTAACCTGGGAATGCGTGAATCCGGCGTTCAATTTGGTGTTGAGCGAAGGGAGGGGGAACATGTACTGAGAAAACACGGCGCCGAAATCTTTTCCGAATATCGTTCCGCCGTACAGGATGTCGTCGAACCCCGTGAGGTTGGAGTCTCTCAGGGTGAATCCGAACCGCTGCTTGCCGGAAGAGTCGCTGCCCTGATTGTCGTAAAGGAACCCTGCATGAAGCGGGAACCGGTCTTTGACGTCGAAAATAATATCGGTAGTTTCGGGCTGAGCGCCTTTTCTGAGAATCGCGCGGACTTCCCGGTCCGGATTTTGATTGAGTTTGGTGATGGCTTTTCGGATGTCCTGATACTGGAGGATTTCCCCCTTTCCGATTTTCGCATACGACAAGATTTTTTTAGTCCGGAAATAGCGGTTTCCTTCGACTTTGATCTCTCCGACTTTCCCTTCGACGATCCGGATTTTAAAAACTCCCTTTTCGACACGCTGGGCCGGGATGTAGGCGATGCTTGTGACGTACCCGCGCCGGACGTATTCCTGTTCGATGGTTTGCGCAAGCAGGGAAAGCTCATTCATGCTTTGCTCTTTGCCTTCGTAAGGCCGGGTTAGCGGGCGAAGTTCTTCCGTCGCGAGGGTTTTATTCCCTTCGAGTTCGATGGTGCTGACCGGGAAGCGGAGTTGGGGAAGTTCTTTGGGTTTTTCCCTGATGATTTCGTCTTTGATTTCAGGGGCTTTCCCTTTTTTTGTCAGGGGGCGTCTGGCTTCCTGCTCGATTTTTTTCTCGACAATGAACGTTTGATTCCCTGAGCCGGGAGGAGGGGGCTGATTTTGCGCATAGGCGGGCAGGGGAGACGAGAGGATAAGGGAAAATAGCAGGACAAAGGGTAGGGTTTGTCTCATTTTTTTATTGATTGTCTCATGCTGCGTTTTGAAGATATTCGCTCGTCATATTTGCCTTCGCGCTCACTAAGTAAACGTTCAAAAGTTTTGTGAGATTTTAGACGTCAAGTTCGGCAAATCTGCTTCCGCGACCGGCGGTTCGTTCGCTCCAGCGGCGTCCGACCGCCTGCGCTCTCACCGTTTGGACCGGAGTTTCACCCCGGACCAAGCTCCAAACGGTTGCGAGAGCTCGCTCCAGTCAGATTTGCCGAACCAAAAGATTTTTGCCTCAAATACGGAAAAAATTCATGCTTGTTACTTAGCATTTCTTAAAAATTGCGACCTGAAAGCAATTTTTTAAAAATAATACGCTCCGGTAAGCATGCTGCCCTTCTTTACCTGGAAGTTCTTAAAATTTAATCAAATAGCTAATCGCAAACCTTGTATAGAAATAGCATATCAAAGGTAGAATACACCTATCAATAAGTCTTTTCGGTCTTTTGTGGGGTTACTGAAGAGCTTTTAGAGAAGGAGATTTCCCGCCGCCGGAGGGGAGATTTTTGAAGAAAGCAGCAAAAGGCCCGATTCAGGCTTTTTCGTCGACGCTTACGTCAAAAACCGTTCCGCGGACTCCGGCAATTGCGGTCGGAGTTCTTACTTCGAATTTCGACTTTCCTTTGAGCTTTTGTGCATGGACGCGGAGTTTTCCCTGCGCAAGATCGAGCAGAGTGGTTTTGTCGCCGGATTGGTCGTTTTCCCGAAGGGTGTTAAGCCTGAAATAGCTTTTCTCCCTGACTTCAACCTGTCCGACTTTCCCGTCGTCCAGAAGAACTTGAGCCGTTGCCCCTTCCATGGTCCGAAGTTCGTCTTTTTCGCGAAGGACCATCCCTTTTTCGGCCGGTTGCCATTCTCCGCCGGCAATTTTCGCAAGGACATCACCGGAGGTTTCTTCGACCGTGGCATGACGCGGTTCCGTGCCTGCCGCTGCGCTTGGGATGAGAAGAAGTAAGGCTGCAAGAAGCGCAAGCCCTTTTTCATGTCTTTTCATTTTCCCGATTCCTTTTTTGCTGAACATTTTCAATATCCTATTCTATCGTTAAAACGCTTATTGATTCCATGTAAAAGTTCCGCTGTCTCCGTCCTGAACGCTGTCCAGCGTCGGAAGTCCGTCAGCTCCGCGCGACCGGACATGGACTTCACCTTCTTCGCAAGTGACCGTTGTTACGACATTTTGGGGGGCGCCAAAATTGGGAAGATCGACGGGAGGAATCCCTCCGGTGAAATTGATATTCCCGCTTTCTCCGCCGCTCAGATAATTCGCGTCAAAACTGTTGTCATTGTTAATTGTGTAAACCGCATTTTCTCCGCCTTCCACCACGTTGACGCCGGAAGTGAATTGCTCTGGCTGATTAAAGAAATCTTCGATATTGGCATTTAAATCGTTGATGTTTGGAGTGGCCTCGGGAGACCCGCTCTCCGATCCTTCCTCCCCTTGAGATTCGTCACTTCCATCGCCTTCTTCTTGAGAAGACTCTTCTTCCTCTTCTGCGGGAGATTCTTCGGATTCCTGATCCTCGTCACCATCTTCAGTCTCCTGCCCGTTCTCCGAATCATCCGCGGTATCATCGCTTTCAGACCCTTCTCCGCCTTCCGAATCATCATCGGAGTCACTGCTTTCAGATGGCTGCCCGTCTTCCGATCCGGAGTTTTCATCGTCATCACTTGCTCCGTCGGGCCCGCCTCCGCCTTCACCGTCTGAATCACCGTCTTGATCGGCTCCTCCCTGGTTTTGGTCCGAATCTCCGCCGGAGGTCGTGTTGTTGATGTTGTCGTTGACGATAGTGACAATTTCCGAGACATTGGAAGGAGGTTCATCCGAAGAAGGATTGTCGGGTGTTGAGGTTGTGAACTCCCAATTGGTATTGTTGAGAGAATCCGTGGAGTCGACGGCGTTTATTTTTGTGGCATTGAGATTGTTTGAATCTTTGACATCGACATGGGTGATATCGCGGGCTCCCTGCGGATCGATGCTCCACTGTATTCCGGGGAGGGAAGAGCGCAGGGACAACAAGTTTCCGGCCGAACCTTTGAGCGTCAGAGCGCCGAGAATCGTTTGTGTGCTGCCCGCTTCAAAAGTGAGAGAACCCGCGTTTGTTTTCATCAGATTGTTGAATGTCGTCGAGCCGGAGATTTGTTGGTCTGTCCCATTCAAAACGACGGTGCCTGAATTGTGGAAGAATGTTCCTCCCGGATTGATGAAGTCTCCGGTCAGATTCATTGTGCCGGAGGGGGCCGTGAAGTCGGCTCCGTTGATGGTCAAGTCGCCATCGATATTGACTGTTCCGGTTGCGCCCGTGAAAATGGCCGCGGAATTGAGATATAACCCTCCGCCGAAAGTTTGCGTGCCGGACCCGGCGAGATATTCTCCTGTATTGAGAAGGGTTAATCCGTTTACGGTGACCGCTTGATTGTTGGCATTAAAATCTCCGAAGGCATTGTTGAAAGTCCCGCGAATTTCAAGAGAGTCCGTTGGCTTTAGGGTGCTCGTTCCTCCGTGAACGACGTCGTTGAAATAATCGCCGGTCCCCGATTTGACTTCCTGGGTTCCGGAAGCGCTGTTGAAAAATACTGTGCCGGAGATCGGCCGGAACACGCCTCCGGTCCCGTTCCAGTTGCCGTTGAGCGTGATGTCGAAGCCGTTGTTGTCTAGTGTGCCGGATGAGTTAGTAAAAACGCCAGATACTTCGATATCGTCCTGCAAAGTCAGCGTTCCTGACCCCGAATGAGTGAGATTGTAAAAAATGTCTCCGCCGGATGTGAGGTTTTGATCGATTCCATCAAAAATGACGGTGCCAAAACCATGGGCAAATGTTCCGTTGTTGGTCCAATCGCCTCCCACGGTAAAAATTCCTATCAGGGCCGAAAGAGTCGCGCCTGAATTGATGATGACGTTACGGTCTACATCAATGCTTCCGGTCCGGAAAATTTTCGTGCCGCCGACGATGAGGTCACGATTCACCGCAATATTTTGATAATTTATGTCGATCGTTCCCGCGGTGTTGGTCAAATCATTTGCGACGGTTAAATCGTCCTGCAGGGTGAGAGTGCCTGTGCCTGAATGAATAAAATTGTAAAAGATACTGTTACCTGAAGTCAGTGATTGATTTGTTCCGTCAAAGGTGACGGTTCCGGATGTGGTAAATGTTCCCGCGTTTGAGAAATTTCCCGCGATATTGACTGAGTTTGATCCTGCCGCGAGCGAACCGTTTGTGATGGAAAGATTGCCGTTCACATCGAGCGCGTCCTGAAGCGTCCACGCGCCTCCGATTCCGTTGAAGGTGAGGTTATTGAAGCTTGCGCCTCCCGAGGTGATGGTCTTGCCCGTTGCCGTCCCGTCAAAAGTAACAGTGCCCGATGTGGTGAATGTTCCCGCGTTTGAGAAATTCCCCTCGATATTGACTGAGTTTGATCCTGCCGCGAGCGAACCGTTTGTGATGGAAAGATTGCCGTTCACATCGAGCGCGTCCTGAAGCGTCCACGCGCCTCCGATTCCGTTGAAAGTGAG
>Ga0172375_10000458_pt1 | contig 66678 bp, 70 predicted proteins | sample LakKiv1m_FD_114537 | JGI IMG/M metagenome (GOLD analysis project Ga0172375, IMG submission 114537) | Freshwater microbial communities from Kabuno Bay, South-Kivu, Congo - kab_092012_11.1m | ecosystem: Environmental > Aquatic > Freshwater > Lake | place: Democratic Republic of the Congo...
ACCTCAATTCGCCTCATCATTTATCTTAATATATATTAATATATATTAATCTTTCGGTCGAAATAGTTTTTTGATGGGGTGAATGGAAAAAAAGGGATTAAAATGGATCAGCTAAACAAATACTCTTTTTTTATATTCAGGTGGCAGTTCCCTGAAGTCTTTCTCCAGGTGGGCTTGTATTTTCATCAGGTCAAAAACACTATAGGCTTTAAGTTCTTTTCTAAGGATCAATAAAAGTGTTTGTTGGTCACTGGCCTGTAGTTCATGGATACCTTCCAATTTCTTGAATACTGTTTGAGCCACGTATATCTGAATGCAGGAATGTGATATTAACAATTATGGTATCCATGCCGGGAAGATGCCGGGCGGGCCAACTGATGCGATGGTGCAACCTGATGCTTCTTAGATTGCCATGGTCAGTATCGGAATTGTGACAGGCGCGAACTTTTGAATCCCGTATCCAGTCTTGTGAAAATTTTTATGATGTGGCCAATGTTTTTATTTGGTGGCGCTTTGCTTTTCCCTGAATGTCTTTAATTTCCTTTCCACACTATGCACATTTCATGTTAAGAGTCATAACCTATATCTTGTTGTCAATTCTTGTTCCCAGGCGCTACTTGCTGGACTATTCCATCAAAATGAGAATCAAAACCAAAGTATTTCTCTATGTTGAGCTCTTTCATAATTTCAATAGATACCGCATCTGTAAAGCTCAAGTTTCTGTCTGAATACTGTTTGAATGTTCTAGTGGATTTATCTAAAAGCTCTGTATCAATAAAAATCATTTTGATCCTTGGAGAATGGATAACTTCAGCAATATCCATAGCTACAGCCAGGTTATTTGTTCTGATGAGCGCAAGAGTTAGAGCTTCATCATAAACATAATCCGAAGTGTAGATCTGCCCATATTTTCCTTTCAGTGCATCCTTGAATAGTTTGAGAGCAGTTTCATGATACTTGTCTTTTTTATTTCTATATGCTAAAAATGCCCCAGTGTCAGCGAATATTGACATTTTCAGGTCTCTGTGTAAATGTATTCATCCACTTTACTGGCATCTGTGCTGACTCCCCAATCTATGGGGGGTTTCATCGCCGGGTCTTTGTCAAGAGGTGGTAATTTATCAGATTCTAAAAATTCTGTTTCATGTTTTAAGGCAATCCGCGTTATTGTATCAACAAGCTCAGTGAGGGTCTTTTTCTTTTGAAATTTAAGGGTCATCTTTGCCTGGAGCATATCAAGTAGATGTTTTGTCTCGTCTGAAACCTTGATCGTGGTTGTCATCGACAGAAAATATTCTTTTTATACCCAATATACTTTTCTACTTGTATTCAATATTTTCATTAATTTTACCAGGATAAAAACGGTCAAGAAGCACGAAATAATACACGATTTACTACGTTCCATGAACTCAGCATTCATAAAATTACATTCACTGATTATACATTCCATCCTGTGCATACCAATTTTGCGTATGGATAATGGATTATATCCAGAATTGGACTATTTACCTTTCTTCCTTATTATCGCCACATCGCCCAGCGTGGTTCCCCTGATGAACCCGCCGCCCCTCTGGTCTTTGGAAGATACCTTTTCAGTCAGTTTAATATTTAATGTACTTTCAAGCTTCTTGCGGATACTATCCTCAGGTATGAGCTCTTCGCGCTCTATCTTCCTGATAAGTGTGGCTTTTTCCATCATCTTTGCTCCCAGCTCCTCTATGGTCAATCCCTGGGCTTCCCTCGCCTTCCTTATGATCTGCGCGTAATCCTGGTTGATCTCATCATCAAGTTTATCAAAAACATCCCTTTTCGGCTTGTAACTGACTATGACCTTTTCGGTCGGGGTCATCTTTCTTGACACTGGTGTCCATTTATCCTGCGGTTTCCCATAATGAGCACATTTGCTGCAGACATCCAGAACAGTCCCTTCCACAGTCACACGTGTCGGATTTCCCTTAATTTCACTGCCACATATTTCGCAATCCATTACATCATCTCGGCGAAAACTCTATATACCGTCTACGCTTAAATATCATTCGATGTCACAAGTCGATGAAAACCAGGAAAGTCCTGTATCGATGGGGAACAATGATTTTTCTCGTTACCTGATGGATCGTGTGAAAATGCTTGAGGAAAGGAACACTTTCCTCAAGGAACATGCTAATAAAATAGAAATGGAAAAGCGGTTTACCGAAAGCCAGATCCTGAACTACGAAAGAGAGATCCGCCAGTTAAAAAGCGAGCTTGAAAGAATAAAGATGCCACCTCTTGTGGTTGGCACTGTAGTGGACGTTCTTGATGGGGGCAAAGTAATAATAAGAAGCAGTACAGGACCACAGTTCGTGGTAGGATCAACTCAGTTCATCAACAGTTCCGAACTTCTGCCGGGAGTTTCTGTCTCCTTGAATTACCAGAGTCTTGCAGTTGTTGGCATCCTCCCTTCTTCGCGCGACCCGTTCGTTCACGGGATGGAGGTCATCGAATCCCCGACTGTTTCATATTCGGATATAGGCGGTCTTGATGAACAGATCCGTGAACTCCGTGAGACCGTCGAACTGCCTCTTACAAAACCCGAAGTATTCGAACGCATAGGGATCGAGCCGCCAAAAGGCATATTATTATTCGGTGCCCCGGGAACAGGTAAATCACTACTCGCAAAGGCCGTGGCAAGCCAGACAAAAGCCACTTTTATCAGGATCGTTGGCTCGGAGCTTGTGCAAAAATATATTGGCGAGGGAGCTAGGCTCGTAAGAGATCTTTTCAAAATGGCAAAAGAAAAATCTCCCAGCATCATATTCATAGATGAACTTGATTCCATAGGAGCAAAACGATTTGATTCTGCCACTTCCGGGGACCGTGAGGTCCAGAGAACCCTGATGCAGCTCCTTTCAGAAATGGACGGATTTAATCCCAGGGGAAACGTCAGGATCATAGCAGCGACGAACAGGCCGGATATTCTTGATCTCGCGCTTCTTCGCCCCGGAAGGTTTGACCGGTTCATCGCTATACCGATGCCTAATAAAGATGCACGGAAAATGATCCTCCTCATCCATTCCAGGAAAATGAAGCTCCTGGATGATCTTGATTTTGATGAGCTTTCCTCGCTTACCGATGGGGCGAATGGCTCTGATCTGAAGGCGATTGTCATGGAGGCGGGCATGTTCGCCGTGAGGGAGGAGCGCTATGGTGTGGGAATGGAAGATTTCCGAAAAGCAATAAGAAAGCTATTGATCTCTCCTTCAAAACCAAATATTTATTCGGAAGGCATGTTTGCTTGATCAAAGATATTGATGGATGGGATTTATATTGAAATGGAAAAACGAACCTATTTAGCCAATGTTGCTGGAAGTTTTTGGTGATCTCAATATACTTATGGTTTGAATTATAAAAGTGGCTATGATTTATTCAATGCTACTCTTAGTAATGCTACATTTGGGATAGCAGAAATGGTATGATTTGAAAATTTGCAGACAGGCATTATTTGCCAGAGCAGGAGTAATCTATTTCTTTGTGATAGTACATAGGCCAATAAAACTATAGAGAATTATGGAAACGATTACAAGCATGCTTGAAAAAATCCTTGACGATCTCCAGGCAGTTGGAGGAGTGGAACTTTGTGCCATCGTTTCAAAACAGGGATTAATAATGGTTTCAAGAGAAACAAGTCAGGGACTTGAAAAAGAAGCATTTGCGGCTTTGACCGCAACTTTATTTATGTCTGCAGAGTCCACAACCATGCGTTTGAGCAGCCAGAAGCCAAAATCAATCATAGTTGAAACAAAGGATAAGCAGCTCATAATATACGAAGCAAGTCCCAATGCATTGATCGTGATTTTTGTTGGGAATGAAGGCTATATGGGATTGATCCTGAACGAACTGAAAAAGGCTGCGGAGAAAGTAAGGAATGTCCTTTAAATCAACATTTCGCTATGTGAACCTGCTGCGAATCCTGTCATTTGAAGGTTTTTGACATTTTGTCCACTATCCCAACCACCTCATGAATATCCCTGATCACTATATCCGCTTCATCAAAAAGTATAGACGGGCATGATCCTGTCTGTTGTATCGAGAGCACACTCAAATCAGCCGCCCTAAAAGCGAGTATATCGTTTATCCCATCGCCCACCATTACAACCTTATCGTATTCTTCTTTTAATCTCTTCACTATCTCTTCTTTTTTCTTTGGCGTTGATATCTCATACACACATTCAAGAGGAACACAGACATTTTTTGCAAGAGGCTGTAAATTTCTCATGCTGTCGCCCGATGCTATATAAACGCTTATGCCCCGTTCTGTAAGGGTCTGTATCACAGAACAGCTATTTGAATAAATTTTACCTCCCGTGCATACGACGTATGGGATGCTTTTTGTTCCCACATCAATGATCAGCCCAACGCCCATATAGAAAATATTCTTGCATCTTAGCTTTACGGAAGCCATCACTTCCTGAAGATCTGACATTGAAGCACGCTTATCGCTCCCAACGACCGATAACGCTGTAATATTTTCCACATGCGATTTTGAGCAGCCTACATCAATACCGATATTATATTTCCCGATAAAATCCGAGATCAGCATGTCTGGCGGGCATTTGACAAGCTTGTTTGAATCGATCTGCATTACAAGAAGCGCGCAATCGGGTTTCTTGCCGACAAGTTCTGTTGAAACAATATCGTTCAGGATAGCGCCAGTATCTATGTTCTTTGCCACCCGGTACATGCGAAGCAGCGTTCCGGCACTGTCAAAGACTACTGCGATTTTCATAGCATAAACACGTTTTTTATAAGTTATTATCTTTTCTGAGATGAAGTACAAACATGGCAGAATAAAATATGAGAGAAGAATTTCATATCAAGAGATCACAAAGTTTTGCAAGCTCTTCCGGAGAGAGCATTTCTGCCCTCTTTTCGATAATATCCTGCGGCAGCTTTTCCAGCGCACTTTCTTTAATTCCAAGCATCGCTGCATTATTCAATATTGCATTCCTGAGCTTTTTTCTTCGCTGGGAAAAAGCTGCTGTTATGAATTTCATGAAAAAATCCACGTCCCTGACTTCATATTGCGGCGGTCGCGGAATTATCCTGATTATCGCCGAATCCACTTCAGGGGGAGTACTGAAAGCGTGCCGCGAAACGATTTCCAGGATATCAACCCGGGCATGATACTGGACGGCAATTGAAAGCCTCCCGTAATCCTTGCTGCCTGGTGAAGCGACCAGCCGTTTTGCAAATTCATGCTGGTACATGAGGATTCCCAGCTCAAATCCATGCTGCAAAAGTTTAAAAGTCACTGGAGAAGAGATAGAATAAGGGAGATTTGAAATTACTTTATTAAATTGCGGGAATTCTACTTTAAGGGCATCTCCGATAATCACTTCAACATTTTCAACTTTTATAGAAGGGGCGAGTTCCGGATCTACTTCAATAGCTATGACTTTACCTGCCTTTTTTGCCAGTTTTGCAGTAAGATTCCCGTAGCCTGCGCCTATTTCAAGGACGGTATCAGATTTGGTTAATTTTCCGTATTCGATGATCCTTTCAAGAACCAGCCCATCTATCAGGAAATGCTGGTCCTTTTTATACCATTTCATCTTTTAGGCGGCATCGGGGTTGTAAAAATGCGATATTTTATATTGTCGTCTTCTAATTCGTCTATAACCCTGTGGGCTATAAGTTTTTCAGGTGCGTGTAATCCTTTGACTCTTTCCACCAGGTTCTTGAAACTCTCAAATTTCCCTTTCTTTTTCTCCTCTATTATTCCCCACATGAGTTTCTTCCCTATTCCAGGCAGAAGCTCAAGCATATGAAGGCGGGTGGTTATCGGGTAAGCATCATTAAAGAAAGCCAGGAAACGTGTTTCATTGGCAAGGATTATTTCCTCAATGACATGGGGAAGTTCCATCTGGGAACCATGCGTCAGTTCAGTATAAGTTATCCTTCTCTTCACATGATCAATAGCCGGGCGGTCGCCATCCCCGATATAGACTTTATCCTGGACGTTTACAACTGCATTCTCTTTGGGCATAAGTTCCATCAAGACAAAATGTTTCTCTCCAATTGCCTGGATTAGAGGTTTTTTTTGATAGATCGGCCGGGAATCATCTGAACGCCCATACTGTAGATAATCAAGAATATAAGCTGTGTTTTCTTTTTCCTGTTTTTTCCCTAAGGTTATCATCAAATACCACTCACTTTAAACTTTTCTTGGTCGAACTATCAATATTTAGAATAAATGCAAATTTAGTATTTTTTGATTTCAGGTATATTTCATCACAATTTCAAGGATGTCTTTCAGCTCTTTTTCGCTAAGAGTATATCGCTCTTTTGCATATATTGACCTGACCTCATCATTAGTCATGGGAAGTATATCCACAATCCTTACCGCAATCTCAGGTTTCATTTTGTCAAGCTTAGATAACTCGTTCATTAATTCCCTGGATTTTTTTGCGTCAAGCCTGGAAAATATCTCAGCATGTGATATTGCCTTTCGCAATTCATATCCAAGTTCCTTATCCTCTTTTGATCTTTCTTCCCTGACCTCTTCAAGCAGGTTCCTGACCTCACCAAGGGTCAGTATCTCTTCGCTGATTATCTGCTTTACTAACATTATTTCACCAGTTATTTCTGGGGAGTCAAATGCTCTGGTAGAATAATGACTTCTTTCATCAGCCCACCATCCCTGACTTCAACTATATAAGCGCGGCCGCGCTGGCTTGTGACTTTTCCTGTTCTTCCCTGGAACTTTGGATGCGGCATTCCGTTCTGGATACTGGGGTCAAGATCTATGTTCACGATGTCTCCTTCCTGGAAGAGCTGGATCGCCCTGCTTATGGGGGACATTCCTTTTTCCCGGACTGTTTTTCTTAGCTTATATCGTGATTTTCTTCTTGTTCCGTGGGTTTTTGCCATAATATTTCTCCGAATTATAAATGTTATTCTTATCCTACTTTAATTACTTCAAGTTCTATAACTTTTGCCTCGCTTCCAATTAGTGAAGCTACGCTTGGTATGGTACGTCCGCCATCACCAGAAACCAGTTCCTTTACATAGAGCCCGCCTTCACAATTTATAACTAGAACCGCGGTAGTTTCATTATACGATTCAAGTTCTGCCGAATGAACCTTGCGTATTCGTTCAAGATCAGCGCGCCTGTGAAGCACTCTTGTTGGTGTGTTCTGTTTGATGAGAGTTTTACTTATTACGTTAAGGGATGATTTAAGTTTTTCCTCTGTTGTATTGTGAATTATCTTCATACGATATTCTTTATCCACTTTCATGGATTTCAATTGTTCAACAGTTTCACTTTCAACGAATTTAAGACCGTGCACCTCGATCTTGCCCTCTGCACCCATGTTGACATCAGCTTCAAGCGCATCAAGGTCAAGGCTTCTTTTATGGGGTCTTTTTGCCTCAACCACAAATGGTCTGCCGTCACCCAGCATCAGGGCATCGATATCCTCGCGCCCGGCCCCGTGAAATGCAGTATCGTCACAATGTGCCGCCGCTAAAAGATGCGGTTTTATGAGTTCATCCACTGATTCCTGGTACATCTTTCCCGTATTATCGCAACGCTCGCAACCCTGCCCGCCGCATTCCCGGCATGGCCACCTGGTCTGTGGTATTCCCCTGATGAGTTTCCGGTACCTGCCGTAGATGTACAGGGAATTTATCTGGACTTCCACAGTATTATTTTCAAGGTCAAGAAGCACTACAACTTGCGGTTTTTTGAGATTCGCCTTCTTACCTGTGATCTTTTCGATCCTTTTCCCAACCTCACGGTTCAGTTCAGTTTTCAGGGGCTCGGCAAAAGTAGTGCCACTTTCTGCCCAAAGTATCTCCTCGTTCTCTGCAAGAAGCCCCGTAACCTTTGTCCCAACCAGGAAATTACTATACTCGTAATCCGAAAGTGCCTCAACGCTCTTTTTTACCCATGCATCGATATCCAGGAAAAGGTTATTGCAGACCCAGCATTTTATTTCTCCGCTGCTTTTTGCAAGCAGACCTTTAAGCTCTTCATCCTTTTCTGCTCCTGCATGCATGGAGCTTACAAGTTTCAGGGCTGCACCGCGCTGGTCATTGGACAAACCGGTTGAGAGTTTTGCGAACTGTCTTCCAAGGCAATGATCGCAGATTGCGCCTTCGTGCAATATCTTACGGGTTATATCAATGATTGTCATCCGGTTCTCAATATCCGGGGTGTTCTAAATATGTTTCCCTCTGTCCATCTCATTATGCAATAACACTATGCAGTGGTCAGCGTGCAGTGATAATGGCCCAACGCTGATCATCTCATGTTCGCAATCACCTATTATTTTCTCTTCGCCCTCTGTCAAACCTAAATGATCACCCAGCAAAAACAATCGATCTGAATCATCATCGAATTTCTTTGCGCGGATATCATCGCCGTCTTCCCTCAGATAGGTAATTTTCATATCCAGTTCTTTAATGATGGAAGCCATGTCACCTTTTCTTATACTTACCCCGGCTGAGGATTCAGTCCAGAAATCCTGGGTTTTCTTCTCAAGTGCTTTTTTGATCAATGAAGCGGCGCTGCGTTCATCGGGGCTCAGGTACCTGATAGCATCGCCATCAAAGCGGATGATCTTTGGAGGGGACGGTTCGCCTTTGAGCACAAGAAATACTCGAACATCTCTTCTAAGGTCATGAGAAAGGAAGAGCGCAGCATTAATGCACCTGCAAAGGATATCCATGCGCCCTGCTGCTCCGGGAAGGTCATTGAGGGAAAATGTTTCGGTAACTGCCTTATGTCCGATGATAAGGAAATTCTTCATACGGGGAGAAATGCATGAGGGATATTAAAGATAGCTCATGATTCTAAATCCTGTCAGTAAAACTTATAACTCCTTTTTTCCATTTAGATAAGGTGATATTTTCTGTCCAAGAAAGCTTTGATAAGCGTTTCTGATAAAAATGGCATAATTGAACTTGCATCCGGGCTGGCAAGGCTTGGATTTGATATTATTTCAACAGGTGGGACTTACTCGGTCCTGAAAAAAGCCGGAATAAAAATAAGAGATGTTTCCGATGTTACCGGATTCCCGGAAATGATGGATGGAAGAGTGAAAACACTGCATCCTAAGATACATGGGGGAATTCTTGCATTGCGGGACAAAACTTCTCATGTTGCAGATGCCAGGCAAAATGAAATTGAATTCATCGACATAGTGGTAGTAAATCTTTATCCTTTTGAAAAAACAGTTGCAGAAGGTGCAAGTCTGGAAGACGCTATTGAAAATATAGATATTGGCGGGCCTGCGCTGGTAAGGGCAGCCGCAAAAAATTACATGCATGTCGCCGTGATCACAGACCCTCTGGATTATCCGGTTATCCTGGAAGAACTCAAGGCAGGAGAAATCAGCCCTGAAACAAAGAAAAGGCTTGCGGTCAAAGCATTTAGAAGAATCGCAGATTACGATTGTGCAATCGATACATATTTAAGCCACACACTTGGAAATGAAGACATATTGCGCCTTAAATTCGTGGAAGGACATACCCTCAGGTACGGTGAGAACTGGCACCAGAGCGCAAAATTCTATAAAGAGCCGGGGGTAACCGAACCCACGATCGCAAATGCCAGGCAATTGCATGGAAAAGCGCTTTCTTATAACAATTATGTGGACGCTGAAAGTTCACTTAATGTACTTATTGGATACAAGGATAAAATTGCGGTATCTATTGTAAAACACAGCAATCCCTGCGGATTAGCGACAGGGAATACACTTCTTGAGGCGTTGTCAAGGGCTTGGGATGGCGATCCTGTTTCATCATTTGGAAGCATTGTCTGCATGACCCGGAAACCCGACCTTAAAACGCTTGAATTCCTGAAAGGCAGGTTCGTGGAACTTATTATTGCTCCCGGATTTGATGAAGAAGAGCTTCTGTTCCTGAAAAATAAGAGCAAAGACCTTAGAATCCTTGAATTATCAATGGTTGATGGGAAACCGCTTGAGTATACATACCGATATGTGGTGGGCGGAATGCTTGTCCAGTCGAGGAACAGGGGCTTGTATGAAAAATGGGATGTTGTGACCCGGCATCCTTTTCCGGATGAGAAGAAAGGACTCGCCGAGTTTGCATTGAATGCCTGCAAATATACGAAATCAAATGCAGTGATCATTGCCCGTGAGTATGAAAAAGGTGTTTACCAGATTCTTGCAATGGGCGCAGGACAACCTAACAGGGTTGATTCAATTCGCAAACTGGCAGCAACAAAAGCCAGGGAGAACCTCAAGATCTTATATGACCGGGAAAAACCTGATATGAGCGAAGATGAGTTTTTTAAGAACATCATGAACGAATGCGTTCTTGCATCAGATGCTTTCTTCCCTTTCGATGACAGCATCATTCATTCGGCAGAGAATCACATAAGGTATATCGTGTCTCCCGGTGGCTCGATAAGGGATAAGGAAGTTATTGAAACTGCGAACAGATTGGGTGTATCGCTTGTGTTCACCGGCATGAGACATTTCTATCATTAGACGGATTCTTATATTTACATTATCCTTACATTTAAATACATTCAAAATCTAAATATAATATTGTCATGGGAACAATTACAATCAATATAAATGATGATGTTGAAAAGCGTTTCAGGGCGCTTGCACGTGAACTATATCCTGAAAAGAAAGGCTACATTGGCAAAGCGGTAACTTGCGCGCTGCAAAAATGGATGGATGATATCACCCAGAAAAAAATATCAGACAGAGAGCTGGAGCTCCTTGAAAAAGGATTTAAAATGGGACAACTTGGATTCAAATCCAGGGAAGAACTTTATGAAAGATGAATTGTATTTGATCGATACAAACATTCTTATCTATTCTTTTGATGCAAGCGAACCTGATAGGCAAAAAATCTGTGCCTCCTTAATTAAGAAATGTTGGCTTCGGGAAGTATCTTATGCGATCTCTCTTCAAAATCTTTCTGAGTTTTATGTTGTCGTTACAAGAAAAATCGAATCTCCTTTGCCACATGAGATCGCCAGGAAAATTATAAACGACATAATAAATTTCAATTCATGGAAAGTCATCAGGTTTGATGATAAAACAATAATTCCTGCTATAGATATCTCTATTCAATTCAATATACACTACTGGGATGCATTGCTTTGTGCCACCATGAAACAGAATGGTATCACTAATATATTCACTGAGAATCTGAAGGACTTTGTTAAAGTTCCCTGGATCACAGCAGTAAATCCGATGGATTAATTATGAGATTCATTAATCTTTGCCACCATAAAACCCGAATGCAATGAGTGCGCCTGATACTGCGGCAACTGCGATCCCAAAATAAAGTGTCCCTTGCGGGTCAGTCCATTCTACAAGGTGTTTCAGGAACGTAATTCCCATTACAAGGATTATTACGCTGCTTAATTTTGCCTTAAGGTCATGAAGGTTATTGATTATTAGCCATTCAGGCAATTTTATATTTTCGACAAAGAGTTCATACATACCCATGGCAAAAATAAATAGAACCGTCGCTATCAGGAATATGTCCATGATTTCGATAAGGGCTATGGCAGCTAATGGGTCTTTCCCATAGCCCAAGATGAAATTCAGTATTATGGAAAGGGTTTTGATAAATCCCCATACGAACCCTGCGGCGGAGGCGATAAGAGATGAAAATACAGCTATTAAGACAAGATTTTTACTCTTTTCGATTACCTCCTTCATGTTGAATTTATCTAAAGTTTACCCATTTTCCTGAGTAATTCAGCATTAAGGACGCTTGCTCCTGCTGCGCCTCTTATCGTATTGTGTCCCATGCAGATGTAGCGTATACCGGGGCGTATGCGTCCTACGGATACGGTCATCCCGCCGCCGATGTTCCTGTCCATGCGGGGCTGGGGTCTGTCCTTTTCTTCCTTTACCTCTATGACGGGCGTTGGTTCTGTGGGTAATCCCGATAATCCGGGGTCAAAATCAAGGAAAGCCTGCTTAACGTCATTAATTGAGGGGTCACCTGCCATTTCGACCCAGACAGCTTCAGTGTGACCATCCATTACCATTACCCTGTTGCAGCTTGCGCTTACCTTGAAGGGCGCATCGATTATTTCGCTGCCGTTGAATTCGCCAAGAAGTTTTTTCGTTTCTGTTTCAACTTTTTCTTCTTCCTGCCCGATATAAGGGATAACATTGTCAAGTATTGCCATCGATGGGACGCCGTCATACCCTGCGCCCGATATAGCCTGCATGGATGCTAGATATATTTTTTCGATATTGAATTTCGCAAGGGGCCTGAGAGTCACGGCCATCATTATGGTCGTGCAGTTTGGATTTGTGACAACATAGCCATCCCATTTGCGCTTATCCTGCTGGACATCAATAAGACCTAGATGGTCCGGATTGACTTCAGGTATGACAAGAGGGATGTCCTTTACCATACGCAGGGCGCTGGCATTACTTGCAACCACAAAACCCGCTTTTGCAAAATCAGGTTCAATTGTTTTGGCAAGCTCGGTTGGAAGAGCCGAAAAAACAATATCTGCATCGACTTTCTTTGGATCAACTGGAACAACTTTCATATCCTTTACAGTTTCAGGGATTTTGCTTTCAAGCCTCCAGCTTGCCGCTTCACCATATATTTTGCCAGCGCTTTTATCTGAAGCTGCAAGTGATGTCAATTCAAACCAGGGATGTTTACTTAACAGCTCGATAAACCTCTGGCCAACGTTTCCTGTTGCACCGAGTACTCCTGCTTTTATTTTTTCCATAGCTTTCCTTGCTGATCCTATTGTTTTATTCGATACTAAATGTTATTCGATCATTCCATTGAAATTGCACTGTTCGGACAGGAATCAACACATGTTCCGCATTCCGTGCACTCTTCCGGATCTATTTTCGCCTTGTCGTTTTTCAGTTCTATCGCAGTTGCGGGGCATTCATCAACGCATATTCCACAGCCTGTACATTCTTCAGTGTTTACTTTTGCTGGCATTTTTGTCACCTTTTGCCTACCATTGAATAAGTGAAATATAAACATAACGGTTTATTTCATAATTTTATTTTTTCAGGTTAAAACCTTCTAATGGTTATAATTATTAGTATCATAACCCCTTCATTTCCACTGGAACTTCCTTATCCGGACAATATTTCCAAAAAATGAAAGCTAAATAAACCCCAAAGTCATAATGACAGTTCTATGTTAGCAAGTAGAACAGGTCATTTTGTCGAATCAGTGATTCGCGACATGACGCGTCTTTCACTAAAACATAATGCCATTAATCTTGCCCAAGGATTTCCGGATTTTCCCGCGCCTCTTGAACTAAAGCGCGCAGCAGCATCCGCCATAATGGACGATTATAACCAGTATTCGATCACATGGGGCGCAAAAGACCTGCGGGATGAGATATCACGAAAAGCACGAGAATATAATCACATTGAAGCGGATCCTGATACCCAGATCACGCTGACATGCGGTTCCACCGAAGCAATGATGGCGACAATGCTTGCCTTGATAAATGAAGGGGATGAGGCTATAATTTTTGAGCCTTTCTATGAAAATTATGGTCCCGATGCAGCGGTTTCCGGGGCGGTTCCAAGATTCGTGCCTTTAAATGACGATAATAGCATAGATGAAGATGCCCTTTATTCCGCATTCAATAATAAGACACGTGTTCTTATCCTCAATACACCCAATAACCCATGCGGCAAGGTTTATACAAAAGGTGAACTGAAAATGATCGCTGACCTTTGCATCGATAATGATGTCATAGCGGTCACTGATGAAATATATGAATACATCCTCTATGATAATAAAAAGCATATCAGCATTGGTTCTCTTGATGATATGAAAGACCGCACGATCACGATAAGTGGTTTTTCAAAGACATACAGTGTCACCGGATGGCGGATCGGATATGCCCTGGCAGAAAAGGAATTGTCATCAGCGATTAGGAAAGTGCATGACTTCCTGACTGTGGGCGCGCCCGCGCCGCTTCAGCATGCATGTGTTACAGCATTGAGATTTCCAGAATCCTATTACAAAGAACTGGCAGCAATGTATGACGGAAAACGAAAGTTCCTCTTTGACGCTTTAATAAAAGCAGGGTTCAAATGCAAGGAGCCCGAAGGCGCTTATTATATCCTGGCAGACTTACCCGACGGGGTAACAATGGATGACATGGAGTTTGCTAAATATATGGTTAGTGAAATCGGAGTTGCAGCCGTTCCCGGCAGCAGCTTCTATAAGAGCGAAGCAGGAAAACATAAACTGCGCTTTACTTTCTCGAAGAAGGATGAAACGCTGCAAGAGGCGGCAAGGCGGCTTACGCACCTGAACGCATGAAAAATACGAAACCCATTATAATATAAAATAAACTAAGAGCAAAATGAAAATCGTAATCATCGACTACGGGCTCGGCAATCTGCGCAGCATCGAAAAAGCCCTTCAATATGTGGGCGCAGATGTTGAAATATCAAAAGAAGCGAGTGTCATAGATAGAGCTGATGCCCTTGTACTTCCCGGAGTTGGGGCATTTCGCGACGCTATGATGCATTTTTCAACCCTTGAAAGAGTAGTAAAAGACGCAGTTAATGAGGGCAAGCCACTTCTTGGCATTTGCCTGGGTATGCAGATGCTCACATCAGAAAGCGAAGAAGGAGGCCTGCATCAAGGTATTGATATCATTCCAGGACGTGTGATACGTTTCCCTGCTTCTGAATTGAAAGTCCCGCACATGGGCTGGAATTCGCTTATCATCAAAAAGGACATGCCTTTATTAAAAGAGATAGAGGACGGCTCATTTGTTTATTTTGTGCATTCATTCCATGTGGATACTGATGAAAAATATGAGGCTGCCCTGTGCGATTATGGCCTCATGTTCCCGGCGATCATCACAAACGAAGCAGGAAATGTGATCGGAACACAGTTCCATCCTGAAAAAAGCGGCACAACAGGACTTCGGATGCTTCGCAATTTTGTGGAGTATTATGGACATTGAAGGATATGCAAAACGCGGGCTCATTCGCGGGGACAGGTCGTTAAAAGAGAAGCTTGCTGACAGGATACTTGAAATAAAGAACATATCCAGATATCATGCCGAAGAGTTAGCCAATGCTGTGATAGTGGAGGCAAAAGCCACCCTTGACCCGAAAGGGGATATTCTTAAAGCTATAAATTCAGGGGTGACAATGGGAGATTTCGGTGTAGGTTCCCGCGGGATGGGAGATTTCTATACGCATGAAAAAATTGCGCAGGTTATCGGCAAGACCTCTGCGATAGTTGATTCTTCGCATCTTGACGATTCAGGCGTTGTTCGCGCCGATGGGAAGTATCTCGTAGTTACCATCGATGGGATGCATTCGCGTCTTTCGGACTTCCCTTTCCTTGCAGGATTCCATGTCGCACGCGCTGCTCTTCGGGATGTATATGTTATGGGCGCGCGGCCTGTTGCTATGCTATCCGATATCCATGTCGCGGATGATGGGGATGTTGCAAAGATATTTGACCATATCGCAGGAATTACGACAGTTTCAGAACTTACTGGCATACCGCTTGTGACTGGAAGCACCCTCAGGATTGGCGGGGATATGGTGATCGGGGAAAGAATGACAGGAGGCGTTGGCGCTGTGGGAATGGCAGAAAATCTCACGGCACGCATACAGGCAATGCCGAGAGATGTCATTATTATGACAGAAGGAGCTGGCGGAGGAACTATTTCCACGACCGCTCTTTATTACGGGATGCATAATCTTGTGGATGAGACTATTAATCTCAAGTTCATCGACGCCTGCGAAGCGCTTTTTGACGCAGGAATGGTTGAAAAGATACATGCAATGACAGATGTGACAAATGGCGGAGTGCGAGGGGATGCAAAGGAGATCGCAAGGACAGCTAAGGTCAAGCTGATTTTTGTGGAGGAAAAGCTGCGCGCATTAGTGAATAAGAACGTGCTTTCAATGCTTGAAAAGCTTGAGATAGATTATCTTGGCGTTTCACTGGATGCGCTTTTAATAATCGCGCCGCCTGAGTATGCAGTGGATATCCTTGAATGTGTTAGAAAGAAGGGTGTTGCTATTGATATTGTTGGTAATGTCTTTGACGGGGAAGGAGCGGAATTGATAGTGGATGGGAAACCCCGCGATTTCACGCCTCGCTTCCGGGAATCAGCATATACTCCTATCAAGAAGCTTGTCGGTGAGAAGACACCCAGGAATTTTGATGCGATGAAAAAAGCTGTGGATAATGCGGCGGCAGAGGCTATTGAGAAGAAGAAACGTGTGGTGGGAAGGATAAAAGGTGAATTGGGGAATCTTTAGAAAAAAAATCCTCTATACCTGTGCAAGAACAACCGTATAATTTTTCCCGTAAAATTCTGCGCATTTCGGGCATGTGGTGTAGAAAAAATACAACTTCTTGACATCTTTCCCTTTTGAACTCACATATCCTTTCATTTCTTTTGCCCATTTTCCCGCATTCTTATACGGCCCTTCAAAAACTTTGGTAAGAAAAGTCCCTGATATTTTCTCCATCTGCGCCCCTGGTATTTCCTTACTTACGGCAATATACACATCAGAGCCCCATAACGAGTTCTCATCCGATAGCAAAAGCGGTTGTGGCGAAAGCGCCCCGGCATTTTTTATCAGTTCCATGTCTTTCACCATTACTTTATCGAAATTTAAGGGAATATGCAAAATACTCCTAACATGATCCTTGAGGAATAGCTTATCCTTCAATGGTATCTCTTTTTCATCCCATGGTCCTGGATCGAATCTCGGGCAGCAGCCCGTTTCAGATTGTTCATAAAGTTTATCCATAAATTAAGTCCCCTGTCAATAAATATAATTTGGTCTCACGCTATTTAAATTTTTCTGAATGTAACAAATAATTGAAAAAGGTTTCTGAAAAATCCTGATTTAGCTTTGATCAAGTGGCTGAACTCAAAAGATTCTGGATCTTGATATTGGGAGCACACTTTGAATCCCTGGCTGAAAAATTGCTACCGGATGGAGCAGAATCCAACAGGTGCTTGAAAAATCAATGAAAGCGTAAAACCATTTTTCTCACTTCGTTGCAGAAGCGAAATCCTTTTATGTAACAAATGCTAATGATAATTATTGTGATAATTTCGAGGGTTCAAAAATGAAACTGATAAGTGCCTTAAAAATAATCGAAGAGCGAGAAAAACGAAAACGAAAAGCAGAAAAGGAGATGCAAAGACGGAGAATGCCTTTTGGAAATGAATTCGTAACTACGCAGAATCCGAACATTGTGTCGATCCAGGGATCATATGATCAGAAAAACCTGGTTCATGTCCAGTCTATTTTTCCACAAGAGGATATCATTGCACTGAAGGAGAAAACCGGAGAAACCCACATAAAAGAGGCAATTTCAAAAGCGGTGTACTTTTATTTAAATACCGCAAGTGAAGACTAAAATTTCCTCATTAAAAAAAGTAAACCAGGAAGTAAATGAACTTCCTGATATTTTGGATTATTGCGGTTTTTCCAGAAGTTTTGTCTTGGTCAACAATCTTCCGTCTTTTGCGTGGGGCTTCCTGAGGATTGAATCATTGGCTTTTTCCATCTCGCGAGCTTCATCAGCAAGCTTGGCTGCTGCGCGCATGGCTTCATGACCTGCCGCTGCGGTTGTAGCTATCTGATCGACCTCCTTTAATACAAAGCATGCCGGGAAGTCGATTTCTGCGACCTTTGTGGCTATGTGCAGGGCTGCAAGCGCCTTTGCTTTTGCGTATGGATTTGCAAATCCTGCGCTTTCAACACATTTCTCAGGTTTTGCAAGTATCTTGGGAAGCACCAGGGGTTTTGTACCTGCTGCTGCCTGGTCAATAACCTTATCTATCTCAGTCTGGACCAGCCTTATTGCGCCGCATATTGCTAATACCTTCAGCGCATCGGTGTTGAAACTTGCCATCTCAACGCAGTCAAGGAACTCCCTTTTTGCGCCGATCAAAGGATCCACTGGAAGTATTATGTATCCAAAGCCTGCCTGTTCCAGTTTTTCCCTGTCCTCTTTCTTCGTCGGACCATCGGAGACCACGATCATCGGTGTGCCTTTCCAGAGTTCTCTTCCAGCTGTCGGACCCGGAGCACTTGAGTTGGGGCTAATCATTACCATGAAGTCAGGCTCCCAGTTCTTGACACATCCTGTTTCTGCCGCTTCATCTTTACCCATCTTTGCCCCTGTTCCGAAAACACGTACTGCAATTCCCTCTCTCGCTGCAATCTCATCAAGTAATAGGTCTATCACCTGTGAGGTTCCCAAATTTCCAAGTTTTATAAAGCCTACTTTAACGACCATATTTGATCACAATGGTGAGAATCGTCAGGGTTATTTATAAGGTTTTTGAAATTGTTCCGGGATTTTGGACACACCGGCGAAAATAGTCGTGATTCCATTCGGTATTGCCAACTTTTAATTCCTGCCTATTTTCGAAGATTTTTCTGATTATTCTGATTTATCAGAAAAGTTTAAATATTCAGAATACATATTTAAAATCCAAGGTGATAAAATGGTAAAGAAAGAAGAAAACAAGTCTTGCTGCACTCCTGCAAACATGGGATGCTGCAAAGTAGAATCTGTAATAACCGTAGATGACAGGGGACAGATGGTACTTCCCAAAGAGATCAGAGAAAAAGCAAAAATTCATCCCGGAGATAAGCTGGCTGTTGTAAACTGGGAAAAGGACGGCGAAGTGTGCTGTATCTCTTTAATCAAGGTCGAGGAACTCGCAGAGATCGTAAAGGGTATGCTTGGGCCGGTGATGAAGGATATACTGGAGAAAAAGGAGGTATCTTAATGAAACAAAAGGAAATAAAGAAAGTAGTACGGGAAAAATATGGCAGCATAGCCAGGGATGAAGGCTCCTGCTGCGCTCCGGCAGCTTCATGCTGCAAAAGTGCCTCCATTGAAGAAGAAATCAGCAAAAGAATAGGATACGGTGATGAAGAGATAAGCTCAGTACCCGAAGGTGCAAACCTTGGTCTTGGCTGCGGGAACCCGCTGGCTATGGCCTCTGTAAAGGAGGGGGAGATCGTGCTCGATCTGGGCTCAGGCGCCGGGTTTGATTGCTTCATTGCAGCCAACATGGTGGGGAAAGAAGGAAAAGTCATCGGTGTGGATATGACGCCCGATATGATCGACCGGGCAAGGGACAATGCAAGGAAAGGGAATTATACGAACGTGGAGTTCAGGCTCGGGGAGATCGAGAATCTGCCGGCGGCTGATAATTCTGTTGATGTGATCATTTCAAATTGCGTCATCAACCTCGCACCCGATAAAAGCAGGGTTTTCAAAGAAGCATTCAGGGTGCTAAAGCCTAGCGGCAGGCTGATGATTTCAGATATTGTGCTCTTGAAGGAACTTCCCGGTCCCATCAAGGATTCCATCGAAACTTATATCGCCTGCATTGCCGGCGCAACAAAAAGGGATGAATATTTAAAGACAATAAAGAACGCTGGCTTCAGAGATGTTCAGGTACTTGAAGAAACAAGTTTCCCGATCGAGTTTTTATCTAATGATCCGATCGGAAAAGAGATCATCGAGAAATTCAAGTTGCCGATAGAAGCATTAAAAGAGATCGGGGAATCGTTCGTTAGCGTCAGGGTACAGGGAAGAAAATAGGATAACTGAGACTAAGCGAAGCCAAAAAAGGGTGAATAATTGTGAAAGACTTAATTGAAATTATCAGAACAAGACGAAGTGTACGGGATTTTAAGGAATATCCCATATCCGATGAAGATATAAAATTCCTGGTAGATTGCGCGATATACGCCCCGTCGGGTATGAATATGCAGCCATGGAGCTTTTTAGTGATACAAAACAAAGAAACGATCCATAAGCTCTCTGAAAACGGTAAAAAAGCGATGATACCGCTTGCTGAACAGATAGTAAGTGATCCCAAAAATGCAGCGGGTTTTATTTCTTTTCTCAAAACAAAGGGAACCAACTTGTTTTACAATGCTCCTTTGCTGGTAATAATCCTTGGAAATAAGAAATCACTGACTGCTGATTGGGACTGCGCGATGGCTGCACAGAACATGATGCTTGCTGCCCATTCACGTGGTATTGGTAGCTGCTGGATAGGTTTTGCAATGCCTGCTCTCATGGATGAAAAGATATTGGAAGAACTTGGCGCACCGTCTGGCTATAAAGCGGTCGCTCCATTGATATTCGGATATCCACAGGGTAAAACTGCAATTCCTGAAAGAAGAGAGCCTGAAATTAAATGGTTGAGATAGAATTATGAACAAAGTTTTGAAAAAGGGTGGGTCATGCTGCAGTTCTTCTGGATCAAAGCCGATATTGACAATATCCGGGTTGGAAAATCCAGTCATCAAACCCACATCAAGTGAAATTATTTTTGCAGATCGGCTGGATCATTTGATGGCACGACTGGGTGTGAATCGTGAGCAGCACCTGATAGAACCCGGGCTTTACACCATGGGAAAACCGGGCAAAGAGTCGCCAGTTTTTGTCAGCGCAAATTATACGCTCAGTTTCGATGCCTTAAGATCCGCATTGCATGGAATTGATTGTTATATCCTTGTGCTTGACACCAGGGGTATCAATGTCTGGTGTGCCGCAGGCAAGGGAACATTCGGAACTGATGAACTGGTACGCCGGATCGAATCAGTGGGACTTAATGATGTTGTCAACCACCGCACATTGATCGTTCCTCAGCTGGGCGCAACAGGAGTGGATGCCGGGGAGGTCAGGAAACTCTGCGGATTCAAAGTCGAATTCGGTCCTGTGAGAGCAGCCGACCTGCCGGAATATCTGAAAACACACCAGGCTGCCGAAGAAATGCGCCGCGTGCGATTTTCTGTCTCTGATAGAATTGTCCTGATACCTGTGGAGATGAAAAATTTCCTGGTTCCTATGTTGGTTGCATCCGTAATTTTTGCACTTGTGGGAAACTACACAGCAGCATTGGCCGCCATCGCAGCCACTTTCGCAGGTTTGGTATTATTTCCAATCCTTCTGCCATGGATACCAACTACCGATTTTAGCACAAAGGGATTCTTTATAGGGGGATTAATGGCGCTGCCATTTGCGCTGAATTCTATTTATGGCATGACGGATGAAAGCCTTTGGCTGCGCTATGGCTGGGCCCTGGCTTACATGCTGGTCATGCCGTCAATAAGCGCTTTTCTGGGGCTGAATTTCACAGGTTCTTCAACATTTACGTCCGTAACCGGGGTCAAACGCGAGATATTTACGTATATGCCAAAAATAGCATGGATGTCCGGGATTGGCACCGTCCTGATAATTGTATTATCATCAATGAGAATATTGGGAGGGATTTGATATGTTTAATTCATATCTTTCAAACACCCTGGAATACGATCCGGAATTGTGCATCAACTGCGGCATGTGCAGCATAGTATGCCCCCACAGGGTATTCAGTCCCGGTGGAAGTGTGGCCAAATTGGCAAATCCGAAAGCTTGTATGGAATGTGGAGCCTGCCAGCTTAACTGCCCGACAAAAGCAATAAAAGTGGAAAGTGGCGTCGGATGTGCATCGGCAATGATGCTGGCTGCGGTTAAGGGAGAAAAAGAGATCACCTGTGGAAGTGACGGTTCCTGTTCAAACTGAAACCGGCTTGTTTGAGTAGAAGCAGGATAAAACAAAAATATATGTAAAACTGCATTTGAATCCTGCTCACTCATCAGGCCTGAGGTAGCGAATATCTCCAGCGTATCACGGTTTGAAATATCCTCTGCCATGATCTATAGCATCGGAATAACGTTGGAAAACAACATCAAGTTAACAACGAACCAAACCGAACTCCAACGAACTCTTGTTGTAAGGGTTCGATGTTGTTGTAACCTAACTTAAATATTCAGATAATTCAAAAGTGGATTTTCCTGCCCTTAATCCAACGGTTTATTGACGCCATAGGCCATGATCAAGTAATGAAAACGAAAGTTTAAATATCAAGAGTAACAAACTTTTATTAAAAACCGGAGGTCAGAATCATGTGCAGTACGTATTCAGGATTCTCAATAATGCCAGAAGACCTTGAGGAAATGAAGAAAGCAAGTTCAATGTTCTGGTGTATTTCATGTAAGAAAACATTTATGAAGAAGGGCGCAACGAAATGCCCGAATTGCGGGTCAGATAAGATAAAAGCAAGAGCGCCATAAGCTTCACCAAATAGTAAATTTTGATTTGCCCTGATATATAAAACCGTTAAGTGTTTGTATTATTTTATTCTTTGCATTATCCGGGGTTTAAAACCCAATTTTTATTCAACAACATGAATTAAAAGGAAACCCGGCACTTCGAAACGCATAAATATCAGATTGAGCATGTAACCTATTGCAAGATCCATTATTCATATTAATAAGGGGCGAGCTATAAAAGCAATGAAACTCCTGTGAACAATTATTTTTTTTCATTTTTTCAATAATTGTAATTATATAAAAATGATTTTTTTTTATTTTAAATGTTAAATTATATGATTATACTGTTAAAAATATATGACAACAGGAAAAGGAGAAAAATCAATGAAGTCAAATAAAATGGAGGAACGCAATGTACAAAGATAAAACCAAATCGTACAATGTCTATATGATCGGGTTGAATAAACCAGCGGAAAAGCATGTTGAAAAATATAATCTGTTGAAATTAACCTGACGGAGGAAATCATGCCAATCACACCAACATATCCGGGTGTTTACATCGAGGAGATCCCAAGCGGCGTAAGAACAGTTATGGGAGTGGCTACATCCATCACGGCCTTTATTGGCCGGGCTGTTCGCGGACCGGTCAATGAACCTGTCACAATAAACAGTTTTGGAGACTATGAACGTATTTTTGGCGGCATGTGGACTGAGAGTACAATGAGCTATGCAGTACGCGATTTTTATTTGAATGGGGGCAGCCAGGCCATCATAGTCCGGCTTTTCCATCCGTATTTCGCAACTGATGCAGCCCGGGTCACAGCTCTTGCTACAGCTACGGCCCAGGCCCAGACCGCGGCAGATGCCGTGTCCAAGGCCGCAGGCGATGCTGTGGCCGCAGCTACCACTCCTGATGAAGTGGCACAGGCGGCAGAAGCAGAAGTGGCAGCGGCAGGTGCACCAAGCTCCGCGGCTCTCCACGCAGCAACCGCAGTTGCCCAGGCGGCAAGAGCCGCCGTGACGGCGACAGCAACTGCCCAAGATGTCGCAGATGCGGCAGATGCAGCGATCGCCGGAGCTGTTTCGGCAGCGGCCGCCCAGGAAGCACCAAGAACAAAAGCACAGCTTACCGTGAGCGGCCTGGGTCTTGAAGCAGCAAATGAAGGGATCTGGGGCAACTCATTAAGGGCACGAATTGACCATGACGTGAAAGGTCCGGATGCTTCTAATCTTTTCAATCTTTCCATCAAAGATACGAGTACGGGACAGGTCGAAGTGATACGAAATGTATCAGTTCAGACCGCACATACCCGAAGAGTTGACAGGGTACTTGAGCAGGAGTCAAAACTTGTAAAAGCGTCCGGCACTTTGCCAGGCTCAAGACCGGCGCATAGCGCTCCTGATCCGGCAGGCGTTGTCACGCCAGGGCAGGACCCGTTTGGGGCTTCGAATTCAACCGGCGTTACAACAGGACTTGCTTCTGACGGAAATGCGCTGGATACACCGGATTATTCCGGAAGTTCAACGAACAAACAGGGTATCTACGCTCTTGAAAAAGCAGACCTTTTCAATATTCTCTGCATACCGCCCTATACATCTGCAACGGACGTTGCAGGCACACTCTGGGCGACAGCGGCCTCGTATTGTGAAGCCCGCCGTGCGATGCTCATCGTTGACTCGCCGGGTGGCTGGAACAGCAAGGAAACTGCCAAGGGCGACGGTTCAACGACAGGTATCGCTGCGATCGGCACAAATAGCAGGAATGCATGTGTATTCTTCCCGCGCCTTAAACAGCCCAATCCAAAAAGGGAATACCAGGTGGAAGAGTTCGCTTCATGCGGCGCAGTGGCCGGAATATTTTCAAGGACAGATTCCCAGCGGGGAGTATGGAAAGCCCCGGCAGGTCTTGATGCTACTTTAGTCGGCGTTCCTCAATTGTCCGTTTCATTGACAGATGCTGAAAATGGCGAGTTGAACCCTCTTGGCATCAATTGTTTAAGGACCATGCCTGCCGCCGGTCGCATCGTCTGGGGTTCACGAACACTACAGGGCGATGACCGACTTGCATCCGAATGGAAATATATCCCGGTCAGGAGGACGGCTCTTTTCATAGAAGAATCCCTTTATCGGGGGACACAATGGGTCGTCTTTGAACCAAATGATGAGCCAGTCTGGGCGCAAATACGCCTGAACCTGGGCGCTTTCATGCATTCCCTGTTCAGGCAGGGAGCTTTCCAGGGAAAAACGCCAAAGGAAGCTTACTTTGTCAAATGTGACCGGGAAACAACAACCCAGGACGACATTAACCGTGGCATTGTTAATATCATAGTGGGGTTTGCCCCGCTCAAGCCGGCCGAATTCGTGATCATAAAGATCCAGCAGATAGCCGGCCAGATACAGACATAGGAGGAAAAATATGGCACAATTCAGCGTAAATGCAACACGTTTTGACCCTTACAAAAGCTATAAATTCAGGGTAAAATGGGATGGACGTTATGTTGCCGGGATAAGCAAGGTCAGTGCACTCAAGCGAACAACCGACGTAGTGAAATTCCGCGAAGGCGGCGATCCCAGCACTGAGAAAAAATCCCCGGGGCAGACAAAATACGAAGCTATAACACTTGAGCGCGGTGTTACACATGATAAGGATTTTGAGCAGTGGTCAAATAAGATCTGGAACTATGGATCAGGATTGGGCGCTGAGGTTTCGCTCAAGGATTTCCGCAAGGATATCATAATCGAGGTCTATAACGAAGCAGGACAAGTGGTCATTGCCTATAAGATATATCGCTGCTGGGTTTCGGAATACCAGGCGCTTCCGGCCCTTGATGCAAGCGGCAATGCCGTTGCCATCCAGACGCTCAAGCTTGAAAATGAAGGCTGGGAGCGGGATTATGAAGTGACTGAACCTTCAGAGCCATCGTTCACAGAACCAACTTAGACCATGAGGCTTCTGTCCGCACAGGATATACTGGAAATATGGGAAAAAGGCCAGGACCAGCATGACCTGGACAGGGCCCTGACCATACTCGAAGCCGCCTGCCCGGACTGGAAAAAAGATGAACTGGCAGCGCTCCCCGTCGGAGAGCGGGACAGGAACCTGATATCGTTAAGAGAGGGTATGTTCGGGCATACCCTCACAGGTTTTTCCATATGTCCACAATGCCAGGAGCGACTGGAAATAACTCTTTCGACAAGGGATATTTTATTCATGCAGACTTCTTTTGAGGAACAATATGAACTTGTGTCAGGCGATCTCTTACTAAAGTTCCGTTTGCCAAATTCCTATGATCTTTCCGCTATCACACGTTGTAAAGACATTTCAAGCGCGCGGACCATCCTTGGAAAAAGATGCGTAAAAAAGGCTCTTATAAATGGCGATGAAGTGCCTGTTGAAGATTTATCTGAATTTGCTATTGAGGCGCTTTCAGAACAGATGTCAAAAAGCGATCCCCAGTCAGAATTGATCCTTGACCTTGAATGCCCTGAATGCGAACACAAATGGCAGATAATGTTCGATATTGTTAAATTTTTCTGGACAGAGATCAATTCTCATGCAAAGCGGCTTCTTGATGATATACATACGCTGGCATATGCATACGGGTGGAGTGAAAAGGATATACTTTCGATGAGCGCTATGAGAAGACAGTTCTATATAGACAGGGTGACATAATGGCGGATTATCTCACAGGGCTTGCCAAACGGACTCTTGGTTTGTTGCCTGTAGCACAACCCCTGATAACACCGTCGTTTTCAACATTCGCTTTGCGAATGAATAACCGTCCTGAGATATCTTTTAACGATAACGTTGGACTCTTTGATCAACAAGTGATTCCTGGAAGTCAGGAACAGGAAGTCCCTCAGGCTGAACCAGGATCGAAAGTGCAAATGACAGCACGATCAAAGCAAGCGCTTCCTATGGAACAGGCAGAACATTTTGTGAAGGGTAATGTAAATAACAGCTTATTATATCCTAAAAAATCCGGATCGGAAAATCAGGATGAAAGTCAGCCTGAAACGAAATTTATAAGCCAGGATGGCGGATCAATAAGAGAATCTGTTCCTATTGGAAATAAGGTATCACCTGAGTATACCGGAATTGTAAAAGAGGAAATGTATGATCCTCCAGATATATCATTTAATGATAATGTTGAACTCCCTGATCAAAAAATAATTTCTGGAACCCAGGAAGTTCCACATGCTGAATCAAAACCAAAAGTGCAAACGGCAGGACAATCAAGGCATGAACCTTCTTTAGAAAAACCAGGACATTATTTTGTCGATATTGCAAATTACAGCTTATTACCGCATAAAGAAGCAGATAATCAGGAGATAGACCCTGAAATTAATTTTATAAATCAGGATAAAACAAAACCGGAATTAGTTCACATTAACAAGCAAGTCCCATCAAAAGATACTGGAATTGTAACCGGGGAAATGTCCGAAGAACTGGAAAGTGTTACGTTACCAGGCCAGGCTCCAAAAAACCTGAAAAATAGTTGGGTTCGAAAAAATCCAGAAATAATGGGTTCCGGGATTGAAAATGAAATTACAGGATCAACGACCGGTAAAGAAAAAAAGGGGTCCAGAATTGATAATGAATTGATGGGATCCAGGATTGAAAATGAAATTACAGGATCAATGAACGGAAAAGAAAAAAAGGGGTCAAGGATTGATAATGAATTGATGGGATCCAGGATTGAAAATGAAATTACAGGATCAACGACCGGTAAAGAAAAAACAGGTTCCAGAATTGATAATGAATTGATGGGATCCAGGATTGAAAATGAAATTGCTGGATCAATGAACGGAAAAGAAAAAACAGGTTCCAGAATTGATAATGAATTGATGGGATCAGGGATTGAAAATGAAATTACAGGATCAACGAACGGTAAAGAAAAAAAGGGATCCAGGATTGATAATGAATTGATGGGATCAGGGATTAAAAATGAAATTACAGGATCAATGAACGGAAAAGAGAAAAAGGGCTCCAGAATTATTAATGAATTGATGGGATCAAGGATTGCAAATGAGATTGCAGGATCAACGACCGGTAAAGAAAAAACAGGTTCCAGAATTGATAATGAATTGATGGGATCAGGGATTGCAAATGAGATTGTAGGATCCATGAATGGAAAAGAAAAATCGGGTTCCAGAATTATTAATGAATTGATGGGATCAAGGATTGCAAATGAGATTGCTGGATCAATGAATCGAAAAGAAAAATCGGGTTCCAGGATTGAAAATGAAATGATCGGATCCGGGATTAAAAATGAAATTGTTGGATCAATGAATCGAAAAGAAATGAAGAGCATTGATGGTCCAGTTTTAACGGGTCGTGCGGATCCGTTTTCAGAAAAATATGGAGAAGGACGCATTCACCAGGATCGTATATTGGATTTCAAGACGGAAAGTCAGCGAAGCATTGATATTTTTTCTGAAAGCCATACTACCAAAAAACCCAGCTTAATTAGAAAATCGAACTTGAATAAAAAACCGAACATAGAATCATCCGGTCATGATCTCAACCCCGGTTATCCGGCAACACCGGATATTCTTCATGAACGTGAAAAACTGATATTAAGTGAGACCTTTATTGAAAAAGAACGATCTGTCGTTAAGAAACCGGAACATTATGAAATGGCCGGGAAAACCGGCTTTAAAAATGTAATAAATCCTGTGATCAACATTTCTCATGAAGGAAAAGATCACGCAATAAAAGATAATCATACCAATATACAGCAACCACCCACGATAAAAGTGACCATCGGCCGCGTGGAAGTTAGGGCTATTCCATCGCAGCCGGTCATCCATCCCACCCCTCCCCTAAAAAAACCAGCGCTCTCGCTTGATGAATACCTTAAGCAGCATAACGGGTGACCGGTTTGAGCAATTATCTTTCCATAGCTACGGTTACGGCCGCTTTGCGCTGGACTTTGCAGTCCGCCATAAACAGGAACATTAGCGGCGCAGACGTAAAAACTGTCAGGCCTGATGAGACCGGGGGAAAACTTCCATCGCCGGGAGTAAATATCTATCTTTACCAGGTATCCCAGAATGCGGCCTTACGAAATGACGATCTTCCCGGCCGCCTTTCCGGGGGACAACTGGCCAGGCGACCCACTGTACCGCTTGATCTTCATTATTTACTGACTTTTTATGGCGATGACGACAGTCTTATGCCGCAGCGCCTTCTTGGCAGCGTGGTAAGCGCTCTTCACACAAGACCGGTCATAACACGCCAGATGATAAAAAATATGCTCCGAGACCCTACATTTAATTACCTGTCCGCATCAAACCTCGCAGATGCTATTGAGACGGTTAAATTTACGCAGCTTAATCTTTCTCTTGAAGAACTCTCAAAGATCTGGTCCGTTTTTTTCCAGACGCATTACAGTTTATCTCTTGCATACTTAGGAACAGCGGTCATTGTCGAAAGTGAAGATACTCCGCAGAAAGCCTTACCTGTGCGCGAACGTGGAATTTATACGATCCTCTTTGACCAGCCCCGCATAGAGAACATAGCGCCTGTTGATGAGGGAACGAAAACCATTACAGCCGGAAGCACGATAATCATAAAAGGTAAACAAATGGCTGGCGAAGTGACTATCATCAGGATCGGAGAGATGGAACTGACCCCATCCCCGGAAAATCTGGCAAAGGATTCTATCAAGGTCACACTACCAGCCAGTCTAAAATCGGGGATCCTGGGTCTTGCCGTTGTACATAAAATATTAATGGGTAAACCTTCAGTACCGCACAGGGGAGTTGAATCCAATGTTTTTCCTTTTGTCCTTTCTCCCACGATAACAGATGTAACCGCGCCTGCCCTCAATAATGACGGAAATGATAATATGTCCGGGAATGTTTTCGTTGACATCGATCCGCAAGTCGGGAAGAAACAGCGGGTAGTATTGATGTTAAATGAACTGTCTCCTCCTTCTCTCCCGGTTGCATATGTTTTTGAAGCCCCATCCAGGGATGAGCCTGCAAATCCGGATTCAACAGGCACAATATCCATTCCTGTGAAAATGGTGAAAAAAGGCCATTACCTGGTGCGGGTCCGGATAGATGGCGCGCAAAGCGAACCTGGTGTTGATACTGTTAATACAAGTCCGACCTATGAGCAATATATAGTTCCTGAGGTGGAGATCAAATGATATCACAGGATCCGGGCGCGTGGCCTGATGAAAATAAATCTTACCTGATGTCCAGGCTTGAAAGTGTTCGCAGATTACTGGAGGAGCATGCAAAAGATCCTGAAAAAACCCCGGACAGCAGCGATTTACCCGTTCCTGCAAAACAATCATCCAGCCAGCCTTTTTCCCTGGATACTTTATGCGGGATATTTGGCCTGACACCATTTGAAAGGGATATTTTGCTCTTATGCGCCGGTATGGAACTTGACTCAAAATTCCCATCGCTTTGTTCTGCGGCAGGCGGCGATTCAAAACGAGCATATCCTACATTTGGCCTGGCTCTTTCGGTTTTCCCCGGCTCCCACTGGAGCGCTCTTTCACCCGGAGCGTCGCTACGTCACTGGCGCCTTATCGAGATAGGAACAGGTGATTCTTTAACATATAGCCCGCTCCATATAGATGAACGGGTGCTTCATTACCTTGTGGGTGTCCTGTCTCTTGATGAGAGACTGGCAGGAATTTTAGAGGTTGTTTATGATGATGTCAGTATTGAGCCGGTCCATACTGAAATTGCCGGGTCGGTAGCTGGAACCTGGTCCAAAATAAGGCAGCCATTTCCCGTTGTGCAATTATGCGGCGACGATGTTGAGATCAAGCGCATGATCGCCCAGTCAGCATGCAGGTCTCTTGGTTATTCTCTTTGTTTGATCCATGCCCGATCGCTGCCCCAGACACCGGGTGAGATAAACTCTTTTATCAGGTTGTGCGAGCGCGAGTCTGTCCTGGGCGGCTATGTTATGTTTCTTGACTGTGAAGAAGTTGATACCACGGATCCAAATCATGAAAAAATGATCGATCGATTGATCGTGGGTCTTCGGTGTCCTCTTGTTATTGCTTCGCAAAACAGGAGAACGATCAGGCAGCGTTCTATTGTAACCTATGATGTTCCAAAGCTAACCCCGGTTGAGCAGCGCCAATTATGGAAAAGCTCAATGGGTTCTTTATCCGGAAGTCTTGATGGCAAAATCAATGAACTCGTATCCCAGTTCGACCTTAGCAGCCACTCGATCAAAAATGCATGCGCAAAAGCAACCGGACATTTCGCGGATAAAAAGATAGATCCGGAAGAATTATATTCTGTTCTCTGGGATACATGCCTCAGGGAAGGGCGCCCCCGTCTTGAGAGCATGTCCGTGCGGATAGAACCGGCAGCAAAATGGGATGATCTTGTCCTGCCTGGACCTGCGCGGCGGATACTTTCTGAAATAGCCATGCATGTGAGGCAGCGCAAAAAAGTGTACGATTCGTGGGGATTTGCAAAAAAAGGCACACGTGGTCTTGGGATAAGCGCTCTTTTTGCAGGTGAGAGCGGGACGGGTAAAACCATGGCAGCAGAAGTCCTGGCAAATGAACTTCATCTTGACCTTTACCGCATCGATCTTTCCCAGGTCGTGAGCAAATATATCGGGGAAACCGAAAAAAACCTGAGGCGGGTTTTTGATGCAGCCGAAGAAGGCGGAGCAATATTGTTATTTGATGAAGCCGATGCATTATTCGGAAAGCGCACCGAGGTTCGTGACAGCCATGACCGGTTTGCGAATATCGAAGTAAGCTATTTGCTCCAGAGGATGGAAGCTTACCGGGGCCTTGCGATCCTGACCACAAATATGAAAAATGCGCTTGATACGGCATTCCTGAGGCGCATCCGCTTTATCGTCCAGTTCCCATTCCCGGATCATGTTGCGCGCGCCGGGATATGGCAGAATATATTCCCCCGGGAGACGCCGGTCGATGGACTGGATATGGATAAACTGGCAAAACTGAATGTTGCAGGAGGCAATATCCGGAACATCGCCATGAATGCGGCATTCCTGGCCGCAAATGAAGATGCTCCGGTGCGCATGGCGCATATTTTGAAAGCTTCGCGAAGTGAATGTTTGAAAATGGAAAAGACGCTTACGGATTCGGAGGTGCATGGATGGTTATGAAAAGACAGAATATCGAATTGCATATTGAGGAACTTGTCCTTCACGGTTTTTCGCCGGGAGATCGCTACAGGATTGCGGGTGCTGTTGAAAAGGAGCTTGCAATGCTGATAAAAGAAAAAGGCGCTCCTCGGGATCTTGTAAATAATGGCGGGATAGAAAGGCTCAATGGCGGATCCTTCCAGGTCGGGCAAAACTCAAAACCGGAAGCTACAGGTGCACAGATCGCAAGGGCAGTGTACAGGGGAATGAAAAAATGAACACGATGATCCATACTGAAATGAAAACTGAACCGATTATTTCTTTACCTGTACAGACCGGCCGCCTGCAGCGTAAATGTGATGAATGTGAGGAAAGTCGTAAGGAACGGTTGACTCTGCAACGAAGACCGGCCAACCAGGCCGAACCCGGGGACATTCCACCAATTGTCCGCAATGTCCTGAACTCACATGGCCAGCCTCTTGATACTTCAACTCGCGCCTTTATGGAGCCGCGGTTCGGGCATGATTTCAGCAAGGTAAGGGTGCACACTGATGCACACGCTGCCGAATCCGCACGTTCGGTGAATGCTTACGCATATACAGTGGGGCAAGATGTAGTATTTGGAACCGGGCAATATGCGCCGGGAACTTCTGAGGGAAGGAAGGTGCTGGCGCATGAGTTAACGCATGTGGTACAGCAGGGATCAAATACGATCCGGGATCGGTTAGAGATCGGCCCGCCTGATGATGCTTATGAACGAGATGCCAACCGGGCTGCCGCCAGCATGTTGCCCGCGCAATCTTCCGGCGCCAGACCTGCACGTAATGTGCTTCAACGATGGGCATATGGCACGGGAGCTCCTCCGCATAGAGATTATGTTGTGGTGCCCGATGCTGATAAAAAACGCATACAAGCAGCCATGGATATTGCAAGCAGGATTGTCAATAACCCAAAAGACTATCCTAGGTGCCCCAAATTCTTCAAAGACAACTGCCCTGGCGGGAAAGACGATACTCTCACGCAAGTTTTCAACAATGCTCTAATGTGGAAAGATACTGATCCCGATCCAACATTACTGGGATCAAGCGTGAACCCACATCATATCGCTTATACGAAGATCTCATATGGAGTTGGTATGTGGGCAGTCGCTGCTTCTATGTTCCATGAGCTTATCCACAATTGCGGGGTCGCAAGCCATGAAGTTGGCGATAATGCCAAGGACGCATGCGGAAAACTGCCGAATATATAATTGGTGAAATGGATTTGAAATTATGAACATGACATTACAGAATACCGTAAAAACAACATCAATACCCGCTTTAGTCACGACGCCGGCCCGGAACGGGCTTCTACAACGTACCTGTCTCAGTCGTGGCACTTTGGACGATGAGCGAAAGGATGGACTGGAGAAGCGAATGAGTTTGCAGCGCAGGTCAATTGATGGTACAGGACAGGCTGCGATCCCGCCTATCGTGCATGAGGTGCTTCGCTCACCCGGACAGCCGCTTGAAGATGGAACTCGTGAATTCATGGAACCGCGCTTTGGTCATGATTTCAGCCGGGTACGGGTGCATACGGATTCAAAAGCTGCCGAGTCGGCGCGGGCGGTGAACGCGCAGGCATATACAGTGGGAAAGGATGTGGTTTTCGGGTCAAACGAGTACGCTCCCGGTACAACGGGGGGACGAAAGCTGCTGGCGCATGAACTAACACATGTTCTCCAGCAGGGCATGTCAACAAATTGGGCCGGCATATTGGAATTGGGCGACAGCCATGGCACGGCTGAAGACGAGGCAAAACAAGCTTCTGCGCATCCGGGTAATTCAGGTGTTGTGGCATCTTCCCCGGCCTTCAGTCCTGTAAGGCCAGGAATGATCCAGCGCCAGGCTGGGCCACCTGGAGCCACCCCGGTTCCAGCAACACCCCAGGTATGTTCGCGGGACCTGCAAGGAGCCCTGGGTTATATCGGCAACCACGCCTATATAGAGGCGCCTCCCAATCGCTATGCGATCATAAGCCCGCTGTGCCCGGCTTCATGGACAGATAACCCGGTAACCGGAACGACTGCACAGAAATGGGATAATTCGCCCGACCCCTGCGGCAAGACCCCAAATTGCGTGCCCTGCAACCCGGCGCCTGGAGTTACAGATGTCAGAGCCTGTCTGCGCAATGCCTTTACCGCCTATAATAATCCCAGTCTTTACAGGGGCACAGGACCCAACAGCAACACTTTCGCAGGAACTTTAGCGCGTACCTGTTGTGTCGGCATGGTACCAAAGCCACCTATCCTGGGAAATGTCCCTGCCTGGAATGATGCGCCTGCGCCAGCCCGCGCTGGTGCGACACCCTGCCCGCCGGGGCCGACCTGTTAGGAGATAGTCAAAATTATTGCAGGATGAATGGAAATATGAACACACTAATGAATACACAGGTGAAAACGCAATCGAACACTTTTTTCACACCTGTACATACCGGGCGCTTGCAGCGCAAATGTATGAGATGTGAAGAAAGCCGGAAGGAAAGGTTGAGCCTGCAGCGCAACCTGGCTAATGGGAGCGGCGTTTCGCCGGTTGTCCATGAAGTACTGAACTCGCAGGGCCAGCCTCTTGATACTACAACTCGCGCCTTTATGGAACCGCGCTTTGGCCATGATTTCAGCCGCGTGCGGGTGCATGCCAATTCGAAAGCAACGGAATCAGCAAAGGCGGTTAACGCACTTGCCTACACGGTAGGACAGGACGTGGTTTTTGGGGATGGGCAATACGCACCGGGAACGAGCGCCGGACAGAAATTGCTGGCGCACGAGCTGACCCATGTTGTGCAGCAGTCAGGTAGTGGCACCCGGAGTAGTATCGTACTTGGGGATGTTGACAGCGTTTATGAACGTGAAGCAGAATCCGTCTCGGCACGTCTTGGCGAAATGCCTGTGGAGAATTCCGCAACAGGCAAAAAACCCGGATTGACAGCTACTCACTCAAATGTTGTTCAGCGAATTGCCCCTCTAGCCGCTGCCGCTGGTGGATTTGCCGTTGGGGCAATAATCGGGATCGCAAGCTTTGAAGCCGCCCTGGATTACGGCAAGAGCCTGGCGACACGTTTTCCGGGCTGGCTGGGCGTGCTGCCGAATTGCCCGTGCAAAGAAACCGCCGTTATAGCAGACACGGCGAAATGGGGAAGAGATAAGAATCCGTTACTTGGCTGGTTCCATCCAGGCGCAGCCTCTTCCTATCGGTCGAATGCAGCATTTTCTTCTAAACCGGGTTCGGCCCACGGCCAGCAGTGCACATACGATTCAGCCGGTAACCTGATTACAGAAGGGCCGGGTGCAGGCACGCCTGATTCGTGGTCGCCTAACACCAATGGCGCGGCTCATACGGCATATGACGTCGCTACCTGGCAACTGCTGGGATGGAATATATATAACCGATATTGGCGGCCGAACAACGGCAACAGTTGTTCGGCTAACAGGGGATAAGAACACGCCGCCGTATCAGCTAGTTGTAGCGGCATAATCTTGAGAATGCCAATATTATTCAAACTATCTTTACGATGACAGAAATCATGAAACGCAAAATAGCTGTGAACCTCTGGTTCATTGAACATGAAAAAATATTGTTAAAACAACGAACTGAAGGTTCATAGCCGACTCTGTGGTTTTTCATGAAATTACAGATCCGATGGCATCAACGTCATCCAGGCAATAAATAATATTTATAAATAAAATATCATAAACGGAGGATTCAGATCACATGACCACATTTCCCGGCTCCCCGCGCCTGCAAAAAGGCGCAATTATCGGGCTTGACCCATTCAATCCACTTGCAAGTATAATAATATTCCAGTATAATCCCGTTTCCCTGACCAGGACGCTCACGCCGAAAATTGAAGGAGGCACCGACAATAAACCAATGCGCATAAGCGGGCCGCCCGGTGAATCAATAGCCCTGGACCTGACTATCAATGCTGCCGATCAGCTTGAAAAAGGGGATGCGACCGGCCTTTACCCCGCCCTTGCCTCACTTGAAATGCTCCTGTATCCGAAATCCGCCCAGGTGATCATGAATGAAGCGCTCAAAGTTATGGGAGTGGTCGAAGTGATACCCCCTGAAGCGCCCCTCACTCTGTTCATATGGGGGGTAAAAAGGGTGGTGCCGGTGCGTATCACACAATTTGTCATCACTGAAGAGGCGTTTGATCCTGACCTGAACCCGATAAATGCCACGGTCAAACTCAGTCTCCAGGTGCTTACCTACCAGGACCTGGGGATGCTAAGCGCAGGGGGCGCTATTTTCATGACGCACCAGGTCATAAAAGAGGTAATGGCGACGATCGGGAGCGTGGGGAATATTTCAAAAGCTGCTTCGTTATTATAGGAGGAGACAATGTTTGATAAAAACAGCCGGTATTACAATATAAAAGAAGCAACTATCACAACAACCGGGAAAAATGAAGATACAAAGATCATTGTATATAAAAAACGGCGCTTTATCCCGGATAGCGAGAATATGACGATGCTTCTTGAACATACGGTCACGCAGGGCGAGCGTCTTGACAATATCACAGCTTTATATATTGGCGACCCGACCCAGTTCTGGCGTATATGCGATTCAAATCTCATCCTGAATCCTGAAGAACTCACAAAAGACATCGGCCGCAGGATAAAAGTCGCAATGCCGGGCCTGTAGGAGGGAAATTTTGTTAGAAGGCATCCTGGGAGTACGTCTCATCCTGTGGCTGGGAAAGACTGTACCCGCGCCGGCGTCTGCCGGGGTTCTTGCTTCAATAGAGAAAGTGGAAGTCACCAATGATGCCGAAAATGGCGATGGATTCCAGATGACATTCCTGGTCGATAAAGGAAAATCGCTTGATTTTGATCTTCTCAGTGACGGTTCCGTTGACACGTTCAACCGCGTTATCATAGGCGTTGTGCTTGGCGTTTTACCGGAAGTCCTGATAGACGGGATAATAACGCACCACCAGCTTGAACCGGGAACCGGGGAAGGAACTTCAAGACTCATCGTGACAGGAAAAGACGTCAGCGCAATGCTTGACCTGGAAGAAAAAAATGATAAATACGAAAACCAGCCTGATTTCCTGATAGTGACGAGATTGATCGCAGGATACATGCAATACGGACTGGTTCCGGCGGTCACGCCCACAACCGATATTCCCATAATGCTCCAGCGTATCCCGCGCCAGCACGAGACCGATCTTGCGTTCATAAAACGGCTTGCACAGCGAAACGGCTATGTGTTCTATATTGAGCCGCTGACCTTTGGCGTGAATACCGCCTACTGGGGCCCGGATAATCGTATTGGCATTCCGCAGCCGGCTTTGACGGCTAACATGGGTTCATGGACGAACGTGACATCGATCCGGACATCGCAGGATGCACTTTCGCCTGTTGACACAAAAGGCACAATGGTGGAACCCATAACAAAGACAAGCATTCCAATTCCGTCCCTGCCATCGCTTCGCATCCCGCCGCTTTCGTCGTCGCCTGCGCAGGCCCGCCGCACCGTATTGTTGAGAAATTCCGCTAACCAGAACCCGGCCCAGGCAGCGGCAAACGCTGTTTCCACAGTGACAAATGCGCCTGAACCCGTGAATGCCGATGGCGAGCTTGAAACCGTGAGATACGGAAATGTTTTACGCGCGCGAAAACTTGTCGGGGTGCGGGGCATTGGTCTTTCATATGACGGCAACTATTACGTCCGGAAGGTGACGCATTCTATCGAACTGGGGAACAAACCCAATTACACACAGAAATTCAAGATCAGCAAGGAAGGTACCGGCTTATTAGTGCCGGTCGTGATACCATGAATAATAATACGTTTTATGGAAAATACCGGGGCATTGTAACAGATATCAATGACCCATTAATGATCGGGCGGATACGCGCAAAAATCCCGGATGTAATGGGTGATGACGAAAGCGGCTGGGCCATGCCCTGCGCTCCATTTGGCGGCAAAGCAATGGGTTTTTTCGCCCTGCCGGTCACAGGAGCTGGCGTATGGATGGAATTCGAGCACGGAGACCCGGATTATCCGATATGGTCGGGGTGCTGGTGGGGCTCGATGGCCGAAATGCCCCCGATACTTCTTACCCCCCCGTATAAGAAAATGATGATAAAAACAGAAGGCGGAACAACTGTGATCCTGGATGATACGCCCGGGGTCGGCGGGATCACGCTTGAAACGTCAGCGGGACAAAAGATAGTAATGAATTCGGTCAATATTGAAATAACCAATGGCCAGGGAGCAAGCATCAAAATGACAGGACCCCAGGTCTCAATAAATAACGGCGCGCTTGAGGTGATCTGATGCCGGGATTTTTGCTCCATATGGGCGCAACTGTGATGTGCATGCATGCGGGGCAGGCTCAACCTGTTGTTGTTAATCCGCGCGTAAAAGTTAGCGGCCAGCCTGTGGTGACCCAGACAGGCTCTTATGTCATTGCAGGTTGCCCTTTTGTTCCGCCGGCAGCGGGGCCATGCGTGAGCGCGCAGTGGATAACAGGAGCCACGCGCGTCCTGGCAGGAGGAGCCCCTGTATTGCTGCAGGACAGTGTGGCGATATGCGCTCCGACAGGAACGGGACTTAATATCATTGTAACTCAATTGCGTGTAAAGGGGACGTAATGAACATAGATTTTCCTTATCATTTCGATATACGGGGACGCACTGCTTCCGCGGGTCAGGATAAACATATCCGCGACCTCATCGAGGCGGTCCTATTCACGACGCCGGGTGAAAGGGTCAATCGTCCAACTTTCGGAAGTGGTTTAATGCAGCTTATATTTTCACCCAATAGCGATATCCTTGCCTCGGCAACACAGCTTACTGTCCAGAGCGCATTACAGCAGTGGCTCGGAGACCTGATAAAAGTCGAGGAAGTGCAGGTAACAGGTGAAGATTCAACGATCAGGATAGTCGTAAAATATGTAGTACTCAAGAACCAGGAACGAAAGAGCGAGGAATTCAGGAAGGCGATATGATGGGTACGCAATACCGATGCAAGAACGAGGGGAGAAGGAACGCCATCAAGAACCAGGTAGTACCCACGATAAACGGAATTGACTATCTGGAGGTGGAATCGGGGCAGAAAAAGCTCAAAGTTCATTTTTTCTTTAACCTTCCGGGATCAGCAAATCCCATACCCGCAGGCGCCCCTAAATTAGCGCGTGAGAATGTCAGGATAGAAGGAGGTGTCCGGATAAAGGATATTCGCGTGCTTAATGTGGAGTCATTAAATAATATCCTTATTGTCAGTGTCGAGTCGCCGGGGGATTATTCCACATACACGCTTGGCTTAACGCAATCACAAACTGACCATGGTCATCCGGATGGTTTTGACATGCAATTATCCCGGATCGATTTTTCATTCAAGGTCGATTGCCCATCGGAATTTGACTGCAAACAGGACCTTGTATGCCCGCCCGGGAATTTTGAGGAGCCTGAGATCAACTATCTCGCCAAAGATTATTCCAGCTTCCGAAGGCTCATGCTTGACAGGTTAAGCGTCATCATGCCTGACTGGAAAGAGAAAAACCCGGCAGACCTGATGGTAGCGCTTGTTGAACTTTTATCTTATAAAGCGGATCATCTTAGCTATTACCAGGATGCTGTTGCCACTGAAGCATATCTTGGGACAGCAAGGAAAAAGATATCTGTCAGGCGCCATGTGCGAATGCTTGATTATTTCATGCACGAAGGATGCAATGCAAGGGCATGGATATATTTTGAGGTTGAAAGGGGCAGCTCACTTGATGGCGCAACTTTGAAGCAGGGCACAAAACTCCTGACAAAAGGATCGGATGACATGCCCACGATCGCTCCCGAAGAACTGGCTGATATACTTTTGAAAGATGATCCTGCGGTCTTTGAGACTATGAACCCTGTGAGGCTTGACAGCTACCATAATGAAATGAGATTCTATACGTGGAATGATAGCGAATGCTGTCTCCCGCGCGGGAGTACGCATGCAACGCTGGTAGATGATAATTTATCCATTAAAACAGGCGATATCCTGTTATTTGAAGAGGTCGCAAGTCCGTCAACAGGCAAGGCGGAAGATGCCGACCTGTCACACCGCCATGTTGTACGCCTGAAAAATGTGCAAAATGTAACAGACCATCTTAACAGTATCCCGGTTGTAGAGATAGAATGGTATGACGAAGATGCGCTTCCTATCCCTTTCTGTATTTCCGCCCGGATAGATGATATAAGCGGGATAAACGTCATTTCCGATATGACCGTTGCAAGGGGGAACATCGTTCTTGCCGATCATGGGAGGACAATAGAAAAAGAACCCCTTGTGCCTGATGTGGTGCCGGAAACCATCAGGTATCGCCCGCATCTCCCAAAGACGCCGTTAACATACAGCGCCCCGAAACCCGACCCGGAAAAATCCGCGGCATCTGCAATGCGCTTGAATGTGAGAGATGCGCGCCCTGCAATATTTCTTGGCGATAATGAATGGAAGCCTCTCTATGATCTCCTGGCAAGTGATAAATTCTCAGAGGAATTTGTTGTTGAAACAGAAGCAGATGGCATATCCTACCTGCGTTTTGGCGATGGGATAAGGGGAAGAAAGCCGCCTGCCGGAACAATATTCACTGCCACTTACAGGATCGGGAATGGAAGGAACGGGAATGTCGGGGCAAGGGTGATAACCCGCGCCGTGCTTAAAGAAAAAGGGCTCAGGAAAGTCGTGAACCCGTTTGCAGCAACGGGCGGCACTGAACCTGAATCCCTGGAAGAGATAAGGCTTTTTGCGCCCCATGCCTTCAGGACCCAGGAAAGAGCGGTCACAGAAGCGGATTATGCGCAAATGGCACAGACGCATCCTGAAGTCTCAAAAGCCGTGGCTACCATCAGGTGGACTGGAAGCTGGCATACCGCTTTTGTCACAATTGACAGGAAAGGCGGACGTCCGGTCGATCCCGTTTTCAGGAATGAGATGCTGTCTTTTCTGGAACGGTTCAGGCTGGCGGGTTATGATATTGAAATAAATGCGCCAGTTTTCGTGCCTGTTGACATATTCATGAAGGTGTGTGTGAAACCGGGATACTTCCGAAGCTTTGTCAAACAAACCCTGCTCATGGCATTTAGCAACAGGGAAAAACCGGACGGGGACAGAGGATATTTCCATCCTGACAATTTTACGTTCAACCAGCCGGTTTATCTTAGCAATATCTATAGCGCGGCCCTGGCGGTCCAGGGTGTCGCTTCGGTGGATGTGACAAAATTCCAGCGCTGGGGAAAAATTGCGAACAGGGAATTGGAAAACGGCGTCATTGACACGCAGCGTCTTGAAATTATCCAGCTTGATAATGATCCTAATTTCCCGGAAAATGGAAAGATCGATTTTGAAATAACAGGTGGACTATGAGCGAAAATACCTGCGGCTGCTGCAAAGAGGATAATACCCTCATCCCGGCTTCCACGGTGAATCTTCCCGGACTGAAAAATCTTGCATTTCGAATAGGTACCCATGGCAGTTTCAAAGCGCAGATGAAAAGAGACCTGTCCATGAAAAAAACCCTTCTTGAATTGACATCAAGGGAAGATGACGATCCGTCTTTTGCATTGATAGACGCATGGGCCTACCTGCTGGATGTGCTTACTTTTTACCAGGAACGGATAGCCAATGAAGGGTATCTGCCGACGGCAACCGAGCGGCTCTCTGTCCTTAACCTTGCAAGAGCTATCGGGTACGAGCTAAAACCAGGAGTAGCGGCAGGTACATTTCTTTCATTCACATTGGATGAGGCAGCAGGTTCACCCGGCGAGGCCCGCATCGATAAAGGCACAAAAGTCATGAGTATCCCCGGCCAGGACGAGAAGCCGCAGACCTTTGAAACGATTGAAACCATTAATTCATATGCTTCCTGGAATGCCCTGAAACCAAAGCTGACACAGCCGAATTTTCCCATATTCAGGGATAAGGAAGTTTATTTAAATGGGGTGACTACGGGGCTGAAGCCGGGCGATGGCCTGCTGATCATTGGCAAAGAGCGAATGAACTCCCCGAAAAGTAATAACTGGGATTTTCGAAAATTAAAGACAGTATCGACTTATATTGAAGGGAACTACACAAAAGTCACCTGGGAAAAGGGGCTTGGATGGATGAAGCTAAACCGCCAGGTATTGCCGGCAAAAGAAGAATTAAAGATCTGTGCCCTGCGACAGAGAGCCGCCCTTTTCGGGAATAATGCGCCGGACTGGCATGCCATGCCCGATAAATTGAGAGATGGGTATATAACCGCAAATGGGACCAGTACGGGTGCGACCCAATACAGGGGCTATGATAACTGGCCGTATTTTACCATATCATCAAATTTCAGTTCTCCATCCGATTACAGTATTTACCTTGATGCCCTATATCCCCAGATCGCCGAAGGAAGCTGGATAGTGCTATCGAGACCGGATTATGAAGAGGTCTATGAAGTGAGGGGCGTGGAGGATAGTTCCCGGACCAATTACACTCTCAGTTCAAAGTCAACTCACCTGAAATTATCAGGTGAGAACCTGAAAGAGAAATTCGATGATAAAATACGTGAAACAGTAGTATTTGCAAAAAGCGAGGAGCTTGAAATTGCCGGGAAACCTTTGACCGAAGCGGTTCAAAAAGATACCATCGCTCTTGACAGGTCGTTTACGGGATTAACTAAAGACAGGACGCTGATCCTCAGTGGAAAGCGTATCAGGGCGGTCATCAAAAGTGCCGCGAAGTCAATGTTCCTGGTATCGCCTGATGGAACTACTAAAAAAATAGAAGTCGCCGATTCATTTTATGTTCGCGATCCCCCATCGTGCAATGAGAACGGGGACCTGGAATGGCACCTGGTGGACAGGAATGGCTTTGCGGGTCTTTTGGTCGAAGAGTCTAAAGATGTGGTGCTGGCAAAAGGAGCAAAACAGGCAAAGATCATGACTGACGGTCTTATCCTGATATCCGATGATGAGTCAAAATTTATCTCCCTGGAAAAAAACATGCTTCTGGATGTTCTTGACGACCCGCCTTTTGTATTTTCAAATGGGCAGCTTGTCTGGCATTTGAGAGATAAGCGGACGGGCAGATCAATAAACGGCCACGTTGCGGCAAACACCGGCAGGATCGTTTTCTCACCTGCGGAAAAGGACGATCCAGTGGTGAGTGAAGTAGTTTCTGTAAAATCCGTATTTGATGATAATGGCTTCGATGTTATAACATTGAATGCGCCTCTTGTTAATGTCTATGATAGAAAAACGGTGGTAATTAACGGCAATGTCGCCCGCGCTACCCATGGCGAGACAAAAACCGAAGTTCTTGGAAGTGGCGATGCATCAAAAAGCTTCCAGAAATTCATCCTGAAGCAGACGCCTCTTACCTGTATTTCATCGTCTTCGGCAGACGGCGCGCAAAGTTCGCTTGCCGTGCGTGTAAATGATATTCTCTGGGATGAAGAAAAATCCCTCAACCAGCTTGGCAGGAAGGACAGGGCATTTATCACCCAGCTTGCGGACGATGGCACTGTCACGGTCAGGTTCGGGGATGGAAAGACAGGCGCAAGACTTCCGACAGGATCAGAGAATGTTATTGCCACATACCGTGTCGGAACGGGAATGCAGGGAATGGTAAAAGCCAGACAGTTAAGTCTCCTCATAAGCCGCCCGCTGGGTGTCCAGGGCGTGATAAATCCTCTTGCCCCGACAGGCGCAGATGAACCTGAAAAACTTGAAAATGCAAGACAAAATGCCCCAATGAAAGTTCTCACCCTGGACAGGGTGGTTTCCCTTACTGATTATGAGGATTTTACCCGCGCTTTTTCTGGTATTGGAAAGGCAAGCGCGGTATGGCTCTGGGGCGGGGAAATACGATATGTGCATATTACGATCGCTTCTGCTGACGGGAAAGCGGTTGATCCGGCATCAGACCTTTATAAGAATTTATGGAAAGCAATTGATGACTCAAAAGACCCGGTGGTGCAATTCCGGATCGATACTTTTACACCTTTATCTTTTGATATATCAGCGAGGATACTGGTAAATGAGAAATATATTGCGGATAAGGTATTTGGTGCGGTAAAAGAGGCCTTAATTAATGCTTTTTCATTCGAGAAGCGCAATTTCGGGCAACTGGTAACGGAAAGTGAAATAAATGCCGTGATCCAGGGTATTGAGGGTGTGGTAGCAGTGGATCTTAATGAAGATGCCCTGGAAAAGATCCCTTATGCAAATATTGCCCGCCTGGAAAATAAATTAGTGAAACGCGCAGACCTTTTGACGATCAATCCTGATGGAATAGATTTAAGCGAGATGAAATTATGAGCCAGGATGAACTGTACAATTTACTGCCTTCGATATACAGGATGCGGGACAGTGATAGGAAAGAGGTGCTGAAAGAGTATCTTTCCGTGCTTGAAAAACAGGGCGTTCTTGTTGAGGAGGATATAGCCAGGCTTTATGATAACTGGTTCATAGAAACATGCGATGAATGGCTGGTCCCGTATATAGGCAACCTTCTTGGCGTTTCCGGCCTTCATCCTATCAGTGAAAAAGCAAATTTCAGCCAGCGCTCACGTGTTGCAAATACCCTTAGCTACCGCCGCAGAAAAGGAACAGCGTCAATGCTTGAGCAGCTTGCGTACGATTCCACGGGATGGCAGGCAAAGGCTGTTGAATTTTTCCAGCTACTCATTGCAGCCCAGAATTATAATCACATAAGAATTGATAATCAGGGGACTGCGGACATCCGGAACATTGACAAAATGGAACTTATCGATACGCCGTTTGACAGCGTTGCACATTCAGCAGACATACGCCATATAGAAAGCAGGCGAGGATGCCATAATATCCCGCATGTTGGTTTATTTTTATGGAGGCTTGAAGCATATCCCGTGTACGAGGCGCCTGCTTTTTCTCATAACGATGGCCGTTACAGTTTCAGCCAGCTCGGCAATGACATCCAGCTTTTCAACAATCCTGTAACAGAAGAGGAAGTAAGTCACCTGGCTGGTGAGACCAATGTGCCATCCCGGATACGGCGCCTTGCTTTTTATAACAATAAAAATTCTTATTACGGAAAAGGGAAAAGCATCTTTATCTGGGTGGATAACGAGGAGATCCCTCCTGAAAGATATGCTTTTGACTGGAATAAGGATAACGAGCTGATAAGTTTCCTGAGAGACGATCTCGGCATTCTCTGGGTGGATACGGCAACTGTAAACAGGTGGGATGAGAAAATCAGCGTTATCGATGGGACTGATATGATCGATATCCAGATTTATGGCAATAAGGCCAGGATGATAACGGGCACAGACAAAATGTACGAATTTCAAATCAAAAATGAAAATAACACGACGATATTGTATCTTGATGTGATCGTTCCCTGTGATCTCTCAGGATGGGAACACAGGCCACAAAAAGGCCAGGTCGCAGTGGATCCGGTTCTCGGACGCATCTCGTTTCCCGATAATGAGAACAGGGATGTTAAAGTCCGCTATTATTATGGTTTTGGCGGTGAAGTTGGCGGGGGTTTCTATGACAGGGGGGATTCCGGAGCGCCGGGACCTGATATCTCGATCTATGAAATAGGAAAGACCCTCCCGCTTATTTCCATCAGCCCGGCGATCCAGCGATTTAATTCCATCACCTCCGCGATCCTGCAATGGGCGGCTGATCCTTACCCAAAGGCATTATTCCTGATAAAGGACAGCGAGATCTATAATGAATCACTGGATATTGAGATCCTCGCGGGGAGAACACTTGAGATCCGTGCTGAAAATGAAAACAGTCCTGTTATTAATTTGAAAAAAACTCTCAGTGTCAAAGGAAAAAGCCCGGTATCATCAGAAGAAGGTGCGCGGATAACACTTGACGGATTGGTGATAACAGGAAGCGGTATAAAGATCATGGCCGGAGATCTTGGGGAATTAAATATCCACCAATGTACTATTGTGCCTGGCATCACTATCGGGCCTGATGGCAAACCCATGGCACCCGATAAAGCTTCGTTAGAACTTGAGAAGGATAACATCAGCCTCAAAATAACAATCGATCGCTCGATCACGGGAAAACTGGACTTAAAAGGCGCGGACCAGTTGCATATACAGGATAGCATAATCGATGGGATCGCAGGTTATGCGATAAACGCGCCCCAAGTCACAGCGCAGATAGAAGAAAGCACTATCATGGGCGATGTTTCTGTAATGGGGATCGCACTTGCGAGCAATAGTATTTTTACAGATAAGGTAAAAGCCAGCCGGAAACAGCAGGGCTGCATGCGCTATTGTTATATCAGCAAAGGCCAGGATACGCCGCAGCAATTTCATTGCCAGCCTGGGACGTATATAAAGAAAGTCCAGGATGATCTCTTAACGAAGGCAAAAGCGCAAAAAGGTCTTGAAAAGGATACATTCAAAAAAACGATCGAAAATTTTGTAAATTCATGGTTCAAACCCTGTTTTGCAGACAGGCGATATGGCCATCCTGAGTATGCCAGGCTTTATCTACTCACTCCAGAGGGCATATTGAAAGGCGCGGATGATGAGGCCGAGATGGGAGTTTTCCACCATATCATGCAGCCCCGGAGAGAGGCGAATTTACGTTCAAGTCTTGATGAGTATTTGCGTTTCGGGCTTGAGGCTGGGATACTTTATGCTAATTATGAACAGATTTAGGAGGTATTGATTTGAAGGGCGATTTTACACGATCAACATTCAACGATAAAAAACATTACAGCAGCGTCCGTATGCAGCAGGGCAGGGTTGCGCTTGATGCGGACTGGAATGAACTGGCAGATATAGGCCAGCATCGCCAGGAGATTGGCACAAAAGATATGATCGGGCCAACCGGGGTCCCTATCGACAACGAAGGCGCAGGTGATGGATTTAAGATCATGCCTGATGGCAGTGACCTGATAATAAATACAGGCAGGATTTATGTCGATGGCATATTGTGCGAGAACCCTGATGACAAATTATCGATAACAAAACAGAAAGACCTGCCGGATTATGTTTTGAATATGCCGGTTGGAAAATACCTTGTTTATCTTGATGTGTGGCAGCGCCACATTACGGCTATTGAAGATCCGGATATCCGCGAAGTTGCACTCGGCGGCCCTGATACTTCGACCAGGACAAAAACGGTCTGGCAGGCAAAACTCCTGAAACTCACTGAAACGGAGGGGTTGAATTGCATTTCTGTCCTCCAGAAAAAGGACTGGACTGACCTTTCTGCCGAAAGCGGCCTGGTGAGCGCGTTTACAAAGACCCAGGCCCCGGATAAGAACCCATGTATCATTTCGCCGGGTTCCGGTTATAATCGCCTTGAAAACCAGCTTTACCGTGTTGAGATACATAAAAAAGGTAAATCCGGGGAAGCCACATTCAAATGGTCGCGAGACAATGGTTCAATGGTATTTGCGATCAATAAGTTCTTTGTTAAGGAACCGAAAAAGATCGAACTTGAAACTCTTGGACGAAATAAAAGCCCGTCACTTACGCCCGGCCAATGGGTCGAGATACTCGATGATTCAACTGAATTGTGGGGTAAACCCGGTATTATCGCATTGATCGAAGATGTTGATCCGGCAAGCCGCATTATTACGCTCAACACTGATATTTCTGGAAATGACACGAATGGCATTCCGATGGCGCATCCAAAAGTGCGAAGATGGGACATGACCACCGTGCTTGATAAAAATAAAAATCCCTTGAAAGACCTGAAAGACGGAATCCCGGTTACATCAGGTGAGATAGAACTTGAATCGGGGATATTTGTTTCTTTTGATTTTGACGGGAAGGAATACAGGACTGGGGACTACTGGCTTATACCGGCCCGAACCGAATCGACCCTGAATCCATCGGGTAATATACAGTGGCCGGAAGATACATCAAAACCGCACAATTCTGCCATGCTTCGCCCGCAGGGCATCATGCATCATTATTGCAGCCTTGCCCTACTGGATAAGAAAGCCGGTACATGGGATCTTCTTGGGGACTGCCGACCATTATTCCCGGCTGTTACGGACCTGGCAGGCTTATTTTATGTGAGCGGGGATGGCCAGGAAGCGATGCCTGGTAATAATTTACCTGAACCCGTCCAGGTCGGTGTTTCTAATGGACGATGGCCTGTTAACGGGGTCCGGGTAAAATTTGAGATATCGGAGGGAGGGGGAAGTTTAGGATCAACAAATACCATTGCAGCGGGTAATTTTAGCCAGGAAGTATCAACGGTAAATGGCGTGGCAACATGTTACTGGAAGCTGGGAGATATGGATGCTGACAATCCAGTGCCGCCCAAACAGCAGGTTAAAGCAACTCTTCGTGATGCAAATGATAATCCGGTCCATTTACCGATATTTTTTAATGCAAATCTTGGCGTTGCATCGGAAGTAGCCTACAAACCAACTTCAAAATGTCCTGAGCTGATGCAGGAAAATCATAATCAGGCGAATTTGAGAACTGCCCTTAATATTCCCGATAGCAGTTATTCTAATGTTGCCCAGATACTTGATGCCCTCCTGTGCAGATTCAATGCTGATGACCTTCCGGTCGAAAAGAATGAGGAACTTTGCAGGACGCTTAAAGATGATGCCAGTATTATAACAGTCCAGGACGCATTGAACAAATTATGCCAGGACCACCAGGGTAAATGCACCCACGTGATCGGCCCTCGTGATGGCTGGCAAGCAGTATTTGAAACCATAAAAGACGGGCAGGACACAAATATTTGCTTCCAGGCCGGCGCATATGTTGTCGATAATCCAATTGTGTTGAAAAATAAAGGGCATGTGAGGATAAGTGGAAGCGGCCAGGGTACAAGGATCAAAATACCCGGCGGCGAAACATTATTTGAATTTGAAGGTTGTAAAAGCGTTGAAGTCAAAGACCTTTATGGCGAAAGCGGGGTTGCCGGCTTTGATAAGGAAAAGAAATTGGACTCCCTGAAAGGAATCCTCACCTTTTGTGCATGCCCGAAGGTTACGGTCAGGAACGTCGAACTCAATTGCGCAGGAGGGCCTGAAAGAGCGGCTTCATGCATCAATGTCCGGGATTACGTGGATAATGAATTAAATAAAAAGACAGATCGTGACATTCCGATCAATGTTGAAAAGGCAAAGCCTGTTGAATCTGTACACATTCAAAATTGCGACCTTCATATTGGGCTTATGCAGGTGGGAATTCTTCTTATCAATGTCCAAAGCGCCTGTATTGAGGATAATGTTCTGGATGTCAGCAAAACGCCCGGTTTGCCTTTGCAGGTGTTGTTACAGAACAAAAGATATAGATCTACTATCAGGAGCCTGATGATACCAGCTGCGCACCTGGGGCAGCCTGAGAATGACGATGTTTTCCTTGGCGGGGATGTTGTCGGAATTAAGGCTGGCAAAGGTTTTGTCTGGTTCAAACCTGACCCGTTACTTGTTAATGCCTGGGAAAAATGGTTGAGGACCAGTGAACCAAAAGGAGTTCAAAACGATCGTGACCTGCTCTTCCATTTGATACACGTTGCCGACCGGGTTCTTATCAATAACGGCATATTGAAGGCGAATAATATCGTTTATGACGGATTCAAGAAATGGTATGATGAGCTTAATAAATCGAACATCGAAGCAGGATCGCAGGGGATCGTTATCGGCGGTAGCAGCGCGGGCGATATCAATATTCTTAATAACAGGATACATGGGGTCCTGCAGGGTATCCATGTCGGCCTGAGCCATCTCGGGGTGATCCCCGGTAAACATGATAGTTCCGGGATCGTGCATATCATGAATAATATTATAGATGTTCTTTTGCCATCTTTTGGAACACGTGAACGGCACGGGATATTCGTTGGGAATTGCAACAGCCTTATCATAGAGGACAATTTTTCCAGTGTGACACGAACTGGCCGCACCGGGAATATTGATGGAATACGGGTTCATGGGCACATTGGAAAGATGATGATCGTGCGCCAGAACCATCTTGTTGGTTTTACCCGGGGAATCCACTTCTGGCCTATCAATGACGGGAGCGGAACTTACCAATGGGTGATCACTGACAATATGGCAGAAGGATCGATCGAAGAGGCAGTTTTCCTGATGCCGGAAGAATGGCATGAGGAATGGAGTGAAGCAAGGAAGAAAAAAATACAGGATAAAAGCAACCAGCTCAGGAAAATAATCCGGGGATTGAACTATAATTTCAAATGAGTAGATAATTTGAGTAAACCAAAAGACCTTCCATTTTTTTCGGTTTTGAAAACAATAGAGAGAGGGGACATGAGAAAAATGGCAAGGCTCCCTGAGGACTCTGTGGTTGATTACCTATTCAAATATTCCTTTTTCCAGAATAAATTTAAACGTCTCCAGAAGCTATTAGTTAAGTTTATCTAATATTAAGGACAATTAAATATTATGCGGTCGGCGACAACAGTCGGTAGGTCCGACTAACAGCCGACGAAATGGTAAGAGCAAATTGAAAGTGTAATCCTTTTGGTTCTTGCTTGTCTGTTCCAGGTCATACTGGCATTTTCAAGTGCGTCCGAAAGTCATAAACTTTTAAGAATGCAGGGTTCGAGACCCAGCCGCAGTAATGGGGCCACCTAGGCCCCTGATTTTTGGATTAGCTGGGGCTAAGTGTGAATGATACAATTCGTGTCGGGAATTGCCTAATATGTAACACTAGTTTTTTTTTCTTTTTTAGCCCTGCCAAGGATAACGGAGAGGTGCGGCAGAGTTCAAGATATAATAAAGCTAAAACGTTAGGATTTAAAGAACATTAAATATTTTAGGAGTTGAATTAAATATTCTGTTCTTCACACCCTTGTTTATATTGATGTGAAGCCTAAAATAGCAGTAATATTTTACATGAGTTTAATAATTTATGATTGAACCTCTAAATGCTAAAATTGACTTTAAAAAACAAAAGGAATAAAGATATTATGAAACCTAAAATCCTTATTGTTGATGATGACCCGGTTAATATTGAAGTTTTAGAGGGTTATCTATCGAAATATTATGATATTTTGAAAGCTCATGATGGGATAGAGGCAATAAACATTGTGGAGGCAAATCCTCCTGATATCATATTGCTTGACATAGTGATGCCAAGGATGAATGGATATGAAGTTTGCAAGAAACTTAAAGATGATTTTAAAACCAGTCATATACCTATCGTTATGGTTACAGCTTTGCAAGAAACAGAGGACAGGAATAAAGCAATCGAAGCAGGAGCAGATGATTTTATAACTAAACCATTTGATGTTGTTGAATTGACCGTGAGAGTGAAATCGTATCTCAGGACAAAACTATATTATGATACTATGTTGCGTAAACCCAGTTTTCAGCTTCATTTGATGGTCTTCTAAACATGGTCCTATGTTGAAAAGAATCATTATGGTCTTGATCTAACTACCAACACGAATTGGAACTGCTAACCCAGAATATTATTAAATGCTTTATGCAGTATTTGATTATCCGAAAGATTCCCGCTGCTCTTTAATTTATCCACCTGTATCATGAATTTTTCAATATCCCCGCTCTCAAAATTATTTTTCTCTGCAAACCTCATAGCTATACTTTTCAATTCTCTTTTGGACGAATACTTCCTGGGCATCTTTTGATCTATAAAATTGAATATACACCCGCATTTTTCGTGTCCTATCGTCGGAGTTGACGGATTCGCAGAAGTTTTTATATAATCTCTGAATGTACCGCCATCGATGACCTCTCCACATTCACATATTATCGTTTTACCACCACATGCTTATTTATTGTACATGCTCATATTTATGGGTTTTGATTTATGGAACTTTTGACAAAACCGTCATCCGATATGTATTTTATTTTTCGGTGTGTGCTGACTTGATTTTGTAACAATGTTAAACCGTTTGCCATTTAAATGCATTTTGGAAAAATATGAGAAATAAGGTGTCTATCCTTAGAGAAGGACCTATTTTTATCGATGCGAATATATTTGTCTATCATGCGGCAGAATCAAAATATACCGAGTATGCCCTCAATAAAACTGATAAAGTCCGATTTCCTAGTTTCTAAAACTGAATTTTAAACGATTGGAAAACTATAATATGATTGTTGATAGAAAGTTACAGTGAACAACAGGAGAAAAAGCATGCATTATTAAGCATCATGATTTTGCCTGCTTGAATTACAGGAGGCTAACATGGAAAAGATCTCTATTTCGGCAGAAGGGTTTAAAAATGGTGAGAAGATACCAGACGTTTACACCTGCAAAGGCAGGGATATTTCACCTTCACTTTCCTGGAAAGGAATACCCGCAGGAACAAAGAGCATAGCGTTAATAATGGACGATCCCGATGCTTCCGGGGGAACTTTTGTTCACTGGGTCTTATATAATGTGAAGCCACAGACACAAAAGCTTCCGGAGGGCTTGCCACATGACAAGATCCTGGCTGATGGAAGTATTCAAAGCATGACGGATTTTGGAGAAATAGGCTATGGTGGCCCATGCCCTCCATCGGGAAAACCTCACAGGTACTATTTCAAGATATATGCCCTTGATTCAAAAATCACTCTTGCGGGCGCTACAAGGAATCAGCTTGAGAAAGAAATGCTGGGACACATTCTTGCAAAAGGCGAAATGATGGGAACATTCAAGAGATAGTGAATATTAACCAATATTTTTTATCTCCTGGCGCAATTCTCCCAGCGTGGACTTGCGTTCAGCAAATGCGTTATGCTGGTGGATGCTCTCCTCGTTTATCTGCTTGATAACGATAACGGAATCATCAGGAAGATCAGGGAACTCCTTTACAACCTTCTGTGCCATCGTTCGCACGCAATCTTCCACAAATTTGGGATTCTTATGAGCCCTTTCCACGATCACAGCTTCATCCGCCCGCTTTAACAATTCAAACATCTGCGAACTCATGGAATTCTCAATAATATTGATGATCTTTTCAAGGGAGACGAAATGGCTGTCATGAACTTCTATAGAAATAATGCCGCGTCCTCTCTGGTTATGGGTTGGCATGGGCACCTTGCTCAAGAATTTTTTAATGATATCTGATCCCACGCCAAGCGTTTTCAATTCTGTCCTGGCTTTATCTATCATTATTTCCTGGGCGCATGGACATGCCGTAATGCCAAGGACTTCAGCGCCGACAAGTTTTCTTATTGTGATGTTTTTTCCGCGTATCGCTTTTGCCTCAGCGAAGATATTCACTACTTCCTGGCATTTTATCTTTGTTGCGGGGGTTTCCCTTTTAAGCACATATTCGCTCTTCATTCTCACTTCTGCATTGAAAGCATATTCATGCCTGTGGATGAGCCTCTTTGCAACTTCCCCGCACAGGTCTTCGATTTCATATATAGGCGACGCTATCATTTCTTCAAGGACTTCATCTATTGCCTCAAAATTCCTTGAGAGGTTCGCTCCTTTCCTGTCGGATGGAAGATCAACAAAAATATCAAATGTGGACACAAGCACGATAGGTCTTTTGTCTTTTCGCGCAACTTCAACAAGTTTCTTGACGTCCGTTACCCCCACGCGTGTCAAGGTCAGGGCGATCTCAGGCTGGTTTGCCTGTATATCGGGTAGATGAACAACTGGAAGTTTCATTCGGTATTATCTCCATTTCTCTGGAATGTTTATATGATACATAATTTTACACTCCTGAAGGTGCACATAAGGACTTGGTATTATTAAATTATTGCTATTTGTTTTGAGACAACTCCGAATTCCCCATCAAATTGTTTAAATACTGATAATCATATTTTGTTTTCGAGGGATACTATCAAGTTCAAATCAAATGACTTTGCCAGGATACTGGCTATAGTGGCCGTATTATCATATATCATAATTTCAGTGGCCTACGGGATAACATATCTATTCCAGGCAGGACGTGTGGTTTTTCCAATAGCGCCTTATTATTTTCTCTTCCTGTTCTCCATCGGGTTCGTGATATTCACGGTATTTTTTGAACAGGAGATAAAAGCTGTTTATCCAAGGGATATCATCGCCGGGGCAATAGCATCGTCATGCCTGACGTTTCTTGCAATCGCGGGTCTTGCAGGAATGAAATATATCTGGGAAAAAGGTTTATCCGGTCCAGGAATTGAAACCGTGGCTTATGCTTTTTCAATTTCTATGATACTTAGCCTGATCTTATATTTTGCCATAAGGAAAATCGAAGTAAAATTTGCCCCCGGGGATTTTATAAAAGTACTTTCTATAGTCATAGGGATCGCTGTTGTTATGATGATAGCTGTTGTCTATGGAATAAAATATATACAAAAGATCAACCCATATCCGGTCCAGCCATATATTATATTGTTAATGTTCGCCATCGGATTCGTCCTTGCTTCAGTATTTTATGAAAAAAGAGGCGCATTATATCCATGGTTGCTCGTTGGAGGCGCAGTGACCTCACTGGGTGTCGTTTTCATAATTACGGCAATAATCGGCGGAATAAGATATGTTCTGGAAAAAGGATTTACGGACCTTGGCATTGACACGGTTTTGTACTCATTGTCAATATGCATAATTCTAAGCATGATCCTTTATAACCAATACAATATCGTAAAAGACAAGCTATAGATCTGGGATGAAATATAAAGACTGCAAAACGCTGGCATAAAATATGGGAAAAATCCACCTTCTTGATGACGCTTCCATAAACAAGATAGCAGCAGGGGAAGTTATCGAACGCCCCGCATCCGTTGTAAAGGAACTTGTGGAGAACTCGATCGACGCAGGCGCAGACACCATCAGGATCGAGGTAACGATGGGCAAAAAAAGTTCTATTCGCATTACAGATAATGGCTGCGGGATGAGTAAGGATGATGCGGTTCTATCTTATGTAAAACACGCTACGAGCAAGATCAGAAATATTGAAGATATAGAGACCATAAGAACGATGGGATTCAGGGGCGAAGCTCTCTCATCAATTTGCGCCATTGCAAATGTTGAAATAATCACAAAAACAAGAGATGAACTTGCGGGAACAAAAGTAATTATCAAGGGCGGGAAACTGGTAAGCATCGAACAGACCGGCGCTCCTGACGGGACATCTGTTGTCGTGGATGACCTCTTTTATAATACACCGGTCAGGAAAAAATATCTCAGATCTGATAGTGTTGAACTGGCCCAGATAATTGATGTCGTAACAAGGATGGCGCTTGGGCATAATGGCGTCTCTTTTTCGCTTTTCAACAGCGGCAAAGAGATAATGCGGTCACCGGCGGCAGAACTCCTGGATACGATAATACACATTTACGGGCAGGATGTTGCAAGAGCCATGCTTCCTGTAAATCTTATAGCGGGCACGATCAGGATAACTGGTTACATATCAAAACCGGAATTATTGAGAAGCAATCTTCTTTTCCAGTCATACTTCATCAATGACAGGAGCATTAATTCAAAGGCGATCGGTTTTGCGCTAAGGGACGGATACGGCACGCTTATTCCAAAAGGGCGTTTTCCGATCTCTGTATTAAAGATATATGTTGATACAAAGGAAGTGGATGTCAATGTGCATCCCACGAAAAACCAGGTACGGTTAAGCCATGAAAGGGATATATGCGATATGGTTACGCGCTCTATCAGGGATGCGCTTTCAGGGAAGAATTTGATCCCTGGAATAAATGCATCTTCGAAGCAGTCACTCCTGTATGACGAACCTGCTTCCTGTCCCCCCATGATAAATGAGACCGTCGCTGATTTTAGACCTTCTGCAAAAGACACGCAACGCAGATTGAGGCGATCTGAAAGCATTGGCGAAGAATTTGAAAAACCGACCGGGATCGAAATGCCGCAAGTCAGGATACTTGGCCAGGTAGATAGCGTTTACATATTGGCAGAAACTATTGATGGCATTATGATAATAGACCAGCATGCAGCCCATGAACGCGTATTTTTTGAACTCGTCAGGGCATCAAAAAGGGATGATTCACAGGAACTTATTGTCCCGATTAACATTGATCTTGATCAAAGAGAGATCGCCCTGATGAAAGAAACCATACCTTACCTTGAAGAGTTCGGCTTTCGGATCTCCGAATTCGGGCCGGATACATTTGCTGTAACGGCAGTCCCGGTTATCCTGGGAACTCTTGAAGATCCGGTAATGGTGCATGATATTATTTCAGATATACTTTCGCAGGGGAAGATAAAAGACGAAACAGGGATATTTGAGAGGGTGACAAAAAGTATCGCATGCAGAAGCGCGGTTAAAGCGGGAGCGGTTTGTTCGCCATCCCAGATGGAAAGCCTGGTAAAGCAGCTTTTAAGAACAGAGAATCCTTATACTTGCCCGCATGGAAGACCTACAATGGTGTCTTTTAGCAGGCAGGAGCTTGATAAACTTTTTAAGAGAAGTTAACCCGGCGGGTGAAAGAAGTGTCCATCAAAATCAATAAATAGTATAAGAACATTTTTACATGATGAGTAAGCAGGGTTTGTCATTATAGTTCAATAGTTGCAGGAGGACGAAATGGACATTTTGAAAGCTACGGGGACGCTGTACGGTGTGTTGTTCGGGAACCGTAAATCCAAAATTTGATAGTGCTGCTGAGGTCATAAAAGCAAAATAATTCATCTTATTATAAAAATTAAATGGAGGTATATATGACAGAACAAAAAAAAGTTACACCAACAACGAAAAGTGAGAAGAAAGGTTATGGCTGGGTTCCGGATTTGCCCGACCATCGTGATATTATGTACAGCGCGTTGCGCAAAATACCGGCAAAGCTGCCAACATCTGTAGATTTGCGCCCCAATTGCTCAAAAGTTGAAGACCAGGGACAGCTTGGGAGTTGTACAGGTAATGCTCTTGTAGGTGCATTAGAATTCCTGGAATTGAAAGACAAAGTTCCCTACATCGAATTGAGCAGATTGTTCATATATTATAATGAACGCGTCATTGAACATACAGTGGCCTCTGATTCGGGAGCGCAGATTCGTGACGGGATCAAGAGTCTCGCCAAACTGGGTGTAAGTTCAGAAACATGCTGGCCCTACGATATCTCGAAATTTACTGTGAGGCCATCTATACCCTGTTACAAAGAAGCTTTAAAACATAAGATCACTTCATACCAGCGCATCCAGACAGTCGATGAAATGCGAACCTGCCTTGCCGATGGATATCCCTTCGTGTTTGGTTTTTCAGTGTATGAAAGCTTTGAATCCCCGGAAGTCGCACAAACCGGAGAGGTACCGATGCCGCAGCCCGGTGAGCAGCAGTTAGGAGGTCATGCCGTGGTAGGCGTAGGTTATGATGATTCCAGGAAAAGATTTATAGTACGCAATTCATGGGGAGAAAATTGGGGAATTAAAGGTTATTTCACAATTCCTTATGACTATCTTGCGAATAGAAACCTGTCCGACGATTTCTGGACAATCCGGCGGGGTGCAGGGATATAGATCCGATAAAACCTTATGAAATCCCCTTAAAGATCGAACTCAATACAGGAGAAAAGTACACTTTAAGGCTAAAAGGGCTGGGAGCGGCAGGCTACAATTGGGAATACAGAATTAAGCAAACGGGGAAGGTAGTATCCATGTCATCAGAATTCGTAGATGATGGGAAAAAGAGCGGAGTACTACCACCCGGTTATAGCCTGGATTTAATGATTACTATACAGGCTCTGGAACCGGGTAATGCAACAATTTACTTTACGCAGCGCAGAGTGTGGGAGAAGGATAAAATCCCGTTGAAAGAGCATGTTCTTGAAATCATTGTTAATAGTTGAGCAATTTCAAATGTAACTTAGAGTAATCGCCAGTTCGAGGGACTATGAAGAAAAATGGGCAGGAAGATGATCGATGCCATGGTTTAAATCTTAATGCTCCGATCGGGATTTGAACCCGAGTCTCTGGCTATCTTTATTTCAGCGCCGGATGGCGCAAAAACTTGAAAGGCCAGAATGATTGGCCTACTACACTATCGGAGCGCAGTAGGCTTAATAATACACGACCATATTTAATGGTTTGGTACAGACGTTCCATCCGAAGTTTAAAATATGTTTATTTATTGAAAAATCTGTCGATAAATTTATATACTGCAAGGGAGGGTTCTTAGTAATGGTGTCGAAATGGAAGATAAATGCCCTAAATGTGGCGAAACTCTTATAACAAAGACGATCCAGAAAAAAATAGGTTCTGGAAGTATAGATTATCCGATAGCTCAGACGTGCCCGAAATGTAAATGGAGCAAAGACCTGACCGGCGCAGGCGATATCGTTGCAAAACCGGTAATGGCGGACGCAGTGAGAAAAGAAGAGGTGAAATCAGAGGCTAAAACAGACATTAAAACAAAGGTTCAAACCTCCGCTCCTTCAAAACCAGCCCCGGGCGGCATCAATACGCTCATTCCTATATTTCTGGCAATACTTGTCCTGGGTGCAATTGGTTGGGTATTTTTCGTAAATCCGGCGCAGAAGGAACAAGTCGTTGCAACTCCTCCCCCCACGCCAGTACCAACACCAGTACTTACTCAAACTCCGGTTCGGACGCCAGCCAGCACTCCCACTCCCGAAGTAACAGCCTCAGGTAATCAATTTTATGTGAGACTAGAAACAAACAGGGGTTTCAATCCAACAAATCGCAAGATAAAGCCGGGCGATGAAATAATCTGGACAAATGAAGGAACATACTCAGTTACTCTGGTAAGCTCCGAGGGTCTTTTTGAGGAAAAATTACTGAATAATGCCAAACGAACGAATTATACCTTCACAAAAACAGGCACTTTCAGTTTCTACCTTAAAGATAATAAGAGCCTGACCGGCATTATTATCGTAGAACCTTAAACCATAGTCCAGTCAAGCTGGAATCCATCAAGGGTCATGAGTATTATTTTGTGCTTGATACCGGGCAGTTCATAAGGTACTTCTTCAAAACCGATAAACAATTCTTCGCCTGGATTGAGCTCTGGGGGAGCATTGGCTACTTTCCCGAAGAAGTATTTCTTATTATCTTTCCCATCCAGGACCACCACATTTCTCCAGCCTTTTGCCTGCGCAACACGTACGACAGTACATTTCCTCTTGAATTTTTTTAATGTCTTTTTGACTCCACCGATCTCGGTTTCAGTTGTCTGGATCACTTCATTATCTTTTTCTGCCATTGTTATCACACCATAAGAACCTTGATATACCAGCTTATGTATTAAATCATACTATTAACGGTGATAAATATGGGCCTTCCAGCAACAAAACGCTATCTTATTGAATTATTGCACATGCACAAAATGACATATGAACAAGTATCTCAATATTCAGGTTTACCTATTGAAAGGATCAAAGCGATAAAGAAAGGTGAAACTGCTACCGATGAAGAAACTTATAAATTAAAAAAGGTTGCATTCTCACTCTCCGAACTTCGCCAGAAAGATACGGGCGAAACAATGGATTAGTTCTTAAGAATGAATGATGTCCAGTACGTAAATCACCCCCTCATAAAAACTGACACAGTAGAGCAAAGATTATACCAGCTCGCCCTTGCCGGGGAAGCAATAAAAAAATCAACACTGATCGTGCTTCCTACAGGCCTCGGGAAAACTATAGTAGCACTGCTTGTAATGGTATCGCGCCTTTCGAAAGGCAAAGTGCTCCTTCTTTCCCCTACAAAACCGCTTGTAGAGCAGCATTTTGCTTTTTTCAAAAATGTCCTGAATATCCCTTCTGAAAACATCATATTATTCACAGGGAATACTCCTCCGGGAAAGCGGGAAAGCATGTGGGAAAAAGCCAGGCTTGTGATTTCCACACCCCAGGTCATAGAGAACGATCTCCTTGCAAAGAAGATAAACCTTGAGCGGGTTTCATGCATCATTTTTGATGAGGCGCACAGGGGAACAGGAAATTATTCCTATGTCTATATCGCACAAAAGTATTCAAACCAGAACCCGGAACCACTTGTCCTTGGAATAACAGCAAGCCCTGGAAGTAACACTGAAAAGATTCAGGAGGTTTGTACAAATCTGCATTTAAGATCAGTGGAGATTAGGACTGACTCAGATCCCGATGTTAAACCTTATATTTTCGATAAGGACATCGAGTGGAAATATCTCCCCGTGCCGGTTGAGATCAAAGGCTTGAAGCAATTAATGGAAAAAGTCCTCACCAACAGGCTTGATAAATTGCGCGAACTTGGTATTATATCGGATTTCCAAAAACATTTTTCAAAACGGGAAATGCTTGACCTCCAGGCGCGATTACAGGTCCAGCTAAGATCATTCCCGGACCAGAAGATCTACCAGGGAATATCCCTTCTTGCTGAAATCTTCAAGGTCAGCCATGCTATTGAGATATCAGATACACAGGGCGCATCAGCCTTATCAAAATATTTTGAGAGGCTTGATAATGAGGCGCGCTCAAAAAGCGGAAGCAAAGCTGCAAAGCGGCTCATGGAGGACCTCAACATGCGCCAGGCTGTGCATCATCTTAGCGGATGCGACGGGAATAATCCCAAATTAAATGCAGTAAAGGAACTGGTTGAAAAGCAGATACATGACGCCCCTCAATCGCGGGTGATCGTTTTTACGAATTACAGGGATACCGCTGAACTTGTAACAAATTCTCTTAAAGAAATTCCCGGTGTCAAGCCTGTAAAGTTCGTCGGACAGGCAAGTAATTACAAGGATATAGGTCTTACCCAGAAACAACAGGTTGAGATCATACAGAAATTCAAGGATGGTGAGTATAACACGCTCGTGGCAACCTCTGTAGCAGAAGAAGGGCTGGATATTCCAGCGACCGATCTTGTGGTCTTTTTCGAACCAATCCCTTCGGAAATAAGGAGCATCCAGCGAAAGGGACGCACTGGCAGGAAACATGAAGGAAGAGTGGTCATCCTGCTTGCGAAAGGATCAAAGGATGAGGCCTATTTCTGGAGCAGTAACAGGAAAGAAAAACAGATGGTCAGGACTATGGAAAATATTGATTTAGACCTCCAGGAAAAAGAAAAACCGATTGATCCTGAGTCAAATGGCCAGACAAAATTATTGGACTTCCCTGATGCGCATGCAAAAGCGCCTACAGTAAGTGTTTATGTTGACCAGAGGGAGATCCGTTCCCATGTTGCCCACGCTCTTGAAAAGCTTGGAGTTGAGATAATTTTAAGAACACTGGCCGTCGGGGATTATGTAGTAAGCGACCGCGTCGGGATAGAACGAAAAACTGCGGATGATTTCCTGGGAACTTTCCTAGACGGTGGTGATCTTTTTGGCCAGATATCCGATCTTGTGCGCGCATACAACCGTCCTCTTCTTATCATAGAGGGCGAGGGGCTCTTTACAAAGCGCCAGATCCATCCTAATTCGATCCGCGGCGCGCTCTCCACTATCGCCATCGATTTCGGGGTTCCGGTATTGTTCACGAAGGATGAAGAAGATACCGCAGCATTGATCAGCGTGATAGCAAAAAGGGAACAGTCGGACTTGAAAAAGGAAATAAACCTGCATGGGTCAAAGACAGCCTCAACACTTCCTGAACAGCAGGAATATGTAGTATCGGCGATCTCTGAGATCGGGCCCGTTGTTGCAAAGAATCTCCTTCGCCATTTTGGAAGCGTGGAACAGATAATGATTGCATCTAAGGAGGAATTGATGGAAGTTGATCTTGTGGGACCAAAGACAGCTGACAGGATACGGGAAGTTGTTGGTGGGATTTATAAGGGTTAAAAGAAAGACCAAAATTACTACGCATCTACACTAGGCGGAGAATAAATAATGTCAATAGAAGAACTTGAAGACGAAATCGCAGAAATTGAAAAAATAAAGGAACGGTTCAAACCGGGCAGTCTGCAATGGAATAACATAGCCAGCATAATAACTGAAAAGAAAAGAGAACTCGCCAGACTGAAAAATCAAGATTATTGTGAAGAAGAACTTGTGCCTGGCCACTGTGATGGAGATTGCAGCAGTTGCGGAAGGTAATTTACACATTTTTCAATATTAATATTATAATTATCTTTTTTCCATCTTTGTCCGTTAAGATGGGACTTGAAAAAAACATCAGAAAATATAATACTTGATGTAATGTATAACAGGATATCATGAGAAGCGATAATATAAAAAAAGGACTTGAACGAGCCCCTCACAGGTCTCTTTTGAAATCGGTAGGGCTGACAGATGAAGAAATGTCACTTCCTTTTATTGGCGTTGTGAATTCCTGGAATGAAATAATACCCGGTCATATCCATCTTGATAAGCTGGCGGAAGCCGTAAAAGCCGGTATCCGCATGGCAGGGGGAGTTCCGTTCGAATTTAACACTATCGGAGTATGCGACGGTATTGCCATGGGACATGCAGGCATGAAGAATTCCCTTCCCAGCAGGGAAATAATCGCAGATAGTATTGAACTTATGGTGGAAGGACACCAGTTCGACGGGATGGTCATGATACCCACATGCGACAAGATCGTTCCAGGGCATCTCATGGCTGCGGGAAGGCTGGATATTCCCACAATTGTCGTAACTGGCGGACCCATGATGCCCGGGATCGTCGCAGATGAACAACGGGACGTAATATCGTTATTTGAAGCCGTGGGAGCGCGCAGGAACAATAAGATCACAGACCAGGAACTCAAGAACCTGGAAGATTGTTCATGCTGTGGCGCAGGGTCGTGCGCAGGATTGTTCACAGCAAATACCATGGCATGCGTAACAGAAGCTCTTGGGTTAAGTCTTCCCGGATGCGGGACAGCGCATGCAGTAGATGCAAAGAAAGTAAGAATAGCAAAACATTCGGGTATGAAGATACTTGAACTTATAGAAAAAGGAATAACCGCGCGAAAAATCGTTACACAGGAATCACTTGATAATGCCATTCGCATTGATATGGCTATCGGGGGAAGCACTAACACAGCGCTCCATTTGCCTGCGATAGCGCTGGAATATGGTCTTTCACTTTCACTTTCAAGATTTGACGAGGTCAGCAGGGAAACGCCGCACCTTATAAACCTGAGGCCGGGAGGAGACCGGTTCCTTGCCGATTTTGAAAGGGCAGGGGGAGTTCCCGCGATACAGAATCGACTCACAGATAAGTTATATCTGGATACCCTGACAGTCACCGGGAAAACCCTTGCCCGGAACCTTGACGAGTATATCATAATAAATCCGCGCGCAAATAAAGAGATAATCGCAACCGTTGGATCACCGGTACATGCCGAGGGAGGAATAGCTGTGCTTCGTGGAAGCCTTGCTCCTGATGGTTCTGTGGTAAAACAGACAGCAGTGAGCAAGAATATGCTAAAACACTCCGGTCCGGCGCGCGTTTTTGACAGCGAAGAGCTTGCGATGGCTGCCATAATGGGAAAGAAAATAAAGCCCGGCGATTGCCTGGTCATAAGATACGAAGGGCCAAAAGGCGGTCCGGGAATGCGCGAGATGCTCTCGCCAACAGCAGCAATAGCTGGCATGGGACTAATCGATTCTGTGGCTCTTATCACTGACGGGCGGTTTTCAGGCGGAACGCGAGGGCCTTGCATAGGCCATGTGTCGCCTGAAGCGGCTGTTGGCGGGCCAATTGCCCTTGTTCGTGAGGGAGATATGATAGAAATTGATATTCCAGGGCGCATACTTGACCTTAAAGTTTCGAAAGAGGAATTTGATAAGAGGCAAAAAGCATGGAAAGCGCCTGCGCCGAAAGCTACGAAAGGGTATCTTGCCCGATACCAGAAACAGGTAGGGTCAGCGGATAAGGGCGCAGTGATCAGGTAATAATTAAGTTTTTTTTTGAAAAAAAATCCGGTGTTTGTACCTATGCCAGCAATACTGATATTATCCCAGTCAGAAATATTGCATCAAATGTCCCTGCTCCCCCAATCGAAACTAATTGAACGCCAAGGTCAGGGATTTTTTTCAGATTGAGTATATCGATACCAAGAATGCATCCAAATGTGCCTGAGATATAGGCAATAACAGGCGCATTTTGAGGAGATATAATAATTGCCACAAAAGCCGCCAGAAACGGAGGAAGCAGCGCATGGACAACAATCCCAGAACCTTTCACAGGTCGAGCAATTTTATGAATAATTATCGTCATGACAAGAATCCCTGATAGAACTTCAACCGGTTTTGCCATTGATGCCAGGAATACAGACGTTATTAGTGGAATAACAGCACCTCCAAGGTTAATAGCTATTGTACTGTACATTTTAAGAGACGAAGCAGTTAAACTTGACCTAAGCGCATCACTTGCTTTGTCTGATATCACTGGTACATGCGACCTGACTTTTTTTATAGGAATGTTTATGTGACTGCAAAGTAGTGACAAAAAAAGAAAATAGACCGAATATTCAGGAGGAAATCCCAGTTTCCTGAAAGCAGTGCCTGAGATATTCAAGATTATAAATATGAAAACCAAAACGAGGATTATAAAAGAGAAGGCAATAACTGAAATTCTGATCCTTGGAAATATTTGGTATGACATAACTTTAGCAAATACTTTTATTAAAATTCCGGTTAGGCACCAATTGTTTAGGAGTTTGTTGGCACTCGACCTAATTTTAATGATGCCTAACCTTTAGAAGAAATAAAAATATTATATAATAACCATCCTATCATCAATAACACAAATAATATGCCTGTACCTATGAAATATACTCCTATTCCCAACTCCTTAATTTTCTCTTTGAAATCTGTTTTCATGTTTTTCCTCCAATTTGATCCTCATCTTTTTCTGGAAACCTGCAACCACATATCTTGCAGGTTTTCGAGAAACCATTCTCCGAATGAAAGCACATGCCTCCTGCTATAGTTACAGCGTGCCACAGTGTTTACATATCATTATTTCTCATTATTGTTTAACTAAATTGTTAGATATATTTTGGTGCGTAGAGAATTATGAAGTATACCAGCATTGCGACAAGACCCAGAGGAACTCCAAGTCGTGCCCATTCCTTGCTTGTGATCCCAAGCTTGTTGGCAGCTATAATATTTGGTATATTGCCAGGTATTAGCATACCGCCTGATACGAGCAATCCCATAAGAACGCTCTTGATCTTGATAGCAGGATCAATCAGACCTGGGACGGTCATGGAAGGATCAACCTCAGCAGCAGCAAGAGTTGCATTATCAAGGATGGCTGAAACCATATTCGCCCAATAAAGGGCTTCTCCTGACATTTTTATCACATACCACTCAATGATGGGCGTAAAACCGGTTCCAAGAAGCACAAGCGCCATCACGAACACATATACTTTCGCTGCCCTGATCAGCACATCGTTTATACTTTCATGACCATCATCCTTCGCTGCGATCTCTCCCACAGGAGCTTTTGTTTGTTTTCTGGAAGCAAAGAAAACACCTATGATACCGAATGCCAGCACTCCAGGTATGATATATATACCCAGTAGATCAACAAGATAAAAGAAGCTCTCGTTCATCTTGGTCTTAATCACTATCGTGGAAAGAGGCTCCCCGATCGGAGTAAGTGCTGCTCCAAGGCCAATGGCAAAACACGCAATGATTGTCAGGTTTACCATTGTCTTACGATTAAGCTGCAATGCGCTAATTATCTCAACAAGCAGAAGCGAAGCGATTATAGCAGTAATCACGCTTGAGAGCAGACCGAGCACCACGATGACTGCAAAGACCACTATTTTAAGCGGAATTCTTGCCAGTATTTTCTGCATTATGGTTCGGATGTGCCCGCGACCATAGTGGAAAATAAGTCCTGCGAACAACACGGCAAGTGAAATCTCAATCGGATCAACAAGGGCTTTTTCGATAAGATGGAAGTTCCATAGAGGTAAAGTTTCTTCAGCAGATGCTCCCGTTTCTGACGATACTTTCAGGAATAGAGAGTTAACCGTCACCGCCAGTACACCCATTGAGAAGAGGAATACCTCAAGGTTGTGTTCAATTTTTTTGATCAAAAATGGACCCAACAGGACGATAAGGAAAATTAGACCCAATCCTCCTGCCACCATTGAACTGAATTCAAGGCTCATTGTAACCTTCTTTTCTCATGGATAATAACGCTACATCCCTGCTGTGATCAGTATCGCCACGAAGCCCAAAACAAGGCTTACTAGAAAACTTGTCAAAGCATCTTTTGGCAGAACCCGCCTGAACTTGGGGTCATGGAACCCTTCTATTGTTCCCCCCACTCCATAGGATGGAACAACTGCATTTACATAGAAAACACCCATTGTAAATATCCCCGCGATTGCAACGGCGCTTGTGTTACTGACAAATTGTTCATATAAGCCAACAAGGACATAATATATGAGAGCTCCACCTGTTCCGCCAAGTGCCGCCCCGATTATGCCGCTTACATAACATACAGTTGGAATCCCCTGACCCTGCGTTCCTTTTGACATATAAGTATCCTGGCGCTCACCTGTGATGGGGTCTTTTTTTATCTGAGCAGAAGCAAATGGTACTCCCACACCATATCCATATATCAAATTTCCTGCAAGCATTGTGCTTGCTATCATTATCATTGAACCCATAGCTCCCGCAGTAAGCACTAATGCCATTGATGCATCGGGTGCATTTGAATACATATAGGCTGATGTTATCAAACCAACCAATCCTGAACCTGCAGCAAGTTCTACAGTCCCTGTACCAATACCCGTTGCCTGTGCCATAGCTGCTGGAGCTCCCCCAACAGGCACAAAATGAACACCTAAACAAATAAGAGTGCCGCTGATGGCTATCAAAAGAACATTTGTTATTGTTGTCGGATCAAACAATGAAATATCCACCATTTCAATTCACTCCTTTTTTCCTTACTTCTGATCTATCTCCATCGTTTTTGGTTTCTGTCCAGATGCTTAAAAGAAGTGAGATACTATCGATACTATTCAGATACCATGATTTGGCTACCCTTACTTTTTGACTTGAAATATATAAAATTTCAGATTGCATAAATTGTTTCCTCCTTATTTAAACAGTTATCACCATAGAGAATGATCAATAATTAACAAATGTTATAAATCTTTCTAATTTGTGCTAACTTGTTATTAATTATATATCATTTTATTCTTTTAAATTAAAAGGAAAATGGGTGATAGGTCAAACGCTGCGACGGCATACTCAACTATAGCAGAGTTCCGGACTATTCTGATAAAAATTAAGAAATTTACAGGAAAAAAGGAAGAGGGGTTATTGAAAAGTTCATCACAATTACAATTAACCCCTGCACTTGAGCATTTTAATTCTGAATTCTATTATAATATAGAATATTCCTGCCACTACGAAAAACATTGCTGGTGCAATTAATGCATCTATTTCCATAAATTCTCCTAAACGTGAGAATGAACACGTTTGTTGAACAATAATTTTAAAATATTATAAATCTTTCTAATTTGTTATAACTTATTACTAATTATATATAATTTCATTTTTTGATTGTGGGCATAAATATGTATATCCACGATTAACTACAACCTGAACATCGGGGCGTTTGGTCACTATGAACCTAAATTGACCCCCTGAAAACCGCCTTCTATCAGACTACCACTATTGTTTTTACCTACCGAAATATTTATATACTTATAGTTACTAAT
>Ga0172375_10000459_pt1 | contig 66660 bp, 54 predicted proteins | sample LakKiv1m_FD_114537 | JGI IMG/M metagenome (GOLD analysis project Ga0172375, IMG submission 114537) | Freshwater microbial communities from Kabuno Bay, South-Kivu, Congo - kab_092012_11.1m | ecosystem: Environmental > Aquatic > Freshwater > Lake | place: Democratic Republic of the Congo...
AATATTGGGCGAAAAAAGGGGCGAAAGTGAGTATACGGACAAACAATCCTCCAGGGAAATACTTATCGCAATAATTGAAAAAACCAATGCGCCCTTCCAACTGATACAGAAAACTCCAAAAAGATAATATTTAATTAATCAGCGTCAGTTATTCCGATACAATTTGATTTTTTATTATCGGATTTCTTATCTTATTTTTCTTATTTTCTGAAGCAATGAATTATAAAATCAGCAGGTTGAAAAATGAAAAAATTTGATCTGGTAGTAATCGGTTCAGGTCCGGCAGGAGAGAAGGCGGCTGTAAAGGCGGCTTATTTCGGACATTCTGTCGCATTAATAGAAAAAGAAGAGAAATTCGGCGGAGCCGGAGTACAGACAGGTACACTTCCTTCTAAAACTCTCAAAGAAACAGCTCTTTATCTTTCAGGTATCTATGAGAAGGGACTGTACAGCGTTGATCAAAAATTTAACCGCGAAACCGGTCTGCATGATTTTATGTACCGCAAAGACATCGTGACCGATGCAGTCGGAGATGAAGTCCGGGATAATATTCTTGCTCATATGATAACCCTTATTAAAGGAGAAGCTTCCTTTGTGGATGATCACAGGGTTACGGTCAAAGGGCACATTGAAGAAACAATTTACGGTGAAAATATAATCATTGCAACAGGTTCTTATCCTTTTCAACCCGGGAATATTCCTTTCGATAAAAAGCGGGTGCACGATTCCGACACTATTCTGCAGATAGACCGTTTCCCGAAATCACTCTGCGTTCTTGGTGCCGGAGTGATTGGCTGCGAATATGCAACAATTTTCGGAGCTATGGGCATCAAAGTATTTTTGGTCAACAACAGAGATGAGATACTTGGTTTCCTCGATAAGGAAATTGCCGAAGCTCTTGTTGCACAGATGAAAAAGAACAATATCGATATCCTTTTCAATAATTCGATTGAAGAATATTCGGTCCCGGCTCATGAAGATGAACCTATTAAATTAAAATTAAAGACCGGCGAAATTCTTAATGTGGATATGTTTTTATATGCAGCCGGAAGAAGTGGTAACACCTCGCGGCTGAATGTTGAAAATGCCGGCGTTAAGGCAGGACCAAGAGAAACAATAATTGTGAACGAAAAATATCAAACCAATGTTCCTCATATCTATGCAGTCGGAGATGTCATCGGATTTCCTGCCCTTGCAAGCACTTCGATGGATCAGGGACGTGTTGCTGTTGCTCATATTTTTAACACAGGCGATCTTGAAGAGCTGACAACTATGTTCCCCTATGGTATTTACACTGTACCAGAAGTTTCTATGGTCGGGCTTACTGAGGAAGAAGCTGCAAAGAAGGGTATTGATTATATCTCAGGTTACAGTCATTACCGTGACATTTCAAGAGGTAAAATCTCAGGCGCCCGGGATGACGGTTTTATGAAGATCATTTTCGAAAAGGGGAGCAAAACTATTATCGGGGTCCATATTATTGGCCGTATAGCAACTGAAATAATCCACTACGGACTTTCTCTTGTTCAGGATAAAAAAACTGTCGCAAATGTTATTTCAACGGTCTTTAATTACCCGACGCTTCACGATTTGTATAAATATGCGTGTTATGACGGGCTAAGCAATCTCGCCGGGAAAAAAATGAAAAAACCCTCGGGAGTAAAATCAGCTTCACAGAATCAGGCGGGATCAGAATAGCTGTTTTCCATCTTTTGGGGATACGCCGTTGCATGTGACTGGTTTTATTCGCATAATTTCTTGATAATCATCAATTTATTGTATGGTTATTCCGATTTGGCAGGATTTTTCTGCTGGTTGATCAGCGTTTATTCTTAGAAAGTTTATCTCAGAAACTTCCACGAATCTGCTTTGCAGTGCCTCAGTATGTTTTTATTTGTAATTTTGGAATTGTAATAATAAAAATGAGCCATCAATGAGTATTTCTTTTAGCGATATCCCGGGCCATTCAAATCTTTATCTTGACTTTATGTACGAATTTAACAATGTAAGTAATTTCTACAGAAAAGATTTTCGTGCTTTCGAAGAATATGAAGCTACATTCACCAGGGTTTTATCAACTCAGAGAGCCGACAGGAATGAACTAACCAGAATAATAAAGAATCAATATTCTGACTTTCAACCCTGCGAAAAGTCATTAAATAATATCGATCTCCTTGCACAAAAGGATACAATTGCAGTGGTAACCGGGCAGCAGCTTGGACTTTTCGGCGGTCCGTTATACACTTTTTACAAAATTGTAACAGCAATCAAACTTGCCGATGACCTTCAAAAGAAACACCCCGCTTATAATTTCGTGCCGGTTTTCTGGATGGAGGGAGATGATCACGATTTTAAGGAAATAAGTTACGTTGAATTCCCGGATCAGTCCGGATCATTGTTATCAGTTAAGTATGGTGATGATGAAAAAGAGAATGAAAACAAAATCAGTGTTTCAAAACTAATAATTGAAGAAGAAGCGATCTCCGAATTTTTTAACAAAATTGACCCGCTGCTTAGAGATAATGACTTCAAGTTTAAACTTGTTTCTGAACTTAAGGAAATCTATTCTTCAGGAAAATCTTTTGGAAAAGTGTTCAGCGAATTCATTTTCAAATTTTTCGATAAGTACGGACTTGTGATTCTTAATCCCTCAGACGGCGAAATAAAAAAGCTGCTGATTCCCGTATTTCGAAAAGAAATTGACAATTTCCGGACACATGCGGATACACTTGTTGAGACAAGCGCTGACCTCGAAGAGAGGTATCATACTCAGGTAAAGCTCAGACCAGTCAATCTGTTCTTCACTACTGCGGACGGAAGATTTGCTATTGAACCTGATGGAGATTTCCGTCTTAGAGGTAAAAGGACAGTTTTTTCGAAAGATTCTCTAATCAATGAACTGAATGGGCACCCCGAAAAATTCAGCCCGAATGTAATACTCAGACCAATCTGCCAGGATTTCCTGCTGCCGACTGGCTTTTATATCGGTGGTCCAGGAGAGATTGGTTACTTTGCACAGCTTATACCGCTTTACAATCAGTTTGGTATCGAACAGCCATATCTTTATCCCAGGATTTCAGCAACTCTGCTTGAAAGAAACGTAAGCAATACTCTGCAGAAGTATAATCTGAATTTTCTTGATCTGCTGATTCCGGAAAAGGATCTTAACACTCTGACGATGAAGGAGATAGCGACTATTCAGGTTGACGAATTATTTGCATCGGTGAGAAAAGAAATTGATCAGAGTTTTCAATCCCTTGGGAACGAACTCGTTAAAATTGACCTAATTCGGCAGACCTGACAGAGAAGACAAAACAAAGAGCTGTTCAGGGACTTGATATTCTGGAGGATAAAATAAGGAAAGCTCAGGAGAACCGGCATGAAATCTCAATTCGGCAGGTAAACAGAGCAAAAAATGCAGTCTTTCCTGAAAGTATTCTGCAGGAAAGACGATTAAACCTTGTTTATTTCCTCTATAAATATGGGCCTGGATTTCCAGACAGGCTTTTTGACATGCTCGAAATAAACAATTTTCAGCACCAGGTATTGGAAATTTAATTTATCGCAAGTCCGGTTTCTTTATCGAAGAAATGCAGTTTTCCTGAGTCAAAGTATAATATGACCTCTGATCCGGGTTCCGGTTTAGTTGCAGCTCCAATTCTTGCAGTCACCTGATTCTGATCAAGATTGAAATAGATAAATATTTCATTTCCCATCGGTTCCACCACATCGAGTATCGTTTTAACGCTTTGGTAATCGGACGTCCCGCCTGAATTAGATGTGTGAATATTTTCCGGGCGGATGCCCAGTGTAATTTCCTTTCCGGTAAGGTGGGCTACTTTCGCCTTAAGCGTATTGTTTAAGTTGAGATTTAATTCGCCTCCCAGACTTTTGAAAAGAATCGACCCGTTCTCCGATAACAAAGTGCCATCCACAAAGTTCATTGACGGACTACCGATAAAACCGGCAACAAATTTATTAACAGGATTATTATAAAGATTGAGCGGAGTATCAACCTGGTGAACAACGCCGTCCTTCATTATAACGATCCTGTCGCCCATTGTCATTGCTTCAGTCTGGTCATGCGTTACATAAATCATTGTAGCTGAAAGATTCCGGTGAAGGCGTGATATCTCTGTCCTCATCTGAACCCGGAGTTTTGCATCGAGGTTACTTAGTGGTTCGTCAAAAAGGAACACTTTGGGTTTTCTGACAATAGCTCTGCCCACGGCTACTCTCTGCCGCTGGCCTCCGGATAAAGCTTTGGGTTTTCGGTCTAAGTATTCTTCAATACCGAGAATTTTTGCGGCATTAAGCACACGTTCTTTAATTTCCTGCTTGCTGAATTTTCGAAGTTTGAGTCCGAATGCCATATTATCATAAACCGTCATGTGGGGATACAGAGCATAATTCTGGAATACCATGGCGATATCCCGATCTTTCGGAGAAACGTCATTTACTAATTTTCCATCAATAAATAATTCCCCTTCAGATATCTCTTCCAGCCCGGCAATCATTCTGAGAGTTGTCGATTTTCCACAACCTGAAGGTCCCACAAGAACAACAAATTCTTTATCCCTGATTTCGATATTTACTTCTTTAACGGCTTTATTCCCGCCTTCGTAAATCTTTGAAACATTAATAAGTTTGACTTCCGCCATAAAAATTCCCTGGATATTTTTCCGTTTATCTGTGTTTTTATAAGATAAAAACTGAATTACAAATTAAGATTTCGATTTATCCTAAAAAACTTCAAATTACTTTTTTGACCATTTTTCTATCATTTCATCAATTTCAGCATCCGTCATCTCGGATTTTCCATACATGCCCTTCGCGACTCTCTGTCTTAGGCTCTCATACAGTGTGACAGCAGTTGCAACTGAAACATTAAGACTTTGGATCATTCCCTGCATCGGGATATAAAAAACTCTGTCAGCTAATGCGGCGGCTTCGGGACTTGCTCCGCGGTGTTCATTACCAACCACAATGGCAACTTTTTCGGTAAGATCAAGGTCGTAAAGACTGACTGCATCCGGCGCAAGGAGACTTGTATATATCTTGTAACCCTGCAGCCGTAATTCCGAATAACAGTCCTCAATTTTAAGGTACCTTTTTCTCTCCACCCATTTATTTGCAGATGCTGAGGAGACTTCCCCGACAGAAGGATATTTTTCGAGATTATAGACAAGCGATACTGCTTTTACTCCGGAGGCATCGCAGGTTCTGAAAATTGCGCCAACATTGTGCTGATCGTGAATATTCTCCAGCACCAGATGTAGTGAGGGCTGTCGCCTTAAAACAGCAGCTTTAATTTTGGCAAGGCGGGCAGGTGTTTTGAATTCTTTCAATTTTTATCAAAAATTAACTTGTAGATTATTGAATTCCCTGACCTTCGGGCACGATCAACGATAATTTTGTCAACTTCAACACTGAGAAAAAAAGAAACAAGATCGAGTGTTTTTGACATCACTTCATCTTCTGTGTGAGCCCAGCTTTCACATCCTTTCAGACTGGGCACATTCGAGGTATAACCATCACCGGTGCTTTTAATTACAAGATCAATAACCAAGAGATATCCTTTGTCAGTATGAGCCTGTCACGGCAGAATTTTGGCCGAGAACAATTTTAACGCTGGCAGATGCTCCAATTCTATCCGCTCCGCTTTCAACCATCAGTTCAGCATCCTGCCGTGTGCGGATGCCTCCCGAAGCCTTTACTCCGAGTGTCGAACCTACTACATATCGCATTAATGCAATATCGGAGGCTGTTGCACCGCCCTTACTGAATCCCGTGGAAGTTTTAACAAAATCCGCTTTGGCATTCTTACAGATGAGACAGGCTTTTACCTTTTCTTCGTCAGTCAATAGCGATGTTTCAAGAATTACCTTACAGATAGCACGATATTTTTTTGTTGCAAGGGCAACCTGGTTAATATCGTTGAACACATAATCATAATCGCCGGATTTCAGTCTGCCGATATTAATCACCATATCAAGCTCAGTGGCGCCTTCATTTAACGCTTTTTCGGCTTCAAATCTTTTCGTTTCGGTTGAATTTGCCCCGAGAGGAAATCCAATTACAGTACAGACTTTTACCGGAGTCCCCTTAAGCAATTTACTGCAAAGCGGCACAAAATTGGGATTAACGCAGACAGAGGCGAAAGAATATTGTTTTGCCTCACTGCAGAGGCTCTCAATTTCCCCGACTGTCGCCTCAGGCTTCAGCAAAGTATGGTCAATCATCCTGGCTAATGCCTGATTCTCAATCTGACTCCCGACACCTAAGCCGGCGGATATCCTTTCGGCGCCATTCTGAATAATATTATTTACGGCTTCGGGCTGGTCAACAACATTTCTTTCCCAGCCGGTACAAGTTTGGCCCTTACAGTAATAATCCTGCAGGGCTTTTTCAATAAAAACCTGCGTTACAACTTTATCTAAAACTGAGCTCGTCATTTTTTCTCTTCAGATTTAAGGTATGCCAATAATGTATTATGCATCAGCATTGCAATTGTCATAACTCCGACTCCTCCGGGAACCGGGGTAATATATGAACATTTCGGGGCAACGTTTTCAAAATCAACATCCCCGACAATTCTATAACCTTTTGCAGCGGAATGATCTTCTACTCTATTAATTCCGACATCAATAACAACAGCGCCATCTTTTACCATGTCGGCTGTAACATAATTTGCTCTTCCTATTGCCGCGATAAGAATATCGGCTGAGAGTGTAAATTTCTTAAGATCAGGGGCTGCCGAGTGACAAACGGTAACAACTGCATTTGCGCCCTCTTTTTTCTGAAGCAGAAGATTGGCTACCGGTTTTCCAACAATATTGCTTCTGCCTATAACTACAACGTGCTTACCTTTTGTCTCAATCTTGTATCTTTTCAGGATTTCAAGAATACCTGAAGGAGTACAAGGAAGAAAACCTTCTTTGCCGATAACAAGATTACCTACACTAACCGGGTGAAAACCGTCAACATCCTTCGCAGGATTGATTGACTCAATAATTTTATCCTCATTAATATGATCAGGAAGAGGAAGCTGAACCAGTATCCCATGATATTCGGGGGCATTGTTGTAATAATCCACAATTTTCAGCAAATCTTCCTCGCTGATCCTGGCATCAAGCCTTTCCGATTCAGAAAGCATTCCGAGTTCGGCGCAGGTTTTATTCTTTCTGTTCACATAAACCTGTGAGGCAGGATTTTCCCCAACAACAATAGTCACAAGACCGGGCGGCTTCTTTCCCTCAACTTTTATTGCGGCTACTTTTTCAGCAACTTCTTTTTTAATTTCAGCGGCAATCTTATTGCCATAAAGTAAAATCATTTTATCATTCCTAATTTCATCATTACATTATTTTTCAAATTATTTCCCGTTCACAGAGCCAATCTCAAAATCGGGCATCTTAGTAATAAGATAACCGACGGATGTTCTTCCGAAAAAATCCAATCTGTCCTCAGCAATTTCAAGATTAATTGAATTTATTTCAAGAGTCATCACTAATCAATTCCCTGTAAAAAGTTTTTCAATCGAATAAAAATTTTCAATGAATGTCAAACACTCCTGGTTTTTTCGAATTCGGGTACCATAACCCTTTCAATCGAATTCATTAAACCGGTTTCAGTATCGATTTTTAAAAACACGCCGCTTAGATGAATATTGTCAGTTGCCGTCTGATATTTCTGCGGTGTCTGATACAAAAACCGGTTGATGGCAGCATCTATTTTCATTCCGATAATTGAATCGTAGGGGCCTGTCATACCGCTATCGGTAATGTAACCAGTGCCTTTTGGTAAAATTCTCTCGTCAGCAGTCTGAACATGAGTGTGAGTGCCAATCAGAGCACTGATCCTCCCATCCAGAAAAAAACCCATAGCTTGTTTTTCGGCTGTGGCTTCTGCATGAAAATCAACAATTATTACTTTTGTCTCACTCCTGAGTTTTGCGATAGCTGCTTCAGCAGCTCTGAACGGACAGTCGATAGGAGCCATAAAAGCCCTGCCCTGGAGGTTAATAACGCCCACTTTGCCCTTAAGCGTTTCTGCAATGTAAATTCCATTTCCATATGTCCCCTTGGGATAATTCAAAGGACGGAGTACCCTGGCTTCATTTTTCAGATAATCCTGCGACTGGTGCTTGTCCCAGGTATGATTGCCTCCGGTAATAACTCCGACATTCAGGGAGAAAAGCTGTTTACCTTCCTTTTCAGTACATCCTTTTCCATCCGAAGAATTTTCTCCATTTGCAATAATCAGATCGGCTTTATATTTTTTCTCGAGAGCAGGCAGCCACATCCCGACAATGTCCATCCCGGGCTGACCAACGATGTCTCCGATAAATAAGATATTAATAATCATTCAGTCCTTCATTTCTTTCATTTTCCGTATATCTGAAGTTTCGGCGCTCTTGGTCCGTCAATTTTTTTCAGGCTCTCAACCGGATCCTCATTCAACCGCAGAAACTTGAAGCCCATAAATTTGGGACTAACCTTTTTGCTCTGATCTTCCATATAAGAAAGAATTGTTTGCTTTTTCACCATAGGCGGTGTCGAGTGTAAAAAATTAACGGTTCCATCCGGATCGACAATAACAAGCCCTACATGACCAACCCACACGTTTTTTTCATCGGTGCCCCTCACCACATTCACAAAATCACCTGTCTTCAATTTACTGAGCACTTCCGGCACAACCGCGGCCGGTATATAATTCCAGTTTAATTCCTGAACAGCGACATCGCTCATAATGCCAGATTTAGTAAAAAATTTCTTCCGGTCAATTTCTGTTGTAAGGCTTATTGTTTTTTCGCCGGCAAGCTCACTCGTCAGATCATTAAGAAACCACGAATTGTTGACAATCCAGTCTGCCTCCGTATAATGATTTCGAGTGGTATAGCCAATTTCGCCATCTTTATAACGAATTCTCTGAAGCATACCAAAAAACATTTTCCAATCTTTGGAGAATGCCATAGCATAGACATGTTCGCTGAAGACTACACAATCACTTTTTCCGAGTGAAAAAAGCGGCTGAGTATCGTATATTTCAAATGGAAATTCCCCGAGCAGGTAAATTTCATAAGGTTGATCGAGGAAACGGTGCGCGAGGTAGCTAATCCTTTCCCTTAAATCGGGAATGTACGCGTGTATGAATTTCAGGTACTGATCAAGTTCTAACGGTGTAATTTCGTAAATTGGATTTGATTCAATTTCCTGAATGAGTTCCGCATCGACACCTGATGCAGAAATGGCATTTTGCCATTCGGGTGCTAAAGATAATCGGGTCAGCCTGTCAATCGAAGGTGAACAGGCAGAAGCCAATATTATCATGAGAGAGAGAAAAAGTATTTTTACGAGTGACTTTTTGAGGTGATTCATTATTAAATAGCCATAATTCAGAATGTTTAACAGAAGCAAATATAAAAATCATTTGACAAATAACCTGAATAAGATTATTTTCTGCAAGTATCATTAGGGAGATTATATGGTTAATCATAAGCTAACAGGCATTATCAAGGAAAATCTTGATGCAATGACGGCAAACTGGGCCGAGGAGGTCACAAAAAGCGAAGTTATGTCCACATATCATAAATTCGACGAAGCCTCAATCAGGGAACGCGGGAAAGCGGTTTTCGTTAATCTGGCTAAATGGCTTGAAGGCGGAGCTAAAATTCATGAGGTTGAGGAGTACTTCGAAAAGGTTGGTTTTACAAGACTCGAAGAGGGATTTCCTCTCTCGGAAGTTCATTATGCAATTTACCTGAGCAAAAAGATATTCTGGAATTATGTGGATTGGCGCGATACAGTGACAGGCACTTTCACAACGAGTTCAGCCACCCAGGTAATGGCAGTATTCAACAACTACTTCGACCTTAGCAGTTTTCACGTTACAAACGGTTATTTTAGGGGTTTAATCAGCAAACTTGATTCATATCAAAAATTGACAAAAAATGACCTTATGAGGTTATTCCTGAAAGGAAATGTTGTCGCCGGAAGTGATGAGGACGATGACTTTGTCTGGAGACCTGTTTGAGTAGATACAATCTCCCGCTGGAATTATCTGGCTTAAGAATATTTGCCTGAGAACAGGATTCTGATCTTTTTTGTTAATTTGCCGAATCAAAATAATTAAGAATGTCTGCTAAAGAATACTTTTATAAACCGGACTGGACTCCGAAAGATGCCGGCAAAGAATTCGCTGTGCGAATTGTGAAGGCAAAGGAGTCTGGTGAAAACCCGGTAAAAATTGAAGTGGAATTTAAGTCCGGAAAGCCTGAGACCAGCGATATCATCAGTGGAATTCTGAGAGGCAACAGAAATTACCTTGCCCGCGCCATAACTCTGATCGAGAGTAATTCGCAAAAACACCGGCCGGTTGCAAATGCCATAATCCGTGGTTTGCTCCCAAATGGCGGGAAATCATTGCGTATTGGCATCACGGGAATTCCGGGCGCAGGTAAAAGCACACTGATTGAAACGCTGGGGCTTTATCTTATTTCACTTGGACACAAAGTGGCTGTTCTGGCAATCGATCCCAGCTCAAGTATTTCACGGGGCAGTATTCTCGGCGACAAGACCCGAATGGAGAAACTGTCAAGGGAACCGAACTGTTTTATCCGGCCTTCACCTTCAAGCGGGACTCTGGGCGGAGTAACACGAAAAAGCCGGGAAACAATTCTCGCCTGTGAAGCAGCAGGATATGATGTTATAATAATTGAAACTGTGGGCGTCGGGCAAAGTGAAATAACAGTCCGATCCATGGTTGACTTTTTTCTTCTTGTGCTTATTGCCGGCGGCGGTGACGAATTACAGGGAATCAAGAAAGGGATTATTGAGATCGCAGATGCAATTGTTATTAACAAAGCGGATGGCGACAATATTCAAAGATCAAATATGGCTAAAGCTGAATACACAAACGCGGTACATTATATTGCCCCGGCAACTCAGGGATGGCAGACTTCGGTGATGACATGTTCGGCTTTAGTTGGTTCCGGGGTTACGGAATTATGGCAAAATGTTCTTGATTTTGAAAAAAGCACAAAAAGCAGCGGGTTCTTTCAAAAGCGCCGGAAAAATCAGGCGCTTGACTGGATGCTTACCCTTGTTGAAGAAGAAATAAAAAATCATTTTTATAATTCAGCCGATATTAAAGAAATTTTGCCGCATGTTAAAAAAGAAGTAATAGAGGGTAAAAAACTTCCTACTGAAGCCGCTGAAGAATTATTAAAACGATTCTATTCGGGTAATCAGGCTTAAATTCAGTGATAAACATTCAGGATATTCCGATAGACCGCGCAGAATTCGCGGTCCTTGACTTTGAGACAACTGGTAATTCCGCAAAAAATTCACGTGTCATTGAAGTCGGAATTGTAAAGATACGTGAACTTGAGATTTACGATACATTTCAAACTTTTATCAATCCGCAGGAGCCTATCCCGTATTTTATAACAGAACTCACCGGGATAACGGAAAATGATGTAAGGGATGCTCCTCCTTTTGAAGATATTACAGAACCACTGATTAATTTTATCGGGGATGGCGTATTAGCGGCTCATAACCTGGCCTTCGATAATTCATTTCTTCAGCAGGAATTGCTGCGTGCAGGTTATGAGATTCCTGAAGTCCCAAAACTCTGCACACTTAAACTTGCCCGTAGATTATATCCATCCCTGCCGAGTAAATCCCTTTCTGCATTAGTCGAAAATTTTAAGATAAAACATATTAATGTCCACCGGGCTTTGGGTGATGCGGCTGTAACAGCAAAATTACTGCTGCGGATGATCGAAGATATGAAGAAGAATTTTGACGTAAAAAATCTTGCCGACATGCTGAAATTTCAGGGAGTACCGGTAAAAACTGCAAACTCTGGCTTACTTAAGAAATCGGTTGAGGGCAAATATTCTCAGATTCCCAAGTCCCCCGGTATTTATATGTTTAAAGATAAAGCAGAAAATTATCTTTATATCGGGAAATCGAAATCCTTGCGTGACAGAATCACCGGACATTTCCAGGAAACCTCTCCGCGTAAATCCAAAAAGATAATTAAAAATTCTTCCGAAATAGATTTTCGGGAAACGAACACTGAACTAACAGCCCTGATTGCTGAAGCTGAAACAATAAAATCTGAAAAGCCGGAATACAATTCGTTCCTTAAGAAATATTCTCTGACCTATTTTATTAAAGTTAATCTCAATCACAAATTCCCTCATCTAACCACTGTTTCTAAAATAAATTATGATGGCAACGATTATTTCGGACCTTACCCCAAGAGGGATATCTCCGGCAGATTGCTTGAAATTATTGACAGGTCCTTTCAGCTCCGGGAGTGCAATGAAAAAACTTTCAGAAAGGGTAATGGGTGTTATCTTTCAGAGATAGGCAGATGTACTGCGCCTTGTCTGAATTATGATGTCGATAATTACTCACGGGAACTCCGGCTGGTGTATGAATTCCTTGAAGGACAGAATAATCTGGCTCTTGAAAGAATGATTGGAAAGATGAAAAAACACTCTGAGGAATTGAAATTTGAAGAAGCTGCTCAATACCGGGATACAGTTAACCTGCTTTTAAAACAGTTGAATAAATCTGCGCTTCTTGCTGAACCAGTTAATCTTGCAAATGTTCTTCTAAAAGCAGGAAAGGGAGAAAAGTCTGATTATCTTTTATTGACGAAGGGAAGAGTTGTTATTAAAGACTTTTTACTTAATAAAACCGAGGATTTCGAACAAACAGCGGAAGACTTCTACTCAGGAGCTATAAATCTCTTTCATGAATATACACCGCAGGATCTCGAAAGACTTCACATAACAATGACCTGGTTCACAAGAAATAAGGAACAGGTGAAAGTTTTCTATCTTAAGGATTATAAAAATTCTTCCGAACTCTTCAGAAAAGTTTTCACCTGAAAATTATAAAAATCAGCATATAAAGAAGATTTGCCAGAATTAAAAATGAAAATCCCTTCAAAGTACTTTTTTTCAATTCAGGAGCCCCGATAAAATATGCAATGGAAGCCTTTACAATTGTATTGGCTGTGAAAGCAATAATCATTGAAACAGCCGCCGTATTCACAAGCAAAGATCCTTTCCGCAGATCAATAAGCGAGAGGGCTATCGCATCCAGATCGGCAAAACCGGAGACAAGACTGGAAAGATAAATTCCCTGATCGCCCATATAATTTTGCGCTACTTTCGAGACGAAAAGTATTATTGCAAATAGCACACCGAATTTTAATGCGACTTTAAGTTGAAAGGGATTAGATAATTTAAGTTCTGAAACACCCTCATCGGTTTTTGTCCGCCAAAGAAAAAAACTAACCAGAAGACCGACGGCAGTAAAAATAATAACAGGTAAAAATATAGCTGTAGCGAACTCGGAATCCAGCATCAGGATTATCAGATAAATCCTTGGGAACATTATTGTACTTGCAAGAACTATCCCTGCCGCAAGATTTCCCGATAGGGCAGGCGCTTCTTTGCTTCTCTGCGAAAATGACAGAGTAACCGCCGTGCTTGATGCAACCCCGCCAAGAATAGATAATAGCTGTATGCCTCTTTTTGTCCCGATCAGCTTGAAAAGAACGTACCCGATAAAACTGATTCCGGCAATAAGTACAACCATATACCATATTTTCCGGGGATTGAGAACATCAAAAGGATCGAGAGTCTGGTCAGGAAGGAGGGGCAGGATAATGATCGTAATTATGGCAAATTTAATTGTTGCATAGATATCTTCATCTTCAACTTTTCCGACCATTCCACGAAGTTTTGTCTTAAAAGAAAGAAAAATCATGAGCATAACGGCGGATACGGCTGAAATCATAAGGTGATCCCAATAAATAAGAGCGCCAAACACATAGATCAGGAGAAATGACACTTCTGTTGTTCCGCCAATCTCTCCCCGTGAGGCTGTAACATAGTAAGAAATTGCAACAAGAAGACCAAAGAGAAAATATGAAACAACAAAAATAACAGGTGAAGTGAAAGACGCAAGAAATGCGGAAAGATATCCAAGAAGGGCAACAATCGGAAACGTTCTGATACCGCCAAAATCTCGGTCTCCGGGTTTTTTTCTCTTTTCCCGTTCGGCTCCTATAAGAACTCCTATAAGGAGGGTAATGAACAGATTTGGCCAAACGATGTGTGAAGATACTTCCATAATTATTCTCCTTATAAAAATATTGTAATAATTGGAAGAGAAATAATCCCGTGTTAAATATGTTTTACGCTATAAAAACCTGCTTAGGAGAACTCGAATTATCAATCCAGCAATTACCGCTAAAAACAGATAGAAAAAGAATTGGCCAAAGGAGGAGCGGCTGATAATAATTGTTGACTTAAATCCTCTCCAGCCACAATTTTTGCACCTGTAGATTTTCCAGATCGTAAATTTCTTAATCAAGGATTCCAGGGCCGTTCTGGAGCGGGACCTGTGCAGGGTTGAGAATGATCCGCATTCCGGACAATTACTGTAAATAGGATTTCTGGTTAAAATAAGTCTTAATGGTTTCATCAAAAGAAAATTTTTAGAATAACAAAAATCAATAATAGTGAAAAAATTCTTTTTATAACAGGGATATTATATTTTAGAAGAAGTATTACCCCAATCTTACTCCCGATTAAACCTCCGGCTCCTAATATTATTCCGGTTTGAACAACAAGAGAGACCGAAATTCCCGGATTGTAATATGTACCGAGTGCATATGATATCCAGGAAAATGTCATAGTAAGGAAAACCGGAATGGACGATGTTCCGGCTGCCACTCTAAAATTAAAATGATAGAGATACATCAGCACCGGGACAAAAATAATTCCACCGCCTATCCCGGCTGCTGCGGCAATTACGCCTGTTACCAGCCCGCTTAATAAAAGAAATGCGGGTTTACCCCGAAGATCATATTTCAAATTTGGAGTTTTGTTTAAAAACATGTTTAATGCAACGAGAGACAATAGAATTCCCAGGAAATATTTTAGAGGAGTTGTATCGATTCTGACGATAACCTGAGGGATAATAAATGCAGATATCAGGCTGCCTGCACCTAAAAGAAGTCCTTCTTTTATTGCGAGATTTTTACGTCTGATATGCTGAAAAACAGCCCCGGAGGAAGTTAAAATTCCGGCAAACAGGGAAGTTGAGATAACTGTAATGTATAATTCGGAAATCCCGGGATTTATCAGTGGTAATAACAAGAACAAAAAGGGGACATAAACCACTCCGCCGCCAAGTCCAAACATTCCCGAGACTATTCCGGCAATTATTCCGAGCAACAGCAGAATTATTAATTCTGCGAAAAAATTCAATTTACTTTTAGCATATTATTATAAAGTGATTGATTCTGCAGTAAATTATAGGCTGTTTCAAACTGATCATCCAGTTTGAGCGATTGAATTATTCTGCCTTCCCTCCCTTTAAGCCGACCAGAGAGTTCTTTCATGATTTCGTTTATAATCTCTTCTTTGTTGCGGAGCAGTCTTTCTTTTTTGAATGTCCGGTAAGAATCGTACAGTGCATCGAATTTGCGCCTGAATTCCTCGGGCAAACCGTCTTCAACATACAATTTTTTCATCTCGGCAAAGAGTTTAACTTCCCTGCCTGTGTACTCATAATTTGAAGATTGAAGATACCCGGAGAAATCATCAATAATTTTATTCTTGTCAATTTTTGAAATGTCTTCAATATTATTTGTATTAAAGTAAAATGATGAAAATTTGAAAAAATATCCTTTTGCAATAAGATCGGGAATGATATCAGATTCTGATGAATTTTTTACTATTGAGTCAGGAACAATGCCTCCTGCAGACCAAACTGATCTTTTGTTATCGGTATAAAAACGACGCGTCTCAGGGACATTAACTCTGTCGAAAATTTTATTGTCTGTTGCATAATCTATCTTTTGAATACATCTGCCTGATGGAGTAAAATATCTGGCAGTAGTCAGCTTCAGGGATGTTCTATTATTAAGATTAACAACAGTCTGAACAAGTCCTTTGCCAAATGAATTAGTCCCAATAACCAGACCGCGGTCATGATCCTGAATGGCTCCGGCAACAATTTCCGAGGCTGAAGCCGTGCCGCCGTCAATCAGAACTGCAAGTCTTGATTTGTCAGCGATCGGGGCTTCTTCTGCAAGATACCTTGTCACCTCTGTACTGTCCCGCGAAACCACACTGACAATCAGTTTATCCTTACCAATAAATTTCTCGGTTACATCAATAGCAGCACTTAACAAGCCACCGGGATTCCCCCTAAGATCAAGAATTATGGTTCCGATTGGTTTTTGTGATTTCAGATCAAGCAATGCTTTTTTCAGTTCTTCACCGGTGGCAAAAGAAAAACCGCTCATTTTGATATAAGCGTTATCGCTTTCCTCGGGGACAAAACCATAATAGCTGATATTTTTCACCTCAATTTCCTCGCGGATAAGGCTGAAAAACATTTCACCATCAAAGCCTTCCCTCAGAATAACTATATTGACCATCGTTCCGGGGACGCCTTTTATGAATGTGCTGAGGTCCTCATAATTTTCTTTTCCGACCGATACAGAATCTATTCTTATTATCACATCGCCAATCTGAATTCCCTGCCGCTGTGCGCTATGACCTTCAAGCAGATCCACGACAGTTATCATATCATTTCGAAGACCAATTGTGGCGCCAATACCGCCATACTTCCCTTTGGTAATCACCTCAATATCCTGCCTCATGTTCTCGTCAACATATACTGTATATGGGTCAAGGGAAGAGAGCATACCTCGTATGCCGGAGCGCATAAATTCTTCGGGATTTATTTCATCTACATAATTGAGGCTTATTTCTTTATATACTTTCCCGAATATATCTATACTCTTTGCAATCCTGAAATAAATATCCTCATCACTTTTCAGGAAACCGAAAGAAAGCAGCGAAATGAATATGATAAGGAGCAGCGATAATCGTAATTTCATTAAAATACCCGCGTTAAAGACTTGATTTTGATTCTAATATCCGGCAAATTTCCTTATGAACAGTTTCAATAGGCTGTAATCCATCGATAACGTTAAACCGCTCTGCTGTTCCTGCTAATTCGAGATAACCATGCCTGACGGCATTGTAAAAATTTTCATCAGATGACTCAATCCTGTCAATTTTAGAAGCGCTGATAAGCCCCTTTCTCCGTTTTACTTCAGAAACAGGAATATCGATAAAAAAAGTTATTGCCGGAACGGCATCACGAATTACATAAGTCTGCAAAGCTTTTACAAATTCCAGCGAAATTCCCCTGCCATATCCCTGATATGCGATTGAAGAATCATGGAAACGATCTGAGATGACAACTGTGTTTTTCTGTAATTCTGGAATAATGATCTCGTTTACGAGTTGCGCCCGGCTTGCAGCAAAAAGCAGCATCTCCGCATCACTAACCATAGCAAGATTTTTCTTATCCAGAAGAATATCTCTGATTTTTTCGGATATTAATGTGCCTCCAGGTTCCCGGATAACAATAACTTTGCGGTTTCGGGCATTATAATAATCCTGAAGGAGTTTTATCTGTGTGGATTTCCCGGAGAAATCCAAACCCTCAAAAGTAATAAACATATTAGTATTTCTTTATTATGTATTCAAGGCGCGATGGTTTAACATCAATTACTCTGACATATTTGGGCACTTCGATCACAGGCTCAATAAAACCAAGGGTATCATTTAATGCCTGAGCAAAAGTGACATAAGAGACCACTTCCGAAGGATCAAGTTTCCCAAGAATATTAATCCCCCCTCTCAACACGATTTTAACCTTTGAAGGATATAGCTGCAATTCCCTCAGAGGGGGCACTTTTCTTGTTTCAACAGCTACATTGCTGAAATCTCTGTCCACAATTTTTTGAATATTGAGATTGAGCATTACTTTCTCAAGATACAATTTAATGTCCGAAGGAGGGATCAGCTCAAGTTCCAAAACTGTTGATTTGTTCAGCTCAGTTGTTTTAAAAAAGGAGGTTTTAATACTATCAGTGAGCCGAAGAGTTGACTGGGGTCCGAAAATATACACGGAATCGGGATCGGTTAATAATTCGGATACTAAGCCAAAACCTTCCTTAAAATTCAGCTCAACATCCGGAATAACTTTAACTTTCTTTTTGGAGACTTTTTCAATATTGTAGTTTATTACAATTGGTGAAACATCAACTATCTGGGCACTGCCAAACAACCATGAATTTTCATCGATTAGTTTGCGGCTTTCAATCGATTGTTTTCCTTTCTTATTCTCAGCAGTAATTGACATAGTATATTCCCTGCCCATATTTAAGCCTGCAAGCTGCCAGCCAATGCCTTTGATACTTACATTTATAGTTTTGCTGGAAAGCTGGGCAAGTGAATATCCGTCATCAACATCGGTGATTGTAAGCGGAAATTCCATTGAGGTGAAATATTGCTCTGAGAGTGCAACAGATCCCCATAGAATCAGGCTGAAAGTTGTGATAAGTGATATGGGAATAAATTTCTTGAGAAAGTTTTCTGAACTAATCATAATAACTAAATTAAGAAATTGTTGTAAAAAACAGAACCGGGGGAGTTAACTCAGGATATTTTAGCGAAATATGCAAGAAGAACATCCTTATTTGCTCTGGATATCTCCCTTCCTTTGATGGGGAAATTATCTGCGGATCGGGCAAGTTTTCTTAATTCGTGAACGTTAAGTGAACTGAGATCGACTGTTTCAGAAAAATTCGATACCTCACCCTTTTTCTCTGTTATCTGATCTGAAACTTCCATCTGCCCGCTTACATCATTATCAGGCAATTCCATGTCGTAGATCAGTTTTTCTAGTTCATCATCGGGGCGGGGAATAACATGAGCGGCAACAAGCTGACCAACCCTTGATGCAGCAGCGCTTCCCGCATCAACTGCGGCCTGAACAGCCGCAACTTCTCCAACAACTTTTACAGTAACTAAAGCCGCAGTTATTTTTTCTTTACTGACGAGCTTAACATTGGCGGCTTTAACCATAGCGTCCGCCGCCTCAATAGCACCAATCAGACCCTGTGTTTCTATTAAACCGAGGGCAAGTAGCATAAATGACCTTTACGGTTAAAGTTTAGGTCTTTTAGGAAGAATTAATTCAACATCTGAATGTGGACGCGGAATTACATGGACTGAAACCAGTTCTCCGACGCGCTGAGCTGCCGCGGCTCCTGCATCTGTTGCGGCTTTAACTGCGCCTACATCACCTCTTACCATCACGGTAACATAACCACCGCCAATAGTCTCCTTTCCAAGAAGTTCGACTTTTGCCGCTTTTACCATTGCATCCGCTGCTTCAATCGCGCCAACTAATCCTTTAGTTTCTACCATTCCGAGTGCATCAAGTGTCATATAAAGACTCCAAAAAAAAGTTGAATACGTTGCACAAAATAGTTTATAAAGGCAAAAATGTCAATTGTTCTGACCTCTATATGTAAATTTAATTATCTTTTTTACTGTCGAGAAAGTCCTGAAGTATTATTGAAGCCGCTGTTTTATCAATCCTTCCTTTATCCTGCCGTTTTTTCTTCGAAACAACACTCTGTATAATTATATCCTGGGCAATTCCAGAAGTATATCTCTCGTCAACTCTGAATACCGGAATATTAAATTTTTTATTTAGTGTGGACTCGAATTTTTCGACAAGCAGTGTAGTTTCTGATTTCTCCCCATTTTCCCGGAGCGGATACCCGAGAATTATCGCTTTGAGATTATAGGACCTGATAGTTTTTTCAAAATTGTCCCAGAAACTTTTATCATTGGCGATTGTAATAAGCGGGTACGCAAATATCTGAAGAGGATCACTTACGGCGATACCAATTCGTTTCAGACCAAAATCAACCCCCAGATAACGCTCAAAATCTTCTTTCATTCTCATACAATTTATGCCGTTTCGGAATCGAGCCTTTCGACTGAATAAATGCCCCTGTTCTTCTTAATTCGTTCAATAAGCCGGTTAAGATGTTCGAGATCGTTTACCTGAACAGTGATTGTACCATTAAACATCGAATCCTGAGTGTTAATATGCACGGTTTTGATATTTGTATTCTGGTAATTTGTGATACTGTTCGAAAGGTCCTTCAGTATTCCCGGAGAATCCTCCCCAACAATTTTGATGCCTGCCAGAAACATTGAGCTTTTAGTCTTCGGCCAGCTTACAGGGACAAGTTTCTCAACATTCGTGCGGGAGATTATCTGAAGATTTTTACAATCCTTTCTATGAATTTTAATCCCCTCGCCAATCGTGATATACCCGATAATCGGATCACCCGGTATCGGTCCACAGCAGCGGGCATAACTTACAACAATTCCTTTATAATCTCCCTCAAGTATCACTCCGCCAATATTATTCCGTGCGAAAGCAGCAAAATTCTCAAACGAGATGTCCTTTTGTTCGTCGGGTACCGACACAACTTCCGGATTGAGAACTTCATCGAGATCAATCTTATCCTGAGCTATTGCCCTGTAAAATTTTTGAGTGTTTTCATATTTCAGTTTTCTGGATAACTTTATCACATCATCCGGAGTGAAGGTCAGCTTAAGTTTTTTGAGCTTTTTCTCAAAAATATCTTTCCCGGTTTCAACAAGTTTTTCATCTTCATTCTTAAGATATTTTCGTACGGCGGATTTAGCCTTATGAGTTACAACAAACTGCAGCCAACTCCGGTTGGGATGCTGATTTTTTGAAGTAATTATTTCAACCTGATCGCCGCTGTGCAGAACTGTATTCAAAGGCACAATTTTGCCGTTGACTTTGGCTCCTATGCAATGATAACCGACATTTGAATGTATCTCAAAAGCGAAATCAACACTTGTGGAATTTATTGGAAGTATTTTCAGATCGCCTTTGGGAGTAAAAAGATAAATCTCATCCTGAAATAATTGCAAACTGAAACTCGATAAAATCTCTTTGCTCGCTTCAGTCTTCGAAACATTCTCGAATATATCCCGTATCCAGTTAACCCAGTCTTCCAGATCGCGGTCGGTAGCGGCTACATTTTCTTTGTATTTCCAATGTGCGGCAACTCCACGTTCTGCAATTTCGTGCATCTTGCGTGTTCTTATTTGAATTTCGACAAGTTTACCTGCAGGACCGTAAACGGTATTATGAATGGACTGATAATTATTCTTCTTTGGAATGGAGATATAATCCTTAAATCGATCAGAAATCGGCTTATAGAGATTGTTGACTATGCCAAGAACATAATAGCACTTGTTCTGGTCTATATCATCCAGAATAATCCTGATAGCAAGAAGATCGAAAATATTATCGAAGGTTGTATTCAATTTCATCATCTTTTTATAGATGCTGAAAATATGCTTAGGTCTGCCGCTCAGTTCAAATTTCAAGCCGCTTTCAATAAGTTTCTGCTTCAGCGGCTCGGAAAATTTTTTGATGTATTCTTCGCGTTCCTTTCTCTTGTCCTTCAGTTTTTTGGCGATTTCCTCGTAGGCATCCTTATTCAGATATTTGAAGGACAGGTCTTCCAGCTCCCATTTGATCTGCCCGAGACCAAATCTGTTTGCGAACGGGGCATAAATATCAAGGGTTTCCTTGGCTATCCTTCTCTGTCTGCTCGCAACAAGTGAGTCGAGCGTCCTCATATTATGGACACGATCGGCAAATTTTACAAGAATAACCCTGACATCATCTATCATCGAAAGGAGCATCTTACGGTAATATTCCGCCTGCGTAATATCCTGACCTTTGAACACACCGTCAATCTTCGTGACGCCATTGACAATAATACCAACTTCAGTACCGAATTCCTTTTGTATGAAGTCAAGGCTGATTTCAGTATCTTCAACAACATCGTGAAGCAAGGCTGCTATTACGCTTGTATCATCAAGGGGAATTTCTTCTGCAACAATTTTAGCAACGGCATAAGGATGATCAAAATAAGGTTCACCTGAATCTCTGTTATCATTTTTATGCGCTTCATAGCTTAGCCTGAAACTTTTTGTTATCAGTTCCTCGCGGACACGTGGAAGATTCTTTCGGCAAATTGAAAGAAGGTCTTCAAGCATTTTATTGAGTTTGTTTTCGGCTATCATACTTAATGAGTGAAATCAGATTTCTTTTATATTAGAAAAAGATAGAATTTGCCCATAAATTCTAAATTACAAGTTCTTTATACTACTTTTTACGCTGATTTTCAAGAATTTCTAATTTTAATTCCTTTGTTCTCTCTATTCGGTCAAGCAAATCCTCTGAATATTTCTCATTCGGCTTATAACCGAGGATGTAATTACACCGATCAAGAGCCTCAGAGTATTTACCGCCATTATTCAGATTCCTTGCAATAGCAAAGTTTACCCAGAGATCATTTCTTGTGGTCAATGTTCCGTGCTGTAAAAACAACTCCCGGATTTTATAAAGCTCTGCCGCTGCTTTGAGCGGATTATCCACAGAATAAACCCGGGCTTTAATGAAGTGAAAATCTTTACTCTCAGGAAAAAACTTGAGAGCTTTTTCAGCAAGATCAAGCGCTTTGGAATACATATCTCTTGATATATACACCCAGCAAAGCGAATATATAGCCAGATGGAAATGATATGAATTCCCGCCTACAGCTTTTTCGAGCAATTTGGTGCCAAGTTCCTTTTCATCTGAAAAAAAAGGGAGCCAATTTATAAATTCGGTTTTGGCACTAACCCAATATTTGTAAGTGCCGACTGCGATGTAGGCTTCGTAAAAATTTTTGTCGGCTTCTATACATTTTTCAAAATCTTTTACTGAGCTGTAACCTTCATTAATAGCGCTTAGATATTTATGTTTGGTTGCCCGGTAATATGCAGAGTATCCTCTTGACACACCCAGAAAATAATTTGCCCAAATACTGCCATGGTTTTTTGCCGCATATTTTTCAGCAGCAATTTCCGCCTCGTCAATCATCGCCCCAATACTTTCGTTTTCCTCAAGTTCCATTCTTTCAGAACTTTCAGCAATATGAGGCGAAATAATAAAGATTTTTCCTGCAGGCAGATCGGGGAATTCTTTTTCAAGTTCCTTAAAAGTGTTTTTTGCCTCCTGATATTCTGCTGAAAGGGTTAAAGTAATCCCTTTTCTTATCAGTGAATCAACCTTTGCATCAGGAAAAGTCTGAGCCGAAACAATGCCTGCGTTAATAATTATCAGACTGATTTTAAAATGTGCCGAAAGTCCTGTCACCTGCATCACCCAATCCCGGAAGTATGTACCCTGATGAATTTAATTCTCTGTCCAGCGCCGCCGTGTAAATTTGTACATCGGGATGCTCAGAGGTGATTTTGTTAACGCCGAATGGAGCAGCTATCAGGCAGGCAAGTGAAACGTTTGCGGCCCCTTTCTGTTTTAGGTAACGAATTGCATAAGATGCACTCCCGCCTGTTGCCAGCATTGGATCGATAATTATTACTTTCGACTCAGGCAGATGAGAAGGAGTTTTAAAATAATATTCAACAGGCTGAAGGGTGGTCTCATTGCGCTGAAGCCCAATATGACCAACGCTTGCATCCGGAATAAGTTCGATAAACGACTGAACCATTGCAAGTCCCGCCCTTAACACAGGTATCAGAATTATGGAATCTTTTAATCTATAACCGTTAGTCTCTTCCAGAGGAGTTGTGACTGTAAACTGAGTAAGTTTTAACGATTTACTCAGTTCAATTGCGATAGAATAACCAATTCGGTTCAAAGCAATCCTGAAAAGCTCATAAGGTGTATTTTTATCCCGCAGAATCGTTATATCTCTTTTAATTAGAGGGTTTTCAACAATAATAAGATTATTCATTTTTTAAGTTTCCTTTCAGCATTTCTTCCTAAAACCGAGAGCAGGTTAATAAATGGCGAGACAGGCGGTGTATAATTATAAAATATTTCAGCAAGTGTATCCACTTTAGCTCTTGAATATATCAAAGTTGAAATAACATCAGAATAACCGGAAACCTCATTTTTACCAAGAAAAGACGCACCGAAAATTCTTCCATCGCGTTTATCAAATAATAATTTCCCAAACGTTTGGGAAGATTCCGGCATAACTTTTACCAGGTTAGGTATAACTGCACTTACCGAATCGTAGTTCAGCCTGAAATCAGCACATTCTCCTTCGCTTAAACCGGCTGCAGAATACACATTATTAAAAATTTTTATTGCAACATTCTTTACAACCGGTTTAACTATCCGATTGCCTCCGGCAGCATTTTCACCTGCGATGTGTCCGAAATGATGAGCAAAAGTTGCAAGAGGATAGTATAATGGTCTGCCTGAGATAAATTCGGGCACCTCAATACAATCGCCGGCGGCAAAAATGTTCTGATCGGTAGTTCTGAGTCTGCTATCTGTTATATATGCTCCGCTTGCTCCACGCCTTAATCCTAAGGGAATTCCAATATCGGTATTAGGTGAAAACCCGGCGCTGAGAATAATAATATCAGTTTCGAGAAGCAGAGAACCTATTTTGACTTTTGTAACTGAGCCGTCATTTTCTATCAGTCCCGGATTCTGAACCCCTCCGATAAAAGATATTCCTGCTTGTTCAATTGTTACAGCGAGCAGATTTCTTATCTCCGGAGAAGCAGCAGGCAATGGCAGATTTTCCCTTTCGATTATTGTCACTTCCATCCCGGCTGATTTCAGGGATTCGGCAGTTTCAAGACCGATATATCCTCCGCCAATAATCACAGCCCGTTTGACATTGTTAATATTGATGTTGTGGAGAACAGCCTGAAGGTCTTCAACGGTTTTCAGCGTGAATACATTATTATATTTTTTTGTAATAAAAGAAGGTATTTTGGGAACCGAACCTGTGCATAAAATCAGGCGGTCATAGGCTAATGAATGTGTCGCACCTGAAACAAGATCCCTGACGTTGATGCTTCTGTTTCTTTTATCAACAGCTTCTACTCTGGTCTTTATTTTTACTTCTACTTTTTTCTCATCAAAGAAACTTTCCGGAGTAAAAAAAACAATATCGGAAGGATTTCTGATTGTTTTATCGAGCACATAAGGCAATTCGCAGGTACCGGTTGAAATGTGCGCACCTGCTTCGAACATAATTACCTCCGCAGAGGGATCTGTTCTTTTTGCTTTTGCAGCAGCACTGGGACCTGCGGCATTTCCGCCGATGACAAGAATCCTTTTGCCCAAGAATTATTTTCTCAGTTGTAAGGAATTATTAAACATATTCACTTTTCAATCTGTCCGATAAATTTAATACGTAATGATTGTTCCACAAACTTAAATTAAATTTGTTAATATTGAAAGGAACTGAAAAATATCCGGGCGGATGGCTGAATTTCTGTGAAATGAATCAAGGGAAATTTCATATTCTCATGCCTTTGGGGTAAAAGTTCAAACATCGGGAAATAAAAAGAAAGCCTTCGGTCGCAAAGATTCCGAAGGCTATCACAGGAGGTGTATTTATTTATTCATTCATCACATTGCGGTCTTAAATAGAAGTCCGAGGAGAATTCCGGCTGCAACAGCCGAGCCGATGACGCCCGCCACATTAGGAGCCATTGCGTGCATGAGCAAAAAGTTTTTTGGGTCTTCCTGAGCGCCAAGCATCTGGGCAACTCTCGCACTGTCCGGTACGGCTGAAACTCCGGCAGCGCCAATTATCGGATTAATTTTATCCCCATCAGAAAGGAAAAGATTCATAACCTTAGCAAAAATAACTCCGCCTGCAGTTGCAACCATAAAGGAAGCAGCTCCCAAAACAAAGATCAGAATCGATCCCCAGGTGAGGAAAGTGGTAGCCTGAGTTGATGCGCCAACGGTGATCCCAAGAAGAATAGTGACAATATCGATGAGCGGACGGGCAGCGGTTTCTGCAAGTCTTTTAGTCACTCCCGATTCCTTGAGCAGGTTCCCGAAAAACAGCATACCTAATAGCGGCAAACCACCGGGAGAAATAAATGTCGTCAGTATAAGCCCAAATATAGGAAAGAGTATTTTTTCGAGCCGGGAAACCGAGCGCGGCGGTTTCATCCTGATAAGCCTCTCTTCTTTCGATGTGAGAAGCTTGATAACCGGAGGTTGTATAACGGGAACAAGCGCCATATATGAATAAGCCGCAATAGCGATTGCCCCGATAAGTTCAGGAGCCAGTTTGGATGAAAGGAAAATTGCAGTCGGTCCATCTGCTCCGCCGATAATCCCGATCGCAGCAGCCTGCTGCTGAGTAAATCCCAGAGCAAGTGCTGTAATAAAAGTAATAAAAATACCCAATTGCGCTGCTGCACCCAAAAGCATAAGTTTTGGATTTGAAAGCAAGGCTGAAAAATCAGTCATAGCCCCAATACCCAGAAAAATAAGCGGCGGATATATTCCCTTAACAACGCCATAATACAGATAATTAAGCACACTGCCTTCTTCATAAATACCGATCTGCAAACTAGCTCCTTCAAGAAAAGGGATATTACCTAGTATTATCCCGAAACCAATCGGAACAAGCAGGAGAGGCTCATAATCTTTTTTAATCGCAAGATAGAGGAAAAACAATCCGCAGGCGATCATTATAAAATGACCCCAGGTAATATTTGCAAATCCTGTGTACTTAATAATTTCTTTGAGCATTTCGAGAAGATGTGTCATTATCAGCTCCCGATCTCAATCAGAATATCGCCTTCAAGCACCGAATCGCCCTGGTTAACTTTTACAGCAGCAATTTTTCCTTCCCTGTCAGCTGTGATGTTGTTTTCCATCTTCATTGCTTCCATTACCAGGAGTTTGTCGCCAAATTTCACAATATCTCCCGGACGAACTTTTACTTCGAGTATTGTACCCGGCAGCGGGGCTTTAATCAGACCGGCGCCTTTTCTCTCAGAAGGCGAACTAGTTTTACTCTTATCGGCTTCGCTGGAAGGAATAACCTGCTTCCTAACCAGAACCGGGGTTTTTGTGGTCTTGATCTCTCTGTGAATTTCAACTTTATAAACTGATCCATTCACTTCCACTTCAGCAATATTATCCTCAATATTCTGAATCTCAACTTCGTAATTATTTCCCTGTATGCTAAACTTAAATTTTTTCATTTGTCAGCCGCTTTTATCTCGGATATTGTCTTAATCCATAAATTTTTGAGCTCCATGGTGAATAAGCTCTCTGTGTTTTTTTAATTGTCAGAATTTTACTTTCATCATCGTGCAATTCGGCAAAATGAAGTGATAATGCCAGCGATATTGCAGCACTAACCTCGCCCGAAATCTCTCCTTCCCTAAATTTGGCAGCCTCCGGTTCTCCTTTCGACTGCTGGTTCTTCAGTATCTTAAGGCGGAGAAGTTTCGCATAATTCGCTATAAACAGATACAGCAGAACAAGCGCCATAAAAACGATAACATAACCAAGTACAGTTATGAGCAATGCTTCAAAAGTTATGTTCCCTGGATAAAACCCGAGATTTTCAACGGTTTTACTTTGTGCCAGACTATCCTGAAGCGTTTTCTGTGCCGTATTCATCGAATCAATCATTTTTTCCTGCATATCAAGCCTTATAAAGGAATATTCGAATGTTTTTTAGGCGGATTACTATCTTTTTTTGTAGCCAGCATCTGAAGCGCTCTTATAACCCTGAACCTGGTGTTTCTTGGTTCAATAACATCATCAATGTAACCATACTTAGCGGCGACATAAGGATTGGCAAATTTCATTTTATATTCCTGTTCCTTCTCGGCAATGAATTTTACTTTTTCCTGATCGTCTTCAATCTGACTAAGTTCCTTTGCATGGAGCACTTCTATTGCGCCTTTAGGTCCCATAACAGCAATTTCAGCCACAGGCCAGGCATAGTTAATATCACCGCGGAGATGTTTTGAACTCATGACGTCATAAGCGCCGCCATAAGCTTTCCGGATAATAACTGTAACTTTTGGTACGGTAGCCTCGCCATATGCGAAAAGAAGTTTTGCACCGTGAATAATTATTCCGCCATATTCCTGGGCTGTTCCGGGTAAGAATCCGGGGACATCAACCAGGGTCACGATCGGTATGTTAAAAGCATCGCAGAATCGGACGAAACGAGCCGCTTTGCGTGATGCATTTATATCCAGAACACCTGCGAGATATGAAGGCTGGTTTGCGACAATCCCTACCGGGAAACCGTTGAATTTTGCAAATCCGGTTATTATATTCGCAGCATAATTCCTTTGTACCTCAAGAAATTCACCGTAGTCAACAATCGACTCGATAACCTCTTTCATGTCGTAGGGTTTATTCGGATTATCAGGCACAATTTCATTAAGCCTGTCTTCCATTCTTTCGATGGGATCATCACAAGGCGAAACCGGAGGATCTTCAAGATTATTCTGGGGCATATAACTTAAAAGTTTTCTAATAAGCAGTATGCCTTCCTGCTCGTCTTCGGCGACAAAATGAGTAACGCCGGACTTCGACCCGTGAATAACCGCTCCGCCAAGTTCCTCATCGGTTACTATTTCGCCGGTCACCGTCTTTACAACCTTTGGACCGGTGACGAACATATAGCTGGTCCCTTTGCTCATTATCGTAAAATCCGTGAGAGCCGGTGAATATACTGCTCCGCCGGCACAAGGACCGAAAATCGCAGAAATTTGTGGTACTAAGCCGGATGCTAAAATATTTCTCTGGAAAATTTCAGCGTATCCGCCGAGACTTTTTACACCCTCCTGAATACGAGCGCCGCCGCTATCATTTATTCCTATTAACGGAGCACCCACTTTCATGGCTTTGTCCATGACCTTGCATATCTTCTGGGCATACATTTCAGAAAGTGATCCGCCGAATACTGTAAAATCCTGAGAAAAGACATAAACCAGTCTTCCGTCAATTGTCCCGTAACCTGTCACAACACCATCAGAAAGATATGTCTGCTTGTCGAGTCCGAAATCTACTGTCCTGTGTGAGACAAACATATCAAATTCCTCAAAACTGCCTTCATCAAGCAGCATCTCAATACGCTCACGGGCTGTAAACTTACCCTTCCTGTGCTGGGATTCAATTCTTTTTTCACCCCCGCCAAGACGCGCTTTTGCGCGCATATCCATCAATTCTTTAATCTTATCCTGCATTGGCATAATAAATTTTCCTCAAATACCTGCTATGGTTTCTCACATAATTCTGTTAAAACGCCGTTAGTCGATTTTGGATGAAGAAACGCAATATTCAATCCCTCAGCTCCTTTCCGCGGCTGCTTATCGATAAGAGTAACCCCTTTCGATTCAATTTCGGAAAGAGCGCCCTGAAGACCTTTCACACTAAAAGCAAGGTGATGAATTCCTTCACCTTTTTTCTCAATAAATTTTCCGATTGGACCTTCGGGGTCAGTCGATTCAAGAAGTTCAATCTTAGTCTGTCCGACCATAAAAAATGCAGTTTTTACTCTCTGGTCTTTTACTTCCTCAATAGCATAACATTTAAGCCCAAGTATTTCCTGGTAATATTCAATCGCCTTATCGAGGTTTTTAACCGCAATTCCTATATGTTCTATGTGGGAAACGTCCATAAAAAAATTCCGTTTTGATTTAACAGCTAAAAGTTTAGCAAATACTATGCCGTATTTATTAACCTGAACATAAAAAAAATTATATTCCTAAAGGATTATTAATTCGGACACTTACTCTCTGCTCCACTTAATTCTCCATGAAAATATTCTCATTAGTTGGAATGTGCTTATTTTAATTGATAAGTAATGAATTGATCATTAAGATATTCACTATTTTATTATAGTTTTATTGAGTAATTTCTAACCTATATCAATAAAAATTTGGAATGATAAATGTCGCTGATAACAGGAAATAAAAAGCAGATTTTTCTGCTGTATTTTTTACTTGCATTTTCAATAATTGATGCTCAAAAAATCAAATCGCCGGATGAATTTTTCCCGGGCATTTTCGGGCAGCGTCCAATGAAATATTATGAGACTGTTGAGTATTTCAATTATCTTGTTCAGAACTCCCCAATGATCGGTTTTGAATCGGGGCTGACTCATCAGGGAAGAAAGCTGTATCATTATATCATCAGTTCGACTGAAAATATGAGCCGGCTGGGTGAAATAAAAAAGAATGTTTCAATTATTGCTGATCCGGGAAACCCTGCCGGGTCTTCGTCTGATTTTATCTCCCGGACACCCGGTGTTGCAATGATGATGTATTCAATTCACGGCAATGAAGCATCGGGTACTGATGCGGCGATTCGTTTGGCTCATTACCTTTCCTCCGGGGATGATCCCAAAGTCAGAGAAATTTTAAAAAATCTTGTTGTAATAATTTATCCTATGGAAAACCCCGACGGGCGGGAACGTTTTCTCAGTCAGGCTGAGCAGTGGGTTGGAACGGTTCCGAATCCCGACTCCAGAAGTATGCCGCATTCGGGACTCTGGCCCTCCGGACGCACGAATCATTACCATTTTGATCTGAACAGGGACTGGATATTTCTTACTCAGCCGGAAACCAGATCGAGAGTAAAAATAATCACGGAATGGAATCCTCAGCTTGTTGTAGATGCTCACGAAATGGGATCATTCAGTTCATTTCTTTTTAATCCTCCGAGAGAGCCAATAAATCCCAATATAGATTCCAGAATACTTGAATGGTGGAATGTTTTCGGCAGGGATTTATCTGAAGCTTTTGATAAGCAGGGCTGGAGTTATTATTCGGGTGAATGGCTTGAAGAATGGTATCCTGGTTACGGCAGTTCATGGCCTTCCTATCTTGGCGCTGTGGCTATTTTGTATGAACAGGCAAGAACTTCCGGAACGCTCGTAAAACGACCTGATGGGACAGTTCTAACTTTTGCAAAAAGTGTCGATCACCAGTTTACAGCCTCCATGGCAAACCTTATAACCGCCTCCGCCAGAAAAGACGATCTCCTGAAATTGTACAGAGAGACCAGGATCTCAAAAGAGAAAAAAAACGGGAAAGCTGTCAAGTATTTTGTGTTCCCTCCAACTGAAAATAAAACAAGGTTAAACAATCTGGTGGAAATACTGAACGCTCAGAGTATTGAAATATTTACGGCTGACAGAAGTTTCAAAGCTGAAGCCCGTTCTTATTACGAAACAGAACAAACAAAGGTCGATTTTCCTGCCGGTTCAGTTGTTATTCCTCTAAATCAGCCGGTCCACGCCCTTATAAAAGCCCTGCTTGAGTTTGATACAAGGTTCGACAATAAATTTCTCCAATGGGAACGTGAATCAATACTTAAAGGCGAGGGATCCCAACTGTATGAAGTTACGACATGGTCTCTGCCGATGGCTTATGATCTGAAGTGTTATGAGATTAAAGACGAAATAAAAACCGGACTAACAAAATTCCGGGGTGAGGATTTGGCGTCATTCAGTTTTCCCGGTGAATCCCGTTACGGCTACCTGTTTGAATATTTCGATGATACGGCTGTTAAATTCCTGCTCGATCTTTTGAATAACGGAGTTAAAATCAGAACAGCAGTTAAAGATTTTTCCCATGACGGCAAGAATTATAAAAAAGGAACAATGCTGATCAGGAACATTGAGAATGACACAGACCTTGAGGAAAAACTTCACAAATTCAGTCAGGCGCATAATGTCAGAATTATTCCTGCTAACAGTGCCCGCAGCAGCAAAGGCTCTGATCTTGGAGGAGATGATTTCAGGATGCTCAGACAGCCGAAAATTGCTATTGCTGCCGGGGATGACATTTCTATGGATAGTTTCGGGACCATCTGGTTTCTACTGGATAAAATGTTAGGAAACCGGGTATCTCTTATTCCGTCGAATTTCCTTTCAAGGTCCGATCTCTCGAATTATAATGTCCTTATAATACCTTCGGCAAGGGGAGGGGCGCAGGGATTTTTTACTAAACCTGTTATCAGCAGCCTGCGTGCCTGGGTCAATGACGGCGGCACACTTATTCTATCAGGCAACTCTTCAGTTATGGCTGCTGATTCTTCTGTCAGATTATCTGGCAACCTGCTGCGCTCACAGAACCTTGATAAGATCAGCGATTTATATACCGCTATTAATCATTCGCGTCTGTTCAACCAGATTAAAATTGACTCCTTGAATGTCTGGGAAAAAGGTATTCCCGAATCCCCAATCTCCGGAAAGGATACACTAAGTTTAAAAAGTCTCCGCCAGAAAGAAAAGCTTTACGAAAAATTTATGCCCCAGGGAGTGATATTAAAAGGCGAATTGAATCTGGAGCAATGGCTCACTTTCGGGATGACGGAAAATGTGCCTGTGTTTTATTCTTCCGGAGAAGTCCTTTATTCAAAAAATCCGAATGAAACAGTAGCACGCTTTCCCGAGGAAGATCTAAGACTTTCAGGCTTATTATGGCCTGAAGCCGGATTCCGATTGAAAAACTCATCATTCCTTACGAGAGAAAATTCCGGAAGAGGGCAGATTATTTCTTTTGTTGAAGATCCATTTTTCAGGGCTGCGTTCCATGGTACTGCACGACTTTTTCTTAATGCTGCGATACTTGGTCCGGGACTGGGAACAAACTGGAGCGCCCCGTGGTAATTCCGTTCAGAAAGGAAAATCATCTGTCTGTATATGCCTGATTTTCTCCTCTTTTAGTTTTTCTGCGGATTCATGGCGGATGAGTCCGTCAACATAAATTGATTTATACGGTTTGGTGGGGCATGCATACTCACATGCTCCACAGCCGATACAGTAGCGGTTATCGAGAACAGGAACCCTAAGACCGTCTTTATCAACCATTCTCACTGCTTTTGTCGGACAGTGTTCGGCACAGGCACCACAATCTTTTTTATCGGTAAAAACCACACAATTCTTCTCAATTAGAACTGCTTTCCCCAGGCGGGTGAGTTTTTTTACCTCATCCCTGATCGGCATTATTGCACCTGTCGGACAGATTTCCGAACAGAGGACACAATCAAAATTGCAGTATGATTTTGCAAAGTCCAATCTTGGCTTGAAGATATTCTGAAACCCGTAATCTGAGAACGATGCGTCCAGGACACCCGTCGGACAGGCAGAAACACAAAGCTGACAAGCAGTGCATTTTTCGAGGAAATTATCGTAAGACAACGAACCGGGGGGACATACCGCGAACTCCCTGTAAACTGGTATTTTGCTGCGCAATGTGTCGATACCCGCTAATCGAAACTGTTCGGGACTCAGATTTATTCCAAAAAGTGCGGCACTAAAAAGAAAGTTTCTCCTGCTTTCGTCAGGCGCCGGAATACTTTTCGTGGTGATGGAAGTAGAATATTTTATTGATTCTGAAGGGCAGATATCAATGCAATTGAAACAAAGAACACATTGCGAATTATCTATTTGTTTTTGCTTCGTATCAATACAACCCGATTTACAGAATTTCTCACATGCTCCACATCCGATACAGGAATGTTGGTCAATCGATACTCTGAATTTTGAGAATTTCGAAACAAATGCGAGGGCTGCTCCGGCAGGACAGAGATAATTACAGAACAATCTTCCGTTCTTTCCCACGAAATAATACAGAAATCCCAGAGTAACCGTGCCGTAAATGAACATAAAAGATAATTCACGTCCGGTCATCGGTTCTACAATATTTAACTTGTTCATTATCCCGGAACCGGCTGTCAGATTGACTGAATTTGAAATTAAAGTGAGAAACACTCCGGATATAATCCTGCCAAAATTGCTGAACGGATCAAGAAATACCAATGCAATATTTTCTTTTATCAAAACAGAAAAAATTAAAAGAGCTACGAGCAATGATGGAATAATAATTTTTACTCTCCGTGCCCTGTATTTTATCTTCTTTTTCCTGATCCTGCCTAATATATCCTGCAATATTCCGAAGGGGCAGAGAACTGAACAATATACCCTGCCGAATATTATTGTCATAAGTAAAATGAGAAGTATGGCGATAAGGCTCAAAAGGGTAAAGCCTGTTGAAACAGTTATCACTAAAGGAATGATCTGCGAGTATTTAAATATGTTCGCTAATAACGGGGATATTGTTTCATCTGTTACAATAAACGCAGCAAAAACGAAAATGAAAAATATTAAGGCAGCAAAACTGCGATACTGCCGCAGCCCGGGTTTTTTCATCAGACAATTATTTTTCTGATATTAAGTTTTTCAAGATCTTTTCTTCCCACACCGAGTTTTGCAGCCTCCTCAATATATCTCACATCAGCTGCCTCAAATCCGAGTAATTTTGCGGCTGCGGTATCGGCAGTGACCATATCACGGCTGATCAGCAGAGATTTCATCATTACCGTGTCGGCTTCTGATAAACCACGGGGTCCGTTTCTCTGCATCACATTCCAGGCATCCACAATGTTCAGATCGGGTTTCCTGAATGTACTAAACTCTGCAATACATGTATGAAGATCATTTCTATGCCAGTAACCGCGATCCCACACAATCCCCATTAAATTTTTCATCGAGACTGTCAAACGGGCACCGCCATGAGATTTGAGAATCGGAACATTGATAAAAACATCGGAATCAAGAATAAGTTCATGAACTTTGGCATCTTTGATCCGGGAGCCTGCCGGTATTTTAACTGTCTGGTAATATCCTTCGGAATTGCCGGGAACCATTTTTCCACCGGCATCATTTACGTATTTTTCTATGAGACTATTGGAATAACACTTTTTCCAGTTATCACAGGTATTATCAAATACGACCACCTCTTTAGCGCCGGCATCAAGACAATGTTTTATTATCCTGGCAACAAGTCTGGGATTTGTATTAGCAGCCCGTTCAGGTGAAACATCCCATCCGATATTTGGTTTTATAACCACACGCTGATTTGGACGGACAAATTTTTTCATTCCCCCCAGCTCCGCAATAGCCTTTTCAAACATTATATCGGGATCCCCGTTCCTGACCGCTACAAGATCTGGAATCTCTCCGCCTGCCAGTACAGTTCTGCTCAAACCAATGGTTGAAAGAGCTGCGCCTGCAAGCACTGAAGTGTAAATAAAATCTCTCCGTCTCATTTTTCCTTTGATTTAGAAGTCCACAAATCTTAAATTAAATTCTTATTAAAATATAAATTTGTTGTTACTGAAACAATTTAAGGGAATAAATTATGCAGTCAGCTACAATTTTAACTTCAAAAGATGTTAAAACAAAACTGCTGCTCTATGATTTTATCGTGCTCAGTTTTGTTTATTTCCTACCTGCATTATCTCATGCTTTCGCCCTTCCGTTATATTTGCTTGAACCGATGCGGTTTGTGCTTATTTTTTCCCTTTTTTCGACATCCCGGAAAAACGTTTTTTTCCTGGCTCTCAGTATGCCGCTCTTCTCCTATGTCAGTTCTGGGCATCCATTGCTTATAAAATCTCTTCTTATTTCATTTGAATTATTAATCAATGCCGTAATTTTCTTCAGATTAAATAAAAGCTGGGATAGTCCTGTGTTTTCTGTTTTAGTAAGTGTTCTTGCAAGTAAAATTCTTTATTATATATTTAAATACCTGCTCCTGACTTTCGGGTTACTTGATGGTAATCTCATCTCAAGCCCTACCCATATCCAATTGATTGTTCTTGCTTTTGCGGGAATAATTTCTTTTTTAATGCTGAATTTTAATCAAGTTTCAAAGAATAAGGTTTGATTTTAGAATGCGTACTTCTTTAATATTTATTTCAACTATTGTTTTTCTTTTTTTTACCAGCTGTGGCCAATCTGAAGCTCCTGTAAAAGTAAATTCCCTCGAATTTGAGATCGTTAAATTCTCTGATACGGAAGGAGATTGCGGGGATCAGGGTTCCGGTTGTGTGGAATTGGCTGTCGAGTATCCAAAAATTAAAAATCTGCTTTCACCCGGGGCTAAAAGAGTTGATGAGTATATCTGGAAAATTATTCTGAGCCCTGTAATAGATGAATCAGAACCGGCAAACATTGAAGCGTTCCGTGATTCACTTTTTTCTATGTTCAGAGAATTTAAGGCGGAGTTTAGTGATTCACCTCAATCATGGATGCTGAACAGGAAAGTAAATCCTGCCTTCAATTCAAAAGGTATTTTCTCGATGGAATATTTTGAAGAATCATATCTCGGTGGTGCACATGGTATGGAAATGAAGTACTATTATAATATTGATCTTAATTCCGGGAAGGATATTACTTTAAATGAATTGATAATCAATGAAAAAATTACAGAATTAAATACGATTGCAGAGGAAATTTTCAGAAAACAAAATAGTATCCCGGCAAAAAGAAAACTTAGTGATGCTGGCTACACATTTGAAAACAACAAATTCCTCCTGAATGAAAATTTTTTAATAACTGAAAACGGTTTACTTTTCAGATTTAATCCTTATGATATTGGACCTTATTCAATTGGATCAACTGAATTAATTATTCCATATAGTTCAATCCGTCATCTAATTATCAGTGATACATTTCCGGGAGCAGTATTATGACTACAAAAGTTGATTGTGTAATTAAAAGAAGCGGGGCTGTAGTTCCCTTTAATCCTGAGCGTATCTTTAATGCCATTTACCGTGCGGCTGTTGCTGTTGGCGGCAGGGATAAAGAAAAGGCATGGGAACTCACTGGTAAAGTAGTCGATAAATTAGAAGTCAATGTCGCAGACGGACATACTCCTTCAATTGAAGAGATTCAGGATATTGTAGAAAAAATATTGATAGAATCCGGTCATGCCAAAGTTGCAAAAGCATATATACTTTACAGGGAAGAAGCTGCGCATAAACGCCATGCGGAAGGGAAAAAGAGTTCTATCCCTTCCGAAAATATACCCTGGGCAAAAATATGGCGAACTCTCGACTGGGCTCTGGAAAGGAATCTGAACACTGTTGAAGGGATGAATAACCGCATCTCAAAAGGAGAATTTCCCCAGATTGTCCATGAATGTGAAGAACATTACGACGATGATCTGACTACCGCCTCCAACCTGATTCTTGAAAGAATTGATGAAATACGAATGGTTCTTATTACCGGACCATCATCCTCCGGTAAAACAACCACTACTCATAAACTGGAAGATAAACTCAAAAAACGCGGTTACCATTTTGCTTCTCTTAATGTTGACCATTATTTCTTTGATCTTGAATTTCACCCAAAAGATGAATTCGGGGATTATGACTTTGAAACTCCTCAGGCACTCGATCTTGAATTAATTAATCATCATCTTGTTGAATTAGCTGCTGGCCGGGAAGTAATGCTTCCTTATTACGATTTTAAAACCGGAAAGAGAAAGCTCAATGACCGCCCCATGCGATTGAAAGAAAATGAAATCCTGCTTATTGACAGCCTCCACGGGCTTTATCCGCAGATGACCAGAGACATTTCCCCGGAAAATAAGTTCAGGATTTACCTTGAGCCTCTAATGCAGGTTAAAGCCCCCACAGGCAAGTATATCCGCTGGACTGATATCAGGCTTATCCGAAGAATGCTGCGCGATTCAGTTCAAAGAGCTTATAATCCGCAGCAGACACTTGAACACTGGCATTACGTCAGAGCCAGTGAAATGCGCAATATAATCCCTTATTTCAACTCCGCTGATTACATTATCAATTCTGCAATGCCTTATGAATTGTCGCTCTACCGGCACCGAATGCTGTCACTGTTTGAAGGATGGCATAAACTCTATAAAGATAATCCTCTCAGAGATGATGCTTATATCAGGGCAGAAAGGGTATTATCTTGGATGAGCGCTATCCTTGAAGTCAGTGATGACAGTCCTGTACCTCATGATTCTGTTCTCCGTGAGTTCATAGGCGGTAGTTCGTTAAAATATCATTAGCCTTAACCAAATACATTTTGTTAATTTTAATTGTTAAAATTTTAGACTAAAACCATGACACCAAAAAAAATTAGTGTTACTGATAAATCAAGGCTTTCCATATTAAATAAAGATGACACCCTTTACGAAATACCGCTTAAATATCTTCGGGATGAGTGTCCCTGTGCCGATTGTAAGGGTGAGACAATACTATTCAAAACAATAAGACCTGCGAAACAAAACATTTCAACTCCCGGAAGATATGATATTGGAAAGATTGAAATAGTTGGAAATTATGCAATACAAATCAGATGGAAAGACGGGCACGATACAGGCATTTATACCTGGGAATATCTGAAAACTCTTGCTTCCGATACCGGAGAGAATTTAAGTCATCAATATGAGCCTTTAATCAAATGATTACAAAAAATGAACTTAAATATTATTCCTCTTTGCTCCAAAAAAAGTACAGGGTGAAGGAACGTAAGTTTTTGGTTGAGGGACGTAAATTGATTCCTGAAGCAATAGATGCCGGATTTTTCGCTGAGAAAGTTTTTTATACTTTTGCTTTTTCTGAAGAAGATGAAAAGTTTATCCGCGACCTCCGGAAAAACAGTATCGAATGCATTCAATTAAAAGCCCCGGAATTTGAACGTCTTTGTGATACTTCCTCTCCACAGGGGATTTTGGCTGTTTTTAAGAATCCATCCAAAAACTATACTTTAGCCAAGCTTCCGCCAAAATGTGTCGCACTGGAAAATATTTCCGACCCTGGAAATCTCGGGGCGATTCTACGAATCTGTGATTGGTTTGGATTTTCCGATGTCATTCTGAATCAAAATTGCGCCGAAATCTTCAATCCGAAAACGATCCGCGGATCTGCGGGTTCAGTTTTCCGTCTTAAAATTCATTTTCCCGGTGAGTTTTACGAAGCCCTGTCTGAGATTAAGACTAAGGGTTATAAACTTATAAATACAGACACCGGAGGGGAGAATGTGCTGGATTTCAATTTCCCTCGAAAAGCAGTTTTAGTTTTCTCAAACGAAGGTCATGGACCCAGTAATGAAGTAAATGCAATCTCTGACATTACAGTTGGGATCCCCGGTACTGGAAAAACTGAATCACTTAACGTATCTGTTGCAGCAGGAATTATTCTTTCCCGTTTATTCAATTCCGGTCTCTGAACAACTCGTAGCATTTTGCACTAATCCGTCAATGATCAGATTTCATAGTATTATCCGCACTGTCTTTAGCATCAAACGGCTATGTCTGGCATAGTAGCATAGCAATTCCCGGCTTTCGCTTTTACTGGTTACAATACTTTCAATCCGCAAACTTAGTCATTATCAGCTTTGTGTTTAAAAAACAAAAGCCCCGCAAAACGGGGCTTTTGAATCAGAAACAGAAAGTCTCTTATTTGATAAGAAGCATTTTTTTGCTTGATACGAAGTTACCAGCCTGGATTGTATAAACATACATTCCTGAGGTAAGATCTGAAGCATTGAAGTTAATTTCATAAGCGCCTCTGTTGAGGTTGTCGCTGATGAGTGTTGCAACTTCCTGTCCAAGCAGGTCAAATACTTTTACAGAAACAAATCCGGCTTCTTTAACGCTGAAACGAATAATCGTTGTCGGGTTAAATGGGTTCGGATAGTTCTGGTCAAGGCTGTACTCACTCGGTAATCCCGGAATTTCTTCAAGACCGGTAATAATGTCGGTAAGGTCAGCCGGTGACATATCCTGCCATACATCAAGTGTGCGGCAGGATACATAATTGTTTTCAAGAACGATGCTGTGGTCAACACCAGTTGATGATTCATTATCGTTGGTACCGTTGTTTGAAGGAAGACCCCAGTTAGCGCCGTATTTATAGAAGAACTGAAGCAGAGAATACTGCGGGAACTCAAGAGAAACTGACCAGATCTGATCTGCTGCTGTTAAGTCGCCATTTGTACCAAGGTCATTCAAGTGATGAACGAGATTTGAATCAGCTGTCGGCCAGCCGCCCTGTGGCCATGCCAATGGAGCAATTGCGCCAGCAATGATAACGTTTTCGATGCTTGTGAACGGAACTCCGCCTGCATCTTTGGCGCCTGTCATATCAACTGAGAAGGTGATTTCACAAGGCTGAGCAAGAACACTGCTGAGTGAGGCATCATTGAATGCACGTGAAATTGTTGCATATCCCTGATTAATGTGATCCTGGGTAATTGTAAAGTGTCTGTCACTTCCATTTTCCCATGATGTTCCGCCTGCACCAAGATCATAAGCGAATTTGTAGGCTAAGTCATCATTAGGTTCAGCAGCATACATAACTGTTACAGTATAAATATCTGGATTTCCAACTGAAGGAGCCATTACATCTGTATTTCCCCATCCGTTGAAACTTCCTCTTGCTGTTAAAACGTCAGTTGAAGGATTGAATCTTCCGGAAACTCTTTCAAGTTCCATATCACATTCGAATACAAGAGCGATATCAATACCACCGCCAAGATCGTTATCAAAATAAGCTTCAAACTGATTGCCAGCGGTTCCGGCAATATACTGGCGGTCAGAAATTGTTTCCCAGCCATCAGCATTTCTTACGAATTTGAAGAATTGTCTTTCTCCGGGAACAAGTCCGGTAACAGTTGCTTCCCAGATATTATTTCCTGCATCGGTCATCGGTGTGGCGCTTGTTGACCAGCCGTTAAAGCTGCCAGCAAGGTTCATTACATCTGTTCCAGGGGTAAAATGTCCAAGATTAACCTGAACTGTCATATTTACTCTGAAGGTAACATCAACAGGTGTTACGTCACGTGTGACTTTCTGAAGAAGATCGACCGAGGTTCCGAAAACTCCAACATAAGCGATATCGCCATCAGGGCTGAAACCAATACCTCTTGGTCTTTCTGCCGGATTATCCGGTGTAACGAATGTCCATTTTAATGAATCAAGAACCTGTCCTGAATAGAAATCGTATCCATACCATGTGTTGGGTGAATAATTAGTGGTAACACCAGGATATCTGTTCGGCAGATCGTTGAAAGAACCGGCTGAAGCCCAGAGCATACCATCTTTCGGGTTCCAGTCAAGAGATTCGCAATCAAATCCTTCGAGAACAACTCCGACTGAGTCAAATGAAGAGAATTCATCCGGTCTCTGATATACATAAAGTGCATGGTTGGTATATCCAGCCCAGTAGATAGTATTTCCATCACCTGAAACTGTCATTGTTCTTGAGAAACCAACTGTTGCATCAACAGCATTTCCGAGATAATTAAACTGTTTGTCGAAGATTTTTATCGGATTTCCGGGAACAACTGGTCCCACGAAAATTGTACCGTTATCAGATACTCCAGGAGAGCCAGGTGAAAAACCGAGAGCGGCTACTTTGTTCATACCTTCGCCGGTCAGATAATTGATCCTGTACATATTCTGTAAACCGTCAACGTAAATTATGTTGCCATCATCATCGGCACGCAATCCGCGGCTGTTTGAACCGGCAAGTGTATCGAGAATACCGTTTCCGGCAATGATTTTGATTGGTGCCCATGAAGGCGTTGTGCCGTCAGGATTATAAACGCGCAGCGTCCTGACTGTAACCTTGGTTCCCTGAGCATTAAATACTGAGTCATCAGGCGAAAAGTTGGCTACCCAGACTTTACCATCAGGATCTACAGCAATACCATGCGCCTGACCAACTCTGACTTCGGGCCAGACTCCCTGATTGGTCCACTGGGCGAATGAATATGTACCCAGTAAGGCGACAAAGGTAAAAATGGTTAAGAGTTTTTTTAACATAGATACTCCATTTTATTAGTGGTTAATTAATTATTACAGATCTCCTCTACCGTAGTAAGGAGCAGATTGTTTACCGGTATAAACTTTAATTATCTCTCTGTAATCACCGTCATCATCAGAGGATTTTTTCACGAAGTACATCTCATCGCTGATTCCCCAGGTAATATTCTGCGCTTCCGGTGTGAAAATAATCCCGGCAGTCAGGTCAGGATACAAAGGACTGAAACTTTTATCAACTGCAATCATATATACAGGGTATTCACCATCGTTGGCAATAAAAAGAGTGCCGTCATCGGCAAGGTTAATTCCCTTTATTTCAGGTGGAAATGTCGTAAATTGCGCATCAAAATCAAAATAAATTTCTTCGGCTCCAAGCTGATCAGCAGATATTATAGGAAAACGGAAAATTTTTCCTGCACCGTCTCTCTTAGCCGCAACATACAAATAATCGTCATAAACTCTAATTGCAGAAACTTCCCCGGTGAATGGAAACCCTTTGACTGTTTTATCGGGTTTCATGCTGTAGAGTGAATTCATAGCTGTTCCGCTTGTCCAGATATTCAGGTTTTTATCAAAATCCAAATCAGTAAGAATTCCAGCCGGTACTGTGGCAAAAGTTTTGGATGCCTGTCCGGCTTCAATCTGGAATAAAGCGCGCACACCGCGTGTACCGTATAGTATTCCGGATGGGCCCATTTTAAGCGAAACAAAAAGCCCAGCCTGATTTGGCGCATAATCATTGATAATATTACCAGCGTCAATTTTTTTGATGCCGAGGTTTTTATCGCTTTTCTTCTCAGTCATCTGTGCATAAATATTTCCCAGTTGATCTGTACAAATTCCCCACCACCGGTTATTTGTTTTTCTGTCTGTGGCAATTTCTTCGACAGCAGCTTTAAGTCTGTATTTAACAGGAAGACTGTAGCCGGGCGATTTAAGAGTTGTGACTTTCAGAGTGTCTTCGACAAATCCTGAATCGGCGGGAATTGTTACTACCGGAGCTTTTATAACTAATTGAGTAGTGGAAGCTGAAAGTATTGTTGCTCTGGCAGCGCCAAAATAGACGAAATTCTCTGCAGAATTAGCAGAAAAATTATTCCCGCTGATTGTGATATCCGTCACGCCGGAATACGCCTCCAAACTTGGAGCAACACCTGTGATCGTTGGAACAGGAACATTGCCTCCAATAAGACTATCGAGACTTGGTTCTCCTTCCTCGGCGCACCCCGCGAATATTAGTATTGCGGTGAAGGCAAGCGCTGTAAAAACCTTAACTGTAGTTTTATTTTTCATAATCAAACCGCTAAAATATAAAATATTTTATTTAAATGTTTTTAGCAAAAATTTGTGACCTAATAACCTATATTAACTGAAAACCTGTGAACGTTATCAAAAAGCCCGAAAGGCGCATATGCGTAATCAACTCCCATCCTTACACCTGCGATTTCCTGGTTAATTCCAACACCTGCAGAGGTGCCTCTTTCATCCTGCGGAAATGAATAACCAAACCTAAGAGAAAACATATCCATAAAAGTATATTCACCTCCAAGGAAAAGCTGTTCAGCAAAATCTCGGGGGTGTGCAGCATCTACGCTTATAAGCAATGAGTGCATCCCGCGGTCTATTTGTTCGAAGAAATCAAACGCATTGACAGAAGCGCCTAATCTGAAAGTAAGCGGAAGTTCGAAATTTTCTTCAATATAACCAACTTCTCTCGAAAAATTCCTGATACTCATACCAATGTTAAAACTCTTGTATCCGGTCTTATAAATAATACCAAAATCAAAAGCCATAACATCTGCATTATATTTTCCTTCATTAATGTCACCGGAATTAGTAAAACCGATAATCGCTGTGCCGAGTGACTGGCTGACATACTTTATATTTCCGCCAATTGCAAATTTTTCAGAAAGAGAACGGGCATAACCAATACCAAATGCAAAAGCTTTCGGGGAAAACGTCCCGACATCGAGATAGCCCTGCTCATTGTTTGCCTTGATTGTTCCGCGGAAATCACCATAATCAACCGCAATAACAGAAATCCCTATTACTCCGTAGTAGTCATCCTGGAACGGCTGAAAAGCCGCACCTGCATGCAGATAATTGATATCTGCGATCCATGATGTATGACCAAAAGTGAAATCTGCCATACGATCCAGATTTGCCATTCCGGCGGGATTATAAAACATGGCGCTTGCTGATCCATGAATTGAAGTCAGAGCTTCACCCATTGCACTTGCCCGTGCATCGGTTGACACGCTGAGGAATTTCATACCGGTCTGAGCAAGTTTGACCTGTTGTCCGTATGCATTATTCAGGGAGAAAAGAAATAACCCTGAGATAAAGAAAATTAAAAACTTATTTTTTTTCATTTTTTTACCCATCCGATATTTATTATCTGATCACGGCAAATTTTTCAATTGCCCTTTCACCGGTAGTCTTATCTGTAATCACAGCAATATATATCCCGGATACAACAACCTGATTCGAAGAAGTGACACAATTCCAGTAAGCATCGCCGCTTCCGTCGCTGTGTTCAAGTTCATAAATCAATTCTCCGACCTCAGTATAAATCTGTATGGTACAAACACCCGGAATATTAAAAAATGCAAGTTTATCCGGTTCATCAGGGAATCTCAGACGGTCTGAATCGGATCCAAGTACAAACGGATTTGGCACAATCCTAATCTGACTAAGCGAATTTCCTGCAGGTCTTTTAAGATTGGCCGGATCATACGTCTGAGTTGCATACCTGCTGCTTCTCAGTTTACCCAGGGGAGTATTACCAACACCATTGTTTTCAGTTGCATCACCCACAGAAACAATGTAATAATAATAATTTACTCCTCTGAGAAGATCTTTATCGTCATAGCTTGTTTCGTCGGCGCCTGCCTGATAAATCAGGTAATATGTGCTGTCATACTGCCCGGTTGCCCGGTAAATTTCGAAACCGGTAACGGTGGGACCTGCTTCCGGATAAAGCTCCCAACTCAGAGAAATTCGGTCTCCGCCGGAGTTAACATTGAAAAATTTCGGCGGATAAGGAGCTTTTGGAATTGAATATCCGCTCTTGTAATTATTCACTGCACGGCGGAATGATTTAAACAAAGAATCTTTGCCAGTCAGAACATATTGATTTTTCTGCAGGGCATTGATTGATCCTCTTTTATACTGCTTTCCATAAAGAATATTCTTTTCCCAGCTCAAACCGCTTACCGCTTCAGCCCAGACGACTGTAACACTCTGTCCAAAATCCAGATCGTAAGGACCATAACCGTTAGCAGCGGAAAAACCTCCGGAAGTGCCGAGAGACGGGTCAGCGGTCGGCGCTGCAAAATTACCTGATGGTTCAACTTTATCTGCATGACGGGGATTTGCGTGACCTTTGCTCATCCAGTCATACTCAGCCTGCATTTTAGTCTCGTTGTATGAATCATTATTTGAAGTATTGGGATGATCAGAATCTTCAAAAGATGTAGTCATTGGCTGAAGAATATCGTCCGTCATATCAAGCGGGGAGGTGTCAGCATGAAGAGTAACAACACCGGCAAACTGTGAAGCGCCCAACCTGCCGACGGTATCGCCTGCATTCGTATAAACGGTTCCGTCAGGATTCCAGATCGGACCTCCGATATTATCATAAGATACAAAAGGAGGATATTTACCATGCCATACATACTGTGCACGGAAGTCGGCATCTGCATCATTTTTAACACCGTCGCCTCTTGTATCCACCATAGTGTTTATTCCCCAGCCGGTAGCATTGCCAATTACATATCTTGAATTTGCACTAACAGCAAGGCGGTAATGATAATAGATATATACTCCCTTGAGATTCTGATTAGGAAGTTCTATATCTGCATCCCCGTCAGTATTACCTGTGTTTGTGACAGTCACTTCATGAATAATGTAATTATCGTGAAAAGGCTGACTGAATGCAATTATTTTCCTCTCATAAGTGAGCCCGAGGATAGTATTGACCTTATTATATATAACCCGGTCATAAGGGAGATTAATATCCGGCTCCTCAGTATTATCAACGCTTAACTGGTATGAGGCAACACCATCCACCGAAACAGTCGGGGTTTCAAGTTTGCTCTGCATAGTGAACTCAACCGGAAAGAACTCATTTGCACCCGATACTCTGGGACCAACATGGGCAACTCTTCTTGACCACAGTTTACCTGTTTCATCAGTGAATTCCTTTACACCCAGCCATAATCCTTTAGCCGCCTGAATATCCTGATTCCTGTAAATAGCTGGCCAGCGAAGTCCGTACTGTTGTCTTTTAACAAGTCCTTCCTCAATCTCACAGCCAATTTCGGAGTACCAGTTGTGTAATGATCCTACAGCCATCCATTTCGTCTGATACTGTGCTTCTACCGAAACTGATATAAGCAGAAAAAGAAGGAATGCGGAGAGGATCTTAACAAATTGTCCCGAATTAATATTGTATTTCATTTTTTCCTCAATAATTCTTTTTTACCTTACGGTTTATCTTAATTCAAATGATAATTTTAATCCCCAGTTAATATCTCTCAGCCCAAGGAATGTGAAATAATTCTGATTAGGCATATCGATATATTGTTTGTTGTCAAGGATATCATCTATTCTGCCCTGATCAACCTGAACCCATGCATCGTTCTTATACTGCATATATTTTCCTGACTGAGAAATATAATAAATAGCGGCCGTGGATGGAGTTGTAATTTCCGTAGTTGTCGGAGATGAAAGCATTGGAGTGAATTCACCTCTTATGCGGTAATCACCTGGTCTGTCCTCACCGGGAATATTTCCGTATTTAAGCGGATCGCCTATTTCAGCAGGAAGATGCAGCGACTTCATATATGCTTCATAGTCCTTGCCGTCAATAAATCCGTATTGGGTCATATACTTATAGTTCAGGAGATTGCTGACGTCCATAAAGAACTCAAGATTAAGTGAACCAAATTTAAATGCTTTACTCAATCTCAGATCAACGTTAAAATAGTCATTCCACTGAACGTTATTAATAATACCCGGGATTGAACCACCGCCGGTCCATGTAAGATAATATCCGCTGGTCCATTCTCCAAGTAATGTGAGACGCCAGTCGGCGAGAGGAAAAAGACCTTCATAAACCGGACCGTAATCTGATGGTGTGAAGAAATTCACATTCGCTCTTGCAAAAGGACGCGGAACAGGTTTTTCCTGATACTGGTCGCGGGCTTCTCTTTCATATTGTCTCTGCGCTGCCAGATTCTCATAATACTGAGCAAATCCGAATCTGCCTGATGTAGTTACCTGATAAGTATAATTTACAAATCCCTGAACCCAGTTTCCTCTGTTTTTAGTGAGAGTGAACTCAAATCCCCTGATATCGGCATAGGAATTCGGCTGTGAAACTGAATAGTTTACAGAATTGTCTCTGTTTGTAAAAGTTACCAGAGCCGGCTGCTGCGATACATCTTTGTAATAACCTGCAAGTCTTAAAAGGAATTGGTCGAATAAATTATGTTCGTAGCCAAGTTCATACTGTATTGTTTTTTCAAGCGGGTTATTTGGATTTGCCAGACGTGTAACAGCATTATTATCACTGTATCTTCTTAGGAGATAAAGGTTTTCCGGTGTAGGAATAGAACGCTGATGCCCGTAGTTAAAGAATATTTTGCTGTCAACCGTGATCGGGAATGCAATACCGATTCGGGGGCTGACTGTCAATTGTTTTGCAGTTGCTTCTTTCGGTAATAGTGTGTCAATACCAAGTGAATTTCTCGAGGAGAAGGCATTGTTAAATGGATCATAAACGTACCATTCACCGCTTGGATCAAGATAATCTATCCTGACGCCGACATTGGCGATCATGCCTTCAAATTCGAGTTTATCCTGAACATAGAGTCCGCCCCTGATCGGAGTAGTTTCCCATTTTGACTGCGATCTGCCTGACTGCAGGAATTTATCGACTGAAGCATAATTTGTTCTGTTATCTGTATAATTTATTTCAAAGCCGGCTTTCACCTGATTGTATTTATTCAACTGGCTTGTGATATCAAATTTTGCTGTATAGACTGCAATAAAACTGGAATCACGCGAATTGCTCATTCCAACTCCCATCCTCATTCCGGAGCCTATTCCTGTTGAAGGAGCTTCCTGCCAGCCGAAAGGTGATTCATCAACCCAGTAATTATTACCAAACCGTGCAATATAGGTTGTATCATTCCTGCGTCTGCCCGGGTTTGTATTATAATCTGAAGCAAACCGGGAGATAATGGCTTCATAAAAAGTAGTCGGATTAAGTACATGAGTGAATTTTAAACCGGTGCTCATTCTTAATACGTTTGTCGGCGCCCAGTAATCTGTTCCGAAAATACGAGCATCAATATAACTAACGCTCGTCAGCGAAGAAGCAATACTGGAGTTGGAGCGAAATATACCCGGCAAGCCTGAATTATTGTTGTTGGTTCCCGACTGTTCGCCATAAAGACCGTCAAACATTAACTTTTTACCCTCTCCGAGGTCAGCAGTCAATTTTAAAGTCGCCGCATAATCCTGATAACTGTCAGTTGAGAGCGGGATAAGATACATTTCCCTTTCGCGTCTGTATGAGGCAAAGAACCTAAGGTTACCGAGGTCTTTTCCGATTACCGGAACCGGACCGCCGAAACTCATGTCAACTTCGTAATCAGGTTTTTTAATATCAAGATTCCTGCGATGCTGCCAAAGAAAAAGCTCCTGGGCGGCACGCGGTGAAAGATCATTATTCGGATCATCATCGTTCAATAATTTCTCTGAAACCGATAACCATCCCTCAAACTCCTGATACTGTTTTTGGGTGAATTCATTCCACGACCCGTTTTTTGTGCCGGTCCATGCGACTGCGTCGTCAATATAAGGGCGGATCCAATAACTATCCGGTGAATGAACGCTTCCGCCAAAGTTTTTGGGGCCAGCAGGGCGATATCTTGTAACAAGACTGAATGTATATTTATCTTTACTTCCCTCTTTTGTTACAACATTAACGATACCCGAACGAATATTTCCAAATTCTGCGTTAAAACCGCCTGTCTGAACCTGAATATCCTCGACAGCGGTTAAACTCAATGTCGTATAAGGAGTATTGTCACGCTCATCTCTCAATGTAAGTCCATTTACAATATACGCAGTCTGATTAGCCGCGCCGCCGCGTATAATCGGACCGTCAGCGCCAAACTGAATACCGGCCTGAAGCGATATGGCACGGTTTGCATCGGTTGTAGGCAATACTTCAATTTCGGCAGCGCTGATATTCGCGCGGCTCGAAGATACGTCCTGCTGAACTACCGGTGCAGATGCAACGATGATAACTTCGCCCATCTGAATGTTTTCTTCATCTAACTGAACGTCAACAATTGTTGTCTGATCAATATTAATTCGGATACCGACAATTTTTGAAGACTGGTAGCCGATATAGGTAGCTTTCATATTATAGCTGCCTGGAGGAACGTTCAGAATAACGTAATATCCCTCGAGATTTGTTGCGGCGCCAAAACTGGTGCCTTCGAGTAATACGTTAACTCCGATAAGAGGTTCTCCCGTTTTCTTATCGGTAATTGTTCCGGCAATTTTTCCTGTAGTCGAAGCTTTTGCAGGAGCGAGGAAAACAAATAAAATCATTATTGCAAGGAATAAAAACTTCCTCATATCAAATCTCCTAGATTAAACTTTCGTAAGTTCATTAGCCCTGGCATCAGATATCCAGTTTTATTTTTGCAGTCCCCGAAGGAATCACAGTATTCTTTGTCATATTATAAGAGGGTCCTGAAACCGCATCTGAAGGAATTGTGGCTTCAAAAACTCTGACAAAGAACGGTTCAACTTCGGTTTTGACCGAAGGCTGCAAGGTGATATAAACTTTCAGTCCTTTTAAGTCGAGCGGGAAAGAAACCCCGGAGGGTGCGTTAAGCAGAAAATCTTCTCCGGGAGCAGAATATCCAGGGGCTTGGGTGTCGGAATAATCTGCGCGGTCATCGGCAGATGTAATTGAAGTGAAAGCACCCACCGGCAGTTTTTCTGCACCGGTCTCAACCCATGCAAAATATTTCCAGCCGGTTGAAAGTGTCGGCAGTTTAAGTCCGGCAATTGGTCCGCCGGTTCTGCCAAGCGAATCAACGAACCATATACCTGAAGTCTCGTTTACCCCTGCACCATCGGTTGGAGTGGATAAACTGTATTTTGCCGTCGATTCAGTAAAATCACCTGCCGCCGAATTCAGCGTGACAGGAGCATCGTTACCCTGGAAGGTTCCTGCAAGTATAGATGGGCCCTTTGGTTTAACTGAATCCATAAGAGCCGTTTTTTCAAGGGAAACGACAACCTTTTGAGCTGTATGGAGGTTGGTGAATGATGCATCGAGGCTGATATCAAGAGAACCGTTGGCCGAAGGCTGCAATTGTGAAACAAATCTGTACACGGTGCGGTCTATATCAACGTAGCTAAGCCATAACACATATTCCAGAGAATCGGCGGCAGGAATCAGGTTCCTTACACTGATTGTAATCTGGGAGATATTGGCTTCATCTTTGACTTCAACCATATCGCAGCCAGCGATCAACAGTATCGAAAAAATTGTGAGCAGCTTGTAAATTTTTTTCATTTAATTGATCCCCGGATTAAAATTAAGATGTTAATTTCATCTTTCTGACAAAGATTTTAATACTGCTATTTTATAATACTAAACTATGTCAAATTACGATTTAAATCTAATATGAGCAATAAGATGCTCCTTATTTAATAAGGAGCATCTTGCCTGATAAAACTTTATTTTTTGCCGTTAAAACATAATAATACATCCCTGAAGGAAGACCGAAAGCTTCAAACACAGTTCTATGATAACCGGCTTTAATGTTTTCATCGACTAAAAGTCTTATTCTTTCACCTATAAGGTTAAATACTTCAAGACGCACATGACTTTCTTCCGGAAGACCGAAAGTGATTGACGTAGATGGATTAAAGGGATTAGGATAATTTGGATTCAGTACAAATTTATCCGGAATATTATCCGATTCTACCTCTAAACCGGTGAGAACGGTCTTGAATGTAAATACTTCAGACCAGTTGCTCGAACCAAGATTGTTTAGTGCTTTTACTCTCCAAAAATGGAATGAATTTATCGCCAGATCATTAATGAGTGCAGTAGTGTCTGTCAACCCTTCAATATTTGCAACCATTGAAGCTTCCGTAAAATCTCTGCTGCGGGCAACCTGCAAATTATACGAATCTGCAGCAAAAGATTTCTGCCAGTAAAAGTCAACATCTATACCAATTCCGGAAGAATTATTCGCCGGATACTGCAAAGCAGGCGACACGGGGAATCCGGTGGTAAATGAAAACGGAGCCGAAAGTGTGCTGCTGCCTGATGGATTGACTGATGCCATTCTCCACCAGTATGATTTCTGCCCTTCAAGACCTGTCATAATATAAGTGGTATCATCGATACCTGAAATATCAGCTATTATTGTTGAAAAAGAACTGTTATCCGATAATTGTATTCTATACGAAGCCGCACCGTCAGCGTAATTCCACCTGAGTGCAATACTATCGGACAAGCCTGGTTCACCATTTGCGGGTGAAATCAATTGAGGATGAACAGGCGGTGCTATTTCAACGACATTTGAAATATCGCTTTCATTCCAGTTCCTGTCCAGTGATGTAACTCCGTAGAAATGCGCCCCGCCTGTATTGGCTGAAGGATTAAATTGCAATTTATCCGTCACAGCATCCATATTGGCAGGATCATCAATATCGGTTTGTGAAATCTGCGGCTGATCAAAATTATATACGACAAACCGGGAAGCAATATCGCCATCGCCGGCGGGAATAGAATTTTCCCACTGAAGCGCAGCAATTCCTTTACCGGGAATACGACCAAATACAAGATTCTGCGGTATATTTGGTTTAACTGAATCAATCCAGTTCATTGAAGGAATCAAGGACAAATACCGGTAGTAATCGTTTTTTAAGGAATCCAGAAAACCTTTGTCATTTGCCTGCAATAAAGCAGCCCGGAACCAGAAATTACCCGATGATTTGCCATATTCTCTTGAGAGTGTCAATTGTCTTGGTAATTCACGGTTATTATAGCTCGCATTAAAAATATGTCCGGGATAATAATGTCTTCCGTAAAAAACTGTTGAATCCGCCCACCAGGGCATTAATTTCGAGAAGTCCTGACCTCCTCCTATCTGCCAGTAGAGCTGGGGCGTGAGATAATCCACACTCCCGACATGCAGCCAGTTCATTGGATCGGCGTAAATCACATTATAGGCATCCATCCCTGATATTCCGGGAGGAACCCCGTTTTTCCAGATTCCAAAAGGACTGATTCCAAATCTTACCCAGGGTTTTTCTGCCTTAATACTATCCTGAAGCATCTTCATAAGCATATTGACGTTATTTCTTCGCCAGTCACCTATATTGGTAAAGCCATTCGGATACTGCTGAAAAGTGGCATTGTCCTGATTAGTGATCTGATTCGGAGGATACGGGTAGAAATAATCATCCAGATGAACACCGTCGATATCATACCGCCTGACAACATCCATAACAACTGAAGTGATATAATCCCTGACAGCCGGAATCCCCGGATTTAGAATTTTTAAGGTCGTAAAGTCAAGAATCCACTCTGGGTGCTTATTGACTACGTGCTCCGGAGAAGTGCCGTAATACCCCACTGTTCGCTCAGCCCTGTATGGATTGAACCACGCCTGAAGTTCAAGTCCTCTTTTATGAGCCTCTTCAACAGCCATTTCCAACGGATCATAAAAGGGATCGGGGGCTCTGCCCTGCTGACCGGTAAGCCAGTAAGACCAAGGTTCGATATTGGACTGGTAAAGTGCGTCACATTCCGGACGAATCTGAAAAATGATCGAGTTAAGGTTTCCGGACTTAAAATCATCCAGATATGAGATAAGTTTTTGCTTCTGAGCTTCAACACTCAGGCTTGGGGAACCGGGCCAGTCAAGATTTGCAACGGATGCAACCCAAACCGCCCTGAGCTCACGCTTGGGCGGTTCGGATTGTCCTAAAACCAGAATGTTGAGAACTATTAGAGAAAGTGCTAATAATTTCTTCGACATTTATTCTTATTTAATTAGTTTAGAATTTCACTCCCAATGAAAAGTGCTGGGTATTATCAAGTATTCCGAAATCCTGATAAGCATAGTCCACCTGAAGACCGAATCCCGGCATCAGATCATATGAAATACCGAATCCGAGTGTCAGACCTTCTTCGCTGTTATCGAGAAACAGAGATTTATAACCAGCCCTCAGACTCACAGTCCTGAATATATTATATTCAGCGCCGATATTCAATGATTCATCGTTATCGTTCGGGTGAAGTGCATCAACCCCGATTGTGAATAAATGATCCTCATAGTTCAGCAGATCCATTGCAATACCAACACGGAACGTAAGTGGAATCGGATACTTATCGGTGTTAAGTTTCGCAAGTATCTCATCATTATTACCGCTTTGCTGTGGATCGATATCATGCTGAACGTAAAGGTCTTTTCCGTCAATCTGCATATCGGAGCCGAAATTGGTAATTGATGATCCGATTCTTAAGCCATAGATATCTGACTGGAATAACACGCCAAGATCCAATGCGACAGAACTTGCAGACGAATTCCATATTGTCTGCCTGATATATTTCACATTTCCACCAATTGCAAACCGGTCTGTGAGATTATAGGCGTAAGTGAACGCAAGCGACAGATCTGAAGGATTATAGAACTCTCCTGTTCCATCCTGAGCCGCGAGAGTTGTAACTTCGATATCGCCATAGTCAAGATAAGTAAGACTCAATCCCATCGTTCCCAGGTCGCCTAACTGGAAAACAAGCCCTGCCCAGTTATAAGCTATATCAACAAACCATTGCGAGTGAGAAAAATAAACGGAATTTCCATTTAATCTTGCAGCACCTGCAGGGTTCCAATAAAGACTTGTTGCATCATTAGCAGTGGCAACAAAAGCTCCGCCCATACTTACAGCCCGCGGACCAATACCGATATTCAGAAAAGGCGCCGCCGTTGAGCCGACTTTACTCTGCCCAAAGACTGCAGCACTGAATATTATCATAAGTAAAATTATTTTCTTTTTCATTTTCCGTGTCTCCATTACTTAATGAGGGAGAATTTACCGGACTTTGTTCCAATGCCCGGAGCTTCAACAACATACACATACACGCCGAAGGCAACGTCAAGATTCTCTTCGGTTCTGAGATTCCAGAAGACGTCTCCCACATAAAGATCATCATGGTAAAGAGTTTTTATCAACTCACCCCTGACGGTAAATATGGATATTTTCGACCCCGGGGGAATTTTTGTAAACCGTATCTCGCGTTCGCCTCTTCCTGACTGCTGGAATGGTCTGATAAGTCCGGCCTCTGTAGCCGAAGCAACAACATAAGGATTAGGAACAACTTTAATGTCCTTGAGTCCATCGCCTGCTTTAGCTTTATTAATTGAGGCGCCCTGCATCTCAAAAGTAAGGTTATCGTATCTGGAGAAAGGTTTTAAGGTCTTTGCAGTCAATGTACCCTGTGTCTCGAGATCTTTGTTCGGGGTCGTGTAGGAAATATTAAAACGCCACGTCCTTTTGTACTGACCCTGAACGCCTTCCTTAATCCATATACTATGAACAGTTGACACTGTTCCTGTCCGGACATAAACGAAATCCACATATTTATCCGTAGTCAGGTTTTTAACTTTGAATTTTACTTCCTTTGCCGGGAAAATATTTGTAGGAATCGGTGGATACAGAGTATCGGCAACAGAAGTGTCAACGATAGAATCAAAAAATTCAATTTGATAATCGTTTGGTATTCCAACTCCGTTTTTAGCCTTCAAAAGCGCCGGAGTATTGCCTGCAAAGAAAACAAGGAAATTCACTGAAGGTTCTTCAAGTGTATTATCGAAAATGGCTGTGTCGAGTTTTACTGTCCAGTCATTAACAATCTGCATCCTGAAACCGTCATAAATAGGAGTGTTTTCAGTGAAATTCGTAGAATTATTTACGAGCGTATCGTATGAAGCAGTATAGGTCAGCCCGTTCGATTTAATCTTCAGCCCGTTTACGAGAATCGTATCGGAACCGGCTGGCAATGTCAATGTTTCCAGCGGATTCAGAACATAAGTTTCGTTTACCAGAGGAACATAGACTGTATCGGGTCTCTGTAAATCGAGCAAAGACCAGCTTGAGGTCAGGTTTGTAAGCGAAGTGTCTGCAAATTCCATTCTATAGCTGTAGCCGTCTTCAACTGCGGCGTCATCAATAACCTCAACATAAACACTTCCAGTTGCCCTGAAACCATCGGATTTTGTAAATTCCATATTTGAAGCTGGAGTATATCCGGCTGGTCTGTACCCGGGAGTTATTACAATTGAGTTAATATCCGTAATATACTGTCCGTTCCTGTAATCAATAAGCCTGTCGTTAATTTCCGGGAAAATATCGAGAGAATCATCGCCGGAGTCATAAGCACAAACAGCATAAAAATAAGTCTGTCCTTTAATTGCTGTGGTGTCAACCCACTTATTTACAAGGCCGGTATTGCCTCCAAGGTAAAATGTTGTTCCCTTAACGCTTGAGAGCAATTCCTTTGAGGGATAGAAAAATCCGGAGATATCGTCATCTTTATCGAACTCTGCTATCGGCTTATCAAATGAGAGATTACCGACTGCATTTGTTATTGAGCGGGCATCATTAAAGCCAAAATCTGAAGCGCGGAAAATTTTATAACCCTGGAAATCATTTTTCTTGGTAATAAAATCTCTTGAGTTTTCAGATCTTTCACCATCCCAGTAAAGAACAACTTTACCGTCTTCCTGCGAAGCTGAGACAGTCGGTTTGGGCGGCGGCTGCGGGAATTTATATCCTGCATTATAAATCTGATGAACAATAAGTTTATTACCGAGAATGTCATTATAATCTTCCAAAAAGCAAAGAGACAGAGAACCTCTCAATACCGGTGATGCCGCTGGCAGTGTTAGCTGCGAGCAGAGGAAAATATCCGGATGAATAAATAAAATCACCATCCTGGGGTCTTGAAGGAACAACATCAAACCTACCGGGTATCATCCTGGCCCAGAGCAGGGAGTCATTAGTCATATCGGGGGATAAGGACTGATTGAAGAAGTTAAATCCTGTCAAACCGATCTGGTCAGACTCATCCGGGTCAGTGCGACCAAAATTTGGTTCGCCCTGTGTCGGGACACCATCGCCTTCGCCGAAATCCGGTCCGGGATACCCGTCATCGCCGGGTCCTTTACCATCAACACCAAGATCGTCATAGAGAATATCCCAGTCGCCGTCTTCGTCAATCGCATTATCTCTTTTCTCATCAATAAGCAGATCGCCGAGACCAAGATTATTAATATAATCTTTATATGCAACACCCTGGGTACCTACTACCTGCCCCTGATCATTAATAACCCTGGCTCTCCAGTGTACAACGTAATTCTCGTCAATTAAGCCGTCAAGATCGTTATCGTAACCATCAAGAGCGCTTGGAGCGGGGATAAAAATCTGATTGGAACTTCCTGACTGAGTATTTATTGTGGCTTCACCTTCAATAAATTTAGTTACGCCTGGAGTAATAGTAAATAATTTACCCATTGATGAAACAGTCTCAGTAGTATTGCCTAAAACATGCGTGGTTCTTTCATAAGTTGTCGGATCAATAAGCACTATTTTGTCGCCGGCATTATATACAACCGAATCAAAATCGGTAGAAACAAAACGGGGAGAAGATAGAGTCCGGGAATCATTGTCGTTATCAATTCCATCGTAGGGGTTGCCCGGTGATTCAAGGAATGCGTATCCGACATAACCTACTTCCTGTCCTCTGTTTCCGCTATTATCACTATCCCATGAATATGTTATCCAGTCGTTGGCATCAAAGAATCCAAGATCATCTCCGCTATCGCCATCACCGCCGGCAAGAGTTCCCACAACAGTTCCGAAGTCTGCTTTCCTGTATGTTGTAGTACCTTCATTTTTAATATCATAAAGCCAGAAAATTACGTCTTCCGCAAGAAAACTCGCCCACTGAAAACCTCTCTGACGCAACTGAAGTCCCATACCATGCCGAAGGGCATTGGTTGAGTCGGGAATAAACAGTGTTGCATAGCCGTTAGCATCGAGTCCGTTGAATTCATCATCAGACTGATCGAAAGCTATGAAAAAACTTTCCTGTGTGGCGTTTTTGATTCCGCGGCCAAAATAGCCCCACCATTCTGTCTGCCCCTTATCATCAACATAATTTTTCACTTCAGGAAACTCGCCCGGATCAGCCCAGCCGCCAAGCGGATATGTATTAGGCAGATGACTCATAGCCACGGATTGTTCGTTAGGATTTAGAAAACCTGCCATTGCATTCCATCCCCAGAAATATCCTTCTACGGGATGTTTTTCTTCAAGATTCCTGTTACGTGGTCCCCTTGAGATTGTAACCGATCTCAATGTATCGTTATTCACGTTTACAAATTCAACTCCGATGAGCGGAATGAGATCTCCTATATAATTCTCACCTGAACCCCTTGGCCATTCACCGCGGATATCTGTACCAATGTTAAAACCGGCGATTTGTCCGTCATTATAAAATGATATCGCTGCCCTGTTGCCAGTATGAAAACCGATTCTTCTCAGACTCTTGTCAACACCAATCTGAGCTTCGGCGAATCCGGCAATTAACAGGAACACGATGAAAAACTTAAATATTGTGCTTTTCATAATTATTTCCCGAATTAAAAGTTATACGATAAGCCGAGTTCAACTCTCCTCGGTTCCGAGAAAAACCCCGGATTAGTATAGAGATCGTCAAGACTGTTGTTGAAGAGTCTCGGGTTGATCTGCTCTGCATCATATTTGGCGAAAGTGAAGAAAGGATCGCCAGTTTCAGAGTATATACCCGTTGGATTTTCAAGATCGAGCAGGTTAAATACTTTCATGAATACTGAAATATTATTTCCGAATATGTCGAAGTCTTTGTAAATCCTGACATCTATATTATATATACTTGGTTTCCCATCGCTGTTTCTTGGGAAAGCATTCTGTGTAACTCTGGTATTCCTGTTAACAGCCGGAGTATATGGCTGTCCGGAATAGAAATTCGAGATCACAGAAACGCCGAAATTACCCGGCTGTGTATATGTGAAAGACACATTAAGTGTATGCGACTGGTCCCAATCCAATGGTGCAATAAATGTTTCCGGGATCGCTCCTCCTGCAACTGCATTTCTCGCATCGGCAGGATTGGAAGCATTTCCTTTTGTCACAGAATAGGTATAATCCAGATTCATTGCCAGTCCATCGGTAAGCCTCTGGGAAAGTTTGAAGATAAATCCCTTTGAAAAGCCGAAGTCGGAGTTTGCATATCTGCTGTAAGTTCTTTCTCCGCCGAAAACCTGAATTTCGTCAGACTGAGTACCGGTGAGATTTCTGAAGTCTTCGAAGAAAACTGTAAGATCAACAGCCATATTTTCTCCAATCTGCTGCTGGAGGCCAATTTCGCCCTTAACTGTTTTCTGAGGTTCGAGATCAGCATTTCCAAAAATTCCCTGATTACCTGATCCTATACCAAGTTCAAAATCAGGATTGGTATATAATAATTCATAGCGCGGCAACTGGAAAAAATGGCCATAAGAAAAGTGGATGACTCCCCTGTCCGAGATAGGGAACGCTAAGCCAAGTCTGGGACTAAGCTGGGTTTTGATTTTAGCATCTTCAAACCAGTATGTCATCCTGTCACTGACGGTTTTCTGAGTTTCACCCAAATCCGGCTCATAAATGCCATTTCCGTTAGTATCGAAATACTGATTTGAAGGCTTGATCGGATTGATTATATTAGGATCGCTTGGGTCGCTGAGAATCTGACCATCCGGGTTGAAAATATCAAAACGAACGCCTGCGTTGAAAATAAGATTAAATGCTTCAAATTTTGTCTGCACATAAAAAGCGCCTTCCTGTGGACGTTTTGTGTACATATCGTTGTCCTGTGTGGAGAGCGGCGGGATATCAACACTGAACGGATAAACCTCCTGATTGTTCGCATCACGTTTCGGAACGAGATTAATATTGTGATAGAACAGTCTGTGCTGTTTAGCCTCGCCTCCAAACTGGAGATTTATCTCCTGAGTCAACTGAGTTACCCAGTCAACTTTTCCAATAAAAGTCTCGGAATTCCTTTCAAAACGATTGTAATTTGTTCCGCCTATAGCAAAGCTGTATGGAGGAGTCTGACCTAACCTGTTATCAACATATTGAGTTGGTTTGGTAGGATCGCCGGTATAAAGGTCTTCAAAAAGATAGTGGTAATACTCTTTATAAAAATAGCTGAAACTCAGAGTGTAGAAACTAGAGTTCGAAACAGCATGATTCATTGTAAGAATATTTGTGTAGGAGTTCGCAAACCTGTCAAGATTATTATCCGGAGTTAATTTATTGTTGTGATCGTAATCTTTATAATTTCGTCTTTCTCCTATAGAGTTAAAACTAAGATTAAGACCAGGTAACATCCTGAAAGAAAATTTGCCCTGTCCAAAAATTCTCTGACTCGGATTCATTGCGACAAATTCACCATCACCGCTCCCATTTCCTTCGGGACCTGATATGAGGAATTCCCCGGGGTTAATTGGTGATTCACTTGCCCGGTCAGTTGTGAGAAAATCCCGGCGGCCATAGAAATATCCTGTGTTATAAAAATAACGTGCGTTAGTAAAGAAGAAAAGTTTATCATTAACGATAGGACCGCTTAAACTTCCCTCAATATTTCTAATAGCAACAGGATTTATTGAATTGATATTCCAAAAAATATCCGAATTATCGGAGACATAATCGCCTACGTATGAGCTTAAACTTCCAGTAAATCTATTACTTCCATCTTTAGTTACAAGGTTAACAATACCTGACATCGCCTGTCCGTATTCAGCATTGAATGCACCTGAAATAACCTGCAATTCTTTGACGGCTGAAGTATTAATGTCAACAACCGATCCGCCATCATAAGCATCGGTTACCGGGACGCCGTCAATCTGGTATCCGATCTGACCCGAACGTCCTCCACGCACGTGAATTCCGCCGCCGGAACCAACAACAATACCCGCCTGAAGCGCAAGCACATCGCCAATCTCAGTAACCGGTAATTCTTTGATAAGTTCATCGCCGACAATCGCAGTACTGGCTGTCTGGTCTTTGGTCACCATTGGTTTGGTAGCCACGACAACTATTTCCTCTTTCAACTGGATGCTCGTATCTGAAAGTTGAAAATCGATGCTTGTTGTCAGATCGATTGATACTTTTGCATTTTTGACTGTCGAGGAATTGTATCCGATAGCCGATGCTTTCACGCTATACGTCCCCGGTGGAATGTTAATTATGGAAAAATAGCCGTCAATATCGGAAGCTGCTCCGAGTGACGTACCTTCAATAATGATGTTAACGAATGGTAAAGCTTCACCGGTAGTTGCATCGGTAACTCTTCCGGCAATTTTACCAGTAGTACCAAGTTTACCATAAACAGACCCTGAAGCCATTATTAAAATTAGCAGCGAAAGCAGGGTTTTGGTAATTATTTTCATAGAACCTCCCCTTGAGGAAAGTATTGATGTTAGTTTACAAGATTTATTCAGGTAAAGTTAATAAAACTACTCATTTTGTAAAAGCAAATAACCAATCTTATCTTGTTTTCCCTTGACATAGTATCGAATTATTATTAGTATTGAATTGTATTCTAATTCAATCTGATCAAATTGGGCTATTCTGAATTTAATGATAAGCAAAAAAGATGTCTTTACTGAGATAAATTCTCTTAAATCAAGATTAATCGATGAAAATTTAGTTTGCGGGGATATTATTCTCCGGGATTATAACTATGAATTTGAAGTGGCTTCTCAGAAGGACAGATTGAAAATTCAGTATTATTTCGGGAAAAAAGGGCTGAAAAAAGTTGTTCAGGGCAAACTGGAAGGTTTTGTTTACAATCAGGTTTCATCCATTATGGGGCTGAAAAAACCGGAGGGGTTTTCATTGGAGAATAATACTTCTGATACACCGGATTTATATATCGGCTCAGATGAAGCCGGTAAAGGTGATTTTTTCGGGCCTCTTGTTGTTTGCGCTTTTTTGTATGACAACCGTACGGCTGATATTTTTAAGGGGCTGGGAATAAGGGACTCAAAAGAGCTAACTGATCAAAAAATAAACCAACTGGCAATTATTCTTGAAAATTCTCTCGCTGATCATTTTGAAACGGTACTTATCGGACCGGAAAAATACAATGAGCTTTACGGTAAATTCAAGAATCTGAATTATATGCTCAACTGGGCTCATTCCAGAGCTGTGACTTTGCTTCTGGAAAAAAGTAATACTACAGGGGCGGCGGTAATTGTTGATAAGTTTTCCAGTCTGAAACTGAATATTGATAAAACAATATTTCCTGCGATAAATGTTATTTATGAAACAAAAGCGGAAAAATATCCCGGGGTTGCCGCAGCTTCAATAATTGCACGCAGCCGGTTTAACAAGTGGTTTCTTCAGAAAGAAAAGGAAGGACTTTCACTGCCAAAAGGCGCTTCAAACGAGGCAGAAGCAAAAGCAGTAAAACTATATTCAGGGATGAATCACTCTGAGTTTGTTAAATTATGCAAAACACATTTTAAAACATTTTCGAGAGTAACAACGAGTCTTGGAATTCAGGATTCTTAATTTTTAATTATATTTTCGACATAAATAATAATAACCTTAGAAGCTTATGCCAGTAAACAGAAAATTCAAAAGAATTGCCATCCTCACAGGAGGAGGCGACTGCCCCGGACTGAATGCAGTAATCAGGGGTGTTGCAAAACCAGCTCACGACCATGGACTATCAGTACTTGGTATTACAGATGGGTTCGAGGGTTTCGTCGAGGGAAAGGCGCAGGAACTTTATAACCGCGATGTGTCCGGAATTTTAGCCACTGGCGGTACTATACTCGGATCATCCAATAAAGGCGACCCCTTCCATTGGCCCACCAGAATCGGTGATGAGATACAGATAATGGACCGCTCCAAAGATGTACTCAGAAATTACGAGGGTTGGAATATCGACTGCGTAATCGCAATCGGGGGTGATGGAACAATGCACATTTCCAAAAAACTCGCCGAGATGGGAATAAACATCGTCGGAGTTCCAAAAACAATTGATAATGACCTGGAAGCAACGGACCAGACATTCGGTCATGACTCGGCAGTATGGGTAGTATCTGAAGCACTGGACAGGCTTCATACCACAGCCTCATCACACCACAGAGTTATTGCAGTTGAAGTTATGGGACGATACGCCGGTTGGATTGCCCTTAACGGCGGTCTTGCTGGTGGTGCAGATATTATTCTTCTGCCGGAAATCCCGTTTGACTGGGAAGCTGTTTACGATCGTGTTGTTGAACGTAATATGATGGGAAAAAGATTTTCTCTGGTTTGTGTTGCTGAAGGAGCAAAACCCATTGGCGGCGAAATGGTCATCAAAGAAAAGGATATTAAACGTACTGATCCAATTCAGCTTGGCGGTATCGGAGAACTTGTTTCCAAAAAAATTCAGCAGAGCACTGGGCTTGAATGCCGTTATACCGTTCTTGGTCACCTCCAGAGAGGCGGCAGCCCAACTCCTTTTGACCGCATTCTCTCAACCAAATTCGGCACACATGCTATCAATATGGCTATGAATAAAGAATTCGGTAAAATGGTTGCTCTTAAAGGGATGTACATTGAAAGTGTAAACATTGAAGATGCCATTTCGAAGCAGAAACTTGTCACCCCCGATCATCAGGCAGTACAGGCTGCGAGAGCAGTAGGTGTTAAATTCGGGACATGGGATCTCTGAAAAAATCTGATTGTAAGGGGGCTTTTCGGAGCCCCTTTTTATTTCTGCCTGCTGATTTCGATTCTATCCCCGATTGCTCAATTAGTAATGCGAAAAGGATTTTTCTGAAATCAATTCAGTGAAAAATGCTGTTCTATCCTCCTGAGTTCAGGATTACTCTGATAAACGCTTCACTGTAATCAATGCTGTTAAAATACTCCAGCCTTCTTTTTCCATGTTCAATATTTTCCTGCAGGAATTTCGGATCAGTTAATGCTTTCCTGATCAGGTTGGCAATACTTTCAACATCTGTCGGGTCAAAAATATATTCCGGATTTCTCATCGTGTCCGGCAGTGAAGTAACATTTGAGCATATAACCGGCGCTCCGTACTTAAACGCCTCAAAGAGAGGACCGGAACCGGCTTCGTAAAGAGTAGGAATGACAACTAATTTAGCTGCCCGATACAATGCAATAAGATCGGATTCATCAATTATACCAGGGAAAACAACCTGACCATTCAGACCAAGATCATTATAAAGTTTTTCAATTTCACTGTAATATCCGGTTTTATTGCCGGTTGAAACAAATCCAATATTAACACCCTCTTCTTTTAGCATTTTTATTGCTTTAATAACCGCTGTATGGTTTTTATGCCGCCAGGTAGCTGCAGGTAAAAGCAGAAAATCTCCCCTTATACTGTATTTTGCTCTTACTTTATCTTCGTTTGAAATCTCCTCTGACAGGAACCAGCTCAAATTTGCCGGAGGCATACATACACTTATTTTTTCTTCAGCAATTTCAAAAAACTTAAGCAGGTCGTTTTTAACGTGGTCAAATGAAACAATAACTCTATCCGAAAGTTCAGCAGCTTTCTTTGTGTTTATAGCGCGGTGCATCCTCTCCCCGGATGAAAAAAATTCGGGATAATGCAGTTCCTGTACATCGTGAAGGGTTGTAATTACAGGTATTCTCAAATGATAAACAGGACTGAACTGCATCGGCACATAAAGTACATCCGCGGATTTTGTCACCGGCGAAGTGTATGGATTAAAAAGTCTGTGAAATTTTATCAGAATTCGTTTAAGAAAACTCTCACCAATTTGATCTTGATAAATAAAGCTTATATCGAGAAAAAAATAGGACAAGCCGAATCTGATTCTGTTAAGCAGTGAATTTCTGTCAATAAGCAGCGGAGTGATCTTTGGCTCATTAAAATATGGTGCGAGGTATTCCTTCTGATCGGAAGAATAAATAAGAATAATTTCTTTGATCGAATTTATCTTAACAAACAGCTTCAGAATCCCGATCGAATATGTAAAAATACCTCCCGCTTTTAGCGCTGTATAATGTAAATAAAATGCAACTCTCATCAGGATCCAAGTTCTTTATAATATACTTCGTGACCGATTCTTTCATCTAGGTGACTGAAGACAAATCCGGAGGAAGTATAAATATGTTTTGCGCCTGTATTTTCCGGATGTACTTTCAGCATTAATTTCGAGACGCCATTCAGCCTGCAAACTGAGACGGCATGAAACAAAGTCATTTTTGCAATTCCAAATCCCGAGTATTTTCCTGCAATCCACACTCCGTAAGAGGGTATTTCATAACCGGCATCGAAACCTCTCAGCATATAATAACCTGCAAGTCTCCCGGCGATAAAGACGCCAAAATAAAGATCCATTTTCGCATCGGATAATAGTTTTGTTATAGTTGCCTCGTCATATGAAAAGGGGATAAAATAGCGTGAGTAATCATGAGGCTCAGAATTCAGTAATACACTGAGTTCTGCTGCATAATCCCGGGTTATCTTCCGTATCTCAATTTCCGCAACATGACTTTTAGGCATTAAAATAACCCTTAATTGCATCAGTTATGTACAGAATATCCTTTTCATTCAAGCCCGGATAACTTGGCAGATTGATTCCCCGCCATCCAAGATACTCAGCAACCGGGAGTTTAACGTATTTGGCTGAGTACATCGGCATCGTATGAACCGGGTAAAAAGAAGGTCTTGTTTCGATACCTTTCGCCGCGAGGGATTCTCTGAGCCCATCCCTGGTCTCAGGATCAACAAGCATTATTGTGAACATCCAGTAGGTGTGAAACACATCGGGAGTCTCCTTTTGGTATTCGACAGGTAAGTTTTGCAGATTCGCGATATATTTTTCAGCAAGTTCTCTTTTCGCTGATATCGTTGAATCAGCACGTTCAAGCTGCGCCAGACCCAGAGCGGCACAAATGTTTGTCATCCTGTAATTATATCCCAAAACATCATGCCAGTATTCCCGGTATTTTGCAAGCCCCTGCCCTTTGAAATGAACTGAACGGTCATAAAGGGTTTTATCGTTGCTGACTACCATTCCGCCTTCTCCGGTGGTTATAGTTTTATTACCGAAAAAACTGAATGTCGATATATCACCAAAAGTGCCGACATATTTACCTTTATATTTCGACCCGAATGCTTCTGCACAGTCCTCAATTACAAACAATCCGAATTCTTTAGCTATCAACATAATGGCATCCATATCACTCGGATGGCCGTAGAGATGCACAGGCATTATTGCTTTAGTCTTTGGGGTGATTAGTTTTCTAATACCTGATGGATCTATCTGCCAGGTATTTTGGTCCGAATCAGCAAAAACGGGAGTGGCTCCCGTGTAAGCGATTGCGTTAACGGAGGCTATATAGGTGAATGAGGGGACAATAACTTCATCACCGGGTCCAATACCCAGAGTAATAAGGGCAAGATGCAGGGCAACTGTCCCGTTTGAAACACTGGCTGCATAGCGGACTCCGATATAGCCGGCAAATTTTTCTTCAAATTCATTGATAAATTTGCCTTTTGAGGAAATCCATGTCGAATCAAGGCACTCGTTTACATATTTTTTTTCGTTGCCGCTTAGGTCAGGACGATAAACCGGGTACTTTATTGTGCTCATAAATTATTTTCGGACAATTATTTTTAATCGTCAAAATATATTAAAAAATAATGAATAGGTTTGGAAAGGATCAGTAATTAAAGGGGACAAAAAATTCTTCGAGGGTATTTACATCAGTTGAGTTTTTGGACATCCCACGCACCCTTACGCTAATTCCGTCTTTTGCAAGATCAAGTATAAGATAGTTAAAGGGACCAAGCATATTTTGTCTGTCGCTAACAACAGTGTAATATCCTGGTGTGGTTTGGAGTGATTCCTGTTTTAATGGGCGTCTCGGACTTCCTCCGCCGCTGGAAATAAGAAAATACTTTCCGCTTTCTTCAATTTTTTCGTAACAGGCTCCCGAAGCTGAGATAAAAAACAACGCCTTCTGCGATGATACAAATTTTTCCTTGAACGATTCAGACATATAGGACAGATCATAATCCAACTGTGATAAAGTAGTCACAGGATGATATGATAACACCACAACACCCCTTACTGAATTATTGCGGTCGTAATAATCCATCATCTCATTGTACCACTGTTTCTGCCGCCTCCAGGATTCGGTCTGCATCTCATTAATATTAGTGTCGATAATGATGAATGCAACGCCTGAAATTATCTTAGTGTACCATGTGTCATTTTTTAAGAGCGGAAAGCGTACCTGGGCGTGGCGGAAAAACATGTTATCCCTGCCCCAATATTCATGCTGACCTATTACCGGCATAACATCAATTCCAATTCCGACAAGCGGTCTGATCAAATCATCGAACTCTCTCCAGTCCTCTTTTTTCGATCCATTATGGACCATATTACCAAGAATACAAAGGCTGGCAGATTTAGTCTGGACAATATCAAAAAGCAGTCTCTCCCTCTCAGAGCTGTTATTCTCTTTGGCGATTTCAACACCGCTTCCATTCATAAAATATTCCCATACCAGAAGAGACTTTACGAAAGAGGCTGTTCGGAATTCGCCCATTATTGCGACCTGATTCTTCCTCAGGGATGCCGCATCGGAACCGGCATCTTTCTTATTGTTCCCGGCAATTAAAAATCCGGCAGAACAAAAAGCCAAAATGAATAATCCTGCAATAATCTTAATAATATTCACTCTAATAAAATTTTCTCTTAATATATAATAGGACGTAAAAAAAAGTAAAAAGTTGTCCTCAAACACCTTTCTTTTTATCTTTTATTGTGATCATGTCTCTCAAAGTAAGCGAATCGGGCGCTCCGGGAAGAGCATCAATCAGTCCTGCGCCAGCCAGTTTAAGTCCTGCTTCAAAAAGTCTTTTATTAATATGTTTTCGGGTAAAGAAATGAAAACTTTTGTGATTTGAATACAAATTCAATCCGAATTTTTCAGCAATATATCTTAATGTCTGCTCTGAATAAAGACTTATATGCTGCCCCGATTCGAAACTATAATAATCCCATTTGTCGGGCTGTGGG